>Ga0099364_10001602_pt1 | contig 36869 bp, 31 predicted proteins | sample TergutTh196P3_FD_73070 | JGI IMG/M metagenome (GOLD analysis project Ga0099364, IMG submission 73070) | Microcerotermes parvus P3 segment gut microbial communities from Pointe-Noire, Republic of the Congo - Th196 P3 | ecosystem: Host-associated > Arthropoda: Insects > Digestive system > Gut ... | reverse complement strand
TAAGTTCCTTGAACTTGATGAAGACAATCCTTTTAGAAATGCAAATCTTGCAGGTCTATACCTGCTTATGAGTTATCTTCGCAATTTTGTTTGCCTAAGTGATGAGGTTTTCGATTTTGATAAATACCTTGAAAAGTTCAGCAAATGCCTTGCGCAGAACGAAGCCCTAAAAAGCCACTCTACCAGGGTTCGTGTGCTCGGGGCCTGGGCGAATGCCAACGGTTCTTCAAGGAAGGGTGCGCCCGAGGAGTATATCGAGGCTGTGTCGAGGGCCTGTGCCTATATGCCGACTCTTTTTAACGGTTTTATGGGAGGGGAGGAGGAGCTTGTTAAGGGCGAGCTTGCCTTTTTCAAGGGTGAATTAATTGATGCGGAGGCATTTTTGACGCAGGCAGTCAAGAAAGCCTTTGAATGCGGGCAGTTTGACATTCTGCACAGGGCGTATTTGTATAATCTGCGCATAAGCATTGCAAGGGGTAGTCATGCCAAAGCGGAGCAGGCTGTAAGGGATCATAAGGTCCTGCTTGATGAAAGTGAATACCCGAATCGTTTTATTAATCAGGATGTTTTAACTGCTGTTTATGCCTATGCAATCGGTCTTAATGAAATGATTCCCGATTCCCTTAGGCAGGATATTGCGCCGTACAGTCATGCGACTTATATCGAGAATCTCGAGAATCAATTGAAGATTCGGTATCATTATTTGATCGGGAATTATTCGCCTATTCTTGCCTATATACGGGATATGAGGCAGAGGGAATCGTATCTTTACGGGCGTGTAGCCCTGCTTGCCCTTGAAGCCTGCATTTACAGCAAGTTGAAGGACAGGAAGGCTGCGATTGTGGCGTTGACAGAGGCTTACCGGGAGGCCGCACCCAACGACTTGATAATGCCCTTTATAGAACTCGGTAAGGACATGCGCACTCTTACAAGCGCCGCGATGAAAGTGCCGGGTATCGGTATACCCGGCACTTGGCTCGAAGAAGTGAACCGCAAGGCGGCTTCCCATGCCAAGCGCCGTGCATTAATGATTGCAGAGTATAAACAGAGCAATCACATAAAGCCGGGCGTTGTTCTTTCTCCGAGGGAGAGCGAAGTTCTTAGAGATCTGTCCCACGGCCTTTCAAGGGCCGAAGTTGCGGCAAGCAGGGGTCTTTCGATTAATACCGTAAAGATGGTTATCAATAATATCTACAATAAACTGGGGGCGGAGAACATTGCAGACCTTATAAGAATTGCAGTTGAGATGAAATTAGTTTAAATTATACTAATGGACTCAGCTTTGGGCTTTTATTATGAGCGTCAGCGTCTGAATAATCTCTTCGCAGAGGCTGCAAGACATCCTGTAATAATGGTCTACGCAGGTGCAGGCTACGGGAAGACGAGTGCTGTAAGTGACTTCCTTTCGAGTTATCAGGCAATTACCGTGTGGATTCAGCTTTCAGAGCGCGATAATGTTCCTGCACGATTTTGGGAGAACTTTGTACGGAGTGTCGCACAGATAAGTCTGCCCTTCTCGGATTCGATTAGGGAGCTGGGCTTCCCCGATACTTCCGATAAGATTCATCAATACTTAAATCTGGTTAAAAACTTTGAATCCCTTGAAAGAAAAATTCTTGTACTCGATGATTTTCATATTCTTGAAGACCCCGGCGTTATTCGCTTCGCAGAGAATGTTATACAAAACATACCGATTGGTACATCAGTGTTTATTATTTCCCGCTCAGGGATCAATCTGCATCTTACAAACCTTGTTTCAAAGGGGCGCATTTTTAGTATTGGCGAAAAGGATTTGTGTTTTACAGAAAACGAAATTGCGCATTTCTTCCGCTGTCTTGGTTTATCACCGGGAATAGAATGCCTAAAAGAAATTATGCGCGATACCAAGGGCTGGGCCTTTGCGATTAACCTTATTGCCCGCTCCTACGAAAAGGCTCCTGGTTATGCAGGTTATCTTCGCGATGCAATTAAAAATAATATTTTTAAGATTATGGAAACAGAAGTTTGGGATAAAATTACTGCTCCCGTGCAATCCTTTCTTGTGCGAATATCTTTAATTGGACATTTGTCTTATGACCTTATTAGGCTCCTTGCAGAGAAGGACGAGAAATTGATTGCAGAAATGGAAGAGCAGAACGCTTATGTCAGGCGGGACAGCTATATTAATGCGTATCATATTCATCCCCTATTTCTTGAGTTCCTTAGGTCAAAGCAGGATACAATTACGGGTGAAGAGAGGGTAAGAACATATTCGATTGCTGCCGGTTGGTGTAATAATAATAGCTTTAAGATTGATGCGATATCTTATTATGAAAAAATTGGTGACTATGCTTCGATAGTTGCAATTCTATTTGCGATGTCCGTTCAGATACCTCCCGATATTGCAAAGTATGTTTCCGAGATCCTTGACCGTGCACCTATCGAGGCCTTTGATACAGTTGAATTCCTTGCTGTAGTTCACATGCGCTGTTATTTATGCAGGGGCAATTGGGAGAAGTCAGCAGAGCTCGCAGAGTTTTACGAGGCAAGGTTTACTTCTCTTGATGATGAAGACCCGATAAAGATTCGCACCCTAAGCCGTATTTACTTTAGCTGGGGCTATCTCCGTGGCCTTATGTGCACTATGGATGATAAGTTTGACTTTGTGCAATATGTAAAGAAATTCTGTGCTCTTGTTTCCCGCCTCGATGACCCGGGCATCTTCCCGATTTTCCACCCGGGGGCCTGGATGAACCGTGCGGGCACTTCGAGGAAGGGCTCCCCCGATGATTATATAAAAGAGCTGAGCGAAAAGATGACTTTATTAAAGGTGCATATTCCCGGGTTTAAGTCAGGCCAGGCAGAGCTCGCCCGCGGGGAATTAAAGTTTTACCAAGGGAACCTGCGCTCTGCAGAGCACCTTTTTGTAAGGGCCCTTGTGCCTGCCCGCGATTACGGGGAGCACGGGATTGTACATCTAGCACTTTTATACTCCCTCCGCCTTTCTGTCGTACAGGGGGATTATATTCAGGCAGAGCAGGCAATGAATGAGATGAAGGGGCAGCTCGAAGTAAAAGAATTTTCAGGCCGCTATAATAATTATGATATTTCCCTTGCATGGTACTACTATATTCTTGGAATGCCCGAAAAGATCCCCGACTGGCTAAAACTTGACTTCTCAGCCTATGGACATGCGAGCTTTGCGGAGAACTTTGCGAATCAGGCAAAGGCAAGGTACTGTTATTTAGCGAGGAACTATCCGCCCCTTTTAGCCTATATTCAGGAAATGATGCAGAGAGAATCGCATTTATTTGGCAGGGTAGAAATGCTTGCAATTGAAGCCTGCATTCATTATAAAATGAAGGATAAAAAGGAAGCATATAACGTTCTGACCGAGGCCTACGAGGCTAGTCATCCGAACGGCATAATAATGCCCTTTATCGAACTTGGTAAGGACATGCGCACCCTGACAGGAGCTGCTCTTAAGGATTCTGTTAACATCCCTAAAACTTGGCTTGAAAATATTAATCGTAAGGCCGCCTATTATGCAAAGCGGCAGGTTGGCTTTGTTTTAAGGTATAATCAGAGTAATTTGACTACCAATGGGATCACCCTCTCCCCGAGGGAGACCGATATTCTCCACGATTTATCCCACGGCCTTACCCGTGTCGAAATTGCCGCAGGCCGCGACCTTTCGGTTAATACAGTGAAGATGGTTATCAATAATATCTATTCAAAGCTCGGAGCAGAAAACCTAGCCGACTTAATCCGCATAGCGGTTAAGCAGAAAATGATATAGCTTATTTAAACAGAGGAATTTTTCCTTCAAGGAAATGTTCCAAAGAGCAATTAATATCTCCTACTATAAGACTTAAGGCATTCGGATAACGCTTAATAAATTCAATGCTGCCTGCACTGTGCCTGACCCTGCCGCTTTTCACCTCTATGGCAGTAATTGCGTTAGACCCGCTTGATATCACAAAATCTACTTCTCTATCTCTTTCGCGCCACCAAAACACAGAGAAGCCTTCTTCTTTTCCGCGTGCCAATAGATATGAGCCGACAGCACTTTCAACCAGATGTCCTTTAGCATCGCTCACTTCAAGTAAGTCCTTTCGAGTCGACCCGGTTGCCCAAACCATTAGGGATGTGTCCCATACCATAAACCTGGGGGAGCTTTGTTTTACACGGATTTTATTACCTCCATACTTTTGTAAGCCGCAAAGAATGTTTGCATTATCAAGCAGGTTAAGGTAATGCGCAAGTGTAACAGTATTTCCTGCATCGTGAAGTTGTCCAAGTATTTTTGTAAAAGAGAGCTCCCTTCCGGAAAATTGAGCTCCAAGTGTAAACAGTGAACGAAGCAGGGCAGGCTTGCGTATCTGTTCCATCTGAAGTATATCTCTTGAAATTACCGGTTCCACAATGGATGAGCCCATATATCGCACCCAGCGTTCTATATTGTTTTTCAGAACTGCTGCCCCGGGATAACCTCCAAAAAAGAGAAAATCATCAATCGAATAATTAAATGCTGTTTTACACTCTGTATAATTCCAGTGGGGACAAAACAGCACTTCATAGCGGCCCGCCATGGATTCATTCAAACCCTTCTGAATTAGCAGAGAGGAAGAGCCTGAAATGATTACCTTGACAGGAATTTTCATACGGGTATCTTCATCCCAAAGGAGCTTAACAATAGAAGACCATCCCGGGACTTTTTGCATCTCGTCAATAGCCAGGATGATTTCCTTCCCTGTCTGCCTTTGCATAAGACGGGCTTTTTCCCATTCATTGCGGAGCCATTCAGGAGAAACCAGTACCGGATCGTCGGCACTGATATAGTGTTTAGGTACATTCAGGGATTCCAGAGCTTGCAATAATGCTGTGGTTTTTCCTGTTTGCCTTGGGCCGATCACTGCTTGAATGAAGTGTCTTTTTTCCTTCATTCTTTCTATTAGTTGATCTACGAGTTTTCGTTTATACATAAGCTTTACAAATTACTCAGTAAGATGAGTAATATACTCAGTATAATAAGTGAAATGTTTTTCGTCAATATACTAGCCACCGGGAAATAGGGTGTAATTTGTGATGATTTTTTTCTATTTTTAGGTATTCCGGTCTCCTCCCTTATATACCATGATTAGCGTACAACCGGTTGATTTAAAAATGATGTAAAAAAGTTTTGTATGTAAGGGAAGCGCACCCTACCTCGCCATAGGGCATAGTGAAATCCTCCAGTCACTATGCCCTGTATTTTTAGCTATGAAAATCCGGCTTAATGTTCTATAGTATATAGTAGAATATAAAAACGATATTTAACATGAAAAAAGTATTATTAATTGTTTTGCTCTTTTCCTTCACTCAGGGCATCTTTAGTCAGGAAGAGAGAGTCAATCCCTTTTCAATCGGAGCGGGGCCTGAATGGAATATGGATTCAAGGCACCTTTTTGCTTTTGGAGCTGTCCTCGGGCTTACCTATAATCTGCCAAGAAACTTCGCTGTAGGATTTGATTTTTCCGCCAGCAGTAATTTCAGAGACACCCATGTCTTCGAGCCTGACCTGATTCTGCGTTATTATTTTTTTAGACCGCACTCGGGGCTCTTTGTCCAGACGGATTTCGGGGCCTTTTTCATGTTCGAGGAGGACGGAACCACTTCCCTTATTGAGTTCGGCTTAAGGGGGGGATACCGTCATCTTTTGGGCAATAGATTCTTTCTCGAACCTTACGGGCGCTTAGGCTTCCCCTTTGCCTTCGGCTTAGGGCTGATTGCCGGCGTTCGATTTTAGGGGGATTTTAATGAATATGATGATAAAAAAAGGCATACTTTTCCTTCTTTTGGTGATATTATTCGGGGCCCTTTTCACGGCTTGTGATAACCCATTCTTTGGAAGAAGACCCCCCGAAGAGATTGAAGACCCGGTAGAGCCGGGCAGGCCGGGCGGAGGCAGAGGCGGCAGGGGCCAGATCGGAGATACCCTGATTCGCCAGAGGTACTTCCTTGTAAAGTTCGAGGCAGAAGGCGGGAGCCCCGCCCCGGGCATGCAGAAGATTGCCGAAGGCGCCACGGTGGCCAGGGTCGCGGCGATGACCAATGGGTCGGAGGGCTTTGCAGGTTGGTATACCGATAAAACAGCCGGAGTGCTGTGGGATTTTTCTACACCTGTTACATTAGGCTTAACCGTACCTGACCCGGATGACGTTAATAATAGGGTTTTGATCCTATGGGCAAGGTGGGTAACTAGCCCGACCGTAACTGTTACATTCGATGCGATGGAAGGGATTCCGCCTTATGGAAGTACGGATGAGGAATATGGGGGAAGCCCGGGAAACCCCTTAGGACGGCAAACAATTCTTCAGGGTGCTAAGGCAGTTGAACCATCGCCGTTAAGGAAATCTGCAGGTTCAAATCAATGGTATGGTTTTGGCGGTTGGTATACAGAGGAAGTAGGAGGAGTGCTCTGGGATTTTAATGATCCGGTTGATATAAGTATGACTCTTTACGCAAGATGGGAAGGACCGCCTCCCCATTGTACCGTTATTTTTAATGCAAACGGAGGACTTCCTGCCCCGAGAATGCAGGATCTAAGCCTCGATTCATTGGTCGTAGAACCCCTTGCAATGGCAAGGGAAAACTTTGGCTTTGGCGGCTGGTTTGTTGATGCCGGTTTTAGTATACCCTGGGATTTTTCTGAAACTATCGGGACACGCACGAGCTTAATCCTTTATGCAAAGTGGGTCGTGAACGAGCATGTCGTAACCTTTAATTCTATGGGCGGAAGTCCAACGCCAAGCTCACAAGTAGTGGCACACGGCTCAAGGGCCTCAAGACCCACGGGGCATATGACCCTTTTAGGAAAAGGTTTTGTCGATTGGTTTACAGCCGAAGGCGATAAGTGGAACTTCGACGATGCTGTAGTTGGTGATATGACTTTGTATGCAAATTGGATTGACGGGGTTTATACTGTAGATTTCAGAGTGGAAAATGGCTCTCCCCAGTTCATTCCTCCCCAATCGGTAGCCGAAGAAGGCAGAGTAATAGAACCTTCCCCGCCAAGCCGTGCAGACTATATATTTGCAGGCTGGTATTGGGACGATGGCAGCACAAGACTTGAGTGGCATTTTGACATTGATACTGTACATACTGATTTAACACTTATCGCCCAGTGGGTACCCCCGGTTGAAGGCATGGTTTGGGTGCGGGGTGGAAGCTTCATAATGGGTGATGATAAAGTGAGCGGCGCAGGCCCTGCCCACAGGGTAAGGGTGACGGGGTTTTATATGGCTGTGACCCCGGTAACTCAGGGAGAATATGCCAGAATAATGCTGAACCAGAGTCACCCTGCAACTGATGCCGAATTAGCTATTGGTGCTAATAATCCTAGCCATTTTAGTGCTGATCCTCAAGTTGCACCGGACAGAAGTCTGCTCCCCGTAGAGCAGGTAAGCTGGTTTGATGCAATTGAATTTCTTAATAAGATGACTGATAGATATAATGCCGAGAATTCTACTTCTCTTACACAATTTTATAATGTAAGTGCCAGAGCTCCTTCTACAGGTCATCCAATAACAAGTTTAACATTTGTTGATGATATGTTTGATCCTGATACATGGAAAGTGGACGGTTTCAGACTGCCCACCGAAGCCGAATGGGAGTTTGCCGCAAAAGGAGGATATAATTCAACAGTAAACTATGCTTACTCAGGGAGCGACGATGCAAGCCGCGTGTCTTGGTATAATACCAATACCGGGGGCAGGACAAGGCAGGTTAATACGCTAAGCCCAAACACCCTTGGCATTTACCACATGAGCGGCAATATATCCGAATGGTGCTGGGACTGGTTTGATTCAAGTTATTATACAGCATCAAAAAATGCCGGCATCGTCCAAGACCCCAGAGGCCCCGGAAGCAGTCTGACGATAACAGAGCGCGTTAGGCGAGGCGGCAGTTGGAGTAATTCCATGGCAAATACCAGATTAGTGCTTAGGAGCAGTTTCCCACCGGGCCGCTCCACAGCTTCGACATATTATGTTGTAGGTATTCGAGCAGCTCGCAGCCCCGGAGTCGCACTCAGCGAGTAACTCCCCCGTGGTTTTTTTGATCACGGAGATCACAAAGGACACAGAGCTCACAGAGGAAGAATAGAGTTTGGCACACCCTAAAAATTCTCCGTGTCCTCCGTGATCTCTGTGAGCTCCGTGTGAACCAAAACACAGCGATAAAAATTACACCAATTTCTCCGCGACCGGCGTGACTCTAAGCACGTTTTGCCCGATTTTATCAAGCTGAGCCGTTATCTTCTTGTTTAATAGATCAGGGGCGGCGGGTTTTACGATAAAGTCCTGGGCACCGAATTGCTTCGAAGCCAAGATATACTTCTCGGTATTATGCCCCGATGTAATTATTACAGGGATTTTCTGAGTAAAAGGGTCGTTTCTTAATTGCTGAAGGAACTCAAAGCCGCTCATCTCGGGCATTGCAAGATCGAGCAGGATCAGGTCAATATCAGCCCTTTTAAGGACTTCGAGCCCCTTTATTGCAGTATCGCAGGCAAGGAGGTCATAATCGGGAAGCATCTGTTTGAACATTGCAAGCTGCTGCTTTGAATCATCAATTGCAAGAATGACGGGCTTCGAATCCTTATCATCTATCACTATTTTACCTAATTGGCCCATTTTCTGGAGATTTACGATAAATTGGCCAAGTTTACTGTCCATGAAGGCCACATGGGATAAAATCCAATCTCTTAAGAATCTGACAAACTGGTTCGGGACGTATTTTTTCCCTTCCCTAAAAGAGCCAACATTCTGTAGTACCTGGTGTACAAACTCAATATGGTGCTTTTTATGTATTTGGAAGCCCGGATACTCGGTTTTTTCCATTATTTGCTCTTCGGTGGAGAAATGATAGCTCACATAGGCCACAACTTCACTCACCGTCTTCATAAATTGCTCTTTCGCCGATTCATCACCCTCTTTACAGGCCTCGTGAAGCTTATTTGTCATTGCAATAAGCAGTTTATGCTGGGAGTCTATGAGCGGAATATGTATGGAAAGCCGATTTTCCCAGGAAATTATGTTCTTTTCTTTTTCCATAATATATAATCGTATACCCCGCATACAGTAAAAGTCAACATACCCTTGCCTTAAATGGGCCTTTTATTGTATAGTACCATTGCAGAAGTGTAAGTATTGGGACGTAGGCAAGTGGTAAGCCACCGGGTTTTGGCTCCGGCATTCACAGGTTCGACCCCTGTCGTCCCAGTAATTGTATTAATAGGAGTAGTATATGAGCCAAGTTGTTTTTAAAGCACAGAATCGAAAGAGTAATGGTTCCGGCGAAGCCCGTAAAATCCGCAGAGCAGGTCGCATTCCGGGGGTAATCTACGGACGTTCGGGAAAGGCTATTTCCATAGATTTAGATGCATTAGAGTTCAGTAATGGCGTAAGAGTCATTTCCGAAAGTACCATTGTAAAGGTGGAAGTTGACGGGAAGCCCTACGATGCCTTTGTAAAGAATACCCAGCGAAATATTCTTGACGGGAATATCCTGCATGTGGATTTTTACGAGGTTCAGAGTGATGCAGTGGTAAGGGCTCGCGTAACCATTCAGCTCAAAGGAAGTGCTGCAGGTGTCCGTGAGGGCGGTGTATTAGAGTTCCCCTTGCACGAGGTTGAAGTGGAATGTCTGCCCAAAGATCTGCCCGAGAGGATTGAGCTTGATGTCTCTGAGCTTGGTGCGAACCAGGCCATCTATGTCCGCGACTTAAAGCTCTCGAGTGCAGTTAAGGTGCTTACTTCCCAGGATTTGGTTATTGCCCTTGTCAAGTTTGCCAAGGAAGAGAAGGCTGAGGCTGCCGAAGAAGAAGTCGCCGCTGAGGCTGCTGCTGCCCCTGAAGAAAAAGATAAGTAGCTTAACTTTTTAAGGTAATTTCCACCACTGTGTTTCTTTTATCGGGCAGGGGATAGCTGTCGCCCTGCCTCAGGTGGAAATATGCATGCTCAGGGTACTCGCTCATGTTCCAGGGGCTTGCCTCGGGGATTTCACTGCCGTCTGATAGAAGGCGGATTTTTTCTATTTTTCCTGCAAGACCGGGTAAGCAAATGCTCCCTGCCTGCTCCTCGAAGATGTGTGCGTATAGTTTATTCCCGTTTTGGGTGAAGCGGCCCCATTCAGGCTTGGGGAGTTCAGCCTTGCCGCAATTATAAATGCTGTTATTATTTTCGCTCATCCATAGGCCAATTTCTTCGAGCACCTTTATACATTCTTTTGGGATTCTGCCCCTTGCGTCGGGGCCAACGTTTAGCAATAAATTGCCGTTCTTTGAGACACATTCAGTAAGCATGCGTATCACCATTTTTGCGGATTTCCAGTGATTATCGAGAGCATTATAACCCCAATGTTTATTAAGGGTGATGCAGGATTCCCAGGGGACGCTTTCTCCGGTTTCATTTCGGATGCCTTCAGGGGGGATCATTTGTTCGGGGCATGCGAAGTCGCCGGCATAGTCGGTCGGGTTTGCGCTGAGGATGGTCCCGGATTCCTCCCCCGATCCTTCAAGGCGATTATCGATGATGATACCCGGTTGAAGGGAGCGTACCATCTTGATCAGCTCACTCGATTTCCAGGTTTCACCTGCCATATCTTTATAGGAAAAATCGAACCACATAATGTCCAATTTGCCGTAGTCTGTTAAGAGCTCTCTTACCTGTCCGTGCATATAATCGAGATAGCGATCAAAGTTCCTGCCCTTATTACTGTGTGCAGGGTCTTCGCGCATGGGGTGATAACTATCACCAAAGTGGGGGAAATCTTCGTGGTGCCAGTCGATTATCGAAAAGTAGAGCCCCACCTTAATTCCCTGTGCGCGAAAACTTTCAAGGAATTCCCGCACGAGGTCTCTGCGGGCAGGGGTATTTGTTGACTTATAGGCGCTCAGCTTTGTGTCCCAAAGGCAGAAGCCGTCGTGGTGCTTACTTGTGAGGACTGCGTACTTCATCCCCGCTCTTTTTGCAAGGGCAGCCCATTCGCCGGGGTTATAGTCTTCGGGGCAGAACTCGTCAAAGAACTTTTGATAATCTTCCTTCGGCATTTTCTCCCTGCTTCTTACCCATTCCCCCCTTGCAGGAATCGAGTAAAGCCCCCAATGGATGAACATTCCAAAGCGTGCCTGCCTGAACCATTCAGTTCGTGCACTGCGTTCGATAATATTTTTATTTGACATATTAACTCCCGTTATCGAATGAGTTCTTCGAATATAGCCTCGGCAGAAGGGTATTTTATTATCACAAAATTGTCATCGTTGTAGGCGGGGACTACGCGTACAAAGGGATTGCTCCACCTGAGCATTTCCCATTCAATGCTCGAAAGAAGAAGGAAGGACTCTCCTTCCCGGGTTCTGTAAAAACCGGGATCAAAAACATGCCTTGGAGTTAGTATATTGTTGATAATGAACTGCCTGACTCCGGGGCCCTGTCTTGTCGGGATTACGCTTACCATGCGTATTCTGCCATTACTTAGCTCAGTGTTGACATTGGCATTCCAGAAGGTTGCAAAACCAAAGTCAAGATTATTTTCGTTAAGATACTCGATATAACCGGAGCGGACTGTATTCAAGTCTCGCTCGGCCAATCTTTGAAAGTTAAGAAAGCTCTGCCCGAAGAGAAATACGCTTATCCCTATAATAATTGCTAATCGCTTTGTTTTATTGTAGGCCCTAATAGAATGTTCAAACAGAATTGCTATAATCGGAATGTATAGAACCATAAAGGGAATAAAGTATCTGCTTATTATGGCCCTGTCCACGATTACCAACACAAAAATATTGAATATTGCGGAGGCTGCAAAAAAGAGTATAAGGAAGTACTTCCTGCTTACAACCTTGTTTTTTGCACATATCTTAAACACAGAACGAATCAAGATAAAGGCTGCAATTATAGCTGTAATGCCGAAGAATCCCTGCAGGGAAGTAAAGCCTACATCCGTAGTGAAGCCGAAAAATCCTGCGATATTAGCCAAGCTCATCCCAAACTTCTGCGCATAGTTTGCCGAGTGCTCTATGCCCATATCATCGAATGACTGAAAGCTATACCTTAAATGGAGCAGGCCGTTAACTGCATAGCCTGCACAGCAGAGAAGGAAGGAAAAAATGCCAAGGTAGAAAGGAAAACTATCTTTTTGCTTGAACTTAGCCTTAATGTAAATGCATGCAATCAATAGGGGGATATGTACTGCGAGCAGGGCCCGCGTTCCGTGAATTCCAAGGACAAATGACATTATCGAAAATAAAATGATAACCGGGTAGGGCTTTTTATTTTCTTCTGTATTAAAGCAAATCTTTATATAAAGGGCGATGCAGAAGAAGAGCTTTATAATAAAGAAGATATAATACCCGCCGAATAGCACGAAATTCCAATAGTCAAATGATATGGGCATAAGCAAAAACAAAGATGAGAATAAAATACGGTTTAACGATATTTTTAATTGCGATGCAAGGAAAATATAAGAAAGAATTAAAACAATGCAGTTTAGAATAATATTAATCGAGCGTATAAGGGCCCAGTCATCGTTAAGTTCTAAGAACTTAAAAAGGGGCATTGTGAAGATGGTCTGGTATACCAAGCGCAGTTCTGTCGAGTAAAGCCAGTTCTCGCTAAGAAGGGTGTCCTCTTCTGCAAGGAGTTCCCCAAGGATCATTTCCGATGCATGGTCGCTGTCCAACCACTGCCTGCCATGGAGATAGGTGAATGCACCCAGAGCCAAGAGGGTGAGGATTAAGAGGCAGAGGAGTGCTGCAGTGACGAGTCGTGTTTTTATGGGGTTTACCACGCGAAATTGAATTCCTGATAATCCCAGCCGCTTGCGGCTACTGAATCAAAATTACTGTTCACTGTGTTATTCCATCCCCTTGAAGGTCTATGCATGGTGGGAGGGCTCCCGGCATCTCCTACTCCCTCTATAAATATTGCATGACCACCTGCAAGATCACCATACTTAATGGCGGCAGTATTTGCATTCATTTCTACCTCATTTCCACCATATATTACTCCACCATTTTGTCTTATGAATTGACCTCTATTACTTACGGTTCCGTCCAATGTAAATCCGACCACATGTACCCCACCACCATCGCCGCCAATTCCGGAAACAACACTCGCCGTGTTTGTTGAGATGGTACCGCCGGTCATGGTGAATGTACCATTATCTATATACACCCCTCCGCCCATCCTTGCTGTATTATCGAAGATAACTCCTCCTGACATATTAAAGGTTCCGGTTTGCATACGCACACCGCCTCCAAAAGTAGATGTACTAGTAGTGTTACCATTAGAGAAAATTATACCATCCTCCATTAAGAAGCTGCCGCTGTTAATTCGTACACCGCCACCTGAGTTCATTGTGATGCTCCCGTCTTCCATTATAAAGGTGCCGCCGCTAATAGAAACCAACGATGCTGCTGTATTGTCCGTGTTCCCAAATAAATGAACACTATTTGTAAGAACCAGAGTAACCCCTGTCTGAACTGTAAACAGGCTTCCTGTACCCGTAAAACTGATGTTTACACCGGTTTGACTTGCTGTTCTAAGAGTGATCCTTGTGCCGGATGCGTAGAGGGATAGATTGTATGGAACGGCAGGCGTTTGGTGCATTGTGAGCCAGATTGTATAGATCCCCCCTGTTGTTGGAATGGTCTCAAGGGCAACATTAAGGGTTGGATGGCCACCGTCAATCTGTCCGTTTGGCATTTGAACCCAGGCTGTGTTGGTTCCGGCAGGTAATACCGGGGCCATGAAAATATCTAAACTATTTGTGTCGTTGGGAGCCAAACGTATGCGTCCTGAGCCTTGCGCATATAACTCATTGTTAAAATGGGCCTCAACAGTGATCGTCCAGAGTGCCAGTGGTAATGTTACCTTCAACTCTCCTGAAGGGACATTTTCAAAGGTAATAGGGGAGGGACTACTGCCCGTTTCACGGTCGAATGAGACCACATATTTCATATCATCGAGCATTCCTTGAGTAGGGGGATAGGTGACCCTGCTGATGGTCCCGCCCAGATTTATCGTAACTGTCCCCGTAGTAGCATCACCCTGATCCCCGGCCCAAGGCTCGAAACAGGAGGCTATCATCATGAAAAATAAGAAAATTGCTAAAAAACAGGTTATTTTACCGAAATTTGTCTTCATTATACCTTCCACCCCAATTAGAATATATAGTAAAAAACACAAAAATTCTACAGTTTTATTATCATTTATTGTATTTTCTTATTAATCTCCGTGCCGGCTGTGCTAAAAATGCACAGAGGTTTCCTTTTCCTCGATTCCATGTTATACTCAACCGGGGGAAGTATGCAAAAACCTGTACCGAAAAACGTCACACCAATACCTGCAGGGCAGTTTGATCCCAAGGCAGTGACCATAAAAGAAAACTCCAAAAAGGTCTCCGTCAGGCATGGTTCCGGCACTCTTCTTTTTCGGGGGAAGGGGCATAATAGCGGTAATTTTGGGAAAATTCTTCCGGTTTTCATAATTTTAACTCTTGCCATTTTTTCGGGGTTTGGCATATTTATCTTCAACAGTATGCGAATGCAGAATATTGCCATTGATTTTACAGAGAACTATGCAAGAAACCCGGGGGGAGACAATCTTGCAAGGGTTAATACCTTCCTTGACTCAATACAATCCGCATGGCAGTTAAATCTAATTCTGATAATTTCCATTTCTGCCATAATGCTTATTTTTGTTGCCGTTTTCTTTACTTCGATGAGGAGCAGGGCTGCCGGGAGCGAAGGGAGCAAAGAGCAGGTAACTACATCCGGAAGCGTGAGTAATCTTGTAAAAATAATTGATGAAAGGGCAGTGAAGCTCGATTCGGCCGGGACTGAAATCCAGACTAAGGCAAATGAATCTGTAAGTATTATCGAAAAAATAAGTGAAAATACCACGGATATGAAAACCAAGGCAGGTGATCAGGTAAATGCAGTTGCAAGAACCAATGAGGTAATGAATAAGATAATTACCGATATCGAGACGCTTGATGCCGACATAGAAGAGCAGACCCGAAGTGCCTCGCGGTCCTCCGATTCAATTGAGCAGATGGTTTCAAATATTAGTTCCATTGCAGAAAGCCTTACGAGGAATGAGCAGGCCTTACAGGAGCTGAGGGAAGCATCGTCTGTGGGAAATATTTCCTTGCAGAAGGTAACGTCAGATATTCAGACTGTGTCCGTTGAGTCTGAGCGGCTTATGGAGATTAATAAGGTGATTGAGGATATTGCAAGTCAGACTAATTTGCTTGCAATGAATGCTGCAATTGAAGCGGCCCATGCGGGGGAAGTGGGCAGAGGTTTTGCCGTTGTTGCTGCGGAGATCCGAAAGCTTGCCGAGTCTTCGGATAAGCAGGCAAAGACTGTTGCAGGGGTCTTAAAGAATATTAAGAATTCTCTTTCCAAGATAAGCCAGTCGACTTTGGCAAGTTTGAAGCATTTTGAAGAAATGGATAAGGGTTTTGAGTCTGTTGTTGCAAAGAGTATGGAGTTGAAGGTCTCGATGGAAGAGCAGGATGCGGGAACCAGGGAAGTCCTTAATGCCTTAAGTGCATCTAACGAAATTACCCGTAGGTTGAATGAAGGTTCCCGCGAGATTATTAGTGCAGGTAAAATCCTCTCGGGCGAGAGAGAGAATCTTGAACGTCTTTCGGTTGATGTAAAAAATGCGATAAGTAATTTAACTCTGGACATTGATAGTGTAAATGCGGCAGCTAAGGGTACCGGAGAAATGATACGCAGAAACAAGGAAGATATCAGTACATTACTGCAAGAGTTAGGCAAAGTTACGAGGTAGGGATACTTCATTGAAAACAAAAAAATTCTTTAATATAATAGCAGATTTCCTCTGGAACGGTCTTGGATTTGGGATTCGCACAAAGCTGCTTATCATTTTTCTCCTTGTAAGCGGAGTGCCTCTTACAATTCTAACCGTGGTTGCCTGGCGGCAGCTTGTGACTCTAAGCGGGGAGCTCTCGGAGATTGCGACAACGGATGCATTTACGGCTCTTAACAATATTGCAATTGAAAACATAGAAAGGATGACAACAGATACTGCAATGGCAGTTGCCGATTTTCTTTATGCCCGCGACAAGGATATTTTATTTCTTGCGGGGATAAATCCCAATGAAGAAAATTATAGGTATTTTATTGATACGCAGATGGGGCGGCTTCAAAGGAGGGGCAGGTGGGAGCTTTCGTCCGATGGGAGTCACTGGGTTCCCCTTGACTTAAACGAATATAGCGGCCCCGGGGCATTTTCTTCAAACCCTGAGAATAATGACATGGACGGGTTTCGCTCCCGTCTTCCCGATAATTTTGAGTATTATCTTGTTCCGCTTTATGACGAAATCACCTTTATCGATTTGGAAGGCAATGAACTAATAAAGGTTGTAGCAGAGCATTCTCCGAAGGTAAATTTCCCGATGTACAGGGATAGGAGAGATGTATCTTTAAAAGAAAATACCTATGTAAGGGCAGAAACTTATTTCCCTCTATTGTCTTCCCTTGAGAGGGGGGAAATCTATGTGTCCGATGTAATCGGTGCCTATGTCGGGAGTAATTATATCGGCATGTATACCCCGGATAATGTCAGTGCTGCCGCAAATGCACGAAACTACGATATTGAGTATGATCCGTATGCTCAGGCCTTTGCGGGAATGGAAAATCCGATTGGTCAAAGGTTTGAAGGAATAATTCGCTGGGCAACTCCTGTAACAGATAATGCGGATAATATTATCGGATATGTTACTTTTGCACTTAATCATGACCATATAATGAACTTTGTAGACCATATTACTCCGATGTATGAGCGTTATACGCAAATGCCTAGTGCTTATGAGGGTAATTATGCCTTTATCTGGGATTATACGAGCAGAAGTATTTGTCATCCGAGGCATCATTCGATTGTGGGTTTCGATCCCGAGACGGGTGAGCCCGAAGTACCCTGGCTGGAATCCTCAATTTACAATGCATGGCAGGAGAGCGGCATTGACAATTGGAACGAGTTTATCGTAGGTTGGCCTATTTTTGACAATCAGTCGAGGAGTAAGACGCCTGCGCCTTCCCTTACACAGGCGGGTCTTGTTGGTCTTGACGGGCGTTATTTGAATAATGCTCCCCAATGTACGGGCTGGATGGACCTTACTGAAGACGGCGGTTCAGGCTCGTTTTACATTCTGTGGAGCGGGCTTTATAAGTTAACCACCGCTGCTGCAATTCCATATTATACGGGGCAGTATAGTCCTTCTTCTGCCAATAATTATTCGAGGCGGGGTTTTGGTTTTGTCGCAATCGGGGCAGGGCTTGAGGATTTTAACAGTCCCGCAGTAGAGATTGGAGTGCAGCTTGAAAATGCGATGGCCGGGAGCCGAAATGACACAATTACAAGGGCTCTTTTAGTCTTTACAGTAATGTTAGCTCTAATTATACTTTTTGCGCTTCAATTTGCATCAAGCATAAATAATTCTATTGCAACCCTGATTAAGGGAGTGTCCCGTTTCAGATCAGGGGAGAGGCATTTCCGTTTCATGGCGCCTATAAGGGACGAGTTTGGTACTCTTGCAGATGCATTTGACATGATGGCTGACAATATCGAAGAGAGTGAGAGCGGCCCGCTTGTTATTATTGACATGAATCATAATGTAATTTATATGAACGACTACGGTTTAAAAGTTCTAGGGAAAACCTTACCGGAAGTAACCGGCATTCTTTACGGTCAGGCGAGTCTTTATCCATACGGCACGAAGTATGACCCAATTACAGCTCTGGAAAACGGCACTGAGACTGAGGCTTATTTCCATAAGAATACGGGCAGGTATTTTAAGGGCATTGCAAATTATTTTCTTGACAGAGAAGGAAATAAAATTGGTTATATAGTTTCAAGCATGGATGTAACAGAACTTCAGACATCGAAGGAAGCGGCAGACCAGGCAAGCAGGGCAAAGGGAGATTTCCTTTCAAATATGAGCCACGAGATTCGCACCCCCCTTAATGCAATTATCGGAATGACGACAATGGGTACTTCTGCAGTTGATCAGGAGAGAAAGGATTATTGTCTTGGAAAAATAAGTGATGCATCGAAGCATCTTCTTGGTATAATTAACGATATTCTTGACATGTCCAAGATTGAGGCAAATAAACTCGAATTATCTCCTGTTAATTTTAGTTTTGAAAAAATGATACAGAGGGTAATTGATGTTGTAGGTTTCCGTCTGCACGAGAAACATCAGCAGTTAAACGTTCATATAAGCAAGAATATGCCCATCATGCTTAGGGGAGATGAGCAAAGGCTTGCACAGGTTATTACAAATTTGATGTCCAATGCCGTGAAATTTACTCCTGATGAAGGTTCTATTGATCTTGATGCAAGGCTTCTTTCCGAAGAAGACGGTCTTTGTGCCATACAGGTCATTGTTACGGATACAGGCATAGGGATAAGCGAGGAGAATCTGTCAAGGTTATTCCATGTCTTTGAGCAGGCAGAGAGCAGTACTTCGCGGAAGTTCGGCGGAACAGGGCTTGGCCTTGCAATTTCAAAGCGTATTGTGGAAATGATGGGCGGCGAGATTTGGGTCAACTCGGAGTTTGGCAAGGGTTCTGCCTTCTGTTTTACGATTAAGTTATTGCGCAGTGATGCGAAATCGGAGAGTAGTTTGCCTTCCGGCACCGACTATGATGAAGGGCAGGCTGCGGCTGAAGATTCAGGTTCGGATGAGGCAGGCTTCGAGGGGCGGCATATTCTGCTTGCAGAGGATGTTGAGATTAATAGGGAGATAGTCCTTGCCCTTCTTGAACCTACCGGGATTGAGATAGACTGTGCAGAGAACGGAGCGATGGCCATCGAGCTTTTCACCGCGAATCCTGAGCGTTATGACATGATCTTTATGGACTTACAGATGCCTGAAGTGGATGGTCTTGAGGCAACAAGGAGAATCAGGGCACTGGGCCTTCCGCGTGCAAAGGAGATTCCCATAGTTGCGATGACTGCGAATGTTTTCAAGGAAGATATTGAGAATTGCCTTGCTGCGGGAATGAATGATCATATCGGGAAGCCGCTAGATTTTGAAGAGCTGCTTAAGAGGCTGCACAGGTATCTTTAATAGCCCCACGGAGACTCGAACTCCGGTCTCGACCTTGAGAGGGTCGTGTCCTAAACCGCTAGACGATGGGGCCTCTGACCTATATTGCAGAAATTTCTTGATTGAGTCAATATTATAGCTATGAGTATTGATAATCGAATCGATGAAAAACTAAAGGTTAAGCTCGGCAGGCTTCTTCAGAAAATTCACATTCTTAGCAGGGATGATTCACTACCTGTATTGCTGTTCCTCCACGGAGGGCCGGGTATTACAAACAGGCATAGTGTTGTGAAGCATCACGCCGATTTGCTTGATACCTTTACAATTGTTGCATGGGATCAGAGAGGGGGCGGAGGTTCTTATTGGGGAGCAAAGAAGGCGACGCTTACTGTAAAGCAGTTGACTGATGATGCGGCAGAACTTGTTGAATGGCTATGTTCCAGGTTCAAGAAGGATAAGCTGTTTATTATCGGAGGGAGCTGGGGGAGCGAACTGGGAACCTATCTTGCGCATCGTTATCCGGCAAAGATTGCGGCCTATGTGGGCTTTGGGCAGATGGTTGATGGCCCTGAAAATGAAAGGATAAGCTATGAGTTCGCCCTGGATTCTGCAAAGGCGGCAGGAGATGAAAAGTCTGTAAAGATTCTAAAGGATTTGGGTCCCCCGAAGGCCGGCATTTATAAGGGCGGGCTGAAGGGTCTTTTGATTCAGCGCAAGGTTATGATGAAGTATGGAGGTTTTTCTCCAAATGAAAAGAGGCGCGGCATCTTTGAATCGATTGTAAGGCCCATGTTATTATCAGGGGAGTATAGCCTCTCTGACATCATCGGTATTTTCAGAGGTTATAAAAAAGTACTTAATACGATGTGGCCGCAGATTGCAGCGGTGAATCTTGCAAGTTCATGTCCTGATTTTAAAATGCCGTATATCATCCTTAACGGAAGACTGGATAATAATACTCCTGCATCTTTGGTTGACGATTACTTTAAGAAAATTAAGGCCCCTGCCAAGGAGCTTATATGGTTTGAAAATTCGGGCCATAATCCGATGGGCGATGAGGGAGAACTTTTTAAGTCGATTCTTAGGGCAAAGTTAAGTGATATTGCGAAGGTGGAAAAGGCCAAGGGCGTTAAAATATAGGGATATAGAAGTCCGTAATATTATTAAGTAAGAGTATCTCGGGCCTATACTCAAAGTGCATTGTGTCGATTAAATCCCAATGTCCGCCCCAGATAAATCCGTAATTTCTGAAAGCTCTTATTACTGAATCCGGCGGCATATAATAAGTTTCTCTGCTGATTTCCTCATCCGTGCCCCATCGCCAGTAAGTATAGCGCCCCCGTAAATTCCTCGGCAATAAATCAATTGCAGTGCCGTAGGAATGGTTGCTTCTTCGGTTGGTGCCTGCAATCGTGCGCCAGTTCCAGCCGAGAGACGGCGGACTTGTTATCAGCTCTAGAAGCCAAGTGTTAATTGACAGGTCACTTTCCAGGCTGATTATGATCTCCTCCGATACAAGGTCCAATAGAGGTGCAATATAAGAATGAACTATGGTTTTTATTCCGAGGAAGGAGTACATTACCTGCATTTCCCAGCTTGCATCTTCATTCGGGGAAAAGTATAGGGTATCAAATAAGAATGATGATCCGACTGAGTAAACGGGATTTGCGATTGCGATTTGTCTTTGGCCCGGAGTGCCGGCCCAGGGGTAGGCATAGAAGTCCCAGGGGTGATGCTGCTCCCATTCATCTCTAATGTTTTCAGGGAGGAAGCGTCCGTTTGCAAAGTAGAATCTTATGCCGTTTACCAGCATGGTCCAGTCGTTGTTTATGAATGCAACATCGCTGATATTAAAGGGATATGCCTTTGCGAATGCCCTCATTATTTCTTCCTGTGCAGGCAGGTTATCGAGGATTGATAAAGTCGAAGCTTGGGGTATCGTTTCTTCAGTAATAACGCTTTCCGGTATGCTCCTGCAGCCGGAAAGAAAGATTGCCGTTATAAATATTAAAATTGAAATTTGCTTAATCATTTTTTTAACTCTAAGTTAAATCGAACGAAATTTCCAGCAACAATGCTTTGCTTTCTTCCCGCTCTTACAGGGACAGGGGTCGTTTCTGCCAATATCCTTCCAAATCACCTTAAGCTGCTTCTGCAGTTCTGACATTATTGCCTCGTGCCCAAGGCCCCGCTTATTAAGCTCTATTGCAAAGCTCAGCGCAGGGGTTGCAAAGGAGAAGAACTGCTCAAGCCCTGCGCAGAGCTTGTTAAGGCCGCGGGGGTGCCTGTCCTTGGGGCAGCCGCCATTGCAAAGGGCGAGCCATTTGCAATGGCGGCATTTGTCGGGGAGGCCTGTCTGTTTGCTTTCGCCAAAGTTGAGCTGAAAGGGGAGGTTAACAAGTTCGGAGAGTCCGGTTGTGTTTATGTTTCCGATTCTGTATTTAGGGCGTACATAGTGATCACAGGAGTAAATACCGCCGTCCTGTTCGATTATCAGGACCCGGCCGCAGACGGGTGCCATCCAGCAGAGGCCTGCGCTCCCTCCGGATAGGACATGCGCTGTCTCCGAGAAAAACTGTATGTCAAGTCTGCCGAGATCGTTTAGGAGCCATTCATTGAAGACGGTACAGAGAAAATCTCCATAGGCTTCACCGCTTACTTCGTCCTGCCTACCCACGATTGGGATGAACTGGATCCATCTTGTATTAAAATCCCTTAGGGTTTTATATACGGTAAGGGGTTCTTTTGCAGTTGCTGATGTAACAGTGCAAAGCAAATCCGGCTGTATGCCGTGGGCCTGTAAACGTCGGATGCCCTCTGCCGCATGCAGATAGGTCCCCTTGCCGCCATGGTCTTTTCGGAATTGGTCGTGGACTCGGTGGGTGCCGTCGATACTCAGCCCTATGTCAAAGTTATTCTCTGCAAGGAACTCACACCATTTTTCGTCAAGGAGAATGCCGTTTGTTTGCAGGTTATTCCTGCACTGCCTCCCCTCAGGGCAATGGCGTTTTTGCAGTTCAACGGCACGTTTATAGAAATCAAGCCCGGCTAAAGTCGGCTCGCCCCCGTGCCAGACAAAGTTGATTGTGGAATCCGTCGAATTTTCTATCGAAGCTTCGATATATTGACGGATGTAGCTCTCCAGAGTTGAATCCGTCATCCGGGGCTCTTCGGTGTTTTCATTTTTCAGGTAATAGCAGTAGCTGCAATTAACGTTACACCTTGAACCTACCGGTTTCGCCATCACCGTAAAAGGAGAGGGCATTTATTTCAGGTGCTTCTCAAAGAAGGCGAAGGTTTTTGCCCATGAGTCCATTGCCTGAACAGGCCTATAGGCCTCCCTGTCATAAGACCAGAAGGCATGCCCCGCACCGTCATAGCGGTGGAACTCATAGTCCTTGCCGTGTTTTTTCAGCTCCTCTTCGTGGATGTTCACCTGCTCTGCTGTGGGGGACCTGTCATCATTGCCGAAGATCCCAAGGAGGGGACAGCCAAGTTGGGGAGTGAGGTCGATGGGAGCAACCGGTCGAACCGGGCTTAGGTCCTCCTTGGACATTACAACACCGCCGCCCCAGCAATCCACCGCTGCGCTAAGACCCTTCACCCTGCACGCTGCAAGGAACGCATGCCTTCCGCCCGAGCACATGCCAATCACTCCAACCTTGCTGCTTAAGTAAGGCAGGGATTTCAGGTAATCAAGAGCGCCCTCGCAGTCACCAATCACGCTGTCATCGGGAGTACCGCCTGCCTCACGAGCCTTTGTCGAGACCTCGCCCGGAAGCCCGTGACCTGCCCTCTCGTAGATGTTCGGGCAAATAGCCACATACCCGTGGTGAGCAAAGCGCCTTGTAATTTCACGGTTAAGCTCATCCCAGCCCGGCATGTGGGGAATAAGGATGATCCCCGGATAAGGCCCCTTACCCAAGGGCCTGGACATATAGGCATGGACTTTATCACCATTATAACCTTCCATTTTAACGGTTTCTGCAATCATGCCCTCATAGGCATCAGTTTTAATTTGATTCCACATGGTTTTCTCCTTGTGCTTTAATTATATCATAGTTTTGATTAGGGCATAAGTGTGTCCATTACGCCACAATGGAGGAGCGGATACAGGCGATGAAAAGGTATAAAATATGAGGGTATTATGATTTACTACTGTACTATAGAAAAAAGAAGGATATGAGAATATTGCCCAGTTTCCTGATATGAATTCAAATTTATAGCTCTTGCTTGGGCACTTGCAATTTGATAACTGCAAATTTCCAATATCTCCATTGAGTTAAAATAATCAATAAGGTGTTAAAACATGCCGATAATTAGATCGGAGGATACTAAATGAGCAAAGTAGAAAAAGCAACCGAAGCATTAAAAAAGTTAAAAGAGAAGAAGAAAGTCCTTGACAAGCAGATCGCAGCAGCAGAGAAAGCTGTAGTAGCAGCGAAAAAAGAGGCCGTAAAAAAGCCTGCAAAACCTGCGAAGAAACCTGTTAAAAAAGCTACTGCTAAAAAGGCTGTCAAGCGAGTGCCGAAACCAAAAAAAGAAAAGTAAGATTTAGGCCCTGATTATTCAGGGCTTTTTTTATCATATCTCTGACCCTTCCCCAGGGAGGATTTGAACCCCCACAAGCAGATCCAGAGTCTCTGCCGGAATTTCTCTTTAGCAATTTTTACTGCTCCCTGATTATCATGATATAGAAAGAATTTGCCTCTGTCAACGAGAATGATACTGAAGATGACTATAGTCTACTGTAGGCATACAGGGAATAAGGGCTTTTTTCTCATACTTTTTCTGTAGGCATGAAGGGGTTTTCTTCTGTTTGTTGGCTATGGTAATATTAGAGTTATTAGGTAGTCAAAGGAGGAGAGAAAAATGAGTAGTGTAGAAGATTTCATTGATGACATAGATTATGATAAAATTGTTTTAAAAGAACAAGAATTCATGGATGTTTATGAAGCATTTGGATATGGTCGAATTGAACCTCAGAAAGCCCTCATTTTTTTTAATAAAAAATTATTAGAGATTGAAGAGAAGTTGGCCAGAAATCCAGATTACGGCCTCGCCGAACAATTGCAACGGCAGAAAGCCGAAATAGAAGACTATCTCAATAAAATTCGTAAAATATTAGGCCCAGAATACCAACAAAAAGAGACTGAACCAGTTAAAACAAAAGACCTTCCTAACGCTATTCTGGAAATACTGAAATTAGGCTTTTTCTACGATACCCTTATACAGGGGAAGTACATTAAAAAAAGTGGGATAAAAGACTATGCTATTATTAAATGGCTTTTTGATAATTTCCCAGATACTGGCAAAGAATTAATTCCTGATATTTATTTACATTATGTACATACGGAACTTAAACCGCAGACAATAGGTCAGTATATCAGCAGAGCAATTTCGGAAGCAAAAAATTAACCAATACGAAATCAATACATAATAAATACACTAAAAAGCTAAGTATAGTTTATTCTTGCCTTGATTGGATCAAAAGATTCAATCAAAGGAGTTTTATGATGGATGAAAAATTAAAATCCGTTTCAAATTTGGTAGACTGTCTTGGTTGTTCAAAAACTACAGTTTATCGTCTTGTTCGCGCTGGCAGAATCCCCCACAAGCGGGTCGGCAGATTGATACGATTTACGACTAGTGATATCCAGTGCTATTTGGAATCAGTCAGAAAAGCGGAGGGTAAGAATGAAGCATGATTTATTGCCACCGGATGTTATCGCTATGAAAGGGGAAATTATGAACGCTGCAATCCAGAGAATAACCGCTGAGCTTGCCGGAAGCCCACAGGAGATGGCTCTGCGGATTAAGCGGGGAATGCCGACATTGGCAGATCTGAACAACGAGCAGCTTGAGCAAATAGCCCGCCTTGTAATGACTCAGCGGCTCACCCGAGAATTGGATACTGCTGTTGATCTGGCTTGTATAGATTGGCAAGAACAGCGAGACACTTTTTTAAGCGATGCCAAAAGCCCGCATACCCACAGGGCTTATGACTCCTCTCTGAGCAAGCTGGAAGCCTGGGCAAACCTTAAAGGGTTGAATCCGCTTGCATTGACCACCATTGAGGCGGATGATTTTATACGGTTCCTGAAAGCTGAAGATCATTCCCCTGCTACCATCAGGAGGGACATTGCAGCCGTTTCTGCCTTTTATACTTGGCTTGAGCGTTACCATACGGCTATTAAAAATCCGTTAAGGGGAACCCGTATCAGGCCTGCTAAAGAAAATAAAAAGGAACGGTTATTCCATCCCCTACCGATTTTAAGGTTATTATGGACAACTTTCCTGCCATTGAACGTGCGATACTGGCAGCCTTAGCACTTCGGGGCTTGCGGGCTGGTGCGTTGCCAATGCTGGAAAAGAAAGGCGATAGATATTACGGTATAAGCAAGGGCAAAAAACTTGTGGAAGGGGATACCGATGGGATCACTTTACCATCTGCCGTGTTGAACGCTATTAGGGCTGCGGGCTTGGACATTAAAAAGCCCTTTGCATGGAAAACACGTCTTAAAAAGAGAACTACCATGAACGCTAGTGCCATTCAAGGCCGTATAAACAAACATTTACAAAAATTATACAAAGAGGGGAAAGTTAAAGCTGCTTTTTCCTGCCATGATTTCAGGCATTTTTTCGCTGTTCAGGAATATGGAAAAGACAAAGACATCTATAGGGTTTCTGCACTTTTGGGCCATGCGAATGTGGCGATCACGCAAACTTACCTGAAAAGTCTGAAGGTAAAAATATAAGTGTAAGTGGAATAGTGGGCTATAAGAGGCTCATAGTACATCCCCACAATAGGCTACAAAGCCCCAGATGGTATTGCAAAGACATACTTCCGGGGCTATAACGCTGTAGTGTGTTTACTAGCCAGAGATCATTTTTATTATGGAATTAATAATGAACCAAGCAAATAGTAGTAGTCCAACCCCTAAAACCATCCTAAGGGGGCGATTTACTTTCACATTTTCAACGTTGTTTCTGCAAAATTTACATATTTTTGCATCAATATTAATTTTTTCACGACAATATGGGCATAGTTTGGTTCCTAAAAGAGCAAGGCCTTCACCAATTGTTCCGAAAAAAGATTTGATAATCCAGAATCCAATAGTAATGACAAAAATAATAATTATAACTAGCCATGTCATTATAGTTTACTACCTCTTAAAAACGTCACATCCAGATGAGAGCACGTTCGTAGGCTTGAATGAGTGTAAAAACTCGTAAAAGAAAAACAGAAAATAAAATGGCACTAACAATGCCTACAATTAATACAAAAAGGTTCTTTTTACTGTATAATGCAATTAAAGCAATAATGTTACCACATAGAGTGAATAAAAAAGATAAATAAGTTACCGGATGCAACAGGCCATAATAGAACATGTGCCAAAGTACCAATGATGAAACAGCCAATATACAAAGTATAAATACAATGAATCTAAGCAAAGAAAATTCTGCTTTAGGTTTTTTTCGGAATGCCAGAAGAATAAAACAAATTAATGCAATAAGGAAAAGACCGCCTATAAGTAATGATAAAATAGTCAACATATCCTCCAATTTTATTATTTTGTTTTCATAGTTTTGGGGTTTTTCACTCCCTTGTCCATATAGGCCCACGCTTTACATAAGTACCAGCAGCTCTGTTTTGGTTTATATAGAAATTTATTAAACTTTCTTCAAAACCACTAACAAGATATGGATTAGTCTCATCACTACCATGATTACGAAAGTTTGCAGGAAATGTGATACGGGTAAGTCTTGTATTTGAAAAGGCTGAACTATAAATACCAGTTACCATTACAACTCTTCTTCCCATAATGCCTGTGGTTTCTCTGAAAGTGCCCGCTAGAGATGACGGTATAACTAATGTTTCTAGTGGATTATTTTCGAAAGCTAATCCTTCAATAAGTGTGACTCCGTTTGGTATTGATAGGGATGTAATCCGGTTACCAGAAAAAGCGCGTTCCCCAATAGTTCTAATGGATGTGGGCAGGTTGAGCTCTGTTATGCTGTTGTATCGGAAGGCATTTGTTGCTATGTTCTGGATACCCCTCCCTATGTGTACTCTATTGAGACGACCACGCTGATGAAAATCGCCTGCAAAAGCTCCATCTCCAATTTCGATTACTGAATCGGGGATGGAGATTTCAGTAATATTATGATTATACGTAAATGCCATAGAGCCTATAGTTCTAACTGTATTAGGTATCACCACGCTGGTTAGGTTCTTGCGATGGAAAGCCTGATATCCAATCGCTGTAACTCTAAGGCCATAAAGGGTTCCGGGGATCACCACATCCCTAGCACTGCCCGTATATCCGGTAATGGTGAGGGTATTGTCCCTATTTTGTACTACTTGGAAGTCACTTTCTACTTGAGCCCAAAGCGGGCTGACCAAGATTGCCATTATGACAATGGATAGAATCGGTTTCTGTTTCATACTATACCTCTTTTATTATACAGTAATAAATATCTTTCAAAAATACAACTTAAAGTTTGCTATTAACTCATAATACAACTTATATTTGATAGGATCAACTACTTCCCGATCTGTAGAATTAATAAAACAAACAATGAGTTAGGGTATGGTACGGCTAAGGACGGTTGTTGCTGCCAATATTAGGGCCTATCGAATAGAAAAGGGACTATCTCAAATGAAATTGGCTGATATAGTTGATATATCTACAAATTACCTTGTCATGCTTGAGAAAGGGAAACGTTTCCCCTCGGATACGATGATCGAAAAATTAGCCGTTGCCCTCCAGCGAGAACCTTTAGATTTTTTCTCGATTACACCAGTACAGGCACAATGGGAAATTGACTTGTTGACTGAAATATCTGCCGTTATTAATGCAAAATTGCAAGAAGCTCAAAGAAAAAACCCTGATAAATGATGTTTCCTATCCACTTTTCGGCCAATCCTAGTCACTTTTTTTTCTTGAATGCCTAAATTGTAGTTTTTAGCTAATATTTTTCGTAGTTTATAACTATTCCAAAAAAATATTTTCACGAATATATCATTATTCAAAAATTTCTACAATGCTTTTTTCATTCTTGTTTCATAAGAGTCAAGAATAGGTTAAAATGATAGCACCCAGGGGGTAGGGGTAGGGGGTCATTTTGCATAATAAAAAATCTGGAATATTTATTTTCGCAGTAGGGGTCTTTTACCGTAGTAAAAATCTAGTCTCCCACCCGCATTCTGGAAGCGTCATATTTTTCCCTGGGTTTTTCGGCTTTTTCTAGGGTTTTTCTCTGTCCCAGATCTCTTTTTTAATCGCTCCTCATTGCTTAACCTTGGGGCTACCTGGCAAGGTATTTATAAATCCGATAAATATTACCACCCCGGCAAAAAGATCAGAGACTGTACCCTATTTTTTGATTTTATGGTTTTAGGTGCTTTATCTTTCAGATTGCACCATCTAATATCTAAATAATGCTATGATCTTGTTAGATGTAAAAAATTGTTGTATTGCGTTCTGCAATAAACTCCCGAGTTCAAGATAGAAGTGCAGAAAAATTAATGGGGAGAGGTTAACCCCCTCCCCAAAAACGGTTTAAACCTGTAAAGTTTTGTTACCAGACCAAACTAAAACAGGAGAGCCGTTATGAATAAGAATACCATTAAGAGAGCAAAGAAGTATAGTCATTTGTCTCTGCAAGAGAGGGAAGAAATAGCAATATGCTTGGAGAATAGGATGAAAAGATACGAAATTGCTCTCCTACTGGGCCGTTCTACAAGTACTATTTCAAGAGAAATCAGAAGAAACAGCCCTGTATTTAGCTTTGTACGGTATAGGGCTAGTACAGCACAATTAAGAACTGAAGAAAGGAAAAAGAATAGCCATAAACGACAAAGGATCCCAAATAGGAAGTTAAAGCGATTTATCTGTAATAATCTTAAGAAAGGATATTCTCCTGAGATTATAGCTTTTTTGGTTACAGAAAAGAACAGTCGTTGGAAAACAAATCATGAAACTATTTACCAATGGATATATAAAGAACGACAAGATTTAATACCTTTTCTTGTAAGAGGACATAAGAAAAGGCGTAAAAGAGGCACTGCAAAGCAAAAAAGATGTCCCAAAGTACCAAACCGAATTATGATAGAAAAACGCCCCATGGATGTAAACCTGCGTTCACGTATAGGAGACTGGGAAGCAGACACTATAATTTCCAGGCAAAGTAAAGTGGCGGTAATGGTTTTAGTTAATCGTAAAGCAAGATTTACTATTTTAAGGAAGCTGGATGGAAAAGATGCATATTCAATGCATAAAGCTATTGTTCAGAGTCTTATCTCATATCCACAAAGGAAAAGACTTAGTATTACTTATGATAATGGGACAGAGAATACTTTGCATGAACTGACGAATAAAAAGTTAGGAAGCGATTCATACTTCTGTAATCCTTATCATAGTTGGGAAAGAGGTACTGTAGAAAATATTATCGGAATAGTCAGATGGTTTTATAGTAAAAAGACTGATTGGAAACATGTTACTCAATGGGACTTGAATAAAGTTTCAAGATTTATTAATAATAGACCTATGAAGTGTTTAGGTAACAAAACACCTTACCAGGTTTTCGTTGCACTTGCAGCTTGAATCCGGGACTTTCAAAATTAGATTTAGAGCCTTTTCAGATACATTTTTCATATTCTGATAATTCTGTCTCGATGGCTATAGCAAGGAAAAACGAACCGAGCCATATAGCAGCCCTTCTGGTTGTTGAGCATAATACCATTCGAGTTATTAAAAACCTCAAAATTTTATATTCACCTTCAGTGGGCTGCTTGAGCTTTACGCTAATTTGCTGTTGCTATGCTGCGATATCTTTAATATAAATACCTCTAAGGCTAACCGTGTAACGCTGGAATGTCTGCCTTCAAAGATGCTTGCTAAATAGTAGGCTGTCCAGACCTCCCCAAAGAAGCTCCCTATTGCCTCGATAATAAGGCCACCTTGTGAGATTGAAAATCCATATCAGCCTGCCTTCTTGAACGGGATAATATTTTCCAAGGCTTTTTCGAGTACCTTCCCAACTTCCCTTACATCATTTTCATCAGTATGTGAAGAATAATGCTTGAAAACATCATCCGATAAATGTCCGGATACTTTTTTAACTTTTTTCGCATCTATTTCATTGTCAGCAAGGGTACAGAAAAAGTGTCGCCAGCTATGAAATACAACATTACGAGCTTTGTAGTCTATCTGTATTCCCGGCTTGTCCAGTTTTTCTTTCTTTGCAGCCTCCATATATACTGCATTCACACTGTCCATAGCGTTTTTGAAGCCGTTAAGCAATATCAGGCCATCACAGGGTTTATCGGGAAGTGTAGAATAAAAAATAAAAGGATCGGCAGTGTCATGTGGATTGTCTTTCAATAAATCCAACAGAGCATCCTTGGTAACTGGAATTAAATGAACAAATCTTTTTTCACTGTTTTTAGGACATTTTAAGCCGTCAAAGGCTGAATAACTTTTGGCTATGTTAAGTGTAGCCTCTCCAATATCACTTCGGCGCAAAGCACGAATTTCTCCCAGCCTTGCACCTGTAGTGGCAGCAAGAAGGGAAGCAACAAAGGCTCCTTTATCTTTCCAGTCAGCAGCGAAAACCGCCTTTACTTCTGCCTTGTTTAAGATACCACGTTTTTCATTCGTTATGGAAAAACTTGTAAGCCCTATACAGGGATTCTCTGGAATAATCTTTTGTTCATAAGCCCATTTTAGCGGGGTACGAGCGCAAAGCGTAATCTGGTTGATGGTCGATGTAGCGAGTCTCCGATCCGACAATTGCCTTGAGAGTTTTTTTAGATCATCGGTTGTTATGCAATTAAGTTTTTTATCGCCGAAAAAAGGTATTAAGACAGATTTGACCCGGTTCATACATTCGCGAGCATGACTTTTGTGGAAGCTTTGCCCATGAGCAATCTTATCGCGTATATACTCCGATTTGTCATAGTCCCAAAAGGTTAATAAAAAATCTGCAAATGGAACAGCGCCTTTACCTGTGTTCTTGACCGCTGCGATGTCTATTAGACTCAAGTTCTTGAGTATTGAAACAATCCGTAAGGCATCATCTGGATTAAGGTCTGCTCTCCGTATAGACTTTATGATGCTTTCAGTTCCAGCAGCTTCCTCTATAGGTCTGGGCTTCCTGTTTCTACCAGTAGGTATGCCGTTGAGTAACCAGAACTCCGCCTTCGCTTCGGCTTTACTTCGAACCGTTTCACCTGTTGATCTGGCAGACAGTTTTTTCCCATTTTCGGGGTTGATGAATTCAACATAGAAAATGCCGTTTTTGCGTTTGTGTAGGTAGTATTCCCGACGCATAGTAACTCCCTCTGGGGAAACATGAGCTTTCTCATAGTTTTTCCCATTCATTTGTTTGGGAGTCCTTACGCCGGTTCTTCCGGTGGCAAAGACTGCTTGCTAATTTATGATAACATAAACAATTAGCAAAAATTCCCCAGGGAGGATTTGAACCCCCACAAGCAGATCCAGAGTCTGCCGTGCTACCGTTACACAACCGGGGAATGATCTCACTCTAAGCTATCACAAAAATCTGTTAAATTCAACCCTAGTTCAGGTACTTCCTGAACCACTCAATAATTTCCGTAAGTCTTCTGACACGGGCCTTCGGTTTGCCGCTGCGGGAGAGCTCATGGTTTTCGCCTTTGAACATGCAAAGTCTTGAATCCACCCCGTGGTATTTTAGGGCAGTGAACATCTGAAGGGCCTCAGGTATCCAGCATCGGAAATCTTCATCGGAGTGGAGGAAGAGGGTGGGGGTCTTGCATTTGTCGGCGTATTTGAGCGGGGAATGCCACCACATCTTGTCACAGTCCTTCCATGGAGTTGATGCCATTTGGTCTGCATTAAAGTAATAACCGATGTCTGTTGTCCCGAACTTGCTTATCCAGTTGGAAATGCTCCTTAGGGATGCTGCGCACTTGAAGCGGTCGGTATGGCCTATCATCCAATTGGTCATGAAGCCGCCGTAGGAGCCGCCTGTAACAGCCATCTTCTCCTTATCAATCTGGGGATAAGTTTCAAGGGCCTTATCGCAAAAGGTCATAAGGTCGTTATAGTCAACGGTTCCGTATTGGCCTCGAAGGTCGGCGAACTTGCTTCCTCGTCCGTCACTGCCCCAGGGGTTACAGAAGATGGCAAACCAGCCCTCGGCTGCCCATAGGTGCATTTCGTGGAAATAGGTATCGCCAAAGGCGGTTTTTGGACCTCCGTGGATATTCAAGACAGCAGGGTACTTTTTATTCGGGTCAAAGTCTACAGGTTTAAGTACAAAGCCTTGGACACTATCCCTCTCGCCCTTTGCTTCAAGGTATTCCGGTTTTGTAAGGCTGATTTCCGAAAGGAATTTTCCGTTAAAATCCGATATCTTTCGCAGTTTCCCGCCTTCAAGAACGCTAAGCTCATGCAGAGTAGTATCACCTAAACCAAAGCAGATGATTTTATCACCATGAATATCAAAACCATCGATTGCATCTTGGTGTTGGTATAGGGTATGGACGCTGCCATCGTTATTTACCTTGCGTAGGGCATTTTGCACATGGACGGCTGCTGTATAATAAACTTCGCCGTTTTCCATGACCTTAAAAGCGGTTCCTCCGCCAAGACGGCTGTCGGAGTTGGTGAAGGTACCCATGCTTTCATCCGGGTCTGCAAGGGGTTTTACTTCGCTGTTGGAAATAATGAACAGGGCGTGATTCTCGGCAAGGCCGGTTTTCTTGCCTTGAGTGCCCTTCATTAAAATGCCGGCCGGGTGGAAGTCTGCAAAGCCCACTCGCCAGTCGGTTTCGGCAAGTATGGTTTCTGTTTTCGCGCTCTTACTGTCGTAAAGCCAAATGCCCGAAACCTGCTCGCGCTTTTCCTTGAAGTCATGGCCAAAGTAGAGAATCTTGCCGTCTTTAACATTAAAATCTTCGGTATCCATGCTTTCGGAAGTAAATGCCGTGGCCTTTTTACTTACAATATCGTAAATATATAGGCGCCTGCGTTTTTTGTTCGTGAATCCCCTTCCGTTACCCCAGAAAGGAATTTCATCCAATACTTCATACAGTTTCGCTTCTTCAATTTCCTTGTATGCTTCTTTCTTGCCTGCTTCATCCAGGGTTTCAAAGTCCGGTTCGCCGGGCTTATACAGGATTCGTAAAACCATCTCGTTATCATTGAGCTTTTTATAGCCTTCTACGGTATACGGTACCTTAAACCAGGGTTGGGCCTCACCCCCATGTATGTTTATCTTATAAAATGCCGAAAGCTTTTCGCCCTTTTGGGTCCTTTCCTTGTCGGCCTTCTCGCGGATACAGGGGAAGGCCAACTCACTGTCGTTTAACCAGATAAAGCTCTTTGCATCTCCTGCGAAGGTGAGTTGGCGAATCTCTTCTGTCGAGGCATCGAGTAAGTAAATATTATTGTCATAGCCATTTTCATCCCAATTCGCCTTACTCACCACAAAGGCAGCATGCTTGCCTGCCGGGGCAAATTCCAGCTTTGATAAAAACCGATACTCGCATAAATCCTTAATTTGCAGCTTTTTCATTAGGTCACCTTCTTTATGTGTATTTTGTACTTTATAACATGCTCCCCTTCACAATTTCAATAGAATACATTACACTAAATTGAAGGATAGGAAATGACTTCAGCCGAACGAGATCAAAATCTTATGATAGTATATGCCGTTGAAGGGTACTCTCAAAGACACAATATGCCTGAAAAAGATGTCATAACCCTTTTCCGTAAGCATGGGGTGAATGACCTGATTCGCAAAAACTACGAAGCCCTCCATACTCAGGACTTGGACGAGAGCATATCATTCGCGGAAGATGTACTGTCGTGGAAAAAAGATTAATTTTATATCATGGTTCAAATCATTATTTTGATGCAGTGGATCTTTCAAAGTCCAAAGACAAGCGCGATTTTGGAAGAGGATTTTACACCACAACTTTGCGTGAGCAAGCTGAGGATTGGGCAAGGGTTCTTTATGATAGGTATAAAGGGGATGGAATATTTACTTACGAGTTGGAACTTGAACTTGTCGACAGCCTTTCTGTAAAAATATTTGATGGGCTTTCTGAAGAGTGGCTGCTAATGGTTCAAAGGAATCGCTCGTTGGGTGGCATACAACACAATTTTGATATTGTTCAAGGTCCTGTAGCAAATGATAAAACAGCACGTACAATAGCATTGTATATAGCCGGTATTATTAATACCAATGAAGCAATAGAACGACTAAAATCCAGTAAAGTTAATAATCAAGTTTCTCTTCACACTCAAGCCGCGTTATCTCATCTTAAGATATTAAGGAGATACGAACATGAAAGATAAGTATATATTTAAAGACCAAGATATAACTACAGATGTACTATTTAAGATAGAACAAATTTCAAGCATTATTTCGGAAAAAGAAAAAATTACCTTTGATGATGCTTATACAGCCTTTGTTTCTTCCAATACTTACAATATCTTAAAACGAACTGACAATCTATATTGGGCTGAAAGTGCAGAATTTATTGCTGATGAGTATTATCGTGAGAAAATATAAGGCATAATCTAATCAAACAAACGGGTTGAAGAACCTGCTTCCGGTGCGGAAGGTGAACCAGACTCCGGCAATGAAAAGCACCGTGGAAATTGCCAGGGCTGCCTTGTCGGCTTTACTGAAGGGCTTTGACGAATACCAGGTTCGTTTCCTGTTCTTGCCGAAGCCCCGTAATTCCATTGCGCGACTTATCACATCGATCCGCTCTAAAGAAGAAAAGATCAGCGGAAGGAGTAGGGGGACTGTTCTTTGGAGGCGCTTTATCGGGGATGCCTTGCGCGAAAGTTCTAGGCCGCGCGCCTGCTGAGACTGGGATATCGCTTCGTAGTCGCGCTGGATGTCGGGGATATAACGCAGGGTAAGGCTTACGGCGTATGCTGCGGTGTATGGGACGCCGATGCGGTTGAGGGAGGCTGCGAACTCGGTGGGATGGGTGGTGACTATCAACAAAATTGCGGGCGGTATTATGGTGATATATTTCATGAAGATATTGAACTCGTAGAAAAGCTGCTGGGCTGTAAGGGTAAAACGCCCTGTGCCTTCAAGAAGGATGGTCCTGCTTTGATAAATGCTAACACCCTCCTCGGGCGAAAAGAGATAAACTGCGATAAGGTTTAGAGCCAGGAAAAAGGCCATCAGTTTAATGATAAAAGAAATGTCGGAAAATTTTATTTTTGAAATATTAAAAATGATAAGCCCTGTAATCGAAAGGCCAATTAGAATGGGAGTCTGAAAAGTGACCATCACTAATATAGACCAATAAAGAAAGATGATGAGTTTTGTCGCACCGCAAAGGGAATGAACGGGAGATTGCTCATCGATAAATGATAACATCCGTTTCTTTGTCACTTCGACCGCCTCTGCCTTTCATAAGCGATATACCGACCAACAAAACCCCGCGGGTCCTCAAGGCCTGCCCTTAGGGCAAGTGTGTAAAGACTTGTACGCTTTAGGCTTGCCTTCTTTATCACTTCATCGTCTGTCAGCACTTCGAATGGTTCGCTGTCGGCAACGCAGATCCCCTCCGAGAGCACCACAGCCCTTGTTGTATATTCAAGCATCAGGTGCATGTCGTGGGTGATAAGGATGAGGGAAAGTCCCATGTCTCGGTTGAGTCCAAGGAGGAACTCCATGAACTCTGTATAGTGCCTGTAATCCTGCCCCGCGGTAGGCTCATCCAGAATCATAAGGGAAGGCTGCAGAACAAGTATCGATGCTATCGTAAGCCTTTTCTTTTGACCGTAACTCAGGGCATTCACCGGCCAGTCCCTAAAAGGAAGGAGTCCGCAGACTTCAAGGGCCTTATGCACCTTTTGTTTGGTTTCCTCTTCCGGGGTATTTCTTGTCTTAAGGCCAAAGGCAACTTCATCGAAAATCATTGGGAAGGAAATCATCTGATTGGGGTTCTGCATGACATAGCCAATCTTCTCGGCCCTTTCCATAATCGAAAGCTCCGTTAAGTCTTGCCCGTTATACCAAATGGCTCCGGAATCGGGCTTTTCAAAGCCGCAGATGCACTTTGCCATTGTGGACTTGCCCGAGCCGTTCTTTCCGACAAGCCCCACACATTCCCCAGGGGCCACTGTGAAGGAAACATTCTCCAATACATCAGAACCCCTCTCGTCATAGCGAAAGCTTATGTCATTAACTTCAAGACCGTCTGTGTACTCTGTGTCTCCGTGTTCTCTGTGTGAACTAATTAGAGAATGTGAATTCCATTTAAGAAGAGGTTCAAAGTCTGTTGCTAAAGTATCAATATGATCAGGGGCCATAGACGGTTTAATTTCAACCCCCGAATAGGCCAGGGCACTAAGGTATAGCGGCTCCCTTATTCCGGTTTTTTTTAATAAATCCGAAGCTAGGAGATCTGCGGGGGCTGTATCGGAAATAATCCTCCCATGATCCATCACCACAATGCGATTAACACTGCGATGGAGTACGTCTTCGAGGCGATGTTCGATTATAACAATGGTCTTTCCTGTTCTTTTGTGAAGTTCATCGATTAATTCAATTGCGTCCTTCCCTGCGGCGGGGTCAAGATTGGCTAAGGGCTCATCAAAAAGTAGAATCTCAACATCGTCAACAAGAATCCCTGCCATGGAAATCCGCTGCTTCTGGCCGCCGGAAAGGTCATGGGGGCTTTTGGCAAGATGGCCTTCCATGTCAACAAGGGCAGCCGTCTCAAGAACCTGCCGGTG
>Ga0099364_10001601_pt1 | contig 36882 bp, 32 predicted proteins | sample TergutTh196P3_FD_73070 | JGI IMG/M metagenome (GOLD analysis project Ga0099364, IMG submission 73070) | Microcerotermes parvus P3 segment gut microbial communities from Pointe-Noire, Republic of the Congo - Th196 P3 | ecosystem: Host-associated > Arthropoda: Insects > Digestive system > Gut ... | reverse complement strand
GGGGCTGGTGCTATACGGGCTGAAAACCGAGCGCCTTAAGAACGCGGGGCCCCGCCCGGACGGTTCCTTCCCTTCGATTTTCGGGCGCTTCAGGCGCTGGATCAAGGAAAGTTTTTGAATCCAAATGGCAATTTTAGTTGAGGAAATAAGGTAAATGTGTTAAAATAAATATAGTCGTGGTTTTCTGGCAACAGTTCCTCAAAACACCAAAAAGGTCAGGACACCCCGATATACTTGGTCTTGCTTAAAAGCACGGCCGGTGAGAGACCCCAGGCCTGGGGTTTCAGGGAGGAAATTTCGATGATGGAATTTGCTTTTCAGGAGCAGAAGGCTCTGCACAAAATCAAGGTGTTCGGCATCGGCGGCGGCGGCAATAACGCCATCAACAACATGATCAAGGCGGGGCTCTCCGGGCCTTTGTTCGTGGCCGCCAATTCAGATATGCAGGATCTGGACCGCAATCTGGCCCCTTACAAAATTCAACTGGGCGGGCAGTTGACCAAGGGCCAGGGCTGCGGCGGCAAACCTGAAAAAGGAAGGAACGCGACCATGGAGGACCTTGACAAGGTCAAGGATATCCTGGCCGACAGCGACCTGATCTTCATCACAGCCGGTATGGGCGGCGGCACCGGAAGCGGCGGCGCCCCGGTGGTGGCCGAGGCTCTCTCCAAGCTCAACAACCGCCCTTTGGTGGTGGCCGTGGTGACCAAACCCTTCGACTATGAAGGCAAGGTCCGCATGAAGCAGGCCATGGAAGCCATTGACTCGCTGACTCAGCACTGCGATTCCATCCTGGTGGTGCCCAACCAGAAACTCATGGACACCATGCCCAAGGGCTGCACCATTCAGGAGGCCTTTCACGAAGCCGACAAGGTGCTTTTGAAGGCCGTCCAGGGCATAACAGACCTCATCACCGGCCAAGGTCTGGTCAATGTTGATTTTCAGGACCTCAAAACTGTTATGAGCAAACGGGGGCCGGCCATCATGGGCGTGGGGCAGGCCAGCGGCGCAGACCGCGCTCGCAAGGCCGTCGAAGAGGCCGTTTTAAGCCCCCTTCTGGATGATCTCTCCATTGCCGGAGCCCAGGGCATCCTTATCAACATCACCGGCCCCGGCTCCAATGCGGTGGGCCTGGAAGAAATCGCCGTCATCAGCGATTTCGTCACCGCCGCAGCCCACCCAGAGGCCGAAATCTTCACTGGCATGGCCTTTGATGAAACCCTGACCGAGGAAGATCTGCTCAAGGTCACGGTCATAGCCACGGGCTTAGGTCAGGACGGAGCCCTGTCCATTGCTCAAAGGCTGCCCCCAGGCGAGGGCGAGGAATCGCCGGTTCCAAATGTGGAACCTTTGGATTTGATTGAGCCTGATTCGCCGGAAGAGCCCAAGGTTCTGCAATATACCCCTCCGCCCCCCTCCCGGGTCGTGACCCGTGAACCGGAGCGCACCTTGACCTCTTCTCGGCAGGCCGCCGCCAGCAGCGCCAACCGGCGGGAACGCCTCCGGAGGGCTGAGGCCCAGGGCTACGGCGAAGGCAATCTGGATCAGCCGACCATTGAACGGATTAAAAGAAAACCAAGCGACTCCTTTACCCTAGGCGAAGATAACTACGAAGTGCCGGCCTACCTGCGCCGCAGCGCCGATTAAGACTGTGGGCTTGCGCAAGCGGGAGAGGGGGAGGTTCGCGCTGAATAAGTTTGGTTTTGGCCTGGAGCGTTAAAACCCGCCTTAAACTTCTGGCGATGGAGGAAATCGGCCTTGTCCCCAAAGATCCGGGCGGCCGTTTGACCGTGGCTTTGGTATGGCCCGGGGATTACCGCACCAGCCTGTCCGCTTTGGGTTATCTTTCCATATACGGCCTCCTCAACCGCCGGCCGGACGTGTTGGCGGAACGCTTTTTCTGGCCGGACGGTCATCTGGCCGAGGTCTACCGGCGTAGCGGCGCACGGTTGATGTCCCTAGAAAGCGGCAGGCCTCTCCGCGATTTCGATTTAGTGGCCGCTTCACTGGCCTTGGAAAACGACTATTGGCGGTTGCCGGCCCTCTTAACCGCCGGCGGTTTGGCGCCGAATCGGGCCGAGAGGACCGAGGCCGATCCCCTCGTCCTGGCCGGTGGGGTGGCCGTCTGGGCCAATCCTTGGCCTATGTGGCCTTGGGTTGATCTGATTCTGGCCGGCGAGGCTGAGGCCCAGTGGCCTGAACTGCTTTCGGCCTGGAACGCGGCCCGGAGTTTCCCCAAAGCGGAACGGCTCCGTTACCTGTCGCGGAAGACGCCTGGTTCTCTGGAGCCTGGGGTCTGGCCGGACTCTAAGGCTCCTCACGGGTTTTCGGATAAGCCCGTTTTGCCGGCCGCCCTGGCTTGGCCGCCGCCTGCTCGCCTCCTTCCGCCGGTTTCTCCCCTCCTAAGCCCTCGGGCGGAATTTTCCAGTACGCGTCTGGTGGAAATAAGCCGGGGTTGCCCTCACGGTTGCCGCTTCTGTCTAACCGGGTCCCTCTTCCGGCCCCACCGCCCATGGCCGCTTGAGACCATACTTCAGGCTTTGAGGCCCCCGTCAAGAGAAAAAGTCGGCCTGGTGAGCCCGGCCGCGGCCGAACACCCGGACCTTTCCGAGCTCCTGGCCGAGCTTTTCCGCCAAGGCCGGGCCGTGACCCTTTCCTCTCTGCGCCTGACGGCCCTGACCCCGGCCCTGGCTGAAAAATTGGCTGCCGGACGTCTACAGGGCGTGGCTGTGGCCCCGGAGGCTGGGAGCCAAGCCCTGCGCGACCGTCTCAACAAGGATCTGACCGAAGCCCAGATATTGGCCGGGGTGCGCCTGTTGAGCGAAGCCGGACTGAAAACCATAAAACTATATTTTCTTCTAGGTCTGCCGGGTGAAACCCAGGCCGATCTGGCCGCTCTGGCGGAACTGGCCCGTGAAATAAGGAGGACGAGCCGATCCGCCCTGACCCTTTCTCTGGCCAATTTCACCCCCAAACCCCATACCCCCTTGGAAGGGGCGGCCATGAACACGGCCGAGGAGCTGAAACGAAAAGGGGCCTGGATGGTGAAGTCCCTGAAAGGTCTGCCCGGCCTTAAGGTCAATTTGGACCCGCCCCTATGGTCCATCACCCAGGGGCTTTTGGCCCGGGGCGGGCCGGGCAGCGGTCGCTTGGTGGCGGCTCTCGTCCGCCACCAGGGCCGCCTTAAACCCAGCTTGGCTGAATATGGCTACACTCCCGCTCATCCTCTGCATCAACCTTGGCCTCCCGACCGGCCCCGGCCTTGGCGTCTCATCCAGACAGCGGGGGGGGTGGAACATTTGTCTGAAGAATCAGAACGGGCCGCCAGGGGTTTGCTCACCCCCCCCTGCCCTAAAGAAAACAATTGCGGTCGCTGCACGGCCTGCCGCCCGGCGGGAAAGAACTGACGAATATCGAGGCTTGCGAGTGACCTTGATTTTTTACTGAACTCCTGGATCGGTGCTAGGTGAAGTAGGAGCATCCCCGATATAGTAACGATAAACCTTGTGCCCGGTAGGTCGGGAGATGACTTCCTGCCCCAGAAGCCGGGCCGAGCCGCTGACGTGGACTTCCACTAGGTGACCATCGGCCAATTCCCTTTCGGTCACGCCCAGCCAGTGACCATCGGTTTTTTGACGGCGAATGTCGAAGGGCACGGGTGGCGGGGGAAGAGCTAGCCCTGGATCAGCCGCCTGCCCAGGCCTGAGGTACTGGTAACGGGGGGCGGCCGGGATTCTGGCGGCTAGTGGCGAGGCCGGGGCTTGAGGAGGAGAGGGTTCCTCCCTCAAAGTGGCGGTTTTGCTCGGGTCCTCGGGATTTTCGGTTGCCTCGGCGCTGGCGGCCATACCCAGGGTCCAGCCCAGGGCAAAGCCCAGAATAACGATGAAAATTTTTTTCATGCTCCCCTCCTTGTATTCGGTGATAAAGAACGCAACAATCAGGCCAGATTGCCTGTTGTCAAAAAATAAAAATATCCGGACATAAAATAACGGAGTGGAAACGGCAGAGGGCGTATTGGCAACCCGCGTTTTATTTAATGTTGACAACAGCCCAGGAAAATCGTGACCATCTAATGTTGTCTACAAAATCGTTTGATGCTCTAATTCCAGCCACACCCGTGGTATGCGAAGGGCAAATTCCGTGGGCTTCAGACCGCGTGGGCCAAGCTCGGCCCAGGCCAGGTCTCCGGCGCGGCCGTGGACCCAGGCCGCCAGGGCCGCCGCCGGCCAAGGGGGCAGACCCTGGGCCAGAAGGCCCGCGGTCAACCCGGCCAGAAGGTCGCCGCTGCCGCCCACAGCCAGATGAGGCCCGCCGGTGGGATTGAGGTAAAAACGGCCTTCCGGTTCACAGATGAGGCTGTGGTGGCCTTTCAGAATCACCACGGCTCCGCTCCGCTCCGCGAGGAGGCGGGCCGCGGCCAGGCGGTCGGCCTGGATATCGGCGGTTTTGAGCCCCAAAAGCCTGGCCGCCTCGCCCGGATGGGGCGTCAGGATTCGTCCGGCCCTCCCCTTTACCAGTTCAGGCTGTCCGGCCATGGCGGTCAGGGCATCGGCGTCCAAGACCAGGGGCAGTTCCGCGGCCTCAACCACCTGGCGAACCGCCTTCACCGCCTCTGATTCCAGCCCCAACCCCGGCCCCAAGAGAAGGGCTTGATGCCCCTTGGCGTAGGCCAAAACAACCTCTCCAGCCTCAGCGGCCAATTCACCTGGCCGCTCTTCGGGCAATTCCAGGGTCATGGCCTCAGTCAGCTTGGCCTCATAAATGGGCCCCAGGGAAGCCGGGTGGAGGGCCGTAACCAGGGCCGCCCCGCTGCGCAAGGCCCCCTCAGCCGCCAGAACCAAGGCGCCTGTCCGGCCCCGGGCCCCGCCGGCCAAAAGCGCGTGTCCGAAAGTGCCCTTGTGTCCGGTCAAAGGGCGGGCGGGCAATAGTCGGCGCATTTCCTCGAAGTCCGACAGGCGGCCTTTAGGCGGGGCCGCCTCCAGCATGGTCGGAGTCAGGCCGATATCGCCTACGATGATCTTGCCGGCCGCTTGCGGTCCCTGGCCCAGATACAGGCCCACCTTGGGGAGTCCCAAGGTGATGGTCAGATCGGCCGGACAGGGGGGGCCCCACCATTGGCCGGTGTCGCCCGACAGGCCTGAAGGCAAGTCCACGGCTAAAATTTTCAGCCGGTGTTTCATATTCCTTTTGGCTTCGCCCAAAGAAGCCAGGACCCCGGCCGCCGGTTCTGCCAAGGGCTTGTTCAGGCCGGTGCCGAAGAGGGCGTCCACCACCAGGCCGGCCTCGGCCCAAGGGAGGGGGACTTCCAGGGCTGAGAGGGGCAGCCCCAGGCGGCGAACCACCTCAAGGTTGACAGCCGCCGCCCCGCCTAAGGGGTTGCTGTCTGGAGTTTTAAAAATTTGTGGATTATGACCGCGCCCGGAAAATATCCGGGCCAGGGCCAGGCCATCGCCGCCGTTCTGACCAGGGCCGGCCAGAATGAAAATAACGCTTCCAGGGCGGAGAGGCCAGTATTCCAGGGCTGCCAGAGCCACACTCTGGGCCGCGTTCTCCATCAGCACAACTTCCGGCAGGCCGAAACGCTCTATGGCCAGGCGATCCAGGGTTCTCATTTCAAGACTGGTGGTCAGATACATTCCTTTTCCTTCCTGTGAGTCCGGCAGCGCTCCAAAAAATTTTCAGCCAGGGATGGGTTGGCGGCAAAATGAAGGTGAACATATACGGCCAGCACGTTTTTGCGGGCCAGACCGCCGCGCCAAGCCTGGCTCGGGCTTTTTTCCACTTTCAGCACATAGTCTTCCGGATTTTCCTCAAAAATGCGGGAATGGTGGAATTCGTGGACCCGCACCCGGGTTCCGGCCGGTCCCAGCACCGTGTCGGTCTCAAAACAAGCCGTGGCGTAGCCAAAATTGTTCAGGCTAGGGCCCATCACGGTGGTCACTGGAAAAAAACCCGTCATTTCGTGGCCGCGGCCCTCCTGATCCACCAGGGTTCGGGCCAGATACATAAGGCCGCCGCACTCGGCATAAGCCGGAAGGCCCCCTTCCAGGGCTTGTCGTAATTCAGCCCTAAGCTTATGGTTGGCGGCCAGATCCGCTGCGAAAACTTCGGGAAATCCGCCGCCCAGATAGAGGCCGTCCAAATCCGGGGGGAGGGCGGCATCAGACAGGGGGCTGAAGGGCGCCAGTTCCGCCCCCAGCCTGACCAGGAGGTCCAAAGCGTCTTGGTAATAAAAATTGAAGGCCGCGTCTTGGGCCAGGCCTAGGCGGACGGGCGGGTTCAGCGGGGAGGGGTTTGGGCCGGGGAAGGGCGGGTACTCCAATTCCGGAGCGGCCTCAGCCAGTTCAATCAGCCTGTCAAGGTCCAAAGTGGCTTGGGCGGCCTCGGCCAGGGCGGCCAATTTGACCGATAAATCGGCCGTTTCCACAGCCGGCACCAAGCCTAGATGGCGGCTCTCCAAGGCCAGAGACGGGTTTTTAAGCAAATGACCGAAACAAGGCACCCCGGCCTCGTTTTCCACAAAATTTTTCAACAATTCATAATGGGCTTGGGAAGATGTCTGATTGACGATGACTCCGGCCAAACGCAGGTTGGGGTCAAAAAGGTCAAAACCCCTCACCAGGGCCGCCGCGCTACGACTCAGGCCGGCCCCGTTTATGACCAAGACCACAGGCGCGGACAGAATACTGGCCAGGTGGGCGCTGCTGCCGGCCGGTTCCCGGATGTGGCCGTCAAATAGGCCCATGACCCCTTCAATTATGGAGAGGCCGGAGTCTGGGGCGCTATGGGTGAAAAGAGCCCGGACAGTAGCATGATCCAGGAGCCAGGAATCCAGGTTGCGGGATTTTCGGCCTGTGATGAAGGTATGGAAGGCCGGGTCGATATAGTCCGGGCCGACCTTGTAAGGCTGGACGGTCACCCCTTGCCGAACCAAGGCGGCCATGACTCCGGCGGCCACGGAAGTCTTGCCCGCCCCGCTGTGGGCGCCGGCCAGGAGCAGACGCGGTTTTTTCATGCCAGGTTCCGGGTATTACCGGCGGATGTTCCCTTTTCTGGCCAGCTTCAGGCGGACAGCGGCCCGGTTAAGGCTGGCATGAAGTTGATTGATCTGGGCTTTTTCCTCTTCACCGCACTGTCCAGCCGCCTTGGCCTGAGCCAGAAGTTCCTGGTTGCGTTTAAAGGCCAGTTGAGCCCGTTCCAAATCAATCTCTTCCGCGTATTCGGCGCTGTCGGCCAGGACTCTGACGCGGTCGGGCCGGACCTCAATAAAGCCGCCGGAGACGGCCATTTCGCGGGTCTGTCCTTCAACGCGATACCATAGGTTATCTGAAGACAGATCGGTCAGGAAATCAATATGCCCAGGCAAGACCGCGAAAGCGCCCTCGGAACCCACGGCTCCGACCATGTCCACCGGGGCGTTCACCACGGTCCGTTCCGGGGTGACTACCAATAGGTTTATCTTTCTCATGCCGCGTCCTTGGCCAGGCGCTCGGCCTTTTCCTGAACTTCCTCTATGCCGCCGACCATATGGAAGGCCTGCTCAGGTATGTCGTCATGCTTGCCGTTGAGAATTTCGGCAAAACCCCGCACCGTATCTTCCACTTTGACGAATTTTCCAGGCGAGCCGGTAAAGACTTCGGCCGAAAAGAAGGGCTGGGAGAGGAAACGTTGCAGTTTTCGGGCCCGGGCCACTGTGAGTTTGTCGTCTTCGGAGAGTTCTTCCATGCCCAGGATGGCAATGATGTCCTGAAGATCCTTGTATTTCTGCAAGACCTGCTGGACGCGTCGGGCGGTGGAATAATGGGCCTCGCCAATGAAGTTGGCGTCCAGGATGGTGCTCGTGGAATCCAGGGGGTCCACCGCCGGGTAAATGCCCAGTTCCGCAATTTGCCGGGAGAGAACCACCGTGCCGTTTAGGTGGGCGAATGTGGTGGCCGGGGCCGGGTCCGTCAGGTCGTCGGCCGGGACATAGACGCACTGGACCGAGGTGATGGAACCGCGGTTGGTGGAGGTGATGCGCTCCTGAAGTTCGCCCAAATCAGTGGCCAGTGTGGGCTGATAGCCCACGGCCGAGGGCATGCGGCCTAGAAGGGCCGAAACCTCGCTGCCGGCCTGGGTGAAGCGGAAAATGTTGTCCACGAACAGGAGCACGTCCTGACCTTCCTCGTCTCGAAAATACTCGGCGGCGGTCAGACCGGAGAGGGCCACCCTGGCCCGGGCGCCCGGCGGCTCGGTCATCTGTCCGTAAACCAAGGCGGCCTTGTCGAGGACCCCGCTCTCTTTCATTTCATTATAGAGGTCGGTGCCTTCCCTGGTGCGTTCGCCTACTCCGGCGAAGACGGAAATGCCGCCGTGGTGCATGGCGATGTTGTGGATCATTTCCATCATGATGACGGTCTTGCCCACGCCGGCGCCGCCGAAGAGACCCATCTTGCCGCCCCGGGGGAAGGGAACCAGAAGGTCTATAACCTTGATGCCGGTTTCCAGAACCCTCACGGAAGTGTCCTGGGACTTAAAATCCGGGGCCGGACGATGAATGGGGTAAAACTTGGTGGCGTTAACGGGGCCTGCACCGTCCACGGGGTGGCCGACCACGTTCAGGACCCGGCCCAGGACTTCCTTGCCCACAGGCATGGAGATGGGACCACCGGTGTCTTTGACCGTCAGGCCGCGCACCAAGCCGTCTGTGGTGTCCATGGCGATGGTCCGGAGCACATTGTCGCCCAGATGTTGGGCCACTTCCAGGGTCAGGTTGTCGGGCTGGTCGTTTATGGCCTGGTTGGTGACCAGAAGAGCGTTTAAAATGTTCGGAAGCTGCCCCTCGGGGAAGGCCACATCTATGACCGGGCCGATGACCTGGATGATTTTACCCTCGTTCATTTCCTTAATACCTCCAACCTTCAATGGGAGCGCCGGTCCATAGGCATCAGGCGGCGGCCAGGGCTTCGGAACCGTTGACTATATCCAACAGTTCGTTGGTGACGGCGGCCTGCCGCAATTTGTTGTAGATCATGGTCAGGCTTTCGGTTATTTCTTTGCAGTTCTTGCTGGCGTTGTCCATGGCCTGCATGCGGGCCGCGTTTTCGCTGGTGACCGATTCCAAAAGGGCCTGGAATACGGTTATGGTCAGGCTGCGGGGAATGAGGCGCTTGAAAAGAGTGGCCGGATCAGGCTCCACCAAGTAGCCGTAGCCGTAGGGCCTCAACGGACATTCTTCAATTTCATGGACCAGGGGCAGGAAGGGAATCAGGGTGGGTTCCTGACGGGCCAAGCCCAGGAATTTCGTGGTCAAGATCCATACTTCCCGGATCTGGCCTTCCAAGTATTCCCCGGCCAGGGCTTCGGTGATTTCCTGGGCCAGTGGGTAGTCAAAATTGCCCAGAACGCCGGTCATGGCGTGGCTGACTTCCACTTGGCGGCGGCTGTAATAATCTTTTAGCTTGCGGCCGACCAAAAAGAGGGAGACTTCCCGGCCAGCGTCGCGACAAGCCTTGATTTTCCCATCCAGAAGGTGGCTGAGATTGGTGTTGAAGCTGCCGCAGAGGCCGCGGTCCGAAGAAACAGCCATAATTTTCACCCGGCGGGCCTTTTCATTGAGCCTCATAATCGGGTGGTCCAGGTCCTGGGATTGCCGTCCGATGGCCTCCACCAGGCGATGGTGTTCCTCGGCATAGGCCCGGAAATTCTCCGTGCGTCCCTGGGTGGCCCGAAGCTTGGCCGCAGCCACCATGTTCATGGCCTTGGTCAGCTTCTGAGTCTGTTTAACGGCGCGAATCTGGCGCTTTATGTCCTTTAGCGAAGCCATGGGCGACTCCCGAAAACCTCATTTTACGATGCTAGAGGCAAACAATTTATTAAAAATCCGGCCCCCGCCGGCTTTTAAATTGTTTGATGCTCTAAACGCCTGGGGTGAAAACCGTGGCGAAATCAGCCAAGGCTTCCTTCAGGCGGGCCTCCAAATCGGTGGAAATGTCTTTGACTTCTCGAATTTCTTTAAGTGTTTCAGGATATTTGGTCTCGATGAACTCAAACATCTTCTTTTCATAGTCGGCCACGTCCGAAATCTGGTAGCGGTCCAGAAAACCCCTGGTGCCGGCGAACAAGCTCAAGACTTCCTTTTCCGCGGGCATGGGCTGAAACTGCGGCTGCTTGAGCAGTTCCACCATGCGTTGGCCGCGGTCAATCTGGGCCTTGGTGGCCTTATCCAGGTCGGAACCGAACTGGGCGAAAGACTCCAACTCCCTAAACTGGGCCAGATCCAGGCGCAGGGTGCCGGCCACTTTTTTCATGGCCTTGGTCTGGGCCGCCCCGCCGACCCGGCTGACGGATATGCCCACATTGATGGCCGGGCGAACGCCGGAGAAGAAGAGGTTGGGTTCCAGAAAGACCTGACCATCGGTAATGGAGATGACGTTGGTGGGAATGAAGGCCGACACGTCCCCGGCCTGGGTCTCAATGATCGGGAGGGCCGTAAGGGAGCCCGCGCCCAGGTCGTCGTTCAGCTTGGACGAACGTTCCAGGAGCCGGGAATGGTTATAGAAAATATCGCCAGGGTAGGCTTCGCGCCCCGGCGGCCGGCGCAATAACAGTGAGACCTGGCGATAGGCCACCGCCTGTTTGGAGAGATCGTCATATATGATTAGGGCGTGCCGGCCCCGGTCGCGATAGTATTCACCCATGGTGGTGCCGGAGTAGGGGGCTATGTATTGCAGGGTGGCCGGATCAGAGGCCGCGGCGCAGACCACTATGGTGTAATCCATGGCTCCGTGCTTTTCCAGGTTGGAGACCACCTGGGCCACGGTGGATTTTTTCTGGCCCACGGCCACATAGATGCAGATGACGTCCTGGCCTTTCTGATTTATAATGGCATCCACGCCGATGGCGGTTTTGCCGATCTGGCGGTCGCCGATTATGAGTTCCCTCTGTCCTCGGCCGATAGGGGTCATGGCGTCAATGGCCTTTATACCGGTATACATGGGCTCATGGACGCCCTTGCGGGAAATGATGCCAGGGGCCACCACTTCTATACGGCCGAATTCTTTGGCTTCAATGGGCCCCTTGCCGTCCAGGGGCTGGCCCACGCCATCCACCACGCGGCCCAGAAGGGCATCGCCCACGGGGACCTGGGCGATACGTCCGGTACGCTTGACCGTATCGCCTTCCTTTATGTGTTCCACATCGCCCAAAATGGCCACGCCCACATTGTCTTCTTCCAAGTTCAGCACCATGCCCAAAATTCCGTGAGGGAATTCCAAGAGTTCCATGGCCATGGCCTTTGCCACGCCGTAAACCTTGGCCACACCATCGCCCACCGACAGGACAGTACCGGTTTCAGCCAGCTCCACCTGGCGTCCGTAGTCCTTTATTTGCGACTTGATGATTTCGCTTATCTCTTCCGCTCTTATGGGCATGACGACTCCTTAGAAATTGCGGGAATATTTTGAACTTCAGTGGAGGTGATCCAGGTTGGCGACCAGCCGGCCAAACTGGGCGCGGACACTGCCATCAATTACCAGATCGCCCAGGCGGGCCACGACTCCGCCGATGAGGCCGGGATCCTGGTCAAAGGTCAGTTCCACCTGGCGGCCTGAGAAACGGCTCAAAGAGGTTCTGACCGCCTCAATTTCCGCCTCGCTCAAATGAGAAGCGCTGGTCAGCCTGGCCTGAAGCAAGCCTTTTTCGGCATCGGCCAAGGCGTTATAAGCAACGGCCATCTCCCCCAATCGTTCCATGTGACCCTTGTCCATCAATAATTTGACAAAATTAGTCACCAAAGGGCTCAGGTTCGCCCGGGACAAGATCAAATCCAGCATCTTACGCCGGATTCCGGACGGATAGCTTGGCGAAGCCAAGGCCTTGGCCTCTTCACCTAGTGAGGCCAGGGCGCCGGCCAGTTCCTTGAGTTCCCGGCCGTAGAGGTCATACTGCCCATCGGCCAGACCCAAACCCAATAATGCGCGTGCGTAACGATTGACGACGGTTTTATTTTTCTTCATGGCCGCAAAATGCCTTCATATTGCTGTTAGTGGGCTAGTTTTTCCACCTGCTCCATAAATTCGCGGGTCAAACGCTCATGGTCGGCAGGGGTGATGTTTTTTTGCACCAACTCCTGGGCGGCCCGGGAGGACAGATTAACTATTTCCGCTAAAAGCGTCTGACGGGCACTCTTTATTTCCAGTTCCATGGCTTCCCTGGTTTTTTCAATAAAAGCCTCGGAAGCGGCCTTGGCTTCGGCCATTATGCGCTCGGCCTCTTTTTGCCCCAAACTTTCATAGTGGGCCAAAATGGCATCGCGTTCCGCGGCTATATTGGCGATCTCCTTGCTCATTATCTCTTTCTGCTCTTCCAGGTTGCGGGCCTGGGCCTCAAGGTATTCCAGGTTACTGGCTATATTTTCCCGTCTCTCCCGAAAAAAATTCGCCAGGGGCCGGCGGGCGAAACGATAGAGCACCCCAAAAAAAGCGGCGAAACAGAGCACGCGATACAAAATGTCCCGCCATTGGGCGGCGGAATAGCCGCCATCGGAGGCCCAAAGCTGGGGAAGGGGCGAGAGGAAGAGAAATAGGGCCGCGGCGACCGAGAGGAGCTTTTTCATAAACTTCTCCCCAATATTTTCTCGGCCATATCCCGGGCCAGATTCTGAATTTCCGTGGTCAGGGCCGTACGGGCGGCGGCGGCCGATTGGCGAAGTCGGGCGCGGCTTTCGCTCATTTGGCTGAGAGCCTTTTCCTGGGCCTCGGCCAAAAGGCTCTGGCTCTGGCTCTGGCTTTTGACGGTCAGGTCTTTTTTCAGACTCAAGGCCTGGCGCAGAGATTCCGCCTTGAGACGAGCCTTCTCCGCCTCGCCGTTTTCAATTTCGCGCCGGGCGGCGGCGGCCCGTTTGCTCAGCCGGGCCATAAGATCCGCCCGCTCCCGCAAGATCTTCCTTAGGGGCCGGAATAAAAAATGATTGAGGCAAAACATGAGGGCCAGAACATTGAGCAACTGAATCAATAACGATTTATCCAGACTTATATCAACCATAACTCGGTTCACCTGGAAAAGCGGCCCCGGCGGATCGTCCGGAAGCCCTGGCGGAAGTGTGGGTAAAAGTCCATGGAATCGCCAAACGATTATATTCTAGCGCGCCCGGCCCAAATGGTCAAGGGGCCTTTTTTCCTGGGGCGATAAAAAACATTTAATGCTTCCCTGGAATCCGAGTGCTTGCGTCTGTGAGGCGGAGAACCACTAAATATAGTATATTTTTGCTTAACTTTGGTTATTTATATAAATAAATTCAGTATCTTTTTAAAAATAATCATTGACAGCCGAAGATTTTTAGCCTATGCTTAGGGTGTGATGCTCAAGGCGCGCGTCGCAAGCCACTCATAACCCGTCCCGGGGCGTTCCCCTGGTCCGGCAGCGCCTACCCGCCAAGGCCGCTCCCTTATTTTTAGAGGAAGGCAGGGCCGATGGGGCAAGGCGGGGGCGGCCCTAGGGGGGCCGTTTTCCGGAGATTGCGATGAGTTTCCGTTCCCGCGATTTCCGGCGGCCTGCGGCCGGACGACCGTTCAAGCCACCGGGTCGGCCGCGGACTCGAATAGAACCCAAAACCCCAGCCGCCGCGGGCGCGAATCCCTCCTTCGCGCCCGCGGTCTTTTGTAAATTGCGGATGTTGACCGGGAGGGGAGGGCGGCATTATAATGCTCTAAAATAATATAATGAAGGAGACCTTATGAAACAGCGTAAAATCGTCATAATTGGCGCGGCCGGGCGGGATTTTCATAATTTTAACACTGTTTACCGAGATAAACCAGACTGCCGGGTGCTGGCCTTCACCGCCGCGCAAATACCGGACATAGCGAATCGTAAATACCCGGCCGCGCTAGCCGGCGGCCTGTATCCCGAAGGAATTCCCATCCACGCGCAGGATGACCTGGAATCCTTGATCAAAGACCTTGAGGTTGACGAATGCGTCTTTTCATACAGCGACATCTCGTACAACACGGTAATGGGCGTGGGGGCCCGGGTAAACGCCGCCGGCGCTGATTTCACACTTTTGGGCTATAAGAACACCATGCTCAAAAGCGTCAAGCCCGTCATCGCCGTGGGGGCGGTGCGCACCGGTTGCGGCAAAAGCCAGACCTCTTGCCGCGTTGCGGAGATTTTGACGGACCAGGGTTTGAAAGTGATCGCCGTCCGCCACCCCATGCCCTACGGCGATCTTGAGGCCCAGAAAGTGCAGCGTTTCGCCGCCGTGGATGATCTCGCCAGGCACAACTGCACTATTGAGGAAATGGAGGAATATGAGCCTCATATAGCCCGCGGACACGTCATCTATGCGGGCGTGGATTACGAGGCCATTCTGCGTTCGGCGGAAAACGACCCCAACGGCTGCGATGTGATCTTGTGGGATGGCGGCAACAATGATTTCCCATTCTACCGCCCTGACCTGATGCTTACGGTGACGGATCCGTGCCGGCCGGGGCATGAACTTGGCTATTATCCGGGCGAAGTCACTTTGCGCTTGGCGGATGTGGCGATAATCAACAAAATAGACAGCGCGGATTTTGAAAATATAGAATTGGTCAGAAACAATATTGAGCGGGTGAACCCCAGGGCCGTGGTGGTGGACGCCGCCTCCGTCATAAGCGTGGATAAGCCCGAAGTAATACGTGGCAAGCGGGTTTTGGTCATAGAGGACGGCCCGACCCTGACCCATGGCGAGATGAAAATCGGAGCCGGCATGGTTGCGGCCCATCGTTTCGGCGCGGCTGAAATAATTGACCCTAGACCGTATGCCGTGGGCCGGCTGGCCGAAACCTTTCGCCTCTATCCCGATGTCGGCACATTGCTGCCGGCCATGGGCTATGGCCCTCAACAGATGAGCGATCTGGCCGCCACCATTGAGCGGGCTGATTGCGATTCCGTGGTCATAGCCACGCCAATCAATTTGAAGCGGGTGGTTGAGATCAACAAGCCAAGCACGCGGGTGAAATACGCCCTGCAGGAAATCGGCCGGCCGAACCTATACGATATTTTAACGAATTTTGTAAAGCAAGAAGCACAGACATTAATCAGCGCTTCCTAAAAAAATATGGGATGGCGTCTAAGGGAGGGCGATGACCCGTTTCTTGGCCCACAATTCGCCTATGGGCCTATATGACTCCGCCTTCCCGGAAGGGCTGACGCTGACCAAAAGGCGGAAGGAATCCGGCGTAACATCAACGAACCTCCTCAGGGTGGTCTCCCCCGCTCCACCCATGTTCAACTCTTCCAGACCGCCGCTTTTACCCGTTTGAAACAGTACGGGCGACATTCCCTCAGGCAGGAGGCGGACTCCCTCCCAAACGGCCCGCCGGTGATTGAACTGGCGCAGGGTTATCAGGCGTAAAGGGGCCGGCCCATCGGCTTCCGAAGCCTGGCCAAAGTAGGGCACGGCCAGGATATCCTGTAAAGCCAGCCCGCCGGCCAACTGGGCGAATATCCACTCTCCCTCGGCAAGCCTTTCTTCCGAATCACCTTGCTTTTCCATCCAAACCACATCCCACTCGCCGATAAAGGAGGCGAAAATATCCTGGTCCGGCGGCAAAGGGGAACCCGGCGAGTTCTCGTCCAGCCGAGCCAGGGTTTCGAGAAAATAATCAAGCCGGACCTGGGACTCGGAAAAATTTTTCCGGACCTTCGGCTGGCCCGAGGCCATGCGGGTTTTTTTATCGTCCTGCCAGGCCGCAAAACCGTTCCTGACCATGGCCAAGAGCTGGGCCCGGGTATTGGCCAAGAAATCCTGGCCCTGGTCCGGGGCGCAGATTCCCAGTTTGAGGACATTGTAGCAGACGGTCCTGGCCCTCTGGGTTATAACCTCAGGGCCGAAGAGGAAGAGCCCCGGGATGAGGATCAAAAGGATATACCGGGAGACCTTCCAAGCCTTCTTCAGCCTCAAATTCTTAACTTCCGGCTCTGGAGTGAAGCCGGTGCGAAAATCGGTCCCGCAGAAGATGCATTCGGTGGCCGGCAGGGTCACCAGCTTGCCGCAGCCAGGACAGCGCAGTTTGGGCAGCGGTTTGGGCGAATCGGGCGATTCGGTCGTGGCGGATCGGGGCGAATCGGACGGTTCGGTCGTGGCGGGCCGGGGCGAAATGGGTTGAACGGGCTGGGCCACGAAGACGCGCCGTTCCGGCCGGGGCGTCGGCATCGGCGTGGTCCGGCCTTCAGCTTGGGGGGCGGGGACGGCCGGCCGGATTGTGGAGTCCGGGACCGGCACTTGGGCCTCGCCGCCGCCCTGGCGGGCTTCTTGGCTCGGCTGCGCCGAAGTAGAACCGTTCGGGAGTGGAGCCGGGGGGGAGGCCGCCCCGCCGCCCCGTGATTGGGTGGTCTTGTTTAAGGCGCTGACATCCGTCAGGCAGAAAGGGCAGATATTAACCGGCATTTTTAGCGTCTGCCGGCATTTAGGGCAGCGTATGGGGCGGCTGTAAACCGGATTGGCCCTAGCGCCAGTCTGAGGGGGAGAATGGTTATGACTATCCATAAGGCTCCACATACCTGCTTGTGGAATTTCCGCAACTCCAGAGCAAAAAATCCGCCATATAGACCAAGGCGGGGCCCGATGGCGGATAGATACCGGGAAGAAGTATGGCGGGGACGACGGGACTTGAACCCGCGATCTCCTGCGTGACAGGCAGGCGTGTTAGACCACTTCACTACGTCCCCGTTAGGTAATTTTAAAATATACTAAATTTTTAAGATCAAAGTCAACTGAAAAAAAATTCGGGACAGGGCCTAAGTTCCGCATCGGTGTTTTCCGTAATACTTGTCATTCAAGTTCCACAAAATGTTTGATAACGGCAGGATGCGGGTTCAGGAAGCTTTGAGTATTCTTCTTGTTCAGATGTGTACCCGTAAGGATTATCCAGAGAACGAAGAAGCTTATAAACCTTTCTTAAATCGCCATTTTCAGCAGAACGCAATACCTCTTCAACTCGATGGTTTCTTGGAATAATAGCCGGATTACGGCTCTTCATCAGCGCCTTGTTTTCATCCATTGATTTTGCCTGTCTCCCAAGTCGTGCTTGCCATCGATCATTCCAACAAGGGAATTCAGGTTTGAAAAACATAACTACATCATTATCTTTTTTATCCATCGTTAAAGAGCGAAACGTATTCGTATAATCCGCCCGATATTGCTGCATTAGTTGCAAAAGATCCTCTATCAATAATTCATCTCCCGCTTCAATGCCATGCAAGCCCAGCTTGGCTCTCATCCCGGAAAGCCAATGACCCTTATATAAGTCCCAGAAGCTTGCAATCTCTTCTTGCCCAAGCTTTACAGCCTCATTCTCATCATCATGTAAAATAGGCAGCAAGGTTTCGGCAAAACGCGCTAAATTCCAAGCGGCCATCCTCGGTTGGTTTTCGTAGGCATAGCGGCCGTGCGTATCAATGGAGCTGAAAACCGTGGCTGGGTGGTATGCGTCCATAAATGCGCATGGGCCATAGTCAATTGTTTCGCCGCTAATGGCCATATTGTCTGTATTCATAACGCCGTGGATAAAACCTACCTGTTGCCAGCTGGAAATTAGAGATGCCTGCCGCTTTATCACTTCTTTTAGCATTAGCAGGTATTTGTTTTCAAATGCCGCGATGCTTGGGAAGTGGCGTACAATGGTATAGTCAGCTAAACTGCGAACATCCTCTGTCGTACCAAAACGAGAAGCATATTCAAATGTTCCTACTCGAAGATGGCTTGCCGCGACACGTGTCAAGATTGCTCCGGGAAGATTTTTCTCACGCATCACAGTTTCTCCTGTTTCTACGACCGCCAGACTTCTTGTTGTCGGAATCCCTAAGGCGCACATGGCCTCACTAATGATATATTCCCGCAACATTGGACCGAGAGCGGCTCGTCCATCACCCCCTCTAGAGTATGGAGTGCGGCCAGAACCTTTGAGTTGAATGTCATAGCGCTCCCCAGAACTGGTTATTTGTTCTCCAAGAAGGAGTGCGCGTCCGTCGCCTAACATGGTAAAACACCCAAATTGATGCCCGGCATATGCCTGTGCCAAAGGCTCGGAACCTTCTGGAATTACATTTCCAGAAAAGACTTCTGATTGAAGGGGCACTCCTAAAGAAGCCGCCAATGAATTGTTAAAAATGGTTAGCTTTGGGGCGGGCGCAGGGGTTGGAAATTGCTTTGTGAAAAAAAGCTTGGGCAGCTTAATATAGCTATTGCTAAAGTTCCACATTTTCTTTTAATTTTTCCTCATACTATCTTGCTCTTCGCTATTTCAAGCGGGTACAGCAGTCAATTTTTAGAATTATTGCAACGCCTCCCTTTTCTTGAGGCGTCTTCCCATATTTATAGAGGTTTGCGATAGTGAATGAAGCGGTTGTTTTGGCGTATCTCGTGGCAAGGACTCGCCATCGTTTAAAATGCAAAAAGGCATTTTTCACCAAGTGGCGAACTTTATAAATATGTTTATAGTCGCATGTGACCAACACTAGAAGAAGTTGTGATATTTGTTTCGGTTTCCACATATTTAGTCCCTGCTTTGGCTATTTTTATGATCAAAGTAGGCATAAGAATACTCCTTTCTTGTCAAGGGAATTTCATTGGTACCGAGTAGAACCAAATTTCTGCTTTTACCTCTTGAAATAAACTTCCCAGGTTTAAACATTCTATAATCAATCTATAATGGCCAGATTTTAAAGGGAACCATAATGCTACATTTAATACTTGGGCTGGCATTTCTTTGTTAAGATCATCAATAATCAATCTATAGCGGCCCGCTTTTAAAGGAAACCAAGTCGGCGACAAATCATGTTCATCATTCATCTTTTCATCATATGGATTTAGGTTAATGGTTTCCTGAAAATATAATTCATCTCTCTCATTGTTTAAAATTTTATTTACCGTCATCCGCAACAGATGAGCTTCTTGTGTGTCAAACAAATTTCCAGATTTTACCTCATTAGATTCATTTTCATAAATGTCTCTTTGTTTATTTAAAATTACCTCCGTATTTTGATATTTAAAGACTAATCTAAATGCATAATCAGCTTTTATTAGAGTCTTAAAATCACACTCAATAGTAGAATTATCCGCAGTTATATCAAATGTCCGTTTAAATGGCGGATAGGGTGGGTGTGGCATTGCATAATAAAGAATATCAATATATCCTTTTAAGGCAAAGAACCAAATAAAGAAAAAAATAAATATTATAAATAAAGCGAATAAAATCATTGAAACTATCAAATTAAATATGAAAACACGCCAATTTTTAAATACGTTGTCTGTTTTCATTTTATATCTAAGGTTTTCCAGCATTATATTTTTGTAGCCGTTCAGAGTCGAGCAGTTGATAATCAGATTTGTAGTAATGAAGAAGGAGGTTTGGTCTGAGCGTAGAAAGAGTGTATAGCATGTCGCAGTAAGTTGAAAAGCGAGTATTTCCGCATGGAGCAAGTAGTGCTGACGGTCCAGGCCCGTTGGGACCAGCCACGCCCTGCTTCAGAGCGAGTCCTCTGGGTGACGGCCCGGTCCAAGATAACGAAATGGATAGCCTGTTCAGCCGGATTATTGGTCGGTTCAAGTTCCGGGTGGCGGAATCTGGGTTTAGTAATATCCGATGACGGCGGTTTCGAGGAGTTTCGAGAGTTCTTTGGGGATGCAGCCAGCTTGGCTTCTAGTTCCAATACTTTTTGCCGAAGAGAGGCGTTCTCCTTTTCCAGGATGGTTATGCGTTTGATTAAATCAGACACAATATCTGGTGAGTACTCATTGATCATGAACACAATATATCAGATATTTACGCATAAATATACATAATTTTTAGCTCCCCTGTGAACGCTTACGAAACCAACAAACATTTTGCCTTTTGTGGTCTTGTTCCAATGGGTACGCATACGTTTGAAATCCAGCTCAGGCAACAGAGACATAGCAATAACTCCGCCTTGGGAGCCACCCTGAAATTTATCGCTCACCCTCATACTTCGTATGCACATAATCATAGCCACGCAAACCAAAGGCGTGGTACAGTAAACTCGTGGACATAGGCTTTGCTCCATGTGAATTCTGGCTGTCAACTCAGCATTCACATTCTTAGCTTTCCTAATGACGGATCTGGGTTTAATGTTTGGTCCCGGGCCGCCGATACGGAGAGTAAGGCCGGACTTTTTCGCCCTCTGGCGGCGGGAGTGGACCGGAATCGCCCCGCCCCCGGGAGAGGGGGGCGGCGGGAGAGAACAAGGAGAGCCCCATGAACCGTTTATGCCTGGCCCTGACCCTGGCCGTATTCGGCCTGCCCCCGCTTTTATACGCCGATGCGCCGTACTTGGAAGCCCTGCCCGGCAAGGGCCACCCCGTCATCCGGGCCGTTACCGCTTTCAATAACGGCGACCGCTATGAAGGCAACTTTCAGCATTTCATCCAGAGCGGCCCGGGAACCTACCTCTTCGCCGAAGGCGACCGCTATGACGGCGACTTCAAAGAGGGAAGCCTGGAAGGCCGGGGCGTCTACGCCTTTCTGGACGGCACCCGCTATGTGGGAGATTTCAAAGACAACCATTTTCACGGCCGGGGCACCGTCTTGTTCAACAACGGCGACCGCTACGTGGGCCAGTTCCGGGAAGGCCAGAGCCACGGCTTCGGCATTCACGCCTGGGCGGACGGCGAACGCTATGAAGGCCTCTTCCGCAACGGTCGTTTCGCCGGCCACGGCCGTTACCTCTTCGCTGGCGGCGACCGCTTCGAGGGGGAATTCCGGGACAACCTCCGACACGGCCGGGGAACATACTTCTTCGCCAATGGCGACCGCTTCGAGGGCCGCTACCATAATGACCTAAGGGAAGGCCGGGGCGTCTATGTCTTTGCCGATGGCGAGCGCATGGAAGGCGAATTCCGGGCGGGGGAGGCTATTTCCGGCGCCTATCATCTGGCCACGGCCGACCTCGGGCCAGACCAATACCAAAATTACTGGTGGTCGGTAAACTTCAAACCTCTCCGGCGGCCGGATTATAAAGACCGCTATAAATGGCCCGGCCGGCCGACGAAACCGTCCCATCATTTCCAACCCGGTAAAAAGCCAGGTGTGCCGCCCTTCCCAAGGTTCGGCCCGCCGCCGGGACCTCCCGGCCCCGGCAAGGGTTCTGTCCCCGGCAAGGCCCCTGGCCCTGGCGGCAAGGGGCCTGGCGGAAAAGGCCCTGCCCCTGGCGGAAAGTAATTTAAAAGCGCAAGGAGAAACAGCATGTTTCAACCGGGCTTCGGGTGGACTCTGAAAAATAAAAGCCTGGTCATATCAGCCTTGGCCTTGGTCCTGGCCACGCTCGCCTTCGCGCCGCCCGCGGCCAGGGCCTTGAGCAACCACGGCGATTATTTCCCCCACGGCTGGAAAAAGCCGGACCTCACCGGGGCCCGGAAGATCAGCGACCAGATGATCAGCTTCGACCCGTCCGTGGATGGGGAGGAGACCCGCCGGGAGGAATTCATCCTGGCCGACGATGGGGGCAGGGTTCTGCGCCTGAGCCATAACGGCCGGGTCTTCTGTTACGTGGTGGGCCAAGACCTGGTATCCTGGGCCTACCAGATAGTTGATTACGATGGCAGCGGGGGCTTTGAAATGAAAGAGGCGGCCTTCTCCGACTTCCCCCTGCCCCGCTGGACCTTCATCAACCACCCCTTCCTTAGCCTGCGCGCCACCGACTACACCGTTAGGGACCCCAGCCTCAGGCAACTAATCGACAGCCTGGCCGGCTCCGGCGTCCGGCCCTGCCGAAAAAAATACACCCCCGAGCAGCGAGCCGCCCTGGCCGTGGCCAGGGGCGGCCAGCCGCCGCCGGACGAGTGCCTGCCGGAACCTTACAGCGCCGTTTCCAGGGCCGCCTCAGAGGCCCCCCGTGTGGCCCTGAACATCCAGTTTGAATTCGACAGCGACCAACTCACCCGCCGGGCCCGAGGCACCCTGGACCTTTTAGGCCGGGCCATGACTTCCCCGGAACTGGCCGGCAATGTCTTCCGGCTGGAGGGACACACCGATGCCGTGGGCCAACACGCCTACAACATGGACCTCTCCCGCCGCCGGGCCATGGCCGTGCAACGCTACCTTTTGGAAAACTTCCCCCTCTTATCCAGCCAGCTCCTGCCCCAGGGCTTCGGCTACACCATGCCCCTGCCCAACCTGGACCCGGAAGACGGGCGCAACCGCCGGGTGGAAGTGGTAAACCTCAGTGCCGGCCGCTTCCTCACCCAGGGCGCGGGCGCCCTGGACCAATACTAAAAGAGTGTGCCGTAGGGGCTGAGGGGCGCGGAGAGGAAGGGGGAGTCGTAGATGGCATCGCGCAGGTTGGCGTCTTCGGCCACCACCCCGTCTTGGACCAACTGGCGGTATTCGGCGATGCGGGTCAAGGCCCGCTGGTGATAGCCGGAATCCGGGTAATATTCGAGAAGCCCCAGATAACGGTTCATGGCCGCCTGATAGTCCTTGCGGCGGAAGTAGAATTCCCCTACATAAAATTCATGGCCGGCCAGGTTGTTCTGGGCCTCGGCGATGCGGGCCCGGGCCATGGCCGCATAGCGGCTGGAAGGATACATCTCCACCAGGCGGGCCATTGTCTGTATGGTCTGTATGGTGGGGGTCTGGTCACGGTCGATGCCCTTCATCCGGGAATAGTAACACATGGCCTGCTGGTAGATGGCATAGGGCACGGCCTCGTTTTCCGGGTGCAGGCGTTCGAAATCCTCATAGGCGGCCAGGGCCTCAATGAATTTTTCCTGCAGAAAGAGGGCATCGCCAAGCCTTAGTTCGGCCAGCATGGCGTATTCGCTATAGGGATACTGATCCTTGAGCTGCCGCCACAGGTCGGCCGCGTCCTTATAATTGTCGGCGGCCATGAGGTCCTGGGCTTCCCGGGCCAGGACCCGGGGCTCGTCCGCGCCCAAGTCCCGGTCGCTGCCGGACTGAAAACCGAAAATACGGCCGAAGTAGCCGCTGGCCGAGCCGGTCGAACCGCAGGCGGTCAGGGCCAGGAGGATTGCCGAAAGGGCCAGGATGCGTTGGGCCACTGGCTTACAGCATCGGGTCCAAGGCGGACTTGAAGCCGTCTATGGTCCGGGCGCCCACAATGCGTCCCGCCTCCTCGCCGTCTTTCAGCAAGACCAGGTTGGGAATGGAACGAACTCCGTACTTGGCCGGCACGGATTGGTTTTCATCCACATTGAGCTTGGCGATGCGAAGGCGGCCGTCATATTCAGCGGCCAATTCCTCCAGAATGGGGGTCACGGCCTTGCAGGGCCCGCACCAAGGCGCCCAGAAATCGACCAGTATGGGCAGGGAAGAATTCTTAACCTCGGCTTCAAAATTTTCATCAGTCAGGGTCAAAATGGCGGACATGACCTGAAACTCCTTCACCGCTTGCCCGGGGCGGGCGGTTTATGATAGTAATGACTAAGGCCCAAGGCCGCATCCTGAAAGCCAGCAAAGCCTTGACGCCGCGCCAAGGCGCCCAAAGCCAGCTTAACCGGCTTGGCCCCGCCCGTCAAGGGGCATTTTAGGCTGAAAAATTTTTTTATTTTTTTCAGCCAGTTGTCCATGCAAAAACCAGGAGGTCACCCCCCAATGGAAGCCGCGGTTTTGGCCTTTACTATCTTGGTCATGCTGGTCGGCCTGGCCGGCGCCCTTCTGCCCATGCTCCCTGGCCTGCCCCTCATGTGGCTGGCCTTCCTGGGTTATGGCTGGTTCACCGGCTGGCTCGCTTACGGATACACGGCCCTTCTGGTCACCGGGCTGATGGTGCTCTTGAGTTTGGCGGCGGACCAGGCGGCCGCGGTTATAGGCGCCAAAAAATTCGGCGCCAGCCGGGCCGGCCTCATCGGCTCAGTGGCCGGCGGTTTCCTGGGCCTTATTTTTTTCAGCCTGCCCGGCCTCGTCCTGGGCATTTTTTTTGGCGCCATAGCCCTGGAACTCATAATCAGCCGCCGAAACCTGAGCGAGGCGCTCACCGCCGGGGTGGGAGCCTTCCTGGGTTTTCTGGCCGGAAGCCTTTTCAAATTCATGTTGGGCCTTGGCTTTTTGGGTTTCTTCATCGCGGCCCTTGCCATTAACTATAATTAATGATATATTACATATAATTATAAAGGGCGGAATTTGAGAAGTTCTCAGTAAGCGCTGATTTTGGCCTGGATATTGCTTTTGTAGGAGGTAGAGTCCGAGGCCAACCCAGGCCAATTATTGGATAACGAGGCGAAAAAACATGGCTTTTAATTTTGCCGAACGCCTGGAGAGAGGGCGCGAAATCCTGGTCAACGCCGGGCCATCGAAGGTGGTCATAGGCGGCATAATTTTGGCGGCGGCCACGGCCGTCCTGCTGGTGGCCCTGTTTTACCAGAAAGATCCGCCTTACGAAGTCCTCTATTCCCGCCTCAGCCCCGAAGACGCCGGGGCCATCGCGGCCGAGCTGAAGAGCCAGCGCATCCCCTATAAGCTGGAAGCCAACGGCACGGCCATCACGGTGGAAAGCGGCCGGGCCTCGGCCGTCCGCATTGACCTGGCCGTCAAGGGCCTGCCCTCCAAGGGCAACGTGGGCTTTGAAATTTTCGACGAGCAAAAACTGGGGGCCACCGACCTGGTCCAGAAGACCAACCTCTTGCGGGCCGTGACCGGTGAATTGGAACGCTCCATAATGAGCCTGCCGGAAATCGAAATGGCCCGGGTCCACCTGGCCATACCCACGGAAACCCTGTTCATAGAGGACAAAAAGGATCCCACGGCCTCGGTGGTCATCAAGGTCGCCAGGGGGGCGGATATCAGCAAGCCCCAGCTTTTGGGCATCGTCAACCTGGTGGTTTCCTCCGTCAGCGGCCTGACCCCGGAAAATGTCTCGGTCATTGATACCGAAGGCGGGCTTATCTGGTCCCGGGATACCAATAAGCCGGGTTTCTTAAACGATGACCAGATGAAGCAGAAGGCCCTGTTCGAAGACGCCTTGAAGCGCCGCATCCAGGCCATGATGGAACGGGTGGTGGGGCCGGATAAGGTCATCACCTCGGTTTCGGCCGAACTGGACCTCAAGGAGGTCGTGACCAGCGAGGACATTTACGACCCCGACCGGACGGCCATACGCAGCGAGCAGAGGATCCAGGAGCGCTCCATAGGCCCGGCCCGGGCCATGGCCGGCATTCCCAACGCCACCTATGAACTGGGCACGGCCAACCGTCAAAATTCCGGCTTGGGGGGCAACCAGGAGCAATACAGCCGCACCGAGGAAACCAACAACTATGAGGTCACCAACATCAAGCGCCAGACCATCTCCAAGGCGGGGGACCTCAAGCGGGTCAGCGTTTCGGTGCTATTGGACGGCGTATATACTAAAAACGAAGCCGGCGACCGGGTATTTTCGCCCCTGTCGGCGGAACTCCTGGCCCAGTTGGAAGCGGCCATCAAGGGCGTGGTGGGCTTCGACGCCAAAAGAGGGGATCTCGTGTCCATAAGCAGCGTGCAGTTCGCCCGGCCCGAAGAGATTTCGCCCTGGGCCATATTTGTCCTGGAACTCTTAAGAGAATTCTACCGTCCCTTCTTGAACCTCATCCTGATCATCCTGTTCTTCTTCCTGGTCGTCCGGCCCATCCTGAACTGGCTGAAGCGGGAAGTGGAGCCGGCCGGCTCCGGCGCCCAAGCGGCCGTCTTGCCTGAATATCCCGGCGGCGGGCCCGGCCACGCCGATGGGCTGCCCCTGCCCCTGCCTCCCCAGCCCCAGGCTGTCGAGGGCGAGCCGGCCGCCGGTACGGACCTGATAGCTCCGCCGGCCGAGGAGGAAGATGTCTCCGCCCTCATTGAGTCCGACTACGCCGATGAGGAGGAGCCCCCCAACTACGACGATGAAGAGCAAGAAGAAGTTGAGGAGGAGGATGAGCCCAGGGGCCTGGCTTACGGCAACCTGAGCCGGGATAATATCCTGCCCCTGGCCCGGGAGAATCTCGATCGCACCGTGAACCTGCTCCGGCAATGGATAGAGCAGAAGCCGCCGTCCGGCGGAAAGTGAAGCTTTTCAAGGTGAGCCATGGCTAGAAGAGAAGAACCGAAGTCCCCCGAATTGACCGGCCCGGAAAAGGCGGCCGTCTTTCTCCTGACCTTGGGCGAGGAGTTCACCGCCGAAGTGTTCAAAGGCCTGGAAGATATCGAGATCAAGGAACTAGGCAAGGCCATGAGCCGAATCCAGAACGTCACCGCGACCCAGGTGCAGGACGTCTTGTGGGAATTCGTGGATACCCTGCAGCTGCCGGCCGACCTTTACTTCAAAGGCAACGACTTCTTCAGGCACTCCCTGGGCCAGGCCGTGACCGGTGAGCGGGCCGAGGGCCTGATTCTGGACGTCGACTCCCCGGTGCCCTTTTCCAACATCAAGAACATAGACCCCAGGGCCCTGGGCAACTTCATCCGCAACGAGCACCCCCAGACCATCGCCTTGATCCTAGCCCACATTGATCCCGGCAAGAGCGCCCAGATAATAGCCGAGCTGCCCGAGTCCCTGCAGCAGGATGTCATTCTGCGCATCGCCGACCTGGACAATGTGCCCATCTCCGTCTTAGATGAGGTGGAGGACGTCTTGCGCCAGGAAATCAAATCCCAGGGCCCGATCGGCGGCCGGGCCGCCGGCGGCTCCGGCACCGTGGCTGAAATTTTGAACCAGGTGGACCAGAACACTGAAAACACCATCATGACCAAGCTGGAGGAAGACCGACCCGAGCTGTCCAACGAAGTTCGCAAGCTCATGTTCGTGTTCGAGGATCTGTTGAATGTGGACGACCGGTCCTTCCGCACCATCTTGAAGGAGGTCAGCAACGACGAGCTGACCCTGGCCCTGAAGGCAGCCTCTGAGGATATGAGGGGCAAGGTCTTCGCCAACCTCTCCACCCGGGCGGCGGATATGATCAAGGACGATCTTGAGGCCATGGGCCCCACCAAGCTGTCGGATGTGGAAAAGTCCCAGCAGAGCATTCTCCGGGCGGCCAAAAAACTGGAAGCCGAGGGCAAGGTTTCTTTAGGCCGGGGCGAGGACCAGCTTGTCTGAATTCCACGCCCACGATTCGCGCTACTCTCCCCCGGCCATGGTGCCCCTCCAGGATGTCGCGGTGGATGAGTTCACCCTGGAAACCTTTCCCCGGGCGGACAGCGCCGAGCCCCTGCCCGACCCCACGGCGGATATGACCCCGCTGGTTTCCGACTTGCCGCCGCCGCCGGACCCCTTCGAGGAATTCCAGGTTGATCGGACGAATATTTCAGAGCTTATGATGCCCTCCCTGGAGGGACTGTTCAAGCCATTCGACCTGGCTTCAGACCGGCCGGAGGCCGCGTTTGAGGATCTGGCCGGCCCGGCCGCGCCCCGCCCCTTCGATTACGAGGACTTAGATACCCGCGACCAGAACGTTGTCCGCACCCTGGCCCAGGCCGAGGCCAGGAGCCGGGAGATGATTCAAAAAGCCCAGGCCGAGGGCTTCGCACTGACCGAGGCCGCCCGCACCGAGGCCCAGGGCCTGGTGGCCGAGGCCAGGGCCAGGGCCGGCGCCGAGGCGGAAATTTACGCCGAAAACCTCAAGAGGGAAGCCGAGACCACCCGAGACGAGGCGAAAATCTACTCCGATAACCTAAAACGGGAGGCCGAGGCCGTTAGAGCCGAGGCGGAAAACCTCAAGGGCGAGGCCGAGAGCCTTCAAAGCGCCGCGGAAAAGGCCAAGGCCGAGGGCGAAGCCGATCTGGCCGCGGCGCGAGACCGCATAGTCGGCCTGGACCGGGAGCGGCAGGAGATGGAGGCGGCCATTGAGAGTCGGTGCCTACAATTGGAGGCCGAATACCAGGCCCTTAAGGACGAATTGGCCGCCCGTCGCGAAGAAGTTCTGGCGGAAGCACGGGCGGCCGGGCAGCGGGAAGGCTATGACCAGGGCCAGGCCGAGGGGCTAAAGTCCGGCCAGGCCGAGGGGCTGGCCCCCTGGCGGGAGAAGACGGCCCAGTTGGCCGTCCTTCTGGAGCGGCTGGGCAGCCTCTACCAGGATTTATGGCAGGCCAACGGGCCCATGATGATCCAACTGGCCATCGAGGCGGCCGAGGGCATTCTGAACAAGGAGCTGAAATCGGCCCAAGACCTGGCCGTCCGGGCTTTTGAGGCCTGCATAGGTTTTCTGGGCCAGGCCCACCAGGTGGTCTTCCAGGCCCGGCCCCAGGACATCCCCCTCCTGGAGGAAGCCCGGGCCGAGCATCGGCAGCGCCTCGGCGCCCTGGTCAAGGTCTCCTTCCAGCCCGATGAGAGCCTGGGCCCGGGCGACCTGATCATGGAATCTGATGTCGGCCGCTTAGACGCCACGGTCAAACACCGGGCGGCGCAGGTGCTGAAGGTGCTGAGGGAGGCCTTTGAAAGCGCCGAGCCGGCCCTGGAGACGGCCCCGGCCATGGAACCTGACTTAGAGCCTGACTTAGAGCCGGCCCCGGAACCGGCTGCGGAGCCGGAACCGGAAGCGGAGCCCGCGTGACGGCCCAGGATTTCTCGCCCTATCTCGGCCTCTTAAAGGGCCTAAGTACCCTGGCACTTGAGGGCCGGGTCACCAAGGTGGTGGGACTGGTCATAGAGGGCGATGGCCCGGCCGCCTCGGTCGGCGAGGTCTGCCGCATCCACCCAGTTGACGGCCGGCCGCCCATTGAGGCCGAGGTGGTGGGCTTCCGCGAGGGAGTCATCCAGCTCATGCCCGTGGGCGAGATGAGCGGCCTGACTCCGGGCAGCCGCATTCTCTCCACCGGCCGGCCGGCCCTGGCCCCGGTGGGCCCGGAACTTCTGGGCCGGGTGGTCGACGGCTTAGGCCGCCTCATTGACGGCAAGGGACCCATCAATGTCGCCCAGCACTACCCGGTCCACGCCCGGCCCGGCAACCCCCTGGCCAGAGGCCGCATCACAGAGGCCATGGATGTGGGGGTCAGGTCCATAAACTCCCTTCTGACCATGGGCCGGGGACAGCGCATGGGCATTTTCGCCGGGTCCGGGGTGGGCAAAAGCACCCTTCTGGGCATGATCGCCCGGCACATGCGGGCCGATGTCAACGTCATCGCCTTAATCGGCGAGCGCGGACGCGAGGTCATGGAATTCATAGAAAAGGACCTGGGGCCGGAGGGCCTGGCCAGGAGCGTGGTGGTGGCGGCCACCTCGGAACAGCCGGCCTTGGTGCGCATGCGCGGGGCCTACGTAGCCACGGCCATTGCCGAATATTTCCGCGACCAGGGCCGGAACGTGATTCTGATGATGGATTCGGCCACCCGCTACGCCTACGCCGCACGGGAGGTGGGCCTTTCCATCGGCGAGCCGGCCACCACCCGCGGCTATACGCCCTCGGTCTTCGCCCAGCTGCCCGGCCTTTTGGAGCGGGCCGGCAACTGGCCCTACGGCAGCATCACCGGCCTCTACAGCGTGCTGGTGGACGGCGACGACTTAAACGAGCCGGTGGCCGACGCCATGCGCTCCATCCTGGACGGTCACATAGTTCTCAGGCGGGAGCTGGCGGCCAAAAACCACTACCCGGCCATCGACGTACTCTCCAGCATCAGCCGTCTCATGGCCGACCTGGCCGACCGCGACCAACTGGCCGCCGCCGGCCGCTTCAAAGACTCCCTGGCCACCTACCAGCGTAACGAGGACATGATCAACCTGGGGGCCTACCAGAGGGGGGCCAACCCGGAAATAGACCAGGCCCTGGAGCGCTATCCCCACCTGATGAATTTTCTCAGACAGCCCTTTGACGAACCGGTCGGACTGGACGAATCGCGGGAGGCCCTCCTGCGCGTGGCCGGCGTATAGAGCATCAAGCAATTTAAAAGCCGGCAGAGCTGGACTTTTAAATTGTTTGCCTCTAAAGGCAGACGATTATTTTCGGCTTGATTTCAACTTTAATCCTCCCCGACTCTCCTGCCCGGTAAGCCACTGGCCGGTATGGTTGGCCCTGTTCTTGCAGAGATAGCTTGCCGGGCTCAAAAACCCCAATCCACGGGCCCCAATTTGATTCTGAAGACCCCGGAGACCGTCATGCCGAAAGCCATCCAACGCAGCCGCCTGGCAGCGGACCAGGACCCGGAAGCCAGCCTCGGCCGGCTTTTGGGCCCGGCTTTCACCGACTATCGCCTAAAATTCCGAGCCGCGGAAGCCGGCGGGCGGCCTTCGGCGCCCCTCCATCTGGATGTGGATGTCACCACGGCCTGCAACTTCAGCTGCCCCATGTGCCCGGGCGGGCAAACCGGGCAAAAATTTCCCGGTCTGACCAAGGGGCTCTTTCTGGATCGTGACCTCTACCGCCGGGCTCTGGCCGAAGCCGCGGCCTTCGGCCTCCCTTCCCTGCGCCTGGGGCTTACCGGCGAACCGCTCCTGGCGGAAGATATAGATGAATGGGTGGCCGAAGCCAAGAAAGCCGGCGTTCTGGACATAAGCCTCATCACCAACGGCGCCCTGTTGACCAGGGAGCGTGTCCGGGCCCTTATGGATGCCGGCCTGACCCGCCTGATGGTCTCGGTGGACGCCGCCGGGCCCGAAACCTACGCCCGGGTCCGCCCCGGCGGGGACTGGGACGCCTTAAGGGAGAACCTGGCCGGTTTTCTGGAAGTCCGCCGGGCGGCCGCTTCCAGCCTCCCCCTGTTGCGCCTCAGTTTTGTGGAGATGAAAATCAACCTGGCGGAGCGGGAAGAGTTCCGGGAACTCTTCGCCCCCCTGGCCGACTACCTCAGCTTTCAGCGCTACCAGAACATTCTGGGTTTGCCGGAAACGGACCTGGGGCTCTACGACTCCAACGAACAGGCCGGTTTCTGCCCGGAACCCTTCACCCGGCTGGCCCTGTATGCCGATGGCGGCCTCTTCCCCTGCTGTTCCGATTTCGGCCGCCGGGCGCCCTTGGGACGCTTCCCCCAAATTTCCCTGGTTTCGGCCTGGAATGCCGGCCGGAATCTCACCGAGGCCGGGGCCGTCGGCCGCTCCCCCTGCCGCCAGTGCATAGCCTCAAGCTATTTTACTGTTTGACACTATTAAGAGAGGTATTAGGGTATGTATATTTTATGTTTAGGGAGTGAATACTTCCACGGAGCTTTCGCCAAGCTGGGGCATAAGGTGATCGCTCCGCCCCACCAAGACGGCTTTCCCCTGGCCCATTTTTTCGACCGCCTGACCGACCGGCCGGACTTGGTGCTCTATACCGACCATCTGGGGCGTCACGCCTGGCCCGAAGGCCTGGAGGAACTGGAAATCCCCAAAATATACTACGCCGTGGACACCCCCATCAATTTTTGGTGGCAAAAGCATTTCGGCGCCCTCTTCGACATCTGTTACGCCGATCAGAAACCCTTCGCCGCCCGTTTTCAAGACGAGGGGCTGGATGGCCGCTGGCTGCCGGTGGCCGTCAACGCCGCGGCCTACCAGTCCGGCGAGGCGGGGGGAAAAATATACGACTTCGGCTTTGTCGGGGTTTTAAACGACCAGGTGCGCGGCAAACGCAGCCAGCTCATCCAGAGCCTCTCCAGCCGCTTCCGCCTCAAAACCCTGGGGGCCAGAGGGCCCGGCTGGGTCGGGCCGGACGAGAGCGCCGCCCTCTACAGCCAAAGCCGCCTGATTTTAAATGAAAACCTCTTTCCCGGCGTGACCACCCGCATGTTTGAGGCCATGGCCTCCGGCGCGCCCCTCTTTACGGAAAAGGCCGGGGGAGATCTGGGCGAAATTTTCCAGCCCGGCGAAGATTTCGCCTGGTTCGAGCCCCAGGAACTCTTTGCCGCCGCCGATTACTGGCTGGCCGACGAGGATCGCCTGGCCAAAATGGCCGCCCGGGCCCGGGCCAAAGTCTTAGGAGCCCACGATATCGGCCACCGGGCGGAAAAAGTGCTGCGCGACGCCGAAAACCTCAACCTGAGCCAGGGGCGGAAAGGCCAGGAGGCCTGGGACAGCCTCGGCCGGAGCCTTTTTCTGACGGCCCTGCGCTGGCCGGTGGAAAACGGCCAAGGCCGCCTCCTCCGGGCCGAGGAACTCTTGAGCCGGGCTGAAAAAAATGGCGTTCTGTCGCCCGAAGGCCGCTTCATGCTGGGGCATATCAACCGCCTCAAGGGCGAGGTGGACCAGGCCCGCCGCCGGCTCCAGGAGGCTCTGGAAGAGGGCTGCCTTAAGGCCGGCCTAGCCTTGGGCGTTCTGGCTCTGGGGCAAAACCGAGCCGGCGAAGCCGCCGAATGGTTCGCCCGCTTCACCGGCCTGGGAGCGGATTTCCCGGCTCTCATGGACAGCCGGGTCACCGTCGAAGCCTTGAAAGCCTTGGGCGACCGGCAGATGGAACTGGGCGAGGTCATCGTTCCCGGCTTCAGCTTCATGCCCCATGACCCAGCCCTTTGGCAGGCCTTTGAGTTCTACCTGGCCGCCCATCGCGGCCGTCCCGACCACCTGGAGGTGGGCAGGGCCTTAAGCGGTCTTTTATTGAATTCCGGCGCTCCGGCCGAGGCCCGTGACGTGGCCGGCACCGTTCTGGAACACCACCCCGGGGATGAGACCTTGAGCCTCATCTACAGCCGGGCCGCCGTGGATTCCTATATAAACTTAAATTAGAGGAATACAAATGAACCAAGAAGCCGCCGCTCTTACACACGATGCCCCGGAGTTCCCGGGCGCCCTTCTCCAGATCGCCGACGGGCCGCTGGGGCCCGGCCTCATCTACCAAGGTCAAACCATCCACTCCATCGAAGACCCTTGGACTGAAGCCGCCGGCTGGCTGGCCCGGAGTTATCGGCATCTCCCGGATCAAGCCCCCGGCCTGGCCCTGGTTTACGGCCTGGGCCTGGGCTACCACCTCAAATTGATGCGCCGGGAGTTTCCAAACATAAAGCTCTTGGTCTATGAGCCGGCCAAGGCCATCCGGGAGATATGGGATATAAAGCCCGGCCTGGGGCGCGAAGATGGCGAAAGCCCTTACATCTTCACCTCGCCGGATGAATTCAAGACCGCGGTCAGCCGCGAAGTCGTTTACGGCCAGAGCCGGGGCCTTCTGGTGGTGGCCCCTGAAAGCTATCAGGCCATGGACCCGGAAGGCTGCGCGGCCTTCAACCAGTATATCCGCCAGGAATTGCTGCGCCGGGCGGTCATAGACCGCACTCGGGCCCACACCGGCCCGGCCTTTCTGGAGAACCTGGCCCGGAACGCCAAGCGGCTCATGGACCTGCCGGACCTTATGCTGCTAAAGGGCCGCCTCCCGGCCCGGGCCGCCTTCCTGGTGGGCTCCGGCCCCAGCCTGGATCAGAACGCGGCGGCTTTGAGGGACCTGGGGCCGCGGGGCCTCATCCTGGCCGCCGCCTCGGCCGTCAAACCGCTTTTGGCCTCCGGCGTCGGCCCTGATGTCATCGTGGTTCTGGAATCCGAAGACACCAGCTCCTACTTACGTTTAAGCGAGGCGGAGCAAGGGCTCCTGAAGCCCGGGACCATCCTGGCCCTGGCCTCGGGCTGCCACCCGGCCCACTTTGAATTGACCGGCTTCCACCAGGCCGTCTTCCACGTCTCGCCCGGAGAAGCCCTGCTATTCAGCCGGGGCGGGTTTCTGCCCCAGGGGGGTAACGCCGGCACGGCCGCCTTTGCCCTGGCTTATTGCTGGGGCCTGGGGCCCTTGGTTCTGGTAGCCCAGGACCAGGCCTACGCCGGCGGCCGCCTCCATGCCGAAGGCACTCCCGGCGAGGTAGTGGACCAAGATAGCGCCCCCCTGACCGTGGCGGGCGTTGGCGGCGGCCAGGTGGCCACCAACACCGGCCTTTTGGCCTCCCTCAACTGGTATGCCGAAGCCGCCCGCACGGTCAAGGCCAAATCCGATCCCCCAGAACTTCTCAACGCCTCGGCCAGCGGCGCCTCTATCGAAGGCTTTAAGGAAGCCGATCTCGGGGCCGTGGTCGCCGGCCTCCCCAAATTCTCCGTGCCCCTTAACCTGGCCGCCGTGCTGCCCAAATTGCCCCGCGGCTCCAAAAAAGAGGTCGAAAGCGATATCCGGCAGTTGGCCGGAGTGGTGAACACTCTGCGCCGCCTGGCCGCCCTGGACTTTAAAAAGGCCTACGCCGAGGTGCAGGGCATTGGCCAGATCAGCAAATTTTTGGAACGTCTTCTGGCCGAAGCCGGGGTGGCCACCGACCGCCAGGAGTTCTTAAAGGCCCTGAGCCGGGCCGATGGGATCATGACCGCCATGCGGCAGAATCTCAAACTGTTTTAAGGCCGGCCGGCTTATTATTTGATGGATGCCCTATGTCCGCTACGCTCACGACCAGGGACGACCAGCCAGGCGCCGCCCTCAAACCCGTCGGCAACGGGTCCAAGGCGAAGCCCCGGCTGGGTTTGGCCATGATCATGAAGAACGAGGAGGCCAACCTGCCCCGCAGCCTGGCCCCCCTGGTTCCCCTGGTGGACGAGGCCGTGGTGGTGGACACGGGCTCCACCGACCGGAGCCCGGCCCTGGCCCGGGCCTGGGGAGCCCGGGTGCTGGACTTCAACTGGGGCGGCGATTTTGCCGCGGCCCGCAACTTCGGCCTGGCCGCCGCCGCCGCTGAATACATACTATGGCTCGACGCCGACAACAGCCTGACCCCCGAGGGCCTGACCGAACTCCGCGGGCATCTTAAGCCTGGCGGCGACATCATTCTCCAGGCCACGGAAGTAGTGGTACCTCAAGGGGAAAAACTTTGGCAGAAAAGGGTCTTCCCCAACCGGCCGGGTCAAGTCTATTTCCAGGGCCGCATCCACGAGCAGTTGGTACACCCCGGGCATTTCAATGTCATACACACGGGGGTGGAAATTCGGCACTGGGGTTACGCCGAGGCCGTCTTGGCCCGGCAAAAGGGCGAGCGCAACCTGGAACTTTTGCTGGGCGCCCCGGAGACCGGAGATTTCTACTGGCTCTACCAGACCGGCCGCACCCTGTTCACCCTTCGCCGCTTTTCAGAGGCCCGGCCCTGGCTGGAAAAGGCCATAGCCGCCGGCCCGCCTCTCCCGGTCCGTCCGACGCCGGTCGTCAACCCCTCCCTATGGGGGCACAGCCTGATCCTCCTGAGCCAGGCCCTGCGCCGCCTGGGGCAATTGGAGGCGGCCGAAGAGGCGGCCCGCCGCCTGGTGGAGGCCCGTCCGGACTATGGCCCCGGCCATTATCACCTGGGCCGGCTGCTCTTCGAGACCGGGCGGCCGGCCGAGGCCGCCCCCCACCTGGAGACCTCCCTGGTGCTGGGGCCCGGCGACAAGGCTTGGGGCGCCGACCCGGAAAAGCATAGCTACCTGGCGGCCTTGCTCCTGGGGCGAGTCTGGGCCGGGTGCGGGCGTCTCTCTCCAGCCCGCCAGGCCTTCGACCTGGCCCGGCGCCTCAACCCCGGCCACCCCGAACCTCCCTTCGCCCTGGCCGAGACCGCCCTGGCCCAAAACCGGCCGGCCGAAGCCCGCGAATACCTTAAGAAGACCTTGAGCCTGGCCCCCGGCCATCGCCGGGCCCTGGAACTCTTCGCCAGCCTGGGAACACCCCCACCATGAAAAACGGAACATATCCGCCCCGCAAAATGGGCTTCTACACCTGCGGCCCCCCCTTTGCCGGGGATTCGCTGGACCGGGGCGAATCCCTGGGCGGCTCGGAGACGGCTTTCATACAACTGACCCGGGCCCTGGCCGGGCGCGGTCACCAGGTCTTGGCCTTCAACAACTGCCCCCGTCCCGGAAGGCACGGGAAGGTCAGCTACCACAATTTCCCGAAATCCCTGGCCGTCCTGGCCCGAGAAAAATTCGACATTTTCGTGGTCAGCCGCTACGCGGACTTTTTCAACCTGCCCCTTTCGGCCGGATTGAAAGTGCTTTGGAACCACGACACCCTGGACAGACCCCGGGAACTGAAGCTGGTGCACGATGAAATAGATCTTTTCCTGGTGCTCTCCCGATTCCACCGGGATAATTTCCTGACCCGCCTGCCGCTTTTGGACGACCGACTGGTGGTCACTCGCAACGGGCTGGACCTGGATTTTCTGGACCAGGCCGCGGCCGGGCCGCCCGACCCCGGCCGGCTCATCTACGCTTCCCGGCCCGAGCGGGGCTTAAAACTCCTCCTGGAGGACATCTGGCCCCGCCTATATTTCTGGAATCCGGCTCTCAAACTGCAGGTCTGCGGTTACCAACTGCCACAGGGGCCGCCGCCCCATCTGGCCGAACTCTACGACCAGGTGGACCGGCTTTTACTGACCACCCCCGGGGTGGTCAACCTGGGCCCCTTGGGCAAGGCCGATTATTACCGCCGCCTAAGCCAATCGGCCATGATGCTCTACCCCTGCATCTTTCCTGAAATAAGCTGCCTGGCCGTTCTGGAGGCCCAGGCCATGGGGGTGCCGCCCTTGACTAGCGACGCCTTTGCCTTGACCGAATCAGTGTCGCTGCCGGAACTTAAGGTAGGCGGGCGGCCGGGCTCCCCCCAATACGTAAACGAATATGTGGAACGGGCCATAACCCTTTTGAGTCATCCGGCGGAACTGGCCCGGCTGGGGAGCGAGGCCAGGGCCTACGTGCGGGGCCTTAATGCCTGGGACCAGGTGGCCGCCGAATGGGAGAGGCTCTTTGAACTGAATCTCCGGGCCAAGAGCCTGCCTGGCTATATTTTGGAAAAGAAAACGGCCCTGGCCCAAAATTGAGGTCGGCTTATGAAAACGGCCTGGCATGAAATCAAGGCCGGCCCCGGCGGCCGGCTGGACCTTCCAATCCTCTTCCCAAACCTGGTTTTTGAGGAAGACGGCGTCATCGGACCCGACGGCGGCCGGGCCTGGCTCCAGCCCGGTCCGTCCGGGGTCTTGGCGCTCAGCCACAGCCAGGACGGGCGCACGATCCGACTCACCAGCGCCCTGGACCCCGCCTCAGAGGATAGGC
>Ga0099364_10001600_pt1 | contig 36897 bp, 27 predicted proteins | sample TergutTh196P3_FD_73070 | JGI IMG/M metagenome (GOLD analysis project Ga0099364, IMG submission 73070) | Microcerotermes parvus P3 segment gut microbial communities from Pointe-Noire, Republic of the Congo - Th196 P3 | ecosystem: Host-associated > Arthropoda: Insects > Digestive system > Gut ... | reverse complement strand
CTTTTAACTTTGACATGAGGGCAAACTCGCAAACAATTTCATCTACGATACTACGAAAGTATTTAGCAACGCTTTCTTCTCCCCTATTCTCGGAGCGGACACTTTCAACTTCAGACTGGCTTTGCGGGACTGTTATTATCTTTATCGCCGTGCTATATTTACCAAAATCTTCACGCTCCACCTCATATACTTTACCAAAGCTGCCCTCGCCAATAAGACGCACAAGCGTCCAGTTGCCGAGAACTATATCTCCTATAGCGTATTGTCCGTTCACTTGAATAACCTCCGTTTTCTCGATTTTTTACGCACTTTCAATTAATAAAATAATTTCGTCATAATTGTAACCGCTTAAAAAGCCAATGGAATTCGATCTTTCTCTATCAAATGCTGTTGATAGTAATTGTTGATATTCCGATTCAGACACTTCATCACTATCCCAAAAATAATAATATGTGTATATTGGACCGTCACTACTGTCTTCTATAAATTCTCTTTCAGAAAACTCACCGGAATGCAACAATATGAATTTTCCATTTTGAATCGTGTAAACATCAGCGTAATACCAGCCCGTCCCACCGCCACTTATTAACAACAGATTTTCGCGTTCGATATACTCTATGTAGTAGTGTGCGTAGACGACATCTAACACCCCCCCTGATACCGTGCATACAGCGGATCCAGACGCCCCCCCACCATAGTCAGCAAATAATTCGGGGATATCGTCGTCATTGATGTAAATCAGAGAGTAGGTAGTACGATCAACGTCCCAAGCGTTCCATTCGTTTTCATGTATATAATCAACATACAACTGCTTCCACTCCGGTCCGTCAATGGTAATAGTGGGTCGTGGAGTCGCAAATTGGCTACGGTCCAAATCCAATACTGTTAAATTTGCCAACTCGTCGAGTGGCGATATGTCGCTAATTAAATTATCGTCCAAAGACAATTCTGTTAGATTTATTAACCCGCTGATCGGCGTTATGTCGTTGATTTGATTCCCATTCAAATGTAACTCTGTTAAGTTCGTCAAACCCACGAGCGACGATATGTCGTTGATTTGATTATTATCCAACCACAACTTTGTTAAATTCGTCAGTTTGGCGAGTGGGGAAATATCAATAATTTGATTACTACTCAAAGACAACACAGTTAAGTTCGTCAAACTATCGAGCGGAGATATATCGCTGATTTGATTAGAAGCAATAATAGAACCGAATAAGGCGTTGATTTCGGTACTACCCAAAGACAACACAGTTAAGTTCGTCAGCTCGGTTAGTGGTGATATGTCACTGATTTGATTGAGTGCCAAATTTAGCTCTGTTAGATTTATCAACCTATTGAGTGGCGATATGTCGCTGATTTTATTCCAATTTAACCGTAAGACTGTTAAATTTGTCAGTTCGCTGAGCGAAGATATATCGCTGATTTGTTGATTCCAGTCTAACTGCAAGATTGATAAATTTATCAGTCCATTAAGCGGAGATATATCGCTGATTCTGTTAGCACGCAATTTCAAGCTCTCTAAGTTTATCAGCTCACTGAGCGGCGATATGTCTATGATTTCGTTACGACTTAAATCTAAACTCTCTAAGTGTACCAGCTCGATGAGCGGCGATATGTCTATGATTTCGTTACGACTTAAATCTAAACTCTCTAAGTGTACCAGCTCGATGAGCGGTGATATGTCGATGATTTCATTATCTCTCAAATACAAGTGGGTGACATTTTGCGGGATTGTGCCGTCTGCGACTAAATCATGGAGTTTTTTGTTGGTTATGTCCTGTCCTTCTAATTCAATTATAACTTGTCCGGGATTATCTGTAGGTTCGATAGTGGCTGTAGCTATAGAGGGGGTGGGCGCAGGCGTAGATGTAGGGTCGTCGGGTTTCGACAACAACGAGGATGCTACGATTATGATACCAACGAGAACCACCACTGTTATCGCACTAAAGATTATCTTCTTTTTCAGGGGTAGTTTTTTAAGCCAATCTATTATTTCCCTCACTTTTGACGGTCGCTGTGACGGGTCTTGTGGTGGCTGTGGCGGCGGCGGTTCGGGTGGTGGGTCGGGGTCGTGGTCGTTTTCCCACCATCCAATCGTCTCGTCGCCCCCATTTGGCGTGCCATCCTCGCCAGACCCCTGCGGCACTTTACCGCCACCGTCGTCAGTGTCGTCAGGGGGTGCAGGGGGTGGCTCGACTTGATTTAAGCCTAAGCCTAAATCTTTATCCTCGCTGTGCGACAGCACAGCTTCCAACTCTCGACGCATAAGCGCAGGGCTCGTATATCTGTCGTTAGGGTCATAGGCGCAGGCTTTTAGCACAATTTCGCCTAATATGTCATCAGCGTTTTTGGGCATCGGTATCTTTTCCCCGCTGAAACGTCTTGCCAAAGCCTTTTCTGTCGATTTATACGTTATCTCAGCAGGGTGTTCGGGAAGAAATGGAGTGCGACCATTATTTAGTAGTTTGTATAAAACAATGCCGAGAGAATATAGGTCAACGGTTGATAGGTCAACGGTTGAGCCGTAAGCTCTCCCTAAATATATCTCCGGTGCCATATAGGTGTAAGTCCCTTTTGTGGAAAGAGCTCTCGTTACGTTTTCAACAGCTCTGGCAATTCCAAAGTCACCTAATTTGTAGTCGCCCAATTCAGACACAAAGATATTCTCCGGTTTTATATCTCTGTGAATAATATTGAATTTTTGGCAGAGTTCGAGAGCTCGACACATATCAATACCGAGTTTTATTACGTTATGCAGGGTGAAACTTTTGTCTTTAATGTAATCAAACAATGGCGTCAGCAACTCCATACGGATGAAAATATCCCACCCGATACCGTCGGCGTGCTGCTCTACTTTATGGTCTTCATAGCTTACAATGTTTGCCGTGGCTTTTAACTTTGACATGAGGGCAAACTCGCAAACAATTTCATCTACGATACTACGAAAGTATTTAGCAACGCTTTCTTCTCCCCTATTCTCGGAGCGGACACTTTCAACTTCAGACTGGCTTTGCGGTATTGTTATTATCTTTACCGCCGTGCTCGCCACGCTATATGATCCAAAATCCTCACGCTTCGCCTCATATACTTTACCAAAGCTGCCCTCGCCAATAAGACGCACAAGCGTCCAGTTTCCGAGAACAACGTCCCCTACAGCGTATTGTCCGTTCATTTGAATAACCTCCGTTTAACAACCTGTACAAGTATTATAGTTATATTATCCTTACCGCCTTTTTGCAGAGCATCCGAATAAAGAATTTCTGCTTTTTCGTCGAGTTTGCCGTTTGATTTCAAAACAGCTTCAATGGCGGAATCGTCGAGCATATCGGTCAAACCGTCACTGCAAAGAAGAAAAATGTCGTTTTCTTGAATGACCGTCTGTGTCACATACGGCTCAATAAGCATTTCTGACGGAAGTATTCCCAGATGTTGCGTGAGCTTATGCCTATTGGGGTCAGAGCGCGCCGCTTCTTTTGTAAGAATATTGAGGTCAATCATTTGCTGAACGGACGTATGGTCGCGGCTTAACTGAGAAATCTCCTCGTCGCGCAGGAGATAAATTCTGCTGTCACCGATGTTTACAATGTCAGCTTTATTCTCATTTATATTAAGCCCCGCAAATGTCGAGCCGATTCTTACGCCATTATTTTTCTTAATTAAGTCGCAGATAGCGGCGTTTCTTTCTATCAAATAGTCCGCAATACTCTGCCCGTCGTCGGATAAATTGATAGTGTCCATTGCCTGCACGGCAATGAGTGATGCAAGCTCTCCATGCTTTTCACCACCCATGCCATCGGCAACAGCAAACAAACCTCTCTTTAATATATCCCCGTCATGCTTAAAAACAGATTGGTCGGCTACATCCTTGCGAAAAACTCCATTGATGTACAAATTGTCTTGATTCTGCGGTCTGACAAGACCGAGAGCGCAAATTGCGTAAAAATTTAGTTTCAAAATTATTATTTACCTCTCTCTTTTTCGGACTGCTTCGGTAGGCTTTATGTATACCGAGCGTAAGTTACTTCAATCCATAAATAATTGCACCCAGTAAAATTGACCACTACTGTCCACAGCGATTCCTACCTCAACTGTAGTATAATCAGCTCTAAGTATATTATCTCTATGTCCCTGCGAGTTCATCCAAGCATTCATAACGCTCTCCGCTGTAGAATAACCGTATGCAATATTCTCACCTATTATCCTGTATTTTCCGCCCAAATCCGTATACGCTGTAGAAAAACTTCTGCCGTCAGGGCGAGTGTGTGAAAAATTTTCGGCAAGCTCTGTTGCTCTTGTCATAGCAGCGTTTCTCAGAAGCATATTTTCACTGGAAACCAATCCTAATCCTCTCTGCTTTGCCCTCTCTCCGTTGACTAAACGCCAGATTTCAGTTCTGAGCTCATTATAGTTGACGGAATCCTTCTTTGGTGGTGGGGTGGATATTGGCTTAGGTGGTGTCGTAATCTCTATTTTACTGTTTACTATGACGAACACATCGCCTGTGGATAGCTTTGGTCCTGTTAAAGTAGCGACAACTCGATACCCGCCGCCTGATGGTTGAGCAAGATCACACATCCTCCACGCACTTCCGTCGCTTGTAGGCACAAGGAAATACGAATTTCTTTCATCGTCGTTAAAATTAACCTGCCAGTGATTATATACAGGGCAATGAAAAGCACTGCTGACCGTGTATGTCGGTGATTTTTGTTCGGGAGTGGGTATTGACGGTATCTGTGTCACGCGACCTACTTTTATACCATAGCTTGTGCATAATTCTGCGAACTCTTCTGAATACACAAACCCCAAGAAAACATTATACCTCGATGTGCCCGATTGTACGCTTGCTACCCAGTGTGCTTTGCCGCTCGGCTCTGCTTCTCTTCCAAGGATTGCTCTATACAGTGTGTCAACATATGCACTATCTGAGAGATTCCTGTCGTTCATCTCATTGCTGAAGATGAAGCCACACGCGACATCAGCTCCGCTTATATGTCCGTTCTTTAGAGCGTCTGACCAATGCTTATGACCTGTCGAGTCCGACTCTCGTCCCAGAGCTACTTTATACAATCGTGTCACAAAGGAATCAATAAGGTCGCTCGATGGCGCATTCGTCACACGTCCGACTGTTATGCCATAGCTTGCACATAATCCTGCAAACTCTTCTGAGTAAACAAACCCCAAGAAAACATTATACTTAGGTGTACCCGCTTGCAGGCTCGCTACCCAATGTGCTTTGCCGCTCGGCTCTGCTTCTCTTCCAAGGATTGCTCTGTACAGTGTGTCAACATATGCACTATCTGAGAGATTCCTGTCGTTCATCTCATTGCTGAAGATAAAACCACACGCGACATCAGCTCCGCTTATATGTCCGCTCTTTAGAGCATCTGTCCAATGCTTATGACCTGTCGGGTCTGACTCTCGTCCCAGAGCTTCTTTATACAAGCGCGTTACAAAGGCTTCAACAGGGTCGCTTGCCGCGATAGTAAAAGTGCCATGCGTGAGTGAAAATGACAGTGCGATTAAAAGTACGATGGATACTGCGGATCTTAATTTTTTCATGATGCTATACCTCTCTTATTTTTTTTGTTCGGTTTCGTCTGCTTGCTTATTCGACGATAGCAAAATTAAAATCCTGTTTCAATAGATTCTGACAACCCGCAGTTTTTCGGGAACAACTTGTAGCTGCAATACATTTTTTGAGCGCAATTCTTGTTGCTCCAAATCGCGGCTCTGTGTTCATTCCTCGACATTTAATACTTCTTCAACAAATTTCTTGTCGGCATCATCCGAGTAGCCGCTGAACAGCACTTTGTCTATCTTTTCGTGGTTAAAAAGAAATGTGAACTCATCACTAAGATTTCCCTCAGGATAAAGGCACGCTACATAGTCATATTTGACTTTACTCTCAGCGTGTATTTGTTTGCGCCCATAAATCATTATTGACTTTTCGCCCCCCTTTAGGATAACGACAGAACCGATAGGTAAATATTTTTTTGTTTGCATTGAATATGACCCTCACTTGTTTCTCAAGAAAATACTACAAATGCCACTATTTTGGTGGATTGTAATACGTAATATATGCCTTACCGCCATTGCGGTTTGCGGCTGTTATGTTCAAATCTGGCGCGAGCCGAGCTTCGAGTTGCTTTTTTGACATGGTTGCCTCGTTGGGCTTGGAACCTGCACTATTCCACCAGTCGAGATATGTTATACTGCTAATATCACCCTTATCATCTCTTTCAACCTTAGTTATTACGATTGAATGATTGTTTTCGTCTGGACTGCTAAGAGATCTGTGGCGAACAATATCACCAGGTTGTATTTCACTAATTTCTCTCCTGGACCACTGACCCTCACCTGTTTCCCAATCTTTATACCAAGCCCAATTATCATCAAGTCCATGTAACTCGGCTGTGAATTTCATGGCGAACGCCTGACACCCCTCAGCACCATTAAACTTATACCCCTGATAAAATTCTGTATTCTTCACCTTCGCAACTGCTTCATCAGCTCTTGCTTGCCACACTTTTTGCTCATTCTTTTCACCAACGACAGGGCAGGCGGGCGTACTTGCGGAAGTGCCGTTGCTCGTGCCGCCGACGGGAGCACCAACAATCAGGTTGATAATAGTGCCGAAAATCTTACCAAAGAAAGCACCGCCAATCGCAAGTCCCACAGCAGTTCCCGAATTACCACCTGTCGCGCCAAGACCTGTCGCGCCAAGACCTGTCCATGCGGCGAGTTTCGCCGCATTACTTGTTAGGATTTTTGAGTTACTGCCGACACCATACGCATTTTTCTCCGCAGTCAAGTATGTTGCAGCAATAGAGCTGACAGCGGAGCTTGCAGAGTTCAGTTTATTCTGCAACAATGGTATTTGTCCTGCCGCATTTTTAATCTGTGTTTTTAATGCCGACATACCGGTATCGCGCCCGTCCATCGCATTAGAAATTGACAGCAGTTTTCCTTCAAAAGAAGCAACTGTTTTGCTGATACCTTGCAATGAGGTTGCTTGATTTTGCAAATCCTTGTACGTCACACTATATGTTGACACTGCGCTCTCCCCTCTCGGTTTTTTGACGTTTAATCATTCCCTTATGTTTTCCGCGCTTTGCTGTTATCTTTGTATGCAAGCTCTGCGAGCCAACCTTCCAAGATTAAGTCGCTGTTACTTATTGACGACTTCTCAGTTTTGGGTAAGGCTCTCAGAGCGTTTGCATTGGTTTTTACCGACACACCCGCTCCCGTAGGCAATGACTCGGAAGCTGAAAGAGCCTTGCTCTCCGCCGCATAGTACATATCTGTTATTTTATCCAACGTGTTATATGCCGATAAAAACCACTCAGCAAAGCCTGACACCGCTGTTTGGGATGCCGCAAGTTGTTTTTGCAAGTCCAAGTGACTTTTCATCTGCGGCTCAAGCGAGTTGATGATATTCATAAGCTCGTCTGAAAGCTGTCGGACTTTGCTATATGTGCTATACATTTCTGAGTTCTGTGCCGCCAAATCATAGCAATTAAATTTCAAATATTCCATAAAATCACATCTGTGCGGTTTTTTCCCGGTGCGCTAAAGCAGTCATCAGGCGCACCGGGCGTATTCTTCTCATCAAACCTTCAAAACCCCGTCAGTTTGCAAGCCGCTTGTTGCATTTGTTGCCGCAACTTCTGCCCTTTTGTAAAGATTCGCAGCTTCGATGAGATTTGCACTATGCTCAGAAATAATTGCGAGCATATTGTCTATGTCATCATAAATTTGTCTAAAACGTCCTTGATACTCGTCAGAGGCTGCGCCTTTCCACACTCCTGTCAAAGAGGTGATGCTCGTTTTTGCTTGATCCATAAGCCCGGCAATAGCGGTCTTTTCTGTGGAGAGTTCTCCTGCTTTTGCAATTAGCACATCCGGTTCTACATTAAGCGTAATATCCATTTTTTGTTCCTTTCTCCGGCATTTACCGAATTTATCTCTTATTTACGGCGTTAATTGCCTCGTTTTCTGCATTTACGTAGATTGCAGCATCCTGTCGTAACACATCGACATAGGTCGTAAGCATTTTTGTAAGCGCGTCGAATTGCTGACGATCGTTGCCAAATCTTGCTGCGAACTTCTGACTTGCTTCACCATCCCATGTTGCATCGAGCTCACCGCCGATTTGATACATCTTGTTCACGGATGTATTATATCGACCAATGATTTCCTCGACATCTTTGGCGACATCCAACAATCGCCCTGTTATTACTTCTGTTCCTGTTCCTGCCATTTAACTTTCCTCCTTAAAATATTTTATGATTTACTGTTGGTTTACATTAAAATCTTCCGCCGCCTGTTGCTCCCGCTTGTTGGCTTTGAAGTGCCGTTGCTTTCTCCTCAGCATCTCTGATAATCCGCGCACCTTCCCGTATTCGCTTTGCAAGGTCTTGGAGCTTACTTGCTTGTGCCCGCATATCAGCTTGTGTTGTGGCACAATACCCTATGAACTGCCGCGAAGCCTCACCTTGCCAACAAGCTCCTATTGAATCAAGTGTGTTTTGCATCTGCTTATTCGCAACACTCAGCATATCGTTTGCGACAGTATCAACTTGACTTGCCTGATTCATGGCTTTTGTGTAGTTAAAATTTTGTATAAATGTCATGTATATATTCACCCCTTAAATAGTAAGCACGCCTGTCGGAAGTCCTGTCGATTCTGTTTTCGCAGTATTTTCTCCATTTTTGTAAATCCCTGCAACGATTGCTAATTCCTGTGTGTATGAAACGAACCTTGTCGAAATCTCCTTGCTTATTTTGTCGAGTTCCTTTATTTTCTCTGCATATAATGTTGCGCTGTCACCCTGCCACACACCTTTTAGGCTGTCAGCTTTCTCCTTTATCTTGGATGTATAGTCAACAAAACGTTTATGCTGTCGATCAAGGTTTGCAGATACTTCCGAGATTTTTACAGAATCAAACTTTATAAAGTCTTGGCTCAATTCTCTTTCACCTCCTATTTGGGTAGCTTGGCTATAGTCTGTCTGACAGAATCGTCCGCCTTGCCGTATTCATTGCCTGCTTTTTTGAGTTCCCCGTTTAGTTCTTTATATCTCGCAACAAGGTCTTTCACATTGACGGAGTCGGAATTAAACTTTTGCTCGAACAATCGCTTTGCCTGACCATCCCAATATGGGTTGAGGCTTGGCATAATGCCGTTTTCAATTGCTGTGGCTATAGTTTGCAATTCGCTTATATATTTGTCTATGTCGGCTACTGCGTTGTTTATGAGCAGGCTGTCAACATTTGTAAATCTAAAGTCCGACATTCTTACCGCCTCCATGTTTCTTGATGATTTAATGATAGCGAAGCAGAAAGGTGATTTCAATAAATCCTGACAAACTGCACGTTTTTGGGAACAACTTGCAGGTTACAAAAGTAACAAGCTCTGACCGCTCTTCACCCCTGCTTCTCTGAGCGTGTCTGACTCCGACAATCTTGTCTTTGTGTTCAAGTTGTTGAGTATGACCTGTTCAGGATTCAACGTAATGTTGCCGCTTTCAAGCTCCGTTATTTCGTCAATCAATTTTGCCTTGACTTGTCCGACGGTCATCACGCTGTCAAGCTGAAATTCATAGGTTTTGCCGTTGCCGGGCGTTTTTACATCAACATAGATTTTCATTTTGTATCCTCCAACCATGAATTACCCTCGTCAACCTTGAGTGTTTGTTGTTTCCCGTCCGCGTCAATCAGCTCGACACCCTCAACGGTCAGCCCGTCAAATTCACAAAGCAGTGTTTCTTTGCTTTGATACGGCGTGATTTTCCATGCGCCATCTATATGCGGATAACGTCGGATATATAGATATATCTCTTCGGCTTTTAATACAAGCACCGAGCCTTTGTCCTCAGCGCATTGGATTATCCATAACATATCCGACGAAAGCACCGACCTCACAAGCAAATCAACGATTGGCTCTAAGACTATCTGACCCGATATTTGGGTTACAAGTTTCTTGTAAACTAAGCTGTCAATCACTTCCTGCAACACAACACTGTCCGTAAGATATTGGCTTATAATGTGTCGGGCGGTATGTGACGGAGCTACATCTTTGATACCGTTAAGCAGAAACAGTATTTCGCATTTATTCAAAATGTATGATGCTTTGAAATTATTCAAGGTCACACCCCTTTCGCATCTACGAGTGCTCTTATTTCATTGCGGTATGTACGCGACATCGGAATTACAGATTGGTCTTTCAATTTAAGTGTCATTTCTGTAAAACTTGCATGAGTTATTAATTTTGTGTTTACGATGTAACCCTTGTGACAACGCATAAACCAAGCGGGAAGCGAGTCAAGCACCGTATTGAAGTTTGAATAAAACATAATCTCTTGTCCTTTTGTTTTTACTGCAATTTTCTTTCCTTTTGCCTCAAAGAATGATATATCGCCTGTATTTATTTTAACGTATTCTGCACCGTTCTTAATTGTAAAAATCGGTTGCTTCTCTCGCTCGGTTGTTCGCATATACTCAATATAGACCTCTTTGATGGCTTGATAAATGTGCGTTTTCTCAAGAGGGATAAACATAACGCCTGTAGGTCTTACCGATGGGCGAACACAGGCCGCAATATCTACACTTTTATCAACCACAAACAGAATAAAAATATCTTCTCTGTGTAGCCGCAGAGTTTTTGCGAGCTCTATGTACTCATTTTCAGGCTTTGAGAATGATGCGATAAACACATTGCACCGAACGATTTTCTCAATCGGGTTTTCAAGCAGGGTTGATAGCTTGGAAAACACAGCAAGTCGTTTTATCGGCAAATCTCGTTGTAAATAAGCGGGTTTGATAAAGTTGGAAACATTGTTGTCTTCTTCACACAATGTATCTAACAGCAGAATACTGAGTATATGTACCATCTCCTTTTTGTGATTTGCCCCCGACAGAATAAAGAAAAGCCTACTCAACTATGGGTGTAACAATGCGCTTCGTGACACCATCTATCACAGAATGTCCATACCCGGCAGGGAGTTTCTTGCCGCGTTCAAGCACAGGAACTTCAAAGTCAAACACCCTTTGATCCTCTATTTTGCCGCCAAAATGCAAGCCTTCTTTCCAACCGACGAAGCCGCGCATAAATCGCTTGGCGTTATACTCGCCAACCATATCGTTTTGCGACACACAAGCAAACATATAAATCATGTGATTGTCGCCGCGTGTAATCACTTGTTCCATAAATCCCTTCATGTCACGTTTGCTCTCATAAACGGCTTCGCAAAATGCAGTCATATCGTTGATGAAAATGAATATTTTTTGATCCGATGCTATGTACTCATTTATGTTTCTTTTCCCATTCTTAATGAACTCGGCTTTTTTCTTGTTACGTCTTGTATACTCAGGAACAATAATTTCTTCCATGAGAGCGAACAAGCTATCAATAGAGTCAACATACCTTTCCGCACCGATTTCGTTTGAAAAGGTTTCAAGCTCATGCGCACCGCCGTCAAACAAAAATATTCTGCCGCCTTGCGCTTTTACTAACCTCATAAAAACCTTCAGCATATTTGTCTTACCGCTCCGCGACGCGCCGCTGATTGAATAACAGAACACCTTTGAGAGGTCGATACTTTCGATTTTTGCTTTGGTGAGGTCGTAACCAAGCGGTATATATCGGGTAGAGCTGACAATATCCATGAACTCCGACATAAGCATAAGGCTCTCAAGGGACATATCAGTCGGAACTTGCGGAATGGCAGGTGCTTTCGCTCCTGTCCACGCAGATGCCATATCTTCAAATTGCTCTTTTAGCTTCAAATTGAGGGACACCGCATCGTTTTCATTCAAGCAGAGTGCGGTCTGAAACTCCAATGGTTGCGGAGAGCATATAAGACCGCGACCGGGTGTGCGGTCTTCCGCGACAATATTAGTCCTCGCTCCGATTGCTTCCTCATACTCAAAACGGTCGGCAAGCTGTAAGCCAACGCCGCAATTTATGTTTTGCCGTATCTTGTTACGTATATCGCCGGAGTTCGAGCAGGTAATCACAAGATAAATGCCATAGCTTGCCGCCTCGTGACTGAGCCGAATTAGGTTATCCTCCTGTTTGGAACAGTTTTCGTTCCAAGCCGCAGAATTTTCTATAGCGAATACGATAAACGGCACATCTTCATATAATCGCACGTACTCTCTTATAGAGCCGATACCTTTTTCAGAGAAAACAACCTTGCGGCGATTCAATTCATTTAAGAGCATGGCAATTAGCTTATCCGCCTTGTCGGTTTCATTGTCGTACACCACACCTCCGACATGGGGAAGCAAGCCAAACACACCCATTGTCCTGCTTCCGAAATCAGCAATGTATATATTTAACTGTTTCGGTGAATATGCCGCGGTTAGCGAATAAAGAAGCGTTTGCATGAACGTGGTTTTGCCGCCCGCGCTTGCCCCTGTTACGAGCAGGTGTCCTTCCGTCATCATGTCGATTGACACGGGCGTTTGCCGTTGATTGACGGGATCGTCTATTATCCCGATAACGGGGTTCAATTCGCCGTTTGCGCCCGACCACACGCCGTTACGATATGCAGTCTGCGTAAACAACGATATATCTTTAAGAGATATTTTCTTTGGCAGGGGCGGCAGCCATATATTGTCAATGGCTTTAACGCCTATTGTTTCTGCTGTTCGTATAATATGCAAAACAACAGCTTCGAGCTGTGTCAGCTTTTTTTCTTCAACCTTCGGCGTTACTTTCTTTACTCCTCCGACAAGCATCGGCTTACCCCACAGGTTTATTATCTTAGCATCACCTCGCTTTGAATCCGCATATGCGATTTCAGGTTCGTACACCGCGCCGCTCCAGCCTGATTGGAACACATCGAAAATTTCGTCATTTCCGACTTGAAAGTATCCGCGCCCGGCATTCGTTATATATGCCGCATCAGGTCGCTTTATCATCTCATTGGAATCCTGTTTGTCTTGCACACGCAGGCAGAGCTTAAATTTTGAATTGCTCCATATTTCATCGTCCACTACGCCTGACGGTTTTTGCGTAGCAAGTATTAAATGAATACCCAGGCTTCGTCCTACACGCGATGCACTTACAAGCTCACGGACAAACTCAGGCTGTTCCTTTTTCAACTCAGCAAATTCATCTGCTATGATAAGCAGGTGCGGAACGGGCATATTGACCTTATTGGCTCGAAAGAGTTCAATGTAGTTGTCAATATGTTTTATCCTATTCTCATTAAATATTGCCTGCCGCCTTTTGATTTCGCTATTGATGGATGCCAGGGCGCGGTTGGTCTGATTTCCTCCGAGATTTGTAATTATACCTGCTATGTGAGGAAGATTCTCAAAGCTGCTCGCCATACCGCCGCCTTTGTAGTCAATCAAGATAAAAGATATTTCATAGGGATGGTAGCTCATTGCTAACGATAAAATATAAGTCTGCAACGTTTCACTTTTCCCCGACCCTGTTGTTCCCGCCATAAGCCCATGAGGACCGTGATACTTTTCGTGAATGTCAAGATATAGCGGAGTTTCGGGTCCGCGATAACCTATCATGGCTTTCATGCTCTCATAAGTTCTGTTTTTCAACCACAGTCGCTCAACGTCGATATTGTCTACTGTTGATGTTTTGTACATATCAAGGAACGTCAGAAGCTGTGGCACAGCTCCGGTGATGTGTGTTTCTCGGACGCGTATATTCGATAAATCCCGCGAAAATGTTTCAATTAGTTCATTGTCAATCGTATCGAAAATGACATTCTTAAATCCGACAAAGCTGTTATCAAGGCTGTAATACCCTTTGTACTCTTCATCATTTTGCACGATAACAGTGCAATTATTCGGTAAACGATCAATTTGACCGTAGAGCATGACTGTGGTAACTCCCATTTGCGCGGTTGGTGCGGACAGATATTTCATTACAGCCTCATCTTCGACCAAAGACGGGGCTGATATGAAGATAACGTAGTGCGGTAGTGGGCGGATTTTGTCTGTTGAATATTCTCTTTCTTCCATCCTCTCTCGCAACACTAAAGAAAGGTCGTAAAGCAACTCGCCCACACCATGCGCACTACACGCCATCATGCGTAGATTTTCATCTGTATTCCAGGTATGCGGAAACCATTTGGCAAAATCATAGTCATGCGCATCTTTCTCGCTGAAAATAAAAGCCATACGTACATCATTATAAGAATGATATGCCGCAATTTGAACAGCCAGAAGCTGTGCAATCTTATTGCAAATTTCTTGGGTATCGCCAATTATCCCTATTAAGGTATTATCACTGAGCGATATACAAACCGGAACATTTTTAAGGTTGCAATATTCTGTTTTTATGTTTTGCGGTTCTTCTGCCAATGAGTCATCAACAAGTGAAAAGCGTTCCTTTGGTATGACAATTTCGTTTGGCGATGGTATTTCACCCTGTCCTATCCGCACAGTCAGAAAATCAAAGTGGTTTACATTACGCTCCCACAATCTGCGGCTTTTCGATTTAACAAAACATAGACACTCGCTGACATTGGGATACTTCTTATCCAATAGTTCCTTATTGGTGATGTGTTTCTGTGTAAGCAATTTACGTATCTTTTCTAAATAAACGCGATACAGGGTACTCCTTTTTTCTTCATCCTCTCGCTCTGTTTTCTTATTGTATTTGTAGTTTGCGAGAGCCCAGAAAATGCCGATAACGGCGGCTGTTACCGAGGTTATTATACCCATGAATATGAATGGGCTTGCTATTCCTGTTTCAGACCTTTGCGCGCTCCAGGTCGTGAACATAACGCCTGCCGCCATAGGGAGCACCATAGTAATGGCAGGACCTATGGTGAAAATGAGCGGCTGTCTGCGGCCTATAGTTGGATTCGGCGGAGCTTCTATTTCAATAGCTTCATTATCAAGAGCTTCTACCTGACGCGGTGAACGCTGATAGTATTCATCGACAGATTTGAGATTGTTATCGGGGCTTACGCCCGATTGAGGTTGTGGTATATAGGGAGTAAACCCGTTAAATTTGATAGGCTCAGGCGGATGGTTTACAGCAATTAAATCACCGAGATAAACGATTTTCAGACCGATTATGTAAATCACATCACCAAAAATAAGCACACGGCTGCCGTCTACTCTTTTGCCGTTTACAAATGTAAGGTTACTGCTGCGGTTGTCTGTGAGTGTACAAACACCGCATGAATCAACCTCAAGCATAGCGTGTTTGCCTGACACATGGTTATGGGTGTTGTATTGGATAGTGTTTCCCTCATCTCTTCCGATGCTGTACCTTCCTTGTGTCAGCAAAAACTTGTCAAAACCGGAATACCCTTCATAGTTGTCAGCAATTACGATAGAAATTCTCTCTCCTGATCGTTTATGCTCACAGGTTAAAGTGAGCCCCTTTTCCAAGAGAACGGTATCTTTCAGTTCTCTGTCTTTTGATATGGTTAAATCATCTGTATGATTAATCTGCCATATACCGTTCCAAACTTCTAAAGACAGGGATATATCGAAAGAGTATCCTGTTTCGGATGCAGGGAGATCAACATTGATTTTTCTGTTGTTTATTCCGGGCAGAAAGTATTCGTATATGTTTCTTTCAGATTGAATCGCTAATACAAGGCTCATGGAAGCTCTCTCTTTCTCTTGCGATTACGTGCTTTGTCACAGGTACTACTCCTTGCGGTATGGTTTCTTTTGGTACGCAACAATGGGTTTTGTTTCTTTGATAGACCATAACTAAAAGGCGCGCAGGAGGGCAATTATGCCCGCGTCACCGTTAGGTGACGTTGCCACCTGTAAGGTGGCTTTGCCTACGCGCCGATATTTTAACTCAGCGTTTATTACGAAATGTGTTACCGCGAAGCCGCAAAATCAGGTTGAAAATACACAGTTAAAAATGTATACTGATATTGTCGTGGCGGCGGTTTTTCCGTGTCTGTAGGCATGGACGTTAAGGATGTCCCTACATTCGCCGTGAAAGTGTTGTCGCACTATCACGGTCGCTGCGGCCCTTTATTATGGCCTATTGGTTGTAAAATTATCATAAATGTTGACAAAATGCAACATTATTTTATATATTTACACAAATTTTTTATCAATTTTTATCAACATTTTCGATTTTTCCTTAAAAGTCTATTATTTAACTATATCTGAAAATCTAACTATGAATTGGTGTTTCGAGCCAAAAAACCATTTGACCTTTTCAAAATAGTCTATATAATCTTTGGCACCACGGTGGTGGATGTTATTCTTGTGCGCACAACAAAAACTAAGAGTTCTGTAGAAGATACCTTGAAGACGAGAATTTTTGGGAAAATCGACAAAATTCGACAGCTACTAATTCACGAGTGGTCGTCGAAGATGTAGGGACGGTAAGGCGCGGGAGTTTAAGGAGAGAGTGTGAAATTATGACTTTATTTATTACAGCAAATGATAATGAACGCGAGGCGTTTCTTTCAAAGTTGGAAAATCAGACCACTAAAACTTTTCAGGGCGGCGTAGTCTGTAAATTCGGTAGCTTCGGGAAATATGAAATTGCACACTATCACTCACGTAATCAAGGGGTGAGAGCAGAAACAGAAATTAAATCTGCCATCAAAGCTGTAAAACCTCGCTTTGTAATTCTCGTTGGAATCGCCTGCGCGGGACTGGATATAAATCAACGGATAGGAGATGTCTTAGTTTCTAAGCGCATTATGGATTATAATGAACGCAAAGAAGGCTGTATAGTGATAAATGGTGAAAAAATTAAAAACACTATTTTGAGAGGGGAGATAGTCCCGTGCGGAGATGAGATTTGCGGGTTGTTTCACGGACATCTTTTTGATTGGGAAAACACAGACAAAATAAAGGTGTATTTCGGCGATGTAATCTCTTCCGGTTTTCTTTTGAACAATTCGGATGTTAAGGAGGATGTGTTTGGACTTTCATATGCGAAAAGCGGACAAAGGGCAGTTGGTTACGAAATGGAGGGTTCCCCGGCTTTTTGGGCTTGCCATTCTTGTGGGATAACGGAACTTATTGTGATTAAAGGCATATCGGATTTCGGTGATGGGACTAAGAATGAAAAAAGCGAAGAAGAGCAAACTTCAGATCAGCGGTTTGCTGCAGAAAACGCTGTATCATTATGCCACTATGTATTTTCACAAAGTGGGATTGCCACAGATAACTCAGAGTTTAACGCTGAGATTTATAACACAGCAACTGAGTGTTTGCAAAACAGCAGCCGAGTCGAACTCAAAAAACTATGTGACGACTTAATGAAAGCAGGGCAGACGGATTCCGCTTTTTTTGACAAAGCCGTTCGCAAACTCGCCGGTATACATCAGACCTATTTATATCGTGTCTTGGATTCTTTATACCCCCTTGACAGCGTAAGATTTGGGGAATATTTTAACGAAGAAGGCTTGCTCACTCATAGTGGGCATAGAAGGCAGTTGCTTGAAAAATATCATTTAGTCGAATATAAATCTCCGATACCAAACTCAACGGGATTCGATGTGGCCTATCTAAGTCATGCTGTTGACCTCGTACCGAAAAAACTACTTCAACGTGAAAGCGAACTGAAACTACTATCCGATATTTTTTATGATAAAAGCGGGTATGTTCTATTCAGCGCAGAAGCGTATTCCGGCAAGTCATCTTTGTTATCATGGTTCTTGATGCATCCGCCTAAGGATGCTTGGATTATAGGATATTTTATCGTCGGTCGCATCTATACGCAATCCGATAGTGACGGATTTAAGGAAGCATTGATGGCGCAGCTTGCCAATTATTCGGAGGATATTCAGCTTGGCGGCACGCAGGATTTGTCGCTCTACGACGCTTTATCAGAAGTAGCAGACAACGCATTTTCCGCAGAAAAGAAGCTCGTGCTAATTGTGGATGCGCTCGATGAGGATATGAGTGCGAGCCGTGGAAAGCCAAGCGTTTTGAGTCTGCTACCCGATGTCGAGATTCCCAACTTGGTCGTAATTCTTTCAAGTCGTCCTAAACCGAATATACAAGAACTCGAATATCTCCGTGATGAACACCCCATCAAACATTGCCCTGTCTATACCTTACGCAAGTTACGAATTTCTAAGGATTTTAGCGACAGAGCAAGAGCAGAACTCACAGAGCTTTGCCTTGATAATCAAGTCTGGATAGATGCGGTATCGTTGATGGCTGTATCGCACGGCGCTCTGTCAGTGAATGATTTATCCGAATTGACACAAGTGCCGCCTGAAGAATTGACAAGCATATTTGAAAATGTTAATTCAAGACTGTTTTTAAGTGTGGCTCGCGCTAAAACACCGCTCTCAAAAAAGCGTGAAGTTGGTTATATGCTTGGTCATGCCACTTTGCAAGAGCAAGCGTTGAGAGAATTTGTAAAGGGCGACGAAAAAAAATATATTGACAGGCTGAATCAGTGGGCTGATGCTTATAGGAAAAAAAGATGGCCTCTCATCACTCCTGCTTATCTGCTGGCAGACTATTTAGGCTTACTTACAGGCAAGAGACAATTTGACAGGCTCGTGGAAATAACAACAGACCCTGATTATATTTCCGCCGTTACCGGTATGTTCAATCAATTTTCTTTCCACACCGATATAATTGACAATCGCATTGATAGCTTATATTCCAGACCGAAACCGGATTTGTACAATATAGCACTACTACGCGAACAGGCTGAAAGATTTAGTCGGACTGCAGACACCATCCCTGACGAAGTCCCGGGTTTATTATTGCAACTTGGGCATGAAGAAACAGCGACAGCAGTATCCTCGCTTTCTGACGATCATCATGGATACTGCTACCGCCGTTCAATTGCTTTGGCAAAAGCACATGCTAAACTTGGAAACCATGAAAAAGTTCAGGAACTCATCGACAATATTATGCGCGCATATTTCGAGGAGGCTGCTTATACAGACGACAAGAAGGGAAGATGGTCAACCCTTGACGGGCCAAAGGAATGCTTTGGCATTCTTGCGGAGTGTGATCTTTATTTACACCTTGAGTTGAAATTTCTTGAATTGCTGAAAGAAATAAATTCTGCTTTATCTTTGGGAGTGTTGGCAAATTCCGACTGGATTTGTGATTTAATTCTCGCTCAAGTGAAGATAGAGCGCTATGACATGGCTGTTACCATGTATAAACACCTCGAAAGCATTGCCACTTCTTTGCATTTTCCATTTTTAGAAACACAGCTTAAGATTGAGATTGCGTTGAATAAAGCGCGCCGCGGTGATTTAGCAGGATTAACCGCGGACGATTGGGATGTAGTTTTAATCACAAGCTCGGATGGAATAAGGACACTTTGCCAAATTTTTGAACTTGCAGCAATATTGAATACTTACGAAAATTGCAGAGTGCGCTATTCCGCTCGCGTGATAGATACGCTTGATCGTTTTATAGAACCGTTAGCAGAATATGCGAAACGCCTGCACATCAATGTTAGCAAAAGTGAACTGATAAGTCTGCACCACGATCAGAAGTTTTGGGATACGAATGAGCGAAAATTGACGACACGATATCCCATTTTGGAGTTATATAAAGCCATAGCCGCAGGGCAAATATGTGGGTTAGACAACGAATCTGCGTTGCACACAATAGGCATTATAAAAAATCTAATGTCGCATGAAAGCATCTTCAAGGACGGACACATTGACCGGCGCAATTATCAAGAAGTTGCTGTCTTGGAAGCGCTGGCGGGTAATGTTAGCGATGCGGTAAACACGCTTGCTACCGCGCCATATGACAAAATGTCCCGTGACCATAAACTTGAGGGCTTCGCCGAAATGGTTAATGAGCTTTGGAAATGCGGACGTATTGACGATGCGAAAATGGCATTTGACGGGGCAATGGAATCTGAATACGAATTTACCGTGACGGAAGGAAAACATTGTGGCAGGGGAATGCATTTCTTTAGCGAATTTGCGGGCTATGCATCGCTTTTCTATGATGCTGACTATTATTTGAAATTTCTCGACCTGCAATTCCATAGCAACAGAGAACGCTTCGATCTCATGCGTAACTTGGCAAATAGTTGTTTATCGGCGAACAAGCCTAAAGACGCGGAACTTATTCTTCAGAGAATGTTTCAGATAGCGGCGAAACCTAAAGAGCGGGATTATGTCGATTTTAATTTACTGACCATGTCATTGACAAAGGCGGGATTATTCGACACAGCCGGACTCTTTTTAGAGCGTATCGTGGGAAGAGATTATGAAAAATACCATTACAACAGAATTCGTCGGGAGCTTGATATTATCTGCGCTTGTTTCGAGGCGAATGAGGTTGACAAGGGAAATGCGTTGTTGGATAAATTCAAAGAAAATTATGCCGGAGTTGATTTCACTGACGACACGCATTTTACTATGGATTATGGAACGTACGGCGGTACAGCTATTCTTGATTTAATACTTGTTGTTGCCGATAAGCAAGCTGAAAAGTGTGGATACGAGAGTGCGATAAAAACATACGAGGATTTACTGGCTGCTAACGAGCGAAATCCTCATAGAGGGTCACCAGTTCGCGTAACAAAGCATATTTATTATAGGATATTGAACGGTGAATCTCCGAATGCACTCATTGAAAAATACGATTTCAGCAAGAATGCAGACGAGAAAGAATACAGAGCGGAAGATCGTGAATTGATTCCTATGGTTTTGCATTTATGGGCGGCGTGTGCGCTAAAGAGAAAAGGGGATAACGCTGAAGCTACTGAACATATTGAGCGTGTAATGAACACAGTTAAACCGTCGGAATTTTGGCATGGGTGGTTTGATAATTGTGTGCTTGATGTGATGATTGATAACGGCTTCCCCTATCATGCATTTCAGTTGAATATGGCAATGTTCGAGAGAAAGACGAAGTATTGGGATTATGATGTCACATCGGTAATGCTGTTGGCTGTGCGTTGCACCGATGTGCTTGAGATCATTCTCGAAAACCAGATTTTTTTCAATGCAATAACGAAACGACTTATTCGCAATAAATATCGATTTGCTGACGCTGAAATCGTTAATGCTTTCGATATTGCCGTCGCTTATATTTATGCTAAAGTCGGGATGAAAGACAAGGCTCGTGCTTTAATTAGTTCCATTAACGTAAAAGCTATTCCCTATTCCTCTGCCGACGATTGTCAAATCATATTCACTCGCACAATGATTTTCGCAGGTTACTCATGCAAGGAGATACTCGATGCCGTTCCGCACTCTCTAAAAAGCCTTGTAGAGATTAGCAACGCCTTTCCTGATGAGTATAGTTTGGAAAAAGAAATCGAGAAAAATAGTCGAGAGAGAATTAGCGAACACTCTTTTGATAAAGAAAAAAAAGACGCACTAATTTCACAGAGAACTAATCCGACGGTTGACAAAACTCTACGCCAATACCTCTACGATGCTATGCGCGGCAAGGATTGGATAGAGCTTGCAGACCTTTTAGCGATATATGACCCGGAAACACTTGATAAACTCGCCAAGCGTTTACTGCCGACACAACTATATGACAGAAAGAACTGAGAAACTGTTCTTGTAGCGCAGACACTCTGGCAACAAGAGGTGATGCAAACAAATTTTTAACGATTAGCATGTTAGTGTGAGATTGCTATCTCGGCAAAGACAGTTTGATAGGCTTAGTTTATCGTGTCCTGCTCGTGAAAGAAGTCCCCCGCTTTACTTCCTTTGACCGCCTGTGGCAGCTCAGATGGCAAAACCTTCATTTCGCCGCTTCGTCAAGTCGTAGCCCGTTATGTGAAATAATTTTGTATAGTTGTAAAATATATTAACCAATAAATAAGGAATAATCCCCCTGATGTTCGTTGACGTTTCTCGCCTACTCTGATACAATCCCACTTGACTGATTCTAACATCAAAGGTGATTTAATCGTGGATACTTCGGTAATCATAAATCAAATGGCTGTGCTTTTTATCTTGCTTGCTATCGGTTTTCTTATTGGCAAGCTGAAGATTTTAACACCCGACGGAAACCGTGTGCTGACGAAGGTTGTTTTGTACATTGCGTTGCCTTGCACTATTCTCAACTCCGTGTTCAGCAGTGAGCTTAGTGTTTCCGCAAGCGACACATTCTTTTATCTGTTGATGTGCTTTTTATCGTTCGCACTTGCCTTTGCCGTTGCGATTCCCATTGTGCGTTTTTCTCGCGGCGACAAGGCAAATCACGGTCTGCTCACCTACATGAGTGTGTTCTCCAACTGCGGGTTTATGGGTTTTCCCGTGACAATTGCCATTTTCGGGGCTGTGGGCGCGTTTTACACCGCGATTTTTAACATTCCGTTCAACTTGCTTTCGTTCTCTGTCGGTCTTATGTTGGTCGCGGGAAAAGGCGGTAAATTCAATCCAAAACTGCTTTTTAACCCCCCGCTCATAGCATCGGTTTTGGCAATTCCCATTGCATACTTTGATGTCACTCCGCCTTTTGCGGTTGCAGAGGCGATAAGGCTCACAGGCGGCATGACAACCGCAGGTGCTATGATAGTTATTGGGTCTGCTTTATCGTACATTCCCGCCCGCAATGTTTTCACCGAATGGCGTGTCGGGCTTTCCACCGCTTTAAGGCTTGTTCTGATTCCTCTGTTTACTTGGCTGATTTTCAGAATGTTCATTTCGGACGAGGTCATGCTCGGAGTGTTGGTCGTTTTATCGGCAATGCCAACGGCGGCGCAGTCCACAATGTTTGCCATTTCTTATGACGGCAACGAAAAAATCGCATCAGCAGGTGTCTTGGTGACAACCCTCCTCTGCGCCTTGACCGTTCCGTTGTTGGTATTTTTGCTGTTGTGAAGCGGAGCTAAGCGGCGTTTGTTAAAAATTCTTTTTTTCTATATCGTCCTTTTCGTCCCAAAAATAATTAAGCTGCTTTTGTTCGCTATCAAGGAGCAAATTTCGGCGTTCCAACCGTTCATGTGCTTCATGCATGATTTCCTTAATCTTCTGTTCAAAGATGTTCTTAGGCGGAAGCTCCGTCCAATATTCGGCGATGGCGATCCCTGCACTATCCATATTCAAAAGGTCTATCTTTTCGCGGTTCATTGATGCACAAAGAATAATACCGATGGGAGATTCCTCGCCCGACTTGCGTTCATAACGATTAAGCCAATTCAAGTATAATTCCATCTGACCTTTATAAGATGCCTTGAACTGTCCAAGTTTTAGTTCTACGGCAACAAGCCGTCTAAGATTGCGATTGTAAAAAAGCAAGTCTAAACACACATCCTCGCCGCCTATAATCATGCGCTTTTGACGCTCCGCAAAAGTAAATCCCTGACCAAATTCCAATATAAAAGCCTCAAGACCTGTGAGGATGGCTTTTTCCAAGTCGGCCTCAAGGTAGTTTTCTTTCAAATCTAAAATATCAAGCAAGTATGGATCCTTAAATACATTAAAAGGAACTCTTGATGCTTCCGTTAACTGTGTATTGGCAATTTCTCGCCGCTCATAGGCTTTTCGTGAAATCTGATGACGGAGTCCTCGAATACCAAGACCTTTTTCGGCAGACAGATTTGCATAGTATAGCCTTGCTTCATCTGACTTTAGCCTCAACAGCTCGGTGAAATGCGACCAGCTCAATTTTGACGACAGCGTCGTCAAAATCTCGGCATCCGTAAAACGCTCGGCAAAAAGTATCATACGGTAAAGGTTTCGCTCAGAAAAACTCTTGCCATATTTTGTAATCAATTTTGACGAAAGTGTCGTCAAAATCTTTTTACCGTATGCGGCACGCCCGCCATCGAGAATTACTGAATTGATGTGATGTCCAACTTCCCAATACATCATCGTCACCTCGCGGTTTGCGTATGCTCCGGCGAGAGATTTTCGTGTTTCGATAATTTCGGCTATGCGTTCAAAAAGTTGATTTTCGTCAATCTGTATTTCTCCCTGTACGGAAAGCTCCTGATTTTCCTTACTCATAACGTTACTCCTGATTATTTCTCACAGGCTTACGCCTATTGTTTGCTCCTCCAACGGATAACTGATGCGCAACTGCACCGCCCCCAACAGAGCGTACCCCCCAACAGAGTGCGTACCCCCTACACCGCCCCCCTACAGCGTGTAGTCAAATTCCATGTTGCCTATGCTGAGTGTGTCGCCGTCTTTTATCCCCATATCCTCTAACCGTTTGAAAACGCCTTGCGAGCGCAAAATCCTGTCGAAGAACATACGCGATTCGCTGTCTGCAAAGTTCACGTTTTGCATTAGCCGCAAAATCCACTCTCCCTCTATCGTCCAGATGTCTTCGTGGTTTTCAATAACAAGCTCCTCCGCACTGCCTTTCAAGCGCGGCTTCGGCACATATTCAGGTTCGTAGTATACAATCGGCGGCAGCTCACCGAGCTTGGATGCCGCTTTTTTTATGAGGTCTTTTACACCTGTATTCGTCGCAACGGAAATCTTGAACACATCAAAGCCAAGCCCTTGTACATGAGCGACAAACTCGTCCATACGTTCATCGTCTTGCGCGATGTCAATTTTATTTGCGGCGACAAGCTGCGGCCGCTCTGCAAGCTGTGGGCTGTACCGCCTGAGCTCTTCGTTTATCGTCTTGAAATCCTCAATCGGGTCACGCCCCTCGCTCCCCGATATGTCAACCATGTGTATTATCAGCCTGCAACGGTCAATGTGTCTGAGAAAGTCATGCCCCAGCCCCGCTCCGTCGGACGCGCCCTCAATTATTCCGGGTATGTCCGCAAGAACAAAGGATGCGCCCTCAGAGGCATAAACAACCCCAAGATTCGGAAAAAGTGTCGTAAAGTGATAATCGGCGATTTTCGGGTGAGCCTTTGACACAACGGACAAAAGTGTCGATTTTCCTACATTCGGATAACCCACAAGTCCAACGTCCGCAAGCAGTTTGAGTTCTAATACTATGTCAAGGGATTCACCCGGCAGTCCCGCTTTTGCGAAACGCGGTGCTTGTCGTGTTGGTGTGGCGAAATGCTTGTTCCCCCAACCGCCTGACCCGCCCTTTGCCAGTATAATTTCCTTTTTGCCCGACATATCCGCAATTACCGCATTTGATTCCTTGTCACGAATAAGAGTTCCGTCGGGCACCTTTATATGAATATCTTTGCCGTCCTTACCCGTTTTGTTTCCGCCCGTTCCGTCGGCTCCACCCCCTGCGGCGTATTTTCTTTTGTATCGAAAATCCATAAGTGTTGACATATTTGTGTTTACACTCACGACTACATTACCGCCGTTACCGCCATCTCCGCCGTCAGGTCCGCCCGCAGGGACATATTTTTCACGGTGAAAGGACATCGCCCCGTTGCCGCCTTTTCCTGCTGTAACTGTTATTTCCGCCATGTCTACAAACATCTCAAATTCCCCCATACCTCGTCGGCATACCCCGCTTGTGCGCGGATGTGCTGTGGTATCTCTCAATGATTTCCAAATCCTTTGGGTCACACACGCCGCTTTTCAAATACTCGTCTATCGCCTTGTATGTGACACCCATCTCATTTTCGTCCGTCTGCCCGTCAAAAAGTCCTGCTGACGGTTTTTTCTCGATAATATGCAAAGGCGCATCTAAATATCTGAGATACTCAAAAATTTCGGTTGCCGCAAGGTCTGCTATCGGGTTAAAGTCGCACGCTCCGTCGCCCCATTTTGTAAAATACCCCATGTATATTTCGCTCTTGTTGCCCGTGCCCGCAACAAGTCTGTTTTCGGACGAAGCTATCGCATAAAGCGTTGTCATGCGAAGACGAGGCGCTATGTTTATTTCCGCCGTAGCGGTAAGCTCACACGCCCTGCTACTGCCAAGCGCACCCGCCCCGCCGACAGCAAGCTCCCTCACCCTGCCGAGTGCGTTTTTAATAGCTTTTGCAGTATCTGTCAGGTCAACAATGCGTGTTTCGATATTGAACTGTTCTGCTAACGCGAGCGCATCGCTTTTGTCGTCGCCGTAATTGGACGCGCTGACACATGGCATAATTACGCCTACGGTATTTTCACAGGCTTTTTTGCACAAAATCCCCACAAGTGCCGAATCCTTGCCGCCGCTGTTTCCGAAAATAATCCCTTCGGCATTTGCGTTCTTCAATTGCTCACGAATGAAGCCTATGCGCTGTTCTGTTTCAATTTTATAATCTCGCATTTGCAATTACCCCTGAACATTATATTCACATTACGGCATTGTGTCAAACCCGCAGATATGATATACTTCATCTGCTCTACAGTTATGGAAGCAGGTGGGAATCCTGCACAATCCCGTTGCTGTATTTGGGGAGTCGCATATCGCAAGCTGAAACCGCGCACCGCCGCGCACACTAAACGCACCGCGCACACAGGCAAAACGCCACGCGCCACGCACACAAAAACACCACGCACCGCAGGCGCAAAACACCACGCGCACCACAGGCGGGCTTGAAAACGCCACTGGGAAACCGGGAAGGTACGATTTGCGACGATGAGCCATAAGTCAGAATACTTGCTATAGAGCAAATAATTTTTAATCGAGCGAATGAAGGTCGCGCTCGATACCGCTCGTGGATAAGCGGAGAAAGGTTGGTTTTCCTATGGAAAAAAGCAAAATGTCAAAGGCAAAGGTATTCATCGCAATCGCAATTTTACTGGTACTCATCGCAGGGTTCTTCACGGCATATTATTTCCTGCGAAAAACAGGCGAGGTAGGCGCGAAAACCATTCAAGTAGAGGTCATCGCTGACGGAGCTTCAATCGAAAACGTCAGCATAAGCACCGATGCGGCGTATTTGCGCGAGGCTCTCGAAGAACGCGGCATGATAGCGGGTGACGAGAGTGCTTTCGGGCTTTTCGTAAAAACGGTGTCGGGCAGAACCGCGAATGATGACAATCAAGAATGGTGGTCTTTTTCAAAGAGCGGCGAGATGTTAATGACAGGGGTGGATGATACGCCGATTGAAGACGGCGACAGCTTTGAGATAACGCTGGTGGTGGGATATGAGTGGTAAATCCGACGATAGCCTGACCGAGAAATCCGGCGGTGCGGCGAGCGGCGGGGCAAGCGGTGCGGCATACACGGTAGTCGTTCTTGCGCTGTGCGCCGCTATCATGCTCGGCGTACAACTGGCTCTTGTCTGGTTGCCTAACATCGAGTTAGTGTCGCTCTTTGTGATTGTGTTCACGCTGATTTTCAAGTATAAGGCTTTGTATATAATCTACACCTTCGTGTTTCTTCAAGGCTTGGTGCATGGGTTCAATCCTTGGTGGTGGCTGTCATATCTCTATGTGTGGACGATACTTGCAGGCGTGACGTTGCTTTTCCGCTCTTGCAAATCGCCTGTTATTTGGGGTGTAATCGCAGGAATGTTCGGGCTGACGTTCGGAGCGTTGACGGCTATCCCGCATTTGGTGATAAGCGGTCCTGTCGCCGCCCTTGCATATTGGGTCAGCGGAATACCGTTTGACTTGATTCATTGCATATCAAATTTCGCCATAGTGTTGGCTTTATGGCTTCCGATGATGAAATTTATGGAAAAGCTACCCATTATTCGTTAGGTGAAAACCCCGCAAAGAGCCGCCGCAACCGCACCAAACGCCCCGCTATTCGTTAGGTGAAAACCCCGCAATCACCGCAACAACCTCGTCGAAGTCACTATGTAGCAAATGCTCCGAAATCGCGCCAAGCAGTTTCTTCACCTTGGGCGACCAAGTAAGGTCTTGAAGCTCTTGAAGCGCGGTTTCGGCTATGCTCTCGTCATAGTCCTCACACGCCGCCTTTATAATCTCCAATTTCTCGCGCAATAAGGACAAATCATCATCAGCACTGCTCGCGGCGTTTTCATTTTCCGCGCTGACACTTGCGTTCAGCTCGTCAACAAAGTCACGCAACGAGTCCAAAAACGCGGGAGTTTCCGACAATATTATCTCAACGCCTCCCTCGCGCCCCAACGATTCTAATTTCAGCGCGGTGGCGGAAAGGTCCATTTTCCCCACGTTGGCAAGCGCGCTCTTGAGCCCGTGCACATGAATAACGTATGTCCGCAGTTCTTCCTCTTTGAGCGGCGAGCCTTTTTTCATGATTTCATCCAATACGGCAAGAGAACGCCCCGCATCCCTCACGAATATCTCCGCAAGTGCCGCTTTCATGGATTGCTGTGAATTATCATCACTCTGCTCTTTTTTCTTTTTCATCGCCTGTTCTCTTGCGGCTTCAATCACGTCGGACGTTTGCTTGTCGCGCACAAACTTATTCAGCACAGCGTTGAGCTGACGAATATCAATAGGCTTCGATATGAAATCATCAAACCCGTTTCTGAGGAAAATTTCGGACTGCCCCGCGACAGCGTTTGCGGTGAGTGCCACAACAGGTTTTTCATACCCCATATCCCGCAATTTCTTTGTTGTTTCAATACCGTCCATTTTCGGCATCATATGGTCCATAAATATGATGTCATACTTAAACCCGTTCTTGACCTTCTCAATTGCCCCAAAACCGCTGTCTGCGGTATCAATGTTCAGTTCATACGGAATGAGTAGCCCCTTGGCGACAAATATGTTGGTTTCCACGTCGTCAACAATCAGCACATTGCCGTAGGGCATCGGCTCGCGGTCTATCTGCAACCGCTTCATCTGCGCCCTACTGCTTGTTTGGAACTTTTGAAGATTGTCCGCAATCTCTTTTCCCAACACATCCATGTCTGTTCTGACCTGCGGCAAGCGCACGGTAAACTCCGTACCCACGCCCGGCTCGCTTTCAATGAGTATTTCGCCGTTCATCATGCGTACAAGATTGCGCGTTATGCTCATTCCCAGACCTGTTCCCTCAGTAGCGCGGTTGCTTTCCTGATTAAACTGCGAATATTCGTCAAACAGCTTTTCGACCTGCTCACGGTTCATGCCCTGCCCCGTGTCTTTTACTTTCAGTACGAGAACAACCTCATTTTCATTGTCGGTTTCCTCCGTAAACGCCGTCAGCGTTACCTTGCCCTTTGCCGTGTACTTGAACGCATTTGATAAAATGTTGTTGAGAATCTGTTTTATGCGCAGCTCGTCGCCAAAGAGGTGGGCGGCGGCATCTTCCTCTGTTTGAAGTTCAAAGTCAATTGCCTTACTGCCTATACGCATCATGTTGAGCTGTGCCGTGTCGCTGATAAGGCTCGCCGTGTCGTAGTTGTCTAAAATCAGCTCTAACTTACCCGCCTCGATTTTCGACATATCGAGAATATCGTTGATGATTCCGAGCAACATATTACCCGACGAGTATATCCTCTCGAGCGTGTCCCTCACGTTTTCGCTCAGTGAGGTGTCTTGCAGTTGTATTTCGGTAAAGCCCAGAATCGCGTTCATCGGAGTGCGTATTTCATGGCTCATTGTACTTAAAAACGCGCTTTTTGCGATGTTTGCGGCTTGCGCTTCCCTCTTTTGCTTTTCGGTATCTATGATAATATTCTTCGTTTTCGTAATATCAAACAATGCCCCGACGACTCTGAGCGGGTTGCCGTAATCGTCACGAAGCGTTTCGCCTGTAGCTTGGTAGTAACCCCATTCATTATTTTTCTTCAAAAGCCTGTATTCTTCGTTAAAAGGTGTTTCCCCTGTCGCATCGAGCATATGGTCGGAGAAGGCCGTCAGCACCCGCTCTTTTTCGTCGGGGTGTAATCTCTCGCTCCAACTGTTGAGAACATTGGGGAAATCATCCTCACTTTCAAAGCCGAGCATTTCGCGGAACTCTTCCGTCCACACAAAGGTATTGTTTGGATTTACGGGGTCACTGCGGAAAACCTCCATATCCCATAACGCGATTTTTGAAGCCTGAACAACTAAATCCAATTTCGCCAATTGCAGTTCGTTCAGCTCACGGGCATGTATAAGCTCCATCTCCCTATTGCGAACGGCGGTCATATCTAAAACATAGGCAACGATACCATAGCTGTGTTCGTAGGGAATCCTGATAAACTCCACATCAAGCGTTTTCATTTCCGAGCCGAGTATAACCTCAGTTTCAAACTTAACCCGCCCGTCCGCGGCGGCGGCAACGAGCTTCTCGCTTATGGACACGGACGGACTGCCGTTGGACTGAAACGCGGGTACGCTTCTTGCCAAATCGTTGAGAATATTCTTTGTGGTTTCTTCTATCGTATCGTAGCCCATAAATGCCATAGCCGCAGGGTTGCAGTCAACCGCTTTGTAATTGGCGTTGAACAAGATGTTTATTTGCGGGTTCGAGCCGAACATTGCGGCAGTAGTGGATTGCGCCGCTTCATACGCGTGTACAGCCGTTTGAGCCTTTTGCAGAGCAGACTCCAACTGGCTTGTTGTTGCCGTAAGCTCGCCCAGCATTTGCAAATGCTCGCGCATATCCCTGCAATATGTGGCGACCAAACGCTCTCCTTTGCTTTCGACACAGACAAGAGTGATTTCCATAGGAATTGCTTCCTTATCCAAGGATTGGCGCACAAACTCGGCTCTGTAATGCCCTGTTTCAAAAGTAGTTTCAATCATACGCTTGAGTACATCGGCGGAGCGGCTTCCGTCGGGCTGAAACTCCGGTGTTAAGTCAAAATATCTGTCAATATACTCCTGCTTGCTTGTCATTTCAAACAGCCTGTACGCTGTTTCGTTGCAGTCAACCAAATTAAACTCGCTGTCCCAAAAGTGCGCGGACATAGGTGTTGTGTCAAGCAGTATCCGCATACGCTCGTCGGCTTCGCGCAGTTTTTCTACTGTTTCGAGCATTCTTTGACTTTCCACGTTTTTCACATGCTCTGCGCGGGCATCCTCCAAAGACTTTACTATGCAGTTTGTCGCAATGTTCACGCCAAGCGCGATTTTCCTCGCCATATTGCGGCACGTATCACTGCCGCACGCCCCGCAGTCAACGGACTGCTCCTCTGTCCCTGTCTTGTCGAGCTGTACGAACGCCTCCGCTATATCATCATCCGTTATTTGCTGTACCTTTATTTTCTTTGGCTTATATTTTCGCAAAAAAGACGAGAGGTCTAAGATTTCGTCATATTCCTTATGCAAAGCATCAAAACGCGCTCTTTTTTGTACGTTGACAGCCTTGGCGCGGCATGAGTCCATTGTTCGGTTTATTTCAAACTCATTGCTTGTCTGCTCACAGGCAATCCCTTTATTACAGCCCTCGTCGCAATTCAGAACGTCAAATATCAAGGGCAGATGCTCAGACGGCGTTTCGGCATATATCTTCAGCGATTCAAATACCGAGAAGCCCTCCGCCTTGTCTATGCTGATGTCGCTGTCTGTGAGAAAGCGTATGTTCTCGCGCAGTCCGCCGGGAGCGGGAAATATTTTCCCCAACCCGCTCTCGTCGTGGTCAAACCCTGTTTTCTTCTTGGGTAATTTGATTTTATTTTTTTCCAAATACTCTGCAAGTTTTTTGAATGTTACATTATAGTCGGCTATGCCTGTGCTTTCAAACTCATTTGACTTGGCAATGCAGGGGCTCAGTGCGGCGATACGGTCGGTTATGCCTTTGTATTTTTTCATGTAAACCGAAGTACAGCCCATGGGACTGTGAATCGGCGACAGCTTCTTTAACAAATCCTGCCAATATGTTTCACAATAGTTTACGACTACAGGGCATGGTTGCGTGATGAGCGGCTCGCCGTCATTTTTTTCGATATATCTTATGTGCGCCCATGTGCATATGTCCGCGCCCATAGACACGTCAAAAATGCTCTTTACCCCGCACTCTTTGAGGTATGTGAGAACCCTTTCCCAGTTGGGTATGTTGGTGCGTATCGCCGGGGCGACCATCAGCGATATGGGAACGCCTTTTTCCAAATCCTCGAAGAACCGCTCCGTGTCGTCGTTATAATATCTCGCGTTGTGGTGACAGGCGGTGAAGCACCGTCCGCATGTAATGCACATTTCTCGATTGATGTCTACTTTTATGCTTCCGTCGCTTTCCATGTGCGTTATATTGGCAAGCTCCATCGGACATTCTCTGACGCATCGGTTACAGCCTGTGCAAAGGTCATAATTTGTCTTTACAAGTTCCACCTGTCTGCCCTACCTTTTCTGTAATTAGCCTGTACGTGTTGTATTAAACTGTACGTGCCGCCCCGCAAGTGCTATCGCGCATTTTCAATGTGCCGCCCTCGCAAGCGTTATCGTGCATAACACCTCAAACGGCGATTTTCTCAAATTCGTCCCTAATCTCGCTGAACACCTCAACCATAATCGGGTCAAAATGCTTGCCCGCTCCGTCCATGATGATGTCATAAGCCTCGTCCGCCGTAAACGGTTTTTTGTAAGGACGTTCTGAAATCAGCGCATCATACACATCAGCAAGTGCCATTACACGCCCGTGAAACGGTATGTCCGTTTCCGACAAGCCGTACGGATAACCTTTTCCGTCCCAGCGTTCGTGATGATAGCCCGCAAACAGCTTGGAATTAGTCAAAAACTCCACATCACCCGTGCGGGATGCAATCAAATCTATCGCCCGCTCACCCTCTGTTGTGTGAGTTTTCATTGTCGAAAACTCCTCGTCTGTGAGCTTGCCCGGCTTGTTGAGGATTAAGTCCGAAATGGCGATTTTTCCGACATCATGCAGACGTGACGACGAAACAAACAAATCCAAGTCTAACTTGGAAATCTCGTCTGTATACATGCCGCGCTCCGCCAGCGCATCAACCAATACCTTCAGATATGCGGACGTGCGTTCAATGTGTCCGCCCGTCCCCTCGTCCCGCGCTTCAACCATATCCGCAAATCCGAAAATTACGGCAGTCTGCAAGCTCTGGAGCTGCTCTGTTTTTGCTTGAAGCTGTTTTGTCCTCTCTCTTATCAGCTCATCGACATTTAGGTGCGTTTTTATCCGATTGAGCAAAATAGGAGCTGTAAACGGCTTGGTCACAAAATCAATCGCGCCCATCTGAAAACCGCGAACCTCGACCTTTTCATCAGTCATACCCGTGAGAAAAATTACGGGTATTTCGGCGTGTTCCTCGCTTTCTTTCAAGCGGGCTATCGCTTCAAACCCGTCTATTTCAGGCATTTCTATGTCAAGCAAAATCAAATCGGGGGTGATTTTCCCCAACAGCGAGAACATTTTTTCCGCCGAAGGTACTGTCATTACCCTGTAGTGGCTTTTTAGCGTTTCCTTTGCCACCGTCAGATTTATGTCGTTGTCATCCACCACAAATATTGTTTTCATTGACCACACTCCTTCGTTTCCTCGTCGGGCGCACCCTGTCGGACACACCTCGTCGGGCACAAGCGGTATTCTCAGGATTAAATCTCTCAGGGTTAAATCTTGCCTTCTGATACAATATCACGTTTTGCAATAAAAATCAATTTACACTATATAAAAACTTACGCTTGTTTTCAACGGTAAACCATAATATAATGTCACAATGGAGCGCAAAGCTCAAAAGCCGAAAAGGATTGCACATAAATGAAAAAAACTGTTTTTGTTGTAGATGACAATGAGTCTAATTTATTGGTAACACGAAAGGCATTAAAAGACCGCTACAGGGTAATGACAGTACCCTCTGCGGAAAAATTGTTCGCGCTGTTACAGAAGGTCAAGCCTGATTTGATACTGCTTGACATCAAAATGCCTGAAATAGACGGGTTTGAAGCCTTACGCCGCTTAAAGGATAACACGCCCTACGCCGATATTCCTGTCATATTTCTCACCCACATTTCCGACGCGTCCATTGAAACACGCGGTTATCAGCTCGGCTGTGTGGATTTTATCACAAAGCCTTTTTACGCGCCGACACTGATTGAACGTATTGAAACTCATTTAAGTAACAATGCGCGGAACTGCGAAGAGTTGTAAGTAAGTAGGTAAGCAAGTAAACAAAATAGGTAAGTAAGCAAATAAGTAAGTGCCCGGACTTGAATAATAAGAAAGACGAGGGCTTTTAGCGTGAATAATCAAAGTGTGAATAATCGAGATAAAGATATAATCATCAAAGAGCTTGAAGAAGAGCTTGCAAATGCACGGCGGCAGTTGGACGAGCGGCGTACCGAGCGTGAACAGCTCGGCGAATGGCTCATTGACCGTGAGAAGCTCATGCACTCCAACGAGATGCAGTTAGCAAAGCTGAATATTGTAGTTCAAGCGACAAAAATCGGTTTGTGGGAAATGGAAATTGTCTTAGATGACATAGTCAACCCTGCAAACGCTTTTAACTGGTCTGACGAGTTTAGGAAAATGTTGGGATTTACGGACGAAAACGATTTTCCCAATGTACTCGGCAGTTGGATTGACCGCCTGCACCCTGAGGATAAAGAGAAAACGATAAAACACGCGGAAAATCATATTCTCGACAGTACCGGAAATACTCCTTATGACACAGAATACAGGCTGTTGAAGAAAAACGGCGAATATGGGTATTTTCGCGCCTACGGAGGAATCTTCCACAATAAACAGGGAGAGCCAAAGCGCATAGCAGGCTCTTTAATCGACGTTACGGAAGCAAGGCAGAAAGAAGAATCTCTGCGGCGGGCGGTAGACGAGTCAAAAAGAGCGCAGGAAATCATAATGCACCGCGAAGAATTATTAAAAGCATTGAATGACTCCGCTTTTGCCATTCTCTCGCACAGCAACGAAAATTTCATTGCAAACAGCGAAACATCATTATTGGCATCTTTAATAGAGGGCATGGAGATTGTAGGCCGCTGTATTGACGTGGACTGTGTTGAGCTTTGGCAAAATGAGGTAATAGACGGAGAACTGCACACCGTTCTCAGGCAATACTGGCACACCGAGCATGGGAAAGCCGTGAAACACGGGACTCCCACGAGCTTCCCGTACAGCATTACGAACAACTGGGAAAGTAAATTCTTAAAAGGTGAGTGCCTGTCGGGTTCTGTTGACGAGCTTCTGCCGAAGGACCAAGAATTTTTGAGCGATTATGACGTAAAATCGGTGTTGGTTATGCCGATATTTATTGATAATCATTTCTGGGGAATATGCTGTATGGATGATTGCAGTAAGCATCGCAGTTTTACGGAGGATGAAATCAATATCCTGCGTTCAAGCAGTCTGATGTTTGCAAATGCCCTGCTCCGAAATGAAATGATACAAAGCATCCGCGATACCTCCGTTCGGTTAGAGGAAGCTCTTGTGCAGGCGGCGGCCGCAAATAAAGCAAAGAGCGATTTTCTCAGTACAATGAGCCATGAGATTCGCACTCCGATGAACGTAATATTGGGTATTGCCGAAATTCAGCTTCAAAATAAAGCTCTTGACGATGCTTTGAGAGGGCCGCTTGAAAAAATACAGGTTGCGGGTTACTTGCTTCTCAGGATAATTAACGACATACTTGATTTGTCAAAGATTGAATCGGGCAAGTTAGAGTTAGTCGCCGACACCTATGAGATTGCGAGCTTAATTCTCGATACCGTACAGTTAAATATGTTGCAAATCGGCAGTAAGCTGATAGAGGTTGAGCTTTCCGTAGACGAAAATCTGCCTATGCTATTACACGGCGATGAGCTTCGAGTAAAGCAGATTCTGAACAATCTTTTGACTAACGCGATAAAATATACGGAAATAGGCAAGATAGCGTTTTCGATTACGTCAGAGCCAAACGACAGTGACAAGGATATAATGCTTGTTATGCGTGTGAGCGATACAGGCATTGGTATGAGTAAAGAACAAATTGACATACTGTTTGATAAGTTTACACGGTTTGAAAATACAGGAAACCGCACTATTGAGGGCACGGGGCTTGGCATGAACATAACGCTGAACTTAGTGCATATGATGAACGGTGATATATGTGTGGAGAGCGAGCCGGGCAAAGGCTCTGTCTTTACCGTGCGTATACCGCAGGGTAAGGTTGACTGCAATGCGTTGGGGCATGAGCTGTCAGAGAGCCTGAGTAAGATTCAGCCGACCGGAAGGTCGCAGATGAAAAGAGAGCAAATAAGTCTTGACCCCATGCCTTACGGCAGTGTTTTGGTTGTTGATGATGTTGAAACAAATGTATATGTCGCCAACGGTCTTTTAATGCCGTATGACTTAAACATCGACACAGCTCACAGCGGTTTTCAGGCTGTCGAAAAGATTAAGAGAGGTTCGGCATATGATATTATTTTCATGGACCATATGATGCCGAATATGGACGGTATAGAGGCGACGAAAATCATTCGTGAAATGGGTTATAACGGCGCAATTGTTGCTCTTACGGCAAACGCGGTAAAGGGGCAGGCTGACCTGTTCCTTAAAAATGGTTTTGACGACTTTATTCCAAAGCCGATTGACATACGTCAATTGAACAGTATCTTAAACAAGCTGATACGCGATAAACAGCCGCAGGAGGTTGTAGAAGAAGCCAGAAGAAAAGCCGCCAGAGCAAAGTGTCAGCCCTCCGCAGTTGAAGCAAAGGCTTTTGTTGACTCGCGAATTGTCGAAGCGTTTGTCCGCGATGCAAAGAAAACAATTGCGATTTTAGAGAACATAATAACCAAGCAAGACCCGCTCACAGACGAAGACAAGCATTTGTATGACGTTTACACGCACGGAATGAAAAGCGCGCTTTTACACATCGGCAATTCAGAGCTGTCCGCCGTCGCATATAAGTTAGAAACAGAGGGGCGGGACGGTGATATTAGGTTGCTTACCTCAGTTACCGCTGATTTTATCGAATCTTTGAAGGCGCAGGTCGATGCTCTTACTCAAAAGGATACGGGTTGCGTAAATGACACGTCGATAGACAACAAGCCTTATCTGAAAGAGAAGCTGTTTATCATTAAAGAGGCTTGCAGTAATTACGACGTAAATACCGCATACGACACGTTAGAGCTGTTGTCGCCTGAGCCGTGGTCTGTGCCGACACGCGATTTGCTTTCCGCAATCGAAAAGCTCTTAATCAGCAGTGATTTTGATGAGATTGTCAGCGTTGTGGACAGGTATTTAGGTGGGGTGTGAGGTTCGGAGGGGAAGCTATAGGCTCGGAGGGGGAGGGTCGGCTCACCCTCCCCTGCGGGGGCAAAAAAGGAGTGACAATTT
>Ga0099364_10001599_pt1 | contig 36934 bp, 34 predicted proteins | sample TergutTh196P3_FD_73070 | JGI IMG/M metagenome (GOLD analysis project Ga0099364, IMG submission 73070) | Microcerotermes parvus P3 segment gut microbial communities from Pointe-Noire, Republic of the Congo - Th196 P3 | ecosystem: Host-associated > Arthropoda: Insects > Digestive system > Gut ... | reverse complement strand
TTTTAATAAATTTTCTCATCGGGGGGACTCTCCTTAGTACTTATATTTTTAAATTAAGTATAGTATATACCCCCCCCCCGCGTGTCAAGTGATTTACCTTGTTTTTTATATTTTATTTTTTATTTTTTATTTTTTCTTTCTTTCGATTCCATATGGGGGTATTGGCTTTTCTTTCTATACCGTCAACTTCGTTGCAATGGGTCGTTTCGTTTCGGTCGTTTCTTTCTACCCCGTCTGATTGGGGGTATTGGCTTTTCTTTCCACCCCGTCTGCTGACGCGTCCACCCCTCAAGAGGGGAATTTTTCTATTGCTATTTATTTAATAACCACCGCCGCGTCGCGCCTACAAAAGGGGAATTTTTTTATGGCTATTTGCTTAAAAATATACCGCGTCTGCAAGAGGGGGGGGATTTTTTAGCGGTTTATTTTTTATCTATGCCTTACTTCGATAGTGGTAATGTCTGTACTATCAATGTCCGCATTTTTAACCTCTATTAAAATTAGCCACGTAAATGCCTCAGTGGTAAAAGTGCCCCTTTTGGTAACTAAACGGGCGTGTACAATCAGCGTTGACCCGTCTGTTGCAATGCTTTCAATTCGGGTTTCCATGCTGTGTCCTCTTGTAAAAGAATAGATAATTAAAAAGTTTTCGTTAAAATATGCCTCATCGTAGCTGCGTATTTTTGCACTTTGTTCGCTTGCGTAATACTCGCTTTCCTCTAAAAATGCAGGATTATTCCATGTATCACACAAGTCCTTTAATTCATCTAGCGTAAATGCTACTTCTGTTACGGTTTTGAAACCGGGATAAAAAGAGTTATCTATTTGTTCGAAATGAAAACTTCCTCTATTGTCATACCCTATGATAAAGTTTTTTTCCTTGCCGCAGCCCGCTAAAAGACCTAAGCACATAAGGATTGCCGCTGTGAAAATTGCTGTTTTTTTAACTAAGTTTAAAAACACGTGTTTCATATAGCTTATTATATCAATTTTTTATGCAAGCGTCAATCGATAGGCACAATCCCCCGCGACTTAAAAATTTCCGCCGCGCCGCACCTGCAAAAGGGGGCTTTTTTGTGGATGTTTTTGCATCCCTTTTGCATCCTATTTGCATCCTTTTTTTGGTGGATTTTATATAAGCTGTGTGGGTTGGGATTTTAAAATAAAGCCCTATATTACTATTATACCATGCTTGTCAAGCCCCCCCTTTTTTGCTTTTCTTTCCACCCCGTCTGTTGAGGATTATAGGCTTTTCTTTCCACCCCGTCAGGCTTGCGCCTGCCACCCCTCAAAGAGGGGAATTTTTCTGCGGTTATTTGCTTAAAAATCTACCGCGCCTGCAATAAGGGGATTTTACAACGCTAAGGCTGTTTCAAATTTGAGGGTAAGTTGCACAACAGTTTGTTTTTTTGCGCGTGCCGCGTACCTAGTAGTACGCAAGCGCGCAAAAAAACAAAGCGTAGTGCTTTTCAACCCAAATTTGAGACAGCCCATTTAGGAAACCCAAATGGCGGATAGTGCTGCCCATGTAATTGGGCCGACTAGGCCGTCTACGGTTAGGCCTGCGGCGCGTTGGAAGGCGCGTACGGCGTTGGCTGTGTTGGGGCCGAATATTCCGTCTGTTGTAAGCAGCGGAACCGAAGGGTAGCGTATGCGCGCTTTATTAAGCATTTGCTGTAAGGTGCGTACGCTTTCGCCGCGTGCGCCTTGCCGCAGTAAGCCGGGATACGGCGGTGCAATCGGTGCGGGCGGTACAGGCGTAGGCGTAGGTGCGGGAGGCACTTGGCCTTGCACCGTGCGGAAAACCTCGTATAGTCGGTTCCATGTGTTAGGCCCTACTACCCCGTCTGCCGTAAGCCCGAACCTGCGCTGAAAGGCTACTACTGCGTTTGTTGTGCTTGCCCCGAATACGCTGTCCATAAGGGGCGCGGGAATATCGGGGTAAAACTGCGCTATATAATCTAATAAAAATTGCGCGTGGATAACGTCTGCGCCGCGACTTCCTTGACGGATAACCACCGTAGGAGGCGTAGGGCTTAGTCCGATTCGCTCGCCCTCTCCGCCTAGTTCGGCAAGCTTGGTAACGGCGGTAAAAACTTGCGAAATCTTGTTCCATGTGCTGCGCCCGATAATGCCGTCTTGCACTAGGTTAAAGCTGCGCTGAAAAATCCGCACGGCGTTTTGCGTATCCGCTCCGAAATATCCGTTGGGGTTGTTAATGGCGGGAATCAGCGGAAAGTTTGCGCGGATACGGTTTAGCTGCAATTGCTTTCTGCGTACCGCCGCGCCGCTTGAACCTAACGTAAGGCTGCTGCCGGGATACGATTCGGTAACCGTTCCCGTAGGGCCTGTAACCAGTGCTAAATCGCGCGGGTAATAGTTGTGCAGAATTTGCAGCGGCGTTAGCCCTCTGTTGGCAAGCGTAACCGTACCCCACTGCGAAAGCCCCTTGCAGGTTGCCGTAGTGCCGTTGCAGTACTCGGTAAAGTAGGGATTTCTAAAACCGATGCGCCGCGCGTATACGTTAAAGATGCCGTCTACGATTTGGCTGATGTTTTGAAATATTTGTCCGCCGTGCCGATAGTATTGGTCTACGGTGGTGGAGTTGGTGATGTCGTAATTAAAGCCGCGTGCGCGGTACCATTCGGTATATACGCGGTTTACCGCAAACGTTACAATGCAATGCACATTGGCGATAATCGAATTTACCGGCCACGTGGCGTAAATTTCGTGGCTGGTTACGTTTTTAACGTAGTCTATAAAGCGCACGCGCACGTTGGCAGCGGAGGTGTTTCCGGGCGTTCCTAAATGCACCGTAATGTAGTCGGGTATGATTACGGACGGCAGTACCTGCGTAGTAACAGGCGCAGATTGCACCTCGTGCGCCGAAAACGGGCGTCCGCAAAGGCTGCACACTACGGTATCGGCGCGGTGCGACAGTACGGCTGCTTCGGGCGCGCCTTGTGCGGTGTCCGGCATATCGGCGGGGGCGGTTTGCAGCTGCGGCGGTGTGGGCAGGGCGGCAAGAGGCGGCGGCGTAACAATAGTGCGCTCTTCCTCCATGCCTTCGGTAAGCGGTTCCATATTAACGGGAACTATGGCTTGCTGACCGTCTAAAATATAAACATCTAGGTAATTTAGCGTAACAAATCCCGGCTTAGATACCCAAACGTCGTAGACGGTGTAGGGTCGGATATTGGGGTTGGGTGCTAAGCTTAGCACGGCGGGAAGCGTATCTAACTTCATAACCGCGCTTTCTCCGTTTTCGTTGGTAAGCCCGTTGTACAGCACCGCGCCTTGCTTGTTTTTTACGGCATACGACACGCCGCTTACGGGTATCGCCTCATAGGCCTCCGTAGTGGTGATTTTTAAAGTTCCCGTAGGCATTTTATGTAACTCCTCCATGTTTTAGGAAGTCTTGGCTTCCCTTTTTTCCATGCTATGACGCAAAGCCGAAAAGAGTGAACGGATGTTTTGGGGTGCAGAACATATTCTGCACGCTTTTGCCTTGCAGCCCATATCATAAAAAGTGTACACACAAATATTACATAGCGGTTTTCGCATAAGGAGAATTTTATGCCTACGGTAGTAGTGGACGCCGGACACGGCGGTTATGATTTCGGCGCGGTTAACGGGGCGCGGTACGAAAAAAACGACAACCTGAGAATGGCTTTGGCTGTCGGGGAACGCCTTAAAAACTGCGGCGTTACGGTGATTTATACGCGCTCGACGGATATTTTTGTACCGCTGTTAGAACGCAGCCGAATCGCAAACGATGCAAATGCGGATTTATTTGTTTCGATTCACCGCAACGCATCTACTAACACAAGTGCAAACGGCGTGGAAAACTGGGTGTATGTTTCGCCGTCGGCGCAAGCGGTGGCGGCGGCTAATTTGGTGCTTTCGCGCGTGGTGAGTGCGGGCGTTCAAAGCAACCGCGGGCTAAGGTACGGTAATTTTAGCGTACTGCGCGAAACGCGCATGCCCGCAATGCTGTTAGAATTAGGCTTTATTTCTAACGCCGAAGATAACCGTTTGTTTGATACGCGCTTTAACGAATACGCAAACGCGGTTGCAAGCGGTATATTAAGCTCGTTAGGGGTTTCGTGTCAACCGCCTGCCCCGCCTGCGCCGCCTCCCGTGCCGCCTCCCGCGCCTGTGCCGCCGCCTACCCCCTCGCCGGAGGAATACCGCGCAAGGGTGCGCGACATACAAACTACGTTAAATTCGCGTTACGGAGCAAATTTAGTTGTCGACGGTATTTGGGGGCCGCTTTCTAACCGCGCGCTGATACGGGCGTTTCAAATAGAATTAAACCGAATGTTTAATGCGGGGTTGGCAACAGACGGAATTTGGGGCCCCAGAACCCGCGCCGCTACGCGCGTGGTGCGCTTAGGCGATAGAAACAATTTGGTTTGGATTATGCAAGCCGCGCTGTACGTAAACGGCTTTCCTGCCTTGCCCGACGGAATTTTCGGCCCGCAAACCGATATAAATTTGCGTAACTTTCAACGTGCCAACGGCCTTACCGTAGACGGCTTAGCCGGCCCTAATACGTTTGAAAAGCTATTCTATCGCGGCGGGTAATTTAAGGAAACGCTTAATAGTCTATGCGCCCTGCAAGATAATCTATCGAAACCTCAAAAAAATTTGCTAACATAATCACCGCGTTTAAATTGGGAATTCTGTTTTCGTTTTCCCATTGCGAAATCGCCGTAATGCTTAAACCTGTTTTTTGGGCTACCTCTTTTAAGGTTAAACCCTTTTCGTTACGCAATTCTTTTAATCTTGCCGCAAATTCACTCATTAGATAATAATATCCTCAAATGAGAAAAATATGTTGACATTTTACGTTTGGAAAATTATACTAGGTATATACTTTTCTTTTAAGGAGAACTTTTATGCCTACTTGCGACTTTGAACTTTGTATTTATCAAAAAAATAAAATGTGTACTCTTGACAAAATACACATCAATAATGTTGGGCTATGCGCAGATTGTAACATTCCGTATATAGAGGGTTTAAATTTAATAAAAGAAACGGAATTAAAGAAATATGAAGACCGTTATGCTGAAAAAGATGCGGGCTTGCGCCAAAATTGAGTGCAAGTTGTACAACAGTTTATTTTTTTGCGCGTGCCGCGTACCACTCGGTACGCAAGCGCGCAAAAAAATAAAGCGTAGTGCAAATCGTGCCAATTTTGGCGCAAGCCCTAGCCGAATTTGCCGGCGATATAATCTTGCGTGCGCGGGTCTTGCGGGCGTGCAAATAATTGTGCGCCGACGCCGTCTTCTATTAGCTCACCCTTTAACATAAAGGCAACGTCATCGGAAATGCGAATCGCCTGCTGCGTGCTGTGCGGCGCGATAACTACTGTAAGCGACTCTTTTAGTACGCTTAGCGACTCTTCTATTTTTGCGGTGGAAATGGGGTCTAAGCCCGAACAGGGGCGGTCTAGCAAGATAACTTCGGGGTTAAGCGCAAGCACGCGCGCCACACAAAGGCGTTGCTGCTGCCCGCCTGATAAACTCATACCTGGCGCTTTAAGGCGGTCTTTAACTTCATCCCATAGGGCGGCCTTTATCAGCGACTGCTCGACCAACTCGGCAAGCTCGGATTTTGTTTTTTTGGGGCGCATAAGGCGCGCCCCGTACGCTACGTTATCAAATATCGAAACATTTAGCGGCGTGGGAACGTCAAAAACAAAACCTACCTTGCGGCGCAGCGCGACTACGTTGTATTCGGCGTTAAAAATTTCTTCGCCGTTTAAAAAGATTTCGCCCTCGTGCCGTGCGTCCGCGCTTAAATCGGATAAGCGGTTTAAGCTGCGCAACAATGTGGTAATGCCGCTGTTGGCAGGGCCGATGATGCTTAAAATACGATTTTCGTTAATCGTTAAATTAAGGTCTTTAATCGCTTGCGTATCGCCGTAATAAAAGTTAAAATTGCTAATTTTAATCTTTGGCGGCAAGGGTTGATTTTGCTGCATAGCCTCCTCCCTTTTTAAACTTTTTGCTGCGCCGCTCGTTTTTGGAAACAAAGCGGTTGACTAATGTGTTGGCTACTATGTTAATTAGCAAGATAGAGAAAATCAGCAGCACAGCCACGCCGAATGCAGAAACATCGTCTGGATTTTCCATTACTAAAAGGTAAAAGTGCGACGCCATCGTGCGCCCCGAATCGAACAGCGACGCGGGTGTTTTTAGTACCACACCCAGTGTAAGCATAATGGCGGCGGTTTCGGCTACACAGCGTCCTATACTTAGGATAATGCCGTTTACAATGCCGCTCATAGCGGACGGAAACACGACTTTTCGGATAGTCTGCCATTTGGTTGCGCCTAGCGAATAGCTGGTTTCACGCAAGGAATTGGGTACGGCCTTAATCGCCTCCTCTGTGGTGCGGATAATGGTGGGCAAAATCATAATCGCCAACGTCAGCCCGCCCGCAAGCACCGAATAGCGCATACCTAAGTTGATTACAAAAAACGTAAAGCCGAAAAGCCCGTATACGATAGAAGGAATTCCCGCAAGCGATTCTATGCTAAACCGTATGATGCGGGTGAAAACATTTTGTTTGGTGTACTCTGCCAAAAAGAATGCCGCCCCCACCCCTAAGGGTATGGCAATCAGCACCGCGATAAACGTTACAAACAGCGTGCCGACTACGGTGGGCGCGATGCCTTTGAAAAAAGACCAGCTTAATTGCGGCAAGCCCTTAACCAGCAGATATACTAAAATAGATACCAGTATCGCCATAACCAGCATAGCCGCTGCCCAAATAACGCCCTTTGCGATGCGCGCGGTGGTACGCGGGCTTATCAGCCGCTTTTTTACGGTAAGTTCGGCGGGCTTGTCCGTATTAACGGACGCGGGGCTTTCGGGTTGGCTAGAGTTACTGTCGGGCGGAATATTTTCGTGTACGGTATCGGGTTCAGCCTCCGCTTCGGGGGGCGTGGGAATTTTAGCAACAACTGCCGCTTCGGGGGGCGTGGGAATTTTAGCGGTAAGGGTTTTAGTAAAAGGCACAACTCTTGCAATCGGGCGCGGCGCAGGCGCGGCGGGTTTTTTGGTAAATAACGCCTTTATTTTATCTATCAAAGAGAGTTTATTCTTTTTTGCGCCTCCCCTAACTCTTTCGCGGATAAGGTTTTGGGCAATGCTGTTTACTATCATAATTATGGCAAACAACACTAAGCCCGTAGCAAACAGCGCGTTGCGGTGCGTGCCTTCGGCATAACTAAATTCTAAGCCTATGTTGGTGGTAAGCGTGCGGATGGGGTCTAATATAGATTGCGGCAGTGCGGGTGCGTTGCCTAGCACCAATATAACCGCCATAGTTTCGCCTACGGCACGGCCGACTCCTAAGATAATTGATGCCAGTATGCCCGACTTTGCCGCAGGCACTTGCACCCTGCGAATGGATTGCCAGTGCGTCATGCCCAGTGCAAGCGCGCCGTCTTTGTATTGGCGCGGCAGCGATGATAGCGCGACTTCGGAAATGCTGATTACGGTGGGTAAAATCATGATGGCCAGTATCAGCGAACCCGCCAGCATACTTAGCCCTGGTCCGCCGATATATTTGAGGATAAAGGGTACAATAGATTTCAGCCCCACATAGCCGTACACTACCGACGGAATGCCCGCAAGCATTTGTATCGCGGGGCGAAAGCCGTTGCGAACCTTTTTGGGGGCGAACTCGGACATAAAAATTGCGCAGCACAAGCCGATTGGAACGCCTATAAGAATTGCGCACAGCGTAACGGTTACCGTGCCTATAATCATAGGGAAAACGCCGAACAATCCGCGTTCGGGCGCCCATTGCAAGCCGAATAAAAATCTAAAAAATCCTACCTGCGTAAAAACGGGAAAGCTTTCTACGATAATAAATATGGTAATAACCAAAAGCGCGGCAAGCGACGTAAGCGCAAGCGTTAAAAATACGCCGCCCGAAACGTTTCCTTTAATACGCTTAAAGAAATCTTTTACGCGGTTCTTTTTTTGCGGTTTGGTTGCTTCCATGTGTTTTTTTGTGGTACTTCCTTTTTAGTTTATTTGTTTTTTATCTTTCTTTCGCGGCGGGATTAGCGTTAGTTTAGCCGTGCAGCCTAATCCCCGCTAGCAAAGTCTTTTTCGGTAACTAGCCCTTCATCATACAGCACCCTTTGGCCAGCGTCGGAAAACACAAAGTCTGCAAAGCGCAAGGCATAGCCGACAGGCTCGTATTTTGAAACAAATAAAAACGAACGCGCCAGCCTGTATGTGTCGTTGCGCACGTTTGCGGGGCTTGCGTCTACGCCGTCTATGGCAACGGCCGAAACGGGCGCGCTGCCGCTGATATGCACTAGTCCCAGCGATATAAAGCCGATGGAGTTGGGACTAATGGATACATACATGCGGATTGCTCCGTTAGAGTTTAGTGTAATAATGCGGGGCGTTATCCAGTGCTGTGTTTCGTCCTCTTTCATAACCATTTCCTCAAACGCGCTGCGCGTACCCGAACCTGATTCGCGCGATACGCAGATAATATCCGCGCTGTTCCCCCCCAGTGCCGCCCAGTTGGTTATATCGCCCGAATAAATGCCGCGAATTTGCGCTAGGGATAAATTAAGCGAATTTGCGCCCGTTTTTTTAAGGATAGGGTTTTGGGGATGCACGATAACCGCTAAGCCGTCTTTTGCGATTTCTTTAACCCAGTTAAATTCTTCTAGCTCTGCGGCGCTGAGTAAGCGGCTAGACATTCCGATGTCGGCAATGTTGCCTCTAACGGCTCTTAGCCCTGCGCTGGAACCTCCGCCTTGAATATCTACGCTGTTGCCCGTTTCGGCTTCGTACGCTGCCGCAAGCCGCTCGGCAAAGGGCTGAACTGAGGTAGAACCCGCCACTATCACGCTGCTTTCGCTTCTTGCGCACGCGCTAAAAAACGCAAACGAACAAGCAATCGTAAGCATGAGGGCTGCTATGCGGAATAAATTTTTGCGCAACTGTATCAACCTAATACTCTCCTTAACCGAATCTTCCTGTAATGTAATCTTCGGTGCGTTTATCCTTCGGCTTAGAAAACAGCCGTTCGGTTAGCTCGTGCTCTACCAGTATGCCGCGCTTTTCCTCGTCTATCATCATAAACGCAGACCAGTCGGATACGCGGATTGCCTGCTCCATATTGTGCGTAACAATCATAATGGTGTAATTTTGCGCCAGTTCCAGCATAAGCTGCTCTACGCGCATGGTGGATTCGGGGTCTAATGCGCTGCACGACTCGTCCATTAAAATCACTTCGGGCTCTACCGCTAAGGCGCGCGCGATACATAAACGCTGCTGACGCTCGGTAGAAAGCGTTAGGGCGTTATGCTTTAAGCAGTCTTTTATTTCGTCCCATAAATGCACCTTGTGCAGGCTGCGCTCTACAATTTCGTTAAGCTGAACTTTTTTTCGTACCCCGTGGCTTTTAGGGCCGATGGCAATATTTTCGTAAATGCTTTTAGGAAACACGTTGGGCTTTTGAAACACCATGCCGACTTTTTTGCGTAAATCGGGTACATAGGTAGATTTTGCGTAAATGGAAAGCTCGTCTATAAATGCCTCGCCCTCTGCGCGCGCAGACGGGATTAAATCGTTCATGCGGTTAAACATGCGCAAAAGCGACGATTTGCCGCAGCCCGACGGCCCGATTATGGCCGTAATAGAACATTCGGGGATATCCATAGTGATATCCCGCAGTGCGTGGTGGCTGCCGTAAAACAGATTTAACGCATTTGTGCGTAATTTGGTTTTTTTTTCTGGCTCTAAGGTCAAAAATCCTCACCTGTGCAACAAATTTGCGCTTTTAGTATAGCATAAAAAAAGATGTTTGGCAAACATCTTTATTATACAGCTTTATAAAAGTTTTAGGGGGGAGTTTTACCCCGCCTTTAATAACATTTCGATTACTTTTTGAACCTCTTCATCAATTTCAGTCGCATTAATTTGAGATAGAATAGCCGACAAAGAACAACTTACTTTATATTTATCTTGCATAAACTTATTTAGCTCAGAAATAAAATCTTTTCCTCCTATGACTTGTATTTTCCCTTCCATTGTAGTCCATAAAGGATTAATAAATTTTCGTGCTTCACTCATACTAGTTATCAAGCTTTTTTTTCTATCTCTTTGAAAAATGCAATCTGCATATTGTTCCACAGTCGACTCCTTGAAGTTATTCATCAATAATTCAAGGGCTTTTTGAAAATTAGTATACTCGCTTTGCGGTAATTTCTAATATTAAAATGCAGTCACACTTACTAACTTCGCGCTTGCAGGATTTTGTGTCACGAGTACTGCCGAAGCTTCAAACTCCCACACTTCTCCTTTTTGTAATGTTCCGCCAGTAGCATACGCCGTATCGATTTTACTACCAGACGAATTATACAGTGAAAATTCAAGCATTATAATGCTAAGCGAACTTCTAGCTTCTACTTTTCCTACAATCTTTACCGACCAATAATCCGTGTCTAATAGTAGAGTATGAGAGGACGTCCTTACGGGCTGATCTCGAATAATTATTTTACTATCTCGATAATAACCATCGAAATCGTTCTCACAAGCTGTCAGACCGAAAACCATAACTACAAGCATAGACAAACTTAAAATCACACACAACTTTTTCATAGGAGTTTCCTCTTGTTATTTTCTTTATATTGTTTAATATACTATACTTCGCCTTACTTGTCAACTATTATCGAATAGTATTAAAAACAAAATTGAGATACTGCTAGAAATAGGTTATTGATTAAACGGGGGCGGTAAGGATGTTGTGTATGCCGCTGTAAATGGCGTAGGCGGCTTTTTCTTGATAGGCGGCGGTGATTAACAGGCGTTCTTCTTCGGGGTTGGATAAAAAGCCGCATTCTACCAACAGCGAAGGATAGCTGCTGCACTGCAAGATAAAAAAGTCGCCCGTTTTGGGTGTGCGGGCAGCACCTAGTGAGGCGTTAAGCACGTTTTGCATGGTTTGCGCGGCAGTTTTTCCTTGTTCGGAGTTGGGCGCGTAAAATACCTGCGGCCCTTTAACGGTAGGGCTTGGAAAAGCGTTTTGATGAATGCTTACCACGATGTCGGGCTTTGCGTCCTCGATGATTTTGCGGCGCGCCTCCATGTCTTTAAGCTTGCGGTTTTGTGTGTTCATGCCGTATAGGCCGTCGCTGTTTTGGCGCGTCATGATTACCGTGTAGCCGTTGCGCTCTAAAAAATGGCGCAAGCTTTTAGCGATTGCTAAATTTATGTCGCTTTCTTTAACGCCTGTGGTTTTGCCCGATACACCGCCGTCGCGCCCGCCGTGTCCTGCGTCTACCACCACTGTGCGCCCCGTGCTGCGCCGTTTAGACGCCGCCGTTGCCCCGACAGACGCCGAAACAGCGATTACCACCGCTACGGCAATTGCGGCAACTACGGTTAAAAGTGTTCGTTTTTTTACTACGATGGTCATTATGTTTTTTCTCCGACTGAGGGTGTGGGTTATCCACTTATCCACTTATCCACAAAGTTATCCACAGTAAGTTTAGGTTTTCTTTCCACCCCGTCCGCTTCGCGTCCACCCCTCAAGAGGGGAATTTTTTAACGGATGTTGCGGCTATCGCCGCCGCGTCGCGCCTACAAGAGGGGAATTTTCTGCGGTATTTTGCGGGATTAAAAGGTGCAAGCGCGGCGCAGACGGACAACAGTTGGCTTTGCGGTGAGGGACGCTGTACTTAAATGTACGCAACCGAACCGCAAAGTCAAGCGTAGTCCGTATCCGCCGCGCTTGCACCTTTTAATTTGCGTATACTTGGATTTTGCCCTCTACCCACGCCTCAAAAAACGGTGCTAATTGCTGCTTAGAGGCGGTTTCAAATGCGGCTACTAATAACTCGGGGACGGCAATTTTAAATTGATTGTGCTGATAGTATTGCTTTAAGGCGGCAATTACTGCGTCCGCGCCGATGCTTGCGCGCAGCGTGTCTAGCATGATTACGCCTTTAACGTATGCCATGTAGGTGTATTCTACCGCCGATTGAAACCCGCCTAACGCCCTATTCATAACGGTAGTAAAATTGATTTGGTGCTTAAACATGTCTACATACAATGCGTAGCTGCTAATCGCGTCTGCCATGCGCGCATCGTAGGTGCGGTTGTAGGACGGGTTATGCTGATAAAAAAGCGTTACGGAATATTCTGCAAGCGTTTCGTCCAGCCATCCGTGTGCTACTTGGTTGTTGCCCACTACTGCGTACCACCACTGATGCGCCGTTTCGTGAATAATTACCTCTCTGTAAATTTCGCCGCTTAGCCTGTCGGAGATATATACTAGCCCTGGATACTCCATGCCGCCGTTTAAAAAGGGCGTTTCTACTACCGAATACGTTTTATACGGATACGCGCCGAATAAATCCGAAAAGGTTTTTATGCTGTCTCGGGCGGCGGCTAAGGATAATTCGGGTGTAGCATCGGAGTGGTAATAGTACAAAATTTGGGTGTCGGCTACTTGCGCGGTAAGCGTATTAAATTCGCCCAGTACGATAGCAAAATCTCTTGCCGCGCGGAGGTGCGCCGTTGTTTTAACTAAGCCGCCGCTAAGATTTTCGGTTGAACCGATTGCGCCGCTTAATGCCGCCGTGTAGTTGGAGGGCGCGGTAATCGAAACCGTGTAGTTGGAGGCTTCGGAATAAAAGGGGTCGCCGAATGAGTAATACGGGTCGGATATCCACGCACCGTTTTCAAACATGCTTACTATCGGATAAAAATTGCCTAAATTGATTGTTTTATCCAGCCAGCCGAAACGGTGGCGCATTTGCGGAATTTGCAGCGAAAACCCGATTTCCACCGTAATGCGGCGCGTAGGAAGCAGCGGCTCGGAAAGCGGTACTAGCAGCTTATCTTCGTCTTGCCCTGTTATGCTGTGCGCGGGCGTCTTGCCGTTTACCGCTACATTTTTTATGCTTATGCCGCCCCACGACTCGCCGTTAGGGTACGCGGTAAGCCGCTCCTCCGCGCCCAGTACGGGCTTAAAACGCGCGTCTGCCCTATATGCCGCAGGATAAAGGTGAAACAGCATGTCGCGCAGTTCGATATCGTAATTGTTGCGGTAATCCAGTTTTAAAACCGCGTCCAAGGTTTTGTCGCCGTCGTTTAGCACGGCGTCTATGGTGTAGTTGGATAAGTCGTTAGTAAAGTCGCCGCTGCTGCACGCCGTAAAGGTAACGGCGCACCCTAACGCCAGTGCCGCGATTAAAACAAAGGCCGCCATGCTTTTGAAAAATTTGCGCATATAAAAAATCTCCCGATAAAGTGTATTAAAACTATATGCAAGCTCATCTATACGTAGTACCTTTTTTTACATACTGCGGCATAAAAAAAGGGCTGTCTCACTTTTAAGCAGGTGAAACAGCCCTGTGCGTTTTTTGAAAAGCTCTATGCGTTTTTTACATAGGCGGCCAAATCAAAATAGCCTGTGCCGGAAAGACAGAATACTATGGTTTTTGCCTCGCCTGTTTTTTTGCAATTTTGGGCTTCTAATACCGCCGCGTGGATTGCGTGCGCGCTTTCGGGTGCGGGAAGAATGGTTTCGGTTTTGGCAAACAAACGCGCCGATTTAAACACGTCTTGTTCGGGTACGGCAATCGCGTCTATAAGCTTATCCTCGTACAGCTTAGAAATGATAGGGCTCATGCCGTGATAGCGCAAGCCGCCCGCATGGTCGGGAGGCGGAATGAATTCACTGCCTAGCGTGTACATTTTCATCATCGGGGTGATTTTACCCGTATCGCCGAAATCGAATTCAAATTTGCCTTTGGTAAGTGAGGGGCAGTTTGCAGGCTCTACCGCCAACAGTTTAACCTTTTTGCCGTCTAACTTATCCTTAACAAACGGTGCGATTATGCCGCCGAAGTTGCTGCCGCCGCCTGCGCAGCCGATTACGATGTCGGGGTATTCGCCCAGTTTTTCCAATGCGGCTTTACTTTCTAAGCCGATTACGGATTGGTGCAAGAGTACATGGTTTAGCACCGAACCTAAGGTATAGCGGCTGCTGCCGCCGCTTTTAACGGCCGCCTCGATAGCCTCAGAAATTGCGCAACCTAACGAACCGCCCGTGCCGGGAAAGTCCGCTAAAAGCTTTTTGCCGATGTCCGTAGTAGCGGACGGGCTTGCAATGACGTTTGCGCCGTATGTTTCCATAACCGCCTTGCGGTAGGGCTTTTGTTCGGACGATACCTTAACCATAAATACGGTTAAATCTAAACCAAAATGCGCGCACGCCATGCTTAGCGCCGTGCCCCACTGCCCTGCACCCGTTTCGGTGGTAATGCTTTTTAGGCCTTGCTTTTTGGCGTAATACGCTTGCGGTGCGGCGGAGTTTAGCTTGTGGCTGCCGCTAGTATTGTTGCCCTCGAACTTGTAGTAAATTTTGGCGGGCGTATCCAGCGCGGCCTCTAACTCGTAGGCGCGGCACAGCGGTGAGGGACGGAACATGCGGTAATAGCGCAGTACCTCGTCGGGGATATCCACATAAGGCGTGTCGTTATCTAACTCTTGACGGATTACCTCGTCGCAGAAAATGGGCTGAATGTCTTTAAAGCCTAAGGGCTGTTTAGTGCCGGGATGAATCATCGGTTCGGGCTTTACTTTCATGGCCGAACGGACATTAAACCATTTTTCGGGCATTTCCTTTTCGGTAAGGTAGGTTCTGTTTGGAACTGTTCTAGTTTTCATAATTTTTGGTTACTCCTTTTAATGTTTTATTATTGTACCATATCCCCTGTAAAACCGCAAACAAATAGACAGGTTATTTAAAAAAGCATAAAAAAATCCGACAAAACTTTCTGTCGGATTTTACATTAGGTTAGTTAAAGGGGTGTTAATCCCCGCGCTTAAAAATTCCGCATGAAAGCTGTTCTTAGTTGCACCAAGAACGCCACCAAGCGTTTTGTAAAATTTTACTCCTTTTAAGCATATGTATACGGTTTCCTTTGGGGTTGGTATGATACTAGTATATGCGGGGCAGAAATGTTTGTCAAGCGTTTTTAGGGGGAATTTTTTAGCGGTGTGTTTTATTTTATTGTCCCCAGTGCACGGTGGCGGAGGTGCCGTTCCAGTTGGAATTCCACCCAGAGGGACGGCTCGTATGGCCTTGAACGTAGATGTCAGTGAGGTTTGTGCAATCCAAAAACGCAGAATTCGAAATACGCGTTACCGAATGGGGTATAGTGATAGAGGTTAAACCTCTGCAACCCCTAAACACCTGTGACTCGATACTCGTTACCGAATGGGGTATAGTGATAGAGGTTAAACCTGTGCAATTCGCAAACGCAGCAATCCCGATTTCCAATAGGTTACTACCGCTTTCAAATATTACGTTGGTTAAGCTTGTGCAGCCAAAAAACGCCCGTGTCCCGATATACGTTACCGAATTGGGTATAGTGATAGAGGTTAAGCCTGTGCAATCCCTAAACGCCTCCCCGATTTCGGTTACCGAATCGGTGATTTCGATAGTTTCTAGGCCTGTGCAACCCTCAAACGCATAATCCTCGATACGGTTGCTGCCTGTGATAATTACAGTTTTAAGTGAGGGCGGTATGAATATATTTTGATTACTGCTAGCATACGCGCCGAAAATCCACCCGAAATACTGATTATGTATGGTTACGTTTAGACGTGCTCCTATAAACGGTAAGGTGATAGAGGTTAAGCTTGTGCAGCCAAAAAACGCATAATGCCCGATTTTTGTTACCGAATTGGGAATGATAACCTCTGTAACCGTTTGGTTATGTATAAAAGCATCATCCGCTATGGCGGTAATGTTGTTTGATAAAATTTTCTCAGGAATCGTTATCTTAGTTAAGGTTGCACCGTACTCGGTTAGGCCTGTAACGGTGTTTTCGAAAAAGGTAAAGATTGCGTTGGTATCGGTATTGTTATTGCCATTGTTACTACCGTTATTGTTGTCTTCAATGCCGTTGTTGGGGTTAGGGTTGTCGGGGTTATCGGGGTTTTTGCATGCGGCAAAAGCCAGCGCAAAGATGCTTACGAATAGTACTGCTGCTGCAATTTTAATAAATTTTCTCATCGGCGGAACTCTCCTTAGTGCTATATTTTAAATTAAGTATAGTGTACCCTCCTCCAGCGTGTCAAGTGTTTGCGTGGGGGTTTTTGTTTTTTGGATGTTTTTGCATCCTTTTTGCATCCTTTTTGTATCCTATTTGTATCCTTTTTTTGGGGATTTTTTAACGGCTTTTTACTTTAAAAACTTAGCCGACATTCTCCATTCTCCATTAAAAAAAGCCCTATATTACTATTATACCATGCTTGTCAAGCCCCCCCTTTGCTTTTCTTTCCACCATGTCTGATTGGGGGGGCTTGCGCCTACAAGAGGGGAATTTTTTTGCGGATGTTTACTTTTAATTCTTAGCCGACATTCTCCATTCTCCATTTTCCATTCTCCATTTTCCATTATTTTATATCCATTCTCCATTATTAAAGCTTTAGCTATAAAATCCTAGTGATATTAGTATGGCTTTGTCTACTTTGCGCATGTATCCTTCGTCTAGTGCGCCTAGACGTTCTTTGAGGCGGCGTTTATCTAGGGTGCGGATTTGTTCTAATAAAATTACTGAGTTTTTGGGTAAGCCGTAGCCGCCTTGCGGGATTTCTATATGTGTAGGCAGGCGGGCTTTGGTAAGCTGACCTGTAATGGCGCACGCGATGACGGTAGGCGAAAATTTGTTGCCTGTGTTGTTTTGGATAATCAAAACAGGCCGAACGCCGCCTTGCTCCGACCCGATTACGGGGCTTAAATCCGCATAATATATGTCTCCACGTTTAATGCTTTCCATGTGTTCCTTAGAGGTTGGCAAGTTCTAGGTTAAGCGGGCCGCATTCGATGTAGCCCTCGCAAACGTCCTTACTGTTCATAATATGCGCGTCTAGCACATAACGGTTCAGAATTTCGGCAATAAACCGCTCTTCGGTAGTTTTTGCCGCTTTTGCGTTTTCTTTAATCGTTTCGTACATTTCTTGCGGCACTCCGATTTTAAAATACTTCATTAGATTTATACCCCGTTTTTTTTATTTTATACGTTTATCGTTTATAATTTAATAAGCGAACCCTATTGGTATGTTGTGAAATATTGCCGCTAACTATACAAAAAAACCGCAAGCCTTGCTTTTGCTTGCGGTGCCTTTGTAAAAAGTTTACTTGCCTCTATGCGGCTTTTTTGAAGTTTGGAGGGGTGATTTGCTTGATTTTTTCTGTTTTTTCTGTATACTAAATATGGAGGATGGTTTTTATGAATGCAATTTATGAATGCAAAATTATTCGGATAGTGCGCGTTTTTGAAATCACAAGCATTGCAAACAGTAAAGGTAAAATCGCACAAACGTCAAAACTTGAAGAATATGATACTTTTATTTCAAGAGTTGAAAACACTATAAACCAATACACGAATGAGGGCTGGTGTATAATAAATTCAAATTATAATGTACCTATTATAAGTCTCGGTCATGGTAGTGCTAGCGATTCTGATAACGCCGAATTTATTTTCGTGTTGCAACGGCAAAAATAGCTTATATGTTGTTTCTTTCTGCATTGCGGTAGGAGTTTTTTTTATTCTTTTTGCCAGAGGGCAAATGCGATTGCGTAATCGCCGTCGTGCGCAATGGAGATATGCACGCTGCCGCCGCTAGCCGCTTGCTGTGCGCCGCCGTGCAAGATGATGTGCGGTGCGCCGCGCACACTGTGCGCAATTTCTATCTCGCGTGGGGAAAAGCCCGAAAAGCCTGTGCCTAACGCTTTTGCGGCGGCCTCCTTTGCGGCGAATATGCCCGCCAGCGTTTCGGGCTTAGAACCCTTTGACTTAAAATAGTCTATCTCGCCTTGCGTAAACGCGCCGAAAAACCGTTCGTTTTGTATAAGCCTGGCAATCCGCGCTGTTTGTACAATGTCTACGCCCGTCATATTTACGCCTTTATTGTTGAACGGCGTTACGCACCGATTGGCATACCGCCTCTACGCACAGTACGCCTAACGCGGTAAAATCGAATACGGTTTCGCCGCTGCTTAACACAAAAGCCGTGTCGCCGTCGTAATCGGTATGCACGGGGCTGATACATTTAGCAAAGCCGTCGTGCGCCAGTGAGGCTAACTTATTGGCTTGCAATTTAGACAGCTTTGCGTTGGTTAGGATACAGGTAAGCGTGGTATTGCCGCCTTGCATAAGGCCTGCTAAGCTTCCCGATAAAATTAAGCTGTGGGTGTTGACGTGCTTATCTTGAATTGCCGCGCCGCGCAAAATTTTACCCGTTGTATAATCTAATACATCGCCCAGTGCGTTTACTACCGTTACGGCGGTAACAAATATATTGCCTATGCTTACGGTTGCCGCGCCTATACCGCCCTTTTGCGCTGCCGCCGCACCCAAAACCTTGCCTACCGTCGCGCCCTTTCCCGCGCCGACTAAGCCCCACGCTAAGCCGCTGCTTTTTGCCGCAACGCACGCAGAATAGCCGTCTTGCTCGGACGGGTGCGCGTAGGAAGAATCGTGCATATCAAAAATTACCGCGCCCGAAACTAGCGGAATTTTAACCGCGCCTACCTTAAAGCCGATATCGTTTTCGCGGCAGTAGCGCATTACGCCGCTACACGCCGAAAGCCCGAATGCCGAACCGCCCGAAAGCACAACGGCATTAACAAACGGAACAGCTTTTTCTGCCGCTAGTAAATCGGTTTCGCGCGTGCCGGGCGCGCTGCCGCGCACGCATACGCCTCCTACCGCGCCGCGCGGGGCTAAAATAACCGTAACGCCTGTTTTGTCGTTATGCTCATGCCCGATTAAAATGCCTTCGGGCAGCAGAATGTTAGCAGAAGAATTATTAGGATTGTTGTTCATTTTTAAGCATTTCCAGTACGGTTCTTACCGTGTCGGCGTTAAAGCCTTTTTGCGCTAGGTGCGCGTATAGCTTGCGCGTATCCATATCGGGTTTATTTTTTTGATACTTTACGGCTAAGGCGTATGCCTCATCCTCTTGGTCGGGCATTTCGGATAGCGCATCTTGTAAAATTTGCGCGTCGATTCCTGCGGATTTAAGCCCGTAACGGATTTTTAATACGCCCCACCTTTTGCGGTACGCGTCTATATACTGACGCGCAAACTCGGCATCGTCTACATAGCGGTACTCTTTTAGCCGCTCTACCGCATCGTCAATTGCGGCGGGCGCGTACTGTTTTTTTGTCAGATAATCGCGCACCTCTTTTTCGGAACGCATACGGTACGCCAAAAAATTAGCGGCCTTGTCAAACGCGTCCATAGCTTACATACTGCTGTTGATAATGGGCTGTGCGTCTTTGTTGCCGCACAGAATTACCAGCAGATTAGAAACCATTTGCGCTTTGGACGCGGCGTCAAACTCGGCGATTTTCTTTTCTTTAATTTTATTTACTGCCATTTCTACCATAGAAACCGCGCCGTCTACGATTTTTTGGCGCGCCGCGATGATAGCGTTGGCTTGTTGGCGTTGCAGCATTACCTGCGCGATTTCGGGCGCGTATGCCAAATGCGAAATGCGCGCATCTAAGATTTCTACGCCTGCTACGTCTACCCGCGCTTGCAGCTCGGCTTTAAGCATATCGGCTACCTCTTGCGAAGAGGCGCGCAGTGATTTTTCGTCGCCCTCGCTGCTGACGTCGTAGGGGTACATGCGCGCCACATGACGGATAACGGAATCGGATTGAATAGAAACAAAAGACCCGAAGTTTTCTACCATAAACAACGCCTTTGCGGTGTTGATAATGCGCCAAATAATAACTACGCCGATTTCAATCGGGTTGCCGTCGGCATCGTTTACTTTTTGCTTTTCGTTGTTGTGCGTGAGTGCCTTTAACGAAACCTTTGGTTTGCCAAAGCCTACCGTTGCGCGGCGCATAAACGGATTTACCCAAAAAAAGCCTGCCTTTTTAACCGAACCCTTATATTTGCCGAACAGCAGTAATACGATTGCCTCATTCGGCCCTACTACCTTTAAGCCGCACAGCAAAAGGGGCGTGAAAAGGGCAAAAACTATCCCGACTATCAATAGGGCAACAAAGGCATTGCTGCCGCCGTTTTCTAGTATTACGCCGCCCGCAATGACCGCCGCTAAGCCTGCAAATGTAAAAAGCAGGGTGATAAACAGCATTGCATAGCCGCTTTTAGGGTGCAATAGCTTTTCTATCACCTCTTTTTTTGCGTGGACTTCTTTGTTTTCCATAATCTATATCTCCTTTTTTGATTATTTTTATTATATGCGGTTTTTGTTTATAAACGGCTTTTGAAAATCTTGTTGGCTGCCTCGTAGGAATACGGCAGTGTTTCGATGGTAAAAATATCACTGCCCGACTGAAACATAAACCGCCCGAATTGCAGGGCAACGTAAAATATAATGTTGTTGTAATGCACAGAACTTCTTTTTATGCCGAACTCTTTTAATTCGTTGTACGGCATAACGGTTAGCGGATCGGCGTAGCGGTTTTTGCCTTGCGCTAATTCTGCGCTTAAACAATCGCGTTTGTGAATTTTTAGCAAAAAGGGCAAAAATGCGATGTAGATAAAATCGTCTTTTTGATACGCCCAAATCGTTTTGCGTTTGGTTGCCATCTTTAAAACCTTGCCGCGCCGATTGCGCGTTTGCTGAAAAATATCTATTTTTGCCGCGTCGGAAGGAAAGTTAAAATGGGTTTGAATAAGCTTTTCAACCTGCGATTCGTCTTCCGACACAGATTGTTGCAACTTCATTCGGTGATTTTTAAATTTGATGATAAACAGTACGGTGCACGCGATGCTTATTACTAAAAGCACGGCTAGCCCCCAAAACATAAAAGGAAAAAACAAGTACATTTCGGAAAATGTATAATCGAATTCTAAACAATAATACAAAAAAATGAACACGCCCATAAAAAATAATGCTAGCGGTGTAAGTAAAAGCTGCTGCATAAAGTATACTTTTGTTCGTGCGCTTTTAGTTTCTTTCCCTACCGCCGCAAGCTGCCCCAGTGCGTGCGCAGGCAGCCGCTCTGAGGTATACTTGTTAAACAGTTCGGTAGTTGCAGGCGGATTAGGGTTGAAAATCGGCCCGCCCGTTTGGATTAAATCGAATAGTTGCGGATAATCGTTCATGTATTTATTGTAGCATTTTACGCGGATTTTGTCAAGGGGTAATTTTTTATAATTTCTTTCCACCCCGTCTAGCTTTCGCCTACAATAGGTCGTTTGGCTCCATTGTTCTTTCCACCCCGCCCTTCGGGCACCCCTCAAGAGGGGAATTTTTTTGCGGTTAATCTTTTATATTTTTAGCCGACATTCTCCATTCTCCATTTTCCATTTTCCATTCTCCATTATAATCTCCCTTTAAACGCTTGTGTAATGTTAAAAATTTTGCTATACTAAAAGGCGTTACAAACTATTTTTTATTTGGAGGTTATACAAAGTGCATTTTTCTAAGGAAGTAGAAGAAATGGTCTGCGTGAAAAAGGGCTGCTGTCATGGCCCTGCCCCTATCCCCAGTGAGGGCAAATGGGTGCAGGCCAAAGAGGTTAAGGACATTCAGGGCTTAACACACGGCGTAGGTTGGTGTGCACCGCAGCAAGGCGCGTGCAAATTAACGCTTAACGTAAAAGACGGTATTATCCGTGAGGCGTTGGTTGAAACGGTGGGCTGTTCGGGCATGACGCATTCGGCGGCTATGGCGGGCGAAATTCTAACGGGCAAAACCATTATCGAGGCAATGAACACCGATTTGGTGTGCGACGCGATTAACGTTGCCATGCGCGAATTGTTTTTGCAGATTATCTACGGGCGCACACAAAGCGCGTACTCGGAGGGCGGCTTAGAAATAGGCGCGGGCTTAGAGGATTTAGGTAAGGGTTACAGAAGTCAGGTAGGTACGGTGTACTCTACGGAGGCTAAGGGCGTGCGTTACTTAGAAACCGCAGAGGGTTATATTACCAAACTTGCGCTAGATAAGGACGATTTAGTAATCGGCTACGAATTTGTAAAGCTGGGCGTTATGATGGAAAAAATCCGCGCGGGAAAATCCGCTAATGACGCGTTAAAAGAAAGCACGGGCATTTACGGACGGTACGAAAACGCCGCTAAGTACATCGACCCTAGAAAAGAGTAAAAATTAAGGATTATAAGGAGAAATATTTATTATGGCTATTACGTTTGAAGGTTACGATAAAAGAATTAAAAAAATTAACGCCGCATTAAAGGGCTTTGGCATTAAAGACTTAGCCGATGCGCGCAAAATTTGTTTAGATAAAGGCATCGATGTTGAAAAGATTGTTAAGTCTACGCAAATGATAGCGTTTGAAAACGCAACGTGGGCGTACACGGCGGGCTGTGCTATCGCGCTTAAAAAGGGCTGTAAAAAGGCGGCGGACGCGGCGCGCGCCGTCGGTGAGGGCTTGCAAGCGTTTTGCGTACCCGGTTCGGTTGCCGAACAGCGCGAAGTAGGCTTAGGGCACGGCAATTTGGCGGGCATGCTGTTAGAGGAACAAACTAAATGCTTTTGCTTTTTAGCAGGGCACGAAAGCTTTGCCGCAGCAGAAGGCGCAATCGGCATTGCAAAGACGGCTAATCAAGTGCGCAAAATTCCGCTTAAAGTTATTTTAAACGGCTTAGGCAAAGACGCGGCAATGATTATCTCGCGCATTAACGGCTTTACCTATGTACAAACGCAGTTTGATTACGCAACCGATAAGCTGAACATTGTAAAGGAGTTTGCGTATTCGGACGGCGAAAAGGCTAAGGTTAAGGTATACGGCGCGGACGATGTGCGCGAAGGCGTGGCGGTCATGCGGCACGAAAACGTGGACGTTTCGATTACGGGAAATTCAACTAACCCTACCCGCTTTCAGCACCCTGTTGCGGGCACGTACAAAAAGTGGGCAGTAGAACATAACAAAACGTATTTTTCGGTAGCATCGGGCGGCGGTACGGGCAGAACGTTGCACCCCGACAATATGGCGGCGGGGCCTGCTTCGTACGGCATGACCGACACGATGGGACGCATGCACTCGGACGCGCAGTTTGCGGGTTCTTCGTCTGTGCCTGCGCACGTAGAAATGATGGGCTTAATCGGCATGGGCAACAACCCGATGGTTGGTGCCACTGTGGCGGTAGCGGTTGCGATTGAACAAGCTAAGTAAATAACGCTAACTAAAAAAGCCCCCTTGCAAGATAGCAAGGGGGCTTTTTATACTGACAATTTACAACTTACAACTGACGAATTATTGCTATTTATTATATTTGAATATTTAGCCGAAATTTGTCAGTTGTAAGTTGTCAGTTGTCAGTATATCAATTACCCTACCCTAGTAAGGCTTGACCTTGCGGGGTTTGCATAAATTGTTGGCTGGCAACTACTAGCGAACTGGTGAAGTTAGAGGAGGATTCGGTTGCGCCCGAAAGCACAAATACCGTTTGCTGTGCGTAAAACATTCCGTCAAAATGATTGTTATTGTTTGCACCGCCTGTTAAGTTGGTTTGACTGCGTCTGCCAGGAATGTTGGTAAAGGTGCGCACATTTTGGGCAGTCATGTTGTTGGTTCCGTTGTAGATAAAGTGGTGCAAGACATCTAAGTACGTACCAGGTCTGCCCATATGCCCTTGATGTGCCGTTGTCCATGCTGTCCAGTAATTTAACGGTGCGCCTGAATCGTCGTAAAAGTGTGTGTTGTTGTTGGGGCTGTTGGTGACAACAAACGGGCCCGTAGGTAGGTTGTAGAAAATATCTACAATCGCGCCGTCGCTGTTTCTAAACACCGCCGTTGCAGGAAATCTAAAATTGTTAAACGCTGATGAATTCGGATTAAAATCACCTACGTGGTGGCTTGCCCAAATCGGGCCTGTGGCGGTGATGATGGTATACGCGGATTCGGGATATTCGGTAAATGCCGTCCAGTAGGCATCGGAAAGCGCGGCGCGTCTTTCTTCGGACCCTTGCTGTGCTTTGGCTTGGCGCAGGGCAAACTGTACGGCAATCGATTTTTTAACCGTTTCGTTGTCGCTTTGCTCTACCCGTGAAATTAACGCCGACATGGTTTCGTTGGTGTTGGCTACCGAAATAACGGCCGTGCCTTGCCTGGTTTGCCCCTCTACCGTAGCGGAGGCTTTAACCGTGTACGTGCCGACAATAGAACTGGAAAACAGCCCGTCTGTTATGGTGGCGTCTTGGGTTAGTGCGTTGTGTTTTTCTACCGTCCATGTGTAGACTATATCGGCGGGTAGGTTTTGCCCTGCGGCAGAGGCGGTTAATTGCAGTACGGCGGGGTCGGCATCTGCTAAGCTAAGCATGGCGGGTAAGCTTGAATCCGCTGTAAGGGTAATGCTGTTTAAAATAACCGCGTTAGGGTCTGTAACGGTAATTACGGCTTGTGCGGTGCGCGAAACTGTGCCCACCGTAGCAGAAACCGTTACGGTATATTCGCCGAATTTATCGGCCGAAAATAATCCGTCTGCAATGGTTGCATCGATAGTTGCGCCGCCCTCTTTTTGCACCGTCCATGCGAAGGCGATGCTAGCGGGCAGATTGGTGCCTACTGCCGTAGCGGTAAGCTGTACGCTGGCAGGGCCGCTTGAGGGCATGGGTAATGTGGCGGGTACGCCTGTGATATCAATGCGGGTAAAAAACGGCGGTGCGTTAGAAACTACCGTTATCACGCCTTGCGCGCTGTGTGTAACCGTGCCTATCGTAGCGGAAACACCCACCATATACACGCCTGCAACCTGCGAAACGAATATAGAATTAACGATGTTGGCATCGGAGGTTTGCACGCCGCCTTTTTCGATTGACCATAAAAAAGCGACGGTGCCGGGCAAATTTTCGCCTTGTGCCTCTGGGATAAGCCGCAGCGACACAGGCCCTTCGGCAGGCAGCGTTAAGCTTGCGGGCAAAGCAGTATTTTCGGCGGATAGCGTAACGCCCGTAAAATTTGCCGACGATGTAGGTGTATCGTCCTCTTTACATGCAGCAAAGAGGGATACCCCTATAATAAGGGTTATTACAACCGATATCAGTGCGATAAGTTTCTTTTTCATGGATTTTAGTCTCCTTTTTTTTAAAGGTTTAATGGTGTAATGCTATCCTAGCAAAGCTTGGCCTTGCGGGGTTTGTAAAAATTGTTGACTGGCAACCACTAACGAACTGGTAAAGTTTTCTGAGGTTTCGGTTGCGCCAGAACGCAAGAATGTAGTTTGTTGTGCATAAAACATTCCTCTGTATTCATTGTCATTTAATGCACCGCCACCGGGAGGCTGTCCGCGTCTGGGAACATCTGTAAACGTGCTGACAGTTTGCGCAGTCATTCCTATAAAATGGTGCATAATATCTAGGTAGGTATTTACTTGGTCCCTTGTTGTTGTCCAGTTTAGCCAAAATTCAGACCACGCATCTGGACCGCTCGCATTAGCTGCTCCGTCATAAAACCCTGTATTGTTATTGGGTGTATCGCTAAAAATTAATGTGCCCGTAGGTAGTTTATATAGAATGTCTACGATTACACCATCGCTATTTCTAAACACAGCCGTTACAGGAAATCTAAAATTATTAAATGATGTTGAGTTAGGGTTATTGTCCCCCACATGCCACCCCGCCCAAATCGGGCCTAGCGCGTCGATTATTATGGTATAGTCGGCCGAAGGGTATTCGTCAAACGCCGTCCAGTAGGCATCGGAAAGCGCGGCACGCCTTGCCTCTGTATTGATAGGCATAGCGGATTTGGCTTGACGCAGGGCAAATTGCACGGCAATAGATTTTAAAACGGTTTCGTTGTCGCTTTGCTCTACCCTTTCGATAAGCTGTGCCATAGTTTCTTGCGCCGCGCTGACGGTTATAGAGGCAGAGGCTTCTTTGGTTTCGCCGTCTATGGTTGCGGAAACCTTAACCGTGTACGCGCCTACAACTAAGCTGGAAAACAGCCCGTTTGTAACGGTGGCATCGTCGGTTGCCGCGCCGCCCTTTTCTACCGTCCATACAAAGGTTATGGTATTGTCGGCGGGTAGGTTTTGGCCTTGTGCGGAGGCCGTTAATTGCAGTGTAGCAGGGTCGTCATTTTGCGGCAAGGGCAAAGTGGCAGGCAGCGTTGCGCCCGATATCGTAATTCCTGTAAAAATTACCGCGTTAGGGTCGGTAACTAAAATAGTGGCTTGCGCGTTGCGCGTAACGGATTCTATCGTAGCGGAAACCTTTACAGTGTACTCCCCTAAAACGGTAGTAGAAAATAATCCGCTTGCAATAGTAGCGTCTGATGTAACCGCGCCGTCTTTTTCGACAGACCAAACATAGTTTACCGTGTTAGGCAAGTTTAGCCCCGTTGCGGTGGCTGTAAACTGCATGGTGGCAGGCCCTGATGCGGGCATAGGCAGTATTGCGGGGGGCGCGGCATTATTTACGGTTAGGTTGATGCCTGTAAAGCTTAGCTGCGTGTCGGGATTAACGGTAATCTGCGCTTCTGCGCTGTGCATTACCGTGCCGACTGTGGAGGATACGCGTACCTTATATGCCCCCGCAACAGCCGTTACAAACAGCCCGTTTGTGATAGTAGCGTCTGCGGTAGGAATATCGTTTTTAGTAACAGACCACACAAACGCCATATTGTCGGGCAAGTTGTCGCCTTGTGGAGAAACTTGTAACTGCAACGATACATTGCCTACTGCGGGCAGTGTAAGCGTTGCGGGAAGCGTGGTAGTTCCTACCGCGTTGAGGTTGAGACCCGTAAAGTTTACGGTGTCGGGCTCATCTTCGGTTTCTTTACATGATGCAAACAATGAAATTGCGATACACAGACCCATTAAAACCGAAATAACCGCTATTAGTTTCTTTTTCATGACTTTCTCCATTTTTTATTGATAGGATGCTAGTTTATTATGTGTAAATTATGACAGTTTTTAAAGAACTTGTCAAGGATTTTTAAAAAGAATTTTTGGATATTTATTAAATTAATCTTTTTATTCCGCCATTTCCACCTCGTCTGATTGGAGGGATTAGCTTTCTTTCCACCCCGTCTGCTACGCAGCCACCCCTCAAGAGGGGAATTTTTTAACGGATATTTATTTTAAAAATCTTAGCCGACATTCTCCATTTTCCATTTTCCATTATTTACGGGCGGAGGGGTATTTTTTTTCGTAGCTTTTGATGGCGGCGGCGATGGTTTGGACGGCTTTGTCGCGGTCTGCCACCTCCTCTACGGCGGTTTCTTTATCTTCTAACTCTTTATACACGCAGAAAAAATGCCGCATTTCGTCAAAGATGTGCTTGGGCAGTTGATAAACCGTTTCGTAGCAGTTGTAGTTGGGGTCGTTAAACGGAATGGCGATTATTTTTTCGTCGTTTAAGCCGCCGTCTAGCATGGTTATCATGCCGATTGGGTAACACTCTACCATAGACAGCGGTTGAATGCTTTCTGAGCACAGCACCAAAACGTCTAGGGGGTCGCCGTCGTCGGCAAAGGTGCGCGGGATAAAGCCGTAGTTGGCGGGATAATGCGTTGAGGTGTATAAAATGCGGTCTAGCACTAAAAAGCCTGTGTCTTTATCTAGCTCGTACTTGTTTTTGCTGCCCTTTGCAATTTCGATTACCGCTACAAATTTATCGGGCGTGATGCGGGATTTTCCGATTTCGTGCCATATGTTCATGTACTAATATTCCTTTTTTTTGATTTTTAAGGCGGGCGCATAATGAATGAAACTGCCGCCTAAGTGCAATACTGTATGTATGGAAGATAATTTTGAAACCTTAGATGAGGCGGTTTGTGAGGCGTTGACGGAGGATTTTTGCTCGGACGCAGACCCTTCGGGCAGTTATACGGGGACCTCTACTATGGGGGACCCGTATCCCGAACAAGATGCCGACGACTTGTAAAAAAGCTTAGGCACGCCGTATACGAACTACGCTTTCTAAAACGGCTCAGTTGTGTACGTCTAAGTACACGCCCCTCGCCGTTTTAGAAACTGTTGTCCGTCTACGGCGCGTCTAAGCTTTTTTACGGATTAAAGACCTCCGTTTTTAGAAAGCTTTTTTATGTCAAATTAGACACCTTAATTTAAACAAAAATCGCCCGAAGTTGGGCGATTTTTTTTTGGAATGTGGCAATTTCCTACTCTCCCGGTCCGTTGCCAGACAAGTACCCTCGGCGCAACAGGGCTTAACTTCTGTGTTCGAAATGAGAACAGGTGGACCCCTGCGCTATCGTCACCACAATGGTACTTTAAGGCGCAAGCACTTAAAGCATAGTAATAATACCACATAACAAAGGGCTTGTCAAGAGTTTTATAAAAGAATTTTTAGGTTTTTTTTAAAAGGTTTGTTTCTTTTCGTTCTATGCGCCAGCAGCTTACGGTTTCTGCCGCCGCTATAAACACGCCGACATTCTCCATTTAAACAATAACGCCGCCGCCTAGGCAGCGGTTTTCTTGGTATAAGACGGCGTATTGACCAGGGGTTACGGCGCGTTGCGGGGTGTCAAAACGGAGGGTGGTTTTGTTGTTTTGGGTGAAAACCGTGCAGGGCTGTTCTTCTTGGCGGTAGCGGCATTTTGCTGCGGCGCGGAATTCGTGTTTTTCGCCTACCGTGCCGATATAATTAACGTCTTGCATGGTAAGTACGGACGAAAATAATTCTTCGCCCTCGCCGTTAGAAACGATTAGACGGTTTTTAGCTAAATCCTTGCCGATAACGTACCAGCGGTTTTGCCCCTCGCCTGCTATACCGCCTAAACCGAAACCCTTGCGTTGCCCTAATGTGTAGTAGAGTAGGCCGTCGTGCGTGCCCAAAACGCGCCCGCTTGCGTCTACGATGTCGCCGCTTTGCGCGGGCAAATAGGTTTGCAAAAACTTTTTAAATTTGCGCTCGCCGATAAAGCAAATGCCTGTGGAATCCTTTTTTTTAGCCGTAACTAAATTTTCGGTTTTAGCGATTTGCCGCACCTCGCTTTTATGTAGGTTGGCAAGCGGAAACAAAACGTTGCTAAGCTGTTTAGTTTTTACTTGGTTGAGAAAATACGTTTGGTCTTTTTGCGTATCCCGCGCCTTTAACAGATGCGTATCGTTTTTGAACTGTTTAATGCCGCAGTAATGCCCCGTTGCGATAAACTCCGCGCCTAATGTTTGCGCGTAGCGGCTAAACGGGCCGAATTTGATTTCGCGGTTGCACAGCACATCGGGGTTGGGTGTGCGCCCTTTTTTATAGGCGTCTAAAAAATAGGCAAACACGCGCTCTTGATATTCGGCGGCAAAGTTTACCGAATAGCACGGAATGCCCAGCTTGGCTGAAACGGCGCGCGCGTCATCAAAGTCGGCGGCGGCGCAGCACGCACCGTCGTCGCCGTCCTCCTCCCAGTTGTGCATGAAAAGACCGATAACGTCGTATCCGTTTTCGATTAAAAGCTTTGCCGCGACAGAACTGTCTACCCCGCCGCTCATTCCGATGACTACACGTTTTTTATTCATATTTATTGTTTTTTTTCCACCCGATGTTTTCTTTCTACCCCGTCTGCTTGGGGGTATATGCTTTTCTTTCCACCCCGTCAACTTCGTTGCAATGGGTCGTTCGTTCCTCACTCCCCGCTTTGGCTAAAAACACGTTGTGTTTTTGCGGCTGAAGCCGCCGCGTCGCGCCTACAAGAGGGGAATTTTTCTGCGGTGTGTTTTTACGGCTGTCGCCGCAGGGAAATTTGTTAGGGTCTTTGTAAAATGGTATATTGGCTTTTTTCATAATTTTTCTCCAAAAGGGTTGACTTTTTATTTTTTTGATGTATACTAATAATGAAGCTCGCGGATGTGTGCTAAGCATTGGGTTCGTCCCCCTTAGCAGTTACCATACAGCGGGCTTTTTATATTTCTAGCGTTTTGCGTCGCGCCTGCAAGAGGGGAATTTTTTTCTTTCCACCCCGTCTGCTTGGGGGTATTGGCTTTTCTTTCCACCCCGTCAACTTCGTTGCCACCCCTCAAGAGGGGAATTTTTCTACGGTTTTTATTTTAAAATCTTAGCCGACATTTTCCATTCTCCATTCTCCATTCTCCATTATTAAAATCCATTATTTAGTCTGCTTTGGGCGTTTAGGTCTAGGGCTGCTAGGTGTGTGTTGTCTATGATGCTGTAATAGGCGCGCGCCGCAACCATAGCGGCGTTGTCGGTGCATAAGACGGGCGGCGGAATGAATACGCGCAAGCCCTCTTCCTGTGCGCGGGTAAGCATTTTTTGGCGCAAATAGGTGTTGGACGCAACGCCTCCTGCTAGGGCTATGTCGGTAAGGTTGTGCTGACGGGCGGCGTACAGCACGGTTTCTGCCAAATTGTCTACGGCGGCGGCGGTAAAGCTTGCGCAAACGTCCGCCGCGCTAAACGGCTCGCCTTTCATTTTGGCGGTGTTTAAGTAGTTTACCAGTGCGGTTTTTAAGCCCGAATAGCTTAGGCGCAAATCCTTTTGAACAGCAGGCTTAGTGTTTTTAAAAAAGTTAATGACGGGTTTTCCCTCGCGTGCAAGGCGGTCTACCTCCGGTCCGCCTGGGTACGGCAGCCCTAATAGACGCGCCGCCTTGTCGAAAGCCTCGCCGATTGCGTCGTCTGCCGTTCCGCCTAACACGCGGTAATCGTTATAGCCGTTTACTTGAATGATTTGCGTGTGTCCGCCGCTTGCCGCCAGCGCGATAAAGGGCGGTTTTAAATCTTCAAACGCGATATAGTTTGCCGCAACGTGCGCCTCGATATGGTTTACCTTGATAAGCGGAATATTTAATGCGTAGGCGGCGGCTTTGGCGTATGAAACGCCCACTAGCAGCGCGCCCGCAAGCCCCGCGCCGTAGGTAACGGCAATTGCGTGCACATCTTGGGGCTTGATGCGTGCCGCCGCTAATGCCTCGTCTACTACTGTGTTAATCGCTAGTGTGTGGTTGCGTGAGGCAACCTCGGGCACTACGCCGCCAAATTTGCGGTGCAGTGCGATTTGCGAAGAAATCACGTTAGAAAGCATAACGCGGCCGTTTTTTACTACTGCGGCGGCGGTTTCGTCGCAGGAGGTTTCTATGCCCAAAATGCAAACGTCTTGCTGCGTTTGCAGGCTGTTAAATTTTTTACGAATGGAGGGGCTTATCATATTACTGCGCCCTACTTTTTTTTAAGTACTCGAAGATAAAGCCGTCTAGCCCGCCGTTCATAACAAACGGAACATCGGTTTCTTCGTATTGTGTGCGGTGGTCTTTTACCATGGTGTAGGGCTGAAAGACGTAGCTGCGGATTTGACTGCCCCACTCGATTTTTTTTAACAGCCCGCTAATCGCGCCCGCCTTTTCGGCGTTTTCGCGCTCGCGCCGCTCTACTAGCTTACTAAGCAGCATTTTGTACGCCGTTTCGCGGTTTTGAATTTGACTGCGTTCGTTTTGGCATTGCACCACAATGCCTGTGGGCAGATGCGTTATGCGCACCGCGCTTTCGGTTTTATTAACGTGCTGGCCGCCTGCGCCGCCTGCGCGGAAGGTGTCGGTTTTAAGCTCTTCGGGCAGAATTTTTACGGATGTGTCGTTGTCGATTTCGGGCATTACCTCTAAGGAGGCAAAAGAGGTGTGGCGGCGGGCGTTAGAATCGAAGGGCGAAATGCGCACTAAGCGGTGCACGCCTTTTTCTGCCTTTAAATAGCCGTAGGCGCACGCGCCCTTTATGATAAAGGTAACCGACTTTATGCCTGCCTCGTCGCCTGCTAGATAATCAAGCTCCTCATACGAATAGCCGTTTTTGTCGGCGTACATTTTGTACATGCGGTACAGCATTTCTACCCAGTCCTGCGCCTCTGTGCCGCCCGCGCCTGCATGCAACGACAGTATGGCGTTTTTTTGGTCGTACTCGCCCGTAAGCAGTGTAGAAAGATACAGCTTATCTAGTTGCGTTACTAAGCCTTGCGCTTGCGCGGCAAGCTCGTCTATAAAGCCCGTATCGCCCTCTTCCTCTGCTAACGTGATAAAATCGGCTAAATCTTGTATGCGCGCGCCTAACGATTCCACTTCTAAAAGCTGCTTTTCGATATGCTTGGCCTGTGCGTTTACCTTTTGCGCGGACGCGGGATTTTTGTAAAAGTCGGGGGCGTGCTGCAACTGGGTAAGCTGCGCAAGACTTTTAGTTAACCTTGAAATGTCTAACGCGCCGCAGCAATCCGCATACAGCTGCGACAAGTCTTTATATCGGTTTTTTATATCGTCTATAATCATGTTAATAATTGGTTTTCACGCTGACTAGGGCTTGCAAAAATGAGGTTCAGACGGGCAACAGTTTGGTTTTTTGCGCGTGCCGCGTACCACTCGGTACGCAAATGCGTAAAAAACCAAAGCGTAGCCCGTATCAACCTTATTTTTGCAAGCCCTAGGCGGTTTTGTCTTTATGCCAGCAACAATCCTTATACTTCTTGCCGCTGCCGCAAGGGCATTTGTCGTTGCGGCCTACGTCTTTGTTGGTGTTTACCGCAACGGCGGGCTTGGGCTTGGCGCGTTTGCCGTCGCCGCGTGAGAGAATCAGCTGCCCTACGTCTTGCCCCTCGCGTTTAATCGGCGCGCGCTCTACATTTACGCGCATTAACAATCCTACGGTTTCTTCTTGAATTTTTTGTATCATTTCTTCAAACATGCCAGAACCCTCTTGCTTGTAGGCAACAACGGGGTCTTGCTGTCCGTAGCCTTTTAAGTGAATGCCTTGACGCAGATTGTCCATCATGTCGATATGGTCCATCCAGCGGTTGTCGACTACCTTTAATAAAATCACGCGCTCGACTTCTTCAAAATCTACGGCGATTTGCTTTGCGCCCTCGATTTTGTCGTTGTAGTACACCATCATCGCCTCGAAAATTTGTTCTTTAATCGTTTCGATGCGCGTCCATTTTTTTAGCCGCTCTTCGGTTAAAAAGGTAGTGTCGCCAGGCAGAAAGATGCGGTCTATTTCGCGGTTTAAATCCGTAATGTCCCATTCGGGCCAGTCGGTTTTGGGGTCGGTGTATAAATCTACCGTATCGGAGATTTCGCCTTTCATCATTTCTAAAATTTGATTATGCACGCTTTCGCCGCGCAGTACCGCGCCGCGCTCTTTATAAATGGTGGTGCGTTGGGCGTTCATAACGTTATCGTATTCTAATACGTTGCGGCGGATAGAGAAGTTGCGCCCCTCGATATTGGTTTGGGCGCGCTCAACCTGGCGCGTAAGCATACGCATAGCAAAAGGCGTATCCTCGTCTATGCCGAACATTTCCGCGATACGCTTCATGCGGTCGCCGCCGAAAATACGCAGCAAATCGTCCTCCATTGATAAGTAAAACACGGACGAACCGATATCGCCCTGCCGCCCTGCGCGTCCGCGCAGCTGATTATCGATACGGCGCGATTCGTGCCGCTCGGTGCCGATAATGCGCAAGCCCCCTACGGCGATAACCTGCTCTTTTTCTTGCTCGGTTTCTACTTTGTATTCGTTGTACAAGTCGCGGAATTGCTTGCGCGCTGCCAAAATTTCGGGGTCATCGGTGTTGAAAAAAGAGGTGGCGTGATTGATTTGTTCTTCAGCTACGCCCATATCGCGCATGCGCTTAGTCGCCAAATATTCGGGGTTTCCGCCTAGCATGATGTCGGTGCCGCGCCCCGCCATGTTGGTGGCAATGGTAACCGCCTTAACCTTGCCTGCTTGGGCTACGATTTCGGCCTCTTTATCGTGGTATTTTGCGTTAAGCACCTTATGCGGAACCTTTGCCTTGCGCAGCTGTTCGGATAATTCTTCGCTGCGCTCAACGGTGGTAGTACCTACTAAGACGGGTTGTCCGCGCTGACAGCACTCGGCAATGTCGGCAATAATCGCGCGGTACTTGCCCGCTATGGTGGTATAGATTTGGTCGTTTTCGTCTACGCGCTCACTAGGTACGTTGGTAGGAATGGTTACAACGTCTAGGCCGTAAATGCCGCGAAACTCATTTTCTTCGGTTTTTGCCGTACCCGTCATGCCCGCTAGCTTTTTATATAAGCGGAAGTAGTTTTGAAACGTAATGGTAGCCATTGTTTTGTTTTCGTTTTGAATGCGCACGCTTTCTTTTGCCTCGATAGCTTGGTGCAATCCGTCCGAATAGCGGCGGCCTACCATAAGACGCCCCGTAAACTCGTCTACGATTACGATTTCGCCGTCGGCTACTACGTAATCCTTATCGCGCTTCATAATGTAGTGCGCGCGCGTGGCGTTGTTGATGTAGTGGTTGGTTTCGGCGTTTTCTACCGCCGTGATATCCTCTAAGCCGAAAAAGCGTTCTGCCTTTTCTACGCCCGTTTCGGTTAAGTGAACCGTTTTTTTCTTTTCGTCGATTTCGTAATCGTCCGATTGTAAGCTGCGGGCGAAACGGTTGGCGGTAACGTACATTTCGTCTGACTTTTTGCCTCTGCCCGAAATGATAAGCGGGGTGCGCGCCTCGTCGATTAGGATGCTGTCTACCTCGTCGATAATCGCGTAACTTAGGGGGCGTTGTACTAAATCTTCTTTATAAATTACCATGTTGTCGCGCAGGTAATCAAAGCCTAGCTCGTTGTTGGTGGCATACGTGATATCGCAGTTGTACGCAGCGCGTTTGGCAACGTTGTTCATGCCCGCAATCGCCACGCCCACCGTAAGCCCTAAAAATCTATGAACCTTACCCATCCACTCGGCGTCGCGCTTGGCTAGATAATCGTTTACGGTTACTACATGGACGCCCTCGCCCGCGATAGCGTTTAAATAAGACGGCAGCGTGGCAACTAATGTTTTGCCCTCGCCCGTGTGCATTTCGGATATGCGCCCCTGATGCAAGCAGATGCCGCCCATAAGCTGTACGTGAAAGTGGCGCATGCCCAGCACGCGCTTTGCCGCCTCGCGCACTACGGCAAAGGCTTCGGGCAAAATTTCGTCTAACGGCTCGCCTTGCTTGTAGCGGTCTTTAAAAATTTGCGTTTGCGCTTTAAGCTCTTCATCGCTCATTTCTACATAGCGCGGCTCTAACAATTCTATTCTGTCTGCAATAGCGCGCAGGCGTTTAATGTGCTTGCGGTTATCGCTGCCTAAAATCCATCTGATTAATCCCATTTTTTACTCCTGTCTGCATAAAAAATCGCGGCATGATAATGATTACCAAACCATAACGAACTAATCTAGTTTAGCACAAAATAGAAGTTTTTGCAAGCAAAATTATGCCCTTTGGAAACGTTGATTAAGATAGGCGCGCTTCCCTTTACCAAACGGCGTTATAGTGTACGGTAATGCGCGGGTGCAAGGCGCCGTCGGAATAGACCGATTGCCACTGCTGCTGAGTGCCCGCATAGTATATATCGGTAAGGCGGCTGTCGTTAGAAATTGAAACACCGACGCTTTCTACTGAAACAGGAATTCTAAGTGCTTGCACGGTTGCATTATGATAGAAAGCGAGATAATTGATGTAGGTTATCGAAGACGGAATCGTAAGCACTGTATCCGTGCCGAAATATAAATGCAATATGTGGTCTTCAATAATAAATTTATTGTCTACTACCTTGCTTTGAAGATAGAAGTAGATATTATTATCCCACCACGCAGTTACGTACTCTGACAGCCGCGAATCGGGAACTACTACTGCTCTGCTCGCGGATCCTGCCAACTCAGGCGGTGCGCCTTGTAAAAACATGACTGTATAAGTCGGAAAAGCACCATTTCCTATATGCGTTACGGAAGCTGGTATTTCAATCGCGGTTAAAGACGTTTTGTCAAACGCCTCCCACCCTATATGCGTTACGGAGGCGGGTATTTCAATAGTAGCTAAAGACGTGCTGCTAAACGCATTAGTCCCTATATGCGTAAGCTGACTGTTTGCACCGAAATACACAGAGGTAAGTGTTTGAATGCTATCAAACGCATAACCCCCTATATGTGTTACGGAAGCGGGTATTTCAATCGCAGTTAAAGATGTATCGCGAAACGCAGCATACCCTATATGCGTAAGCTGACTGTTTGCAGCGAAAGAAACAGAGGTAAGCGATTGGACAGATACAAACGCATTATCCCCTATATGCGTTACAGAGGCAGGTATTTCAATAGTGGTTAAGGATGTATTGCCAAACGCATACTCCCCTATATATTCAAGCTGACTGTTTGCGCCGAAGGTTATGGAGGTAATGCTTTTGGTATTAAAGCTATCCCTTATAACCGTTACCGTATCCGGAACGGAAACAGACCGAATACCCTCTTTGGTAAATAGGTAGTCGCTCAACGTGCGCACGGGTATGCCCCGTATATGCGACGGGATAATAACCTCGGTTTCATTGCCTACGTACCAATCTAGCGTTATGCCGCCGCCTCTGCGGATTTCAAAGCCCCCTGGCTCGTTTGCGTTTGTAATTACAGTGTATTCCTCACGGTAATAAAAGCCGTTGTAATAGCCGTCCCAAATAGAATTAGCCGCCCATAGTGTAACGCTTGCGCTGAATAGCAGTGCAAAGGATAAGCATGCAACAATAACCGATGCTATGCGTTTTTTGGCGGTTTTGGAAAATAGGCGTTTGGCGTCGTAGCATAGTAGGCCTATAAATACAGCAAATAATATGCACTCTATAGCGATAGCCGATGCTGCCCACGGAAAGCGGTAAAAGTATATAAGCCCGACAGCAATCATAACAAGCGGCAGGCATAGTAAGGTAATTAGGCGCGCTTTAAAGTGTGCTTTGTTGTACGGCTTTGGGGGTTTTGGCGTGCGCGGAGGTGCGGACGTTACGGGGCGCGGCGGAGATGCGGGCGCACTTCCCGCCCCGCTTGAAACGGTTTGGGCGATTGCCTCTTTTAATAAGCCGAAGCTTGCTATTTTTGCGTGGTTGATAGCTTGGGCGGTGCGCAGGGCGGCGGGCAGTGCGTAGGGCTCTACGTTTTCGTACACTACGCAAAAGT
>Ga0099364_10001598_pt1 | contig 36949 bp, 39 predicted proteins | sample TergutTh196P3_FD_73070 | JGI IMG/M metagenome (GOLD analysis project Ga0099364, IMG submission 73070) | Microcerotermes parvus P3 segment gut microbial communities from Pointe-Noire, Republic of the Congo - Th196 P3 | ecosystem: Host-associated > Arthropoda: Insects > Digestive system > Gut ... | reverse complement strand
CGCAGGATGTAGGGGCCTTGCGGGAGTGGCGACATATCAATCAAGGTAGTCGCAGCACCTTTCTACCGTGTGGTTCTCAATGATTGCCGCCTCATCTGCTTTGCATTTCTTTAGCAATATCGCATCCCTGACGAGGCGAAACGAAAAATTATTTTGCGGGAATGTATTCAAAAGTCACCACCAAAACGCTGCCTGTCGCCTCCAATTCCCCTGTGCTGTTGTTCCTCCTCTCGCCTATTACGTCTACTTGTCTGACATAGCCATCTGCATCCAATCTGTAGGAACATCTGCCACCACTTGCGGCGGAAGAAACCATATATCCTTTTGTGCCACCTACAAAAAGATTATAACTAGAACTTACAAAAGCATACATCCAAAACCAATCGGGTACATTTACATAGCGCCAAATTGCCCTCACATCTGAATAGGTAAAGGTTTCTATGTAATCCTCTTCCTCTTCACGGTTTTCATGAATTCCTATCACATTTCCGTTTGAATTGTAGGTAAAGTTACGAGTTCTGTGGTGGTAGTTATAGTTACTACTCCAAGACACCAATTGTCCATTAGCATTTATTGTAAGGGTATCTTTTTCTACGTAATAACCATCGTCGGAAGAAACAAGAACTTGATTGTCGCCATATTGGAATGTACTTCCTTCTACTCCTGCTCCTATTCTTATCGGATTTCCGTCTTCATCGTATATGATTGCTGTTTTTGAGTATGGACCTTCGCCAAACGCATGATCATACATAACTAATCGATTTTGGTCATCATATTCAAATTGCCAATTGAGTGGTTGAAATTGGTAGCCGTGGATTTCTTCATAGCCCACATAATCCCATCTCATTTTCGATGGCAGTTTCTTTACTTCATCGCCATTCGGATCGTTTGGGTCTTTGTCGCAACCCGCAAATAGCAAGCCAATGATTGCTGTTGTAAATAAAATTTTCTTCATCTTGTTTGAGTTTTACGTCCGCCTCCTTTGGCAGACTTTTAATTTGTAATTGGGTTTGATTTTGGCAATAAAAAAACGGACTTCCAAATCCGTTACCGAGGTTTTCCACAACCCTGCCTACAAATAAGAAAGCCCGCAATTAGCGAGCGTTTACTTAATCTTGTAAGCATAAAAATTGTGGAAATTTCGATAACAAGAATAGCAACCGCTATTTTATGTATGTGTTTCAATGGGCGTTCCCGCACATTATGGTTTTGTCATAGGCGATGGTGTTTGATGTTTGTTTATTTTACTTTTTGTATGCCCAACTGTTTGCAAATTTCATTACAAAGCAAATCTCCAAGTTCTGAATGGCGGGGCACTGCACTCTTCTTCCCTGTGAAAGGATTTGCAAATATCGAATGACCGCCACCCTCACGTTTGAGATGACACCCCTGCGATTGAAGATGCTTTATGAATTGCGTTCGTTTCATCTACAATACAGCAACTTTTCGTCTCAAAAAGCGATGACCGGAATGTTGTCTTTGAAAATCTGCTTTCTCGTCTTCTAACAACAGACCAATAGCATCTTTCAGATTGTCTTTGGCTTCATCAATGGTTTTGCCTTGTGTCATCGCGGCAGGAAGTTGCTCGCATTGGGCAAAATAATAGCCGTTTTCCATTTTTTTAACGATTGCTGTGTATTCCATGGCGTGCTTAATTTTTTGCAAAGATACAAAAAAAATTGAAACTACAAACTAAACTGCATCATTCACTCACAAGTGGAATAGCGACAACCCAGGTCTTGGTTGCGTTGTTAAATCCTCCGGGACCATCGGCTGTGGCGGCAAAGAGGTAGCGTGGGTATCCGTTCTCTATGTAGAGGAAGGGGCGTTCGAGATGCCCCATGGTTTGTGTGGTGCCATCGTCCCAACGCAGCACGCGTGTGTAGGATTTGGGAGGTGTGGCAAGCGTCCAATTTTCGCCGTCGGGTGAGTAGGCGTAGATGGCTGCATGCGGCTCTCCGCAAAGCCTTCCGGTCATGTCTTTGGCGATAAGTTCATAACCACCGTGGCGGGATTGCCAAACGAATGGATCTTCTACTTCGCCAAAGCGGTCGGGGCCGAAGATGGGTTGGTCGCCTACAACCTCATAAGGTCCCAGGTAATGCGGGGCACGAGCAAGTCCGAGCATCATCGGGCTATGCCTTGGATTTTCGGGTGTTCCAACGTATTGCCGCGATTTGAAAATCATCAGTACCGAGCCATCATCGTGAACGACCGGCGCAGGGTTTGAGGTGAGGAAACTGTAAAACGTGCCGGGCTTGGTTTCGAGGATGGGCTTGTCGTAGCGCGTCCATGGTCCGTACGGACTTTTCGCTGTAGCAAGCCCTATGCGCTTGTTGGCGCGACCCAGGATGCAGCGATGGTCGCTAAGCAGAAGCGGCACGTTGGGCTCAGGGTCTGCAAAGGGATGGGTGCTGCCCATGTAGAACAGCAGGTAGGTGTCGCCATGCTTGCGAATGGTGGGATTGTGCGTAGAACGTCCATCCCAATACTCCGCACCACGTGCGGGAAGCACAACGCTTTGAAAGGTGTAGGGTCCCTCAACACGTTCGGACGTCGCATGAACAACCTCCGACATCATCATCCAACCCGGATGAAACGTGATGCTCTTAGGCCATCGTGATGCAAACATGTGGTAAAGCCCGTCATCACCCTTGATCACCGAGCCATCCCACACCCAATAATTCTCAAGTTGAAATCCTGAATTACGCTGAACAACGCCCTGGGCGGGGAAAGGAGCAAGCGGACTTTTGATAGTGTTCTGCGCCTGAACATTCGCAGAAGCGAGGAATAGCAGGGGAATGCATATAATAAAAATGTGTTTCATCATAATTATTTTTTTGCAAATATACAAAAAAAGATTTAAATATAAAAAAAAACATCTCTAAAATTTGGTTTATAAAATAAATTTGTTTATCTTTGCACCGTCAAATTAAAATTCACTATGCAAAATGGAAGCAAACTTTAATCACGAACAAAGCCTGTCGCTCATCAGCGAAATGATTGAGCGGGCGCGAAACAATGTACAGAAAAAAGCGGGAAACTCCCTGATTTATTGGGGTTATGTCGTCGCCGCATTAGCCGTTGTCAACTATGTGTTGCTGCACACCTTGGATGATATCCTGCAAAGTTTTTTCATTTGGCTTGCGATGATCCCCGCAGGGTTGGTGTCGTACTTTATGGAGCGCCGGATTGTTCGGGAAACCTTGGTCAAAACGCATATCGACAAAATCAACGCTACGGTATGGCAAGGATTTCTTGTCAGTTTTGTGGTGTTTACGGTGGTCATCAATTTGCTTGTTGTCAGGTTGGATATGCAAGAAATACTGATGTTAAACATTCCCGTGATGCTTACCTTGTTGGGAATGGGGATATTCATTTCGGCGTGCATCTTTCGCTATAAAGTGTGGTATGCACTTGCGGCGATAACGTGGGCGGGCGCGATTGTGAGTGTGCTTGTGAAATTGGAAATGCAGTTTATCGTTTTCGCCCTGTGTATGGTGATAGGTATTGCCGTGCCGGGACATACATTGAATTGTCAAGCCAAGAAAAATCATGTTTAAAGACCTCGATCCGTTGTTGCATTCGCAGTTGCGGCTGGCGATTATGTCGATACTTCTTAGTGTTGACGAGGCTGACTTCGTCTATCTCAAGGAGCAGACCAAAGCCACGTCGGGCAACCTAAGCGTGCAAATCGAAAAACTCCGAGAGGCAGGCTATATCGGTGTAAACAAACTGTTCAAAGGCAGGATGCCCTGCACCGTTTGTAGCATCACCAAGAAGGGGATTTCTGCGTTTGAAGCCTATACCAAAGCATTGCAGAGTTATATTGGTAAGAGATAGCGCAGTGGAAAAAAAATTGAACATTCAACAAAATATAAACCGTCCGAAAGGACATAAAAAATAAAATAAAACATGAACAAAAGTATACTTTGTTTGCAATAATACAGAAAAAATGTGTATCTTTGCTCTCTGTTAAAAATTCAAAAATAAATGAACGCTCCAACATATACAATCAGCACAAGAGCCATTGATTTGGTTGCGCGAATTGCCGAAAAACTTGGTGAGATACGAGGTTCGGGCGAATATAGTCGCAATTTGCGTTTGCGAAAAATAAATCGTTTGCGGTCTATTCAGTCTTCTTTGGCTATTGAAAATAACACGCTTACACTCGGTCAAGTTACAGATATTGTTGAAGGTAAACGAGTTTTAGGATTACCACACGAAATTCAAGAAGTGAAAAACGCTTATCAGGCTTACGAGCATTTGCTTGAATACGACCCTTATAAAGTCAAAGACTTTTTGAAAGCCCACCAATTTATGACTGCGCAATTAGTAAAAGAAGCCGGACATTTCCGTTCGCAGGGAGTTGGTATTTTTGAGGGAAGTAAACTTATTCACGCTGGAGCAAATTATAAATTTGTACCACAATTAGTTACAGACTTATTTTCGTGGGCAAAAAAAACAGATGTACACCCGCTTATCAAAAGTTCAATCGTTCATTTTGAAATTGAATTTATACACCCATTTATAGACGGAAACGGTAGAATTGGACGACTTTGGCAAACACTTGTTCTTTCAAAATGGAATGAACTGTTTGCCTGGTTGCCTGTTGAAACCGCAGTATATGAAAATCAACAAGGCTACTACGATGCTTTGGCAATTTCGCAAAAATCAGGCGATTCGGTATCTTTTATTGAATTTATGTTCAATGCAATTTTACAAGCATTAGAAGAGTTGCCTTCTCGAAGAATTACCGATATATTTACCGATATAAATACCGATAAATTATCAAAAGCCGAATTGGAAGTTTTAGAACAGATAGCAGGCTATCTTGACAAAAACGGCGAAATAACTAACTATCGAGCACAATTATTAACAAACAAATCAGATGTCAGTGTAAAAAAATACTTCGCCAAATTCGTAGAACTTGGACTATTACAAGTTGAGGGGAAAAATAAAGGAAGAAAGTATAAAATCAAAGTTAAAAGAACAGTGTAATTTTACAAAAAATTAATAATAATCAAAACATCACCCCCAATGAAATCATCACAAATTTTTTTAATGGTCGCCTTGATGATAGCGGCTTTGGGATGCAAGAGCAGCACCAACAAAGCAGAAGATAACGCCGAAGTAATCACTACCGGATCGGCAGACAGCGACCAAAAGCCAATCGACAAGTCGGCTATCCATCCGGACGACATTCAAATCATAGATCAAACTTGCCTGATATTTATCGGTCCCGAAGCGAAAGAGTTTAAAGATGAAGATTCGGAGGAAGCACAAATGTATCTTATGGGTATTGACGGATTTGCTTGGTATTCGTACGAGGCGGGGTTGCGGTTTGAAAATGCCGGTATCACGACCATTCACGCCCAAAAGCATTACTTGTCTTTTGCTCTGGACGGTGGCAAGGAACATATCGTAGATGCAAAAGAACGTCCCGCCAGTGCGATTCTTTACCGAAAGGGTCAAATGCCCATGCTGACGGAGTTCTCGTATGTTACAGATATTTCGGACAAGGCTTATGACAGGATTGCAAACTATTTTCGAATAGACAAAAATTTATTGATAAATGCTTTTAATGAAAATCACGATACTCACGATGCGACTGTTACAATCAGCAAAGCACCGGGCAATATGGCAGGCGATTATCATTTCCTTGCCGACCACCAAACGAATGAAAGAATAATATTTCGTACACAAAAACATATTGAAAATTTCATGTATTTCGAAATAGAAATTTCAGACGACGATGATAATTTTGGTTTTCTTTCCGGAGAAGTATTATTTAGTATTGATAATTTTACTCCCGAAAAACCTTTTGTTGTAACTGCTGACATAGGATCGGGGATACCGGTTAGAGGCATACTTATTGAACACAGCGGTATGATAAAATATTTTTACATAACTGAAAGCGGTATGGACGGTTCGCTTGCACTTATTGAGTTTACGCCGTCGCAACGTTGAAATAACTATTAAATCAGAATACCTATGAAAACATCACACATTTTTCTAACAGTCACAATGATGCTCGTGGCTTTGGCGATAACAGTAACTTCATCGTGCAGCGGAAAAAAAGCACAGGGCGGAAAAATGCTCGAAAGAATTGAATACCAAGGCGAAGGCGGTGAAATAACGACCTTTGAGTACGATGGCAAAAACCGTATCGTAAAAACGTATAGCGATCAAAGTCCTGATAGGACAATTACTTACCATAAAAACGGTTCGGTTAAAATCACTTATGATACATACGGGGAAGCCGATTTCGTTAAAAAAGGAAATACGTTGGTCAACAATACATGGGGCGATGACAATGCAGGCATTGAAACCATAACCCTTGACAAAGATGGGTATATCTCCAGCATTGAACGGACACACAGCGGTAACATTGGTTGGAAAGAAGTCATTACCTTTCAGTATGCAAACGGTAATCTGATAAAAAAAATAACTACCAATTCGTCGACTAACGAACCGGACGGAATTTGGGTCGAAGAATTCAAATACGACGATAAAAAGTCGCCGTTTTTTGGTTGCCAAACTCCCAGATGGCTTATTCAGTATCTATATCCTTGGTTTGGAATTAACAATAATATCGTTGAACACAACACGAATGACCAATATATTGTGGTTACGTACCAATACGAATATGACAGCGACGGATTTCCAACCAAAAGGTCATTTCATAGTTCGAGCCAATACGAACAGAATTCGGGAGTTGATTATACTTTTACCTATCGTGGCGGGTTGATTTCTGAAGATATTCTTACCAAAGAACGTGCTGCAACAAACCGCGAACCTCTCTTTGACATATACGGCGAATGGGTGTGGGTAGCACCATCGGGAGGCATTTGGGAATGGTTTTATGCACCGCCCGACATCACGATAACACCCAACAACAAAGCATCGGCACTTTTCTACGAAAGTCGCTATAATGGTGCAATAAGCAAAACCGACGAATATCAAATCCATATCCACATGACTTCAGGTATGGCAGAAGGCGAATCATTCGATGTTGACGAAGAATGGATTTTGATATACGACCCCGCCAAAAAATTACTTAAATACGGCGAACATTATTTCAGACGAAAAACAGAAAATGAATTTTTTATTCTCGTAAAGTTCAACGATATAACCATCAATATGGCTGTTTTATATTCTCACGTTCCCAACCATGATTGGGCACGATATGTCATAGACAGTTTAGTTTTCATGCATGACAATGTATTGCATTCGGTAAGGATTGATACGTGGTCTGAATTTTTCCGTTCTCCTGATGATTACAGTTCAGAAATGATTTTTGCTGACGATTTCAATTTTGACGGTCATGCCGATTTTGCGATTTTATTCAGCAGAGGCACATCTAACACATCGTCGATATATTTCATATACAATCCTCGCACGAAAACCTTTGTACGCAACGAAGAACTATCCTCAATGATGAATGTTTCGTTTGACAAAAACACACAAACCATAAGAGAAAACAATGTTAGCGGTGCAGGTCTGTATTATTCGAATAGCGAATATAAATGGGTAAATGGTGCATTAACGCTAATCCGTACCGAAAATCAGACTTCTCGCGATGATGGCGTTTTTATCCGAATAACGCGTACACTTCAAAACGGCAAATGGGTAGAAGAAACCGAAACGGTAGAGTTGGAGTAGTAAAAATAATAATTTAACAAATAAAATACCTATGAAAACATCACACATTTTTCTAATAGTCGCCCTAATGATAGCGGCTTTGGGCTGCAAGAGCAGCACCAACAAGGCAGAACATAACGTCGAAACAATCACCACCACCGGCTCGACAGACCGCGACCCTACTATAGCCGAAACCGAAAGTTGGACGGAAGAAAGTTTTACGGAAAGTACAAGCACAAACACAGACTATGCTATTCGCTTGGCTGACGAAACGGTGCTAAGCCGGTATTCCTCTTATCATGGAACTATCGATGAAGACAGTGAGTTTGGAGTGAGCGTGATAATCGCTCGTACAAAGGTGAGGGATTTTATATTTTTTGAACTTTCCCATGAGAACCGCTGGGAATCCGAAAAGCCTGTTAATTTAGGGCAAAATACTATTTTTCAATTCGGCGAATTGACCCCTGAAAAGCCATTTGTAACAGACTTACTTGAAGGCTGGCAACGCGGGTTTTCTTATGTCGATGAGAATAATGTAAGACGGTTTTTCTCAATCGAGTTCGATGACAATGGAGTGGCTTACCTTTCGGAATTTAAGGCGAGAGGGCGATAATTTTAATCAAAATAAATATGACAGATTTAACAAAACAAGAACCATACATTAAGCTGACAAGCAGCGAAGATGCACTTTTCAAAGACATATCCACGCTGATAGAACAAAGTCGCCGCAGAATTTACGCCCATGCAAGCGGTACAACTGTATTGTTGTTTTGGCAAATCGGACGGCGTATCAACAGCGATGTATTGGAAAACAAGCGAGCAGATTATGGCAGAAAGATTGTGTCGACACTGGCGACACAATTGATGGGAAAGTATGGACGCTCTTTTGAGGCTCGTAATATGCGCCGTATGATGCAGTTTGCAGAGCAATTTGCGGATATTGAAATTGTGTCGCCACTGGCGACACAATTGAGTTGGGCACATATCATTGAAATTCTACCCCTGAAATCAGTGGACGCCAAGTTGTTTTATTTGAATCAGGCGGCTCGAGGGTATATGGGTAAGCGGGAACTGCGTAAGCAAATTTCTCGCAAAGCCTACGAGCGAAAAGAAATTGCCGACACGCAAATTTCAACCCATTCGCCAATCCCTCCCGGAGTATTCAAAGACCCTTATCTCTTTGATGTAATTGGACTTAAAGACGAATATCTGGAGGCGGATTTGGAGGAAGCGATATTGCGTGAGTTGGAGAAATTTATTTTAGAGTTTGGCAAGGGTTTTACCTTTGTAGAACGGCAGAAACGCATGATCATTGATGGTCGTGACCACCGTTTGGATTTGCTTTTTTACAATCGAGATTTGAAACGACTTGTGGCTGTGGAATTAAAGTATGGACGATTTGAGGCTTCCAACCTGGGGCAGATGAGATTGTACTTGGGTTGGCTTGACAAATACGAACGCAAAGACGGCGAAAACGCTCCTATCGGTTTGATACTATGTTCCGAAAGCGGACGAGAAGAAATCGAACTTTTACAATTAGACCGAGACGGTATCCTCGTTGCTGAATACTGGACAGAATTGCCACCCAAAGCCGAATTTGAACAAAAAGTGCAAGCGATACTTGTAGAAACACGTGAGCGATTAGAACAACGTAACCTTTTAGTAAGCGATACGCAAACAGATGACAAAGAATAGGTTATAGAATAATGTAAAATAATAAATCACATGAAAACAACACACATTCTCGTAACAGTTGCCCTAATGATAGCGACTATGGGTTGCGGTAGCAGCAAAAAAACAACCGATGGCAACGGCGTTTACGTCGGTCAGCCAATCAGCGAATTCCTCTCTATTTTCAAGGGGAAATATAAAGTGGAAAAAGGAACCATTGAAGTTAATGACTTTGATGCTTACCACGTGTTTGAGAACAACGAAAAATTATTTTCGGTTGAATTGGATGGCAGTCCGGATGTCGTTAGCAGAATATGGATTTACAGTCCACTGTTGAAAACAGAAAAAGGCATTGGCATTGGCTCTACCTTGGCGGAATTGCGGTCTAAGTATGAAATTTCCGGTGTTAGCGAGTTTGAGCAGCAGGTGTGGGTGCAGGTTGATGAACTTTCCGCAACGTTTAGGGTTATATTCGTTGAAAATTTTGATATACAGAATTTTGATATACAAGCCAATTTTTTGGTTAAAGCAAGTAGAGGCGAAATGCCCACACCCGCAGAAATATACACTTTCAAAGATATATCTGTTTGGGGCGACCATGTTATGATAACAACCGACAAACGCATCATCGTGCGAAACGCAGATGAAACAACCGATGCAACCACCACAGACCACGACCCAAGCATAGCCGAAGACGAGGATTGGGCGGAGGACGGCTTTGAAGACGAGGCAATAGAGCAAAAAGAACAGTTGTTTTTTGTAACCGAAAACGATTGGGAAGGCGTGAAATGCAAGATAACCATACAGATAGATGGACAACCCCAACGCACTGTAACCGCAAAACAATACTTCGAATTTTTATATGAATATCATTCCATTCCTGTCGCTATTGAGGAATGTGTTTTCCCAAATGCAACGTTGGCACAGGTTTACAACATCGTTAATAAGCCGAATTTGCAGTACTTGCAAGAGGTGCTGCCTACAGCCCATGCAGTATTTTCCTATGAAGACGAAAGTATAACCGTAACGTATGACTATAAATCGGAAAAACATCTGTATATAGAGATGCTTTGGGTGCATTCGGGTGGCGGCTTTACTGTAGAAATCATCGAACAGGACAACGAAACTAAATCGAAAGTTTCTACGTTTGCACCTTAAAGAGTAATGTTTTTTTTAATCAATAATATCAATGAAAATGCCAAAAATCATAGAAAATACAAGTGATCAGTTGCTCCTTGGGATAGAAAAACTTATTGAGCAAACGGGCATAAATGTAGCCATATATCTAAACACGAAAATAAGTCGGTTGTATTGGGCGATTGGCAACTATATCGTTACAGAAATGCAGTATGAAACATACTCTCAGCACGGACAACAAGTTCTTGCGACACTGTCGCAAAGATTGACCGAAAGGTTTGGGAAAGGCTATAGTTATTCCGCTCTGACCAGAATGATTAAAGTTGCTGAAACGTGGTTTATCGAAAAACTGAACAAATCTATTGCCATAGCACAACAAAACGCTTTAAATATCAAATAAAACACCTATGAAACCATCACAAATTCTCCTAACAGCCCTAATGATAGTGGCATCCTGGACACTAAGCGGGCAAGAAATCAGAATAAGCGTCGACTATACCCACGATGTGGATTTAAGCACTTATGCCTCGCATCTTGAATATGACGAGTTTGAGGGCAAAAACAAAGACGACTATTACCATTACCAAATGGTCATCACAACAAACATAGCAGTAAAGGGCTTTAGATACATCAGCCTTTCAAATAGCGGACAGATAGACTTTAGCCACGACTTCGGCGATATGAACATAATCATTGAAGACAGCATACGGTATTCGTTAGACGTGTTTTTGCCCGAACAGCCGTTAGTCATCACCCGACCCAGCGACCCTGGCATATATTCAGGCAGAGGGATATCTTACATAGATGAAAATGACACAAGGATCTATTTTATGATCTATGATTCCCACGGAGACGGTTCGCTTAATCTCAGTGAGTTTTTCCCCGGACGTCCGGGTATAGAATACGGCATTGAACGCGAGTTTCTAACGAAAATAAATACCGACCCTGCACATAAGGATTATGGTATGAAGCTTGAATGGATTATGCTGGAGCAGACAGGCTCGCTCAGTTTTGATGGCGTTGCTACTGTCTGGATTGACGAACTGACGGAGCCAAAGATGTATGAAATACCGATAGAGGTCATTGGCGAAAAGTCAAGAGTAGTCTGGACTTGGGACGTGAAACCCGGCGGGTTCGACTTCCTGAAAGACGTTGTGATGCCAAACGCCGACCCCGAGCCAATAGCCATAGAAATGGTGTTTGTAAAAGGCGGAACGTTTACGATGGGAGCCGATAGCGATAATTTTTTGCAAAGTGCTGAAAAACCTGTGCACAGCGTAACCGTCAGCAATTTCAGCATTGGCAAATATCCCGTAACGCAGGCACAATGGACGGCGGTGATGGGCTACAACTACTCCAATTTCAAGGGCGACCATCTGCCTGTGGAGAATGTCAGTTGGGACGAGGTTCAGCGGTTTATCGCAAGGCTAAATTCGGTGACGGGCAAAACGTATCGTTTGCCCACAGAGGCTGAATGGGAGTACGCCGCTCGCGGAGGAGCAGAGGGTAGGGGATATCGATTTGCCGGCAGCAACAACATCAATGAAGTGGCTTGGCACTGGCCTAACAGCAATCGCAAAACGCATCCGGTCGGCAGCAAAAAACCCAATGAATTGGGACTATACGACATGAGCGGTAATATCGGCGAATGGGTTAACGATTGGTATGATGTTTATACCGCCGAAACCAAGACCAACCCACAGGGTCCTCCAACCGGAGACCTTCGCATTCGTCGTGGCGGCGGTTGGAGCAGCACTTTCGTCGAATATTGCAGCGTAACGTCCCGCCTTACCGGCAGTCCCGAAATGCGAAGTGAGCATATCGGCTTTAGACTTGCACATAGCGAATAAAACGAAATAATTAACAATTAAAATCGAAAAACCATGAAACGAAGCGTATTGATATTTATTATCGCCACAATATCTGCGAGTCACGCAGTTGCACAAAATTTTGAGAGCGTACGCGACAGCATAAGTTCGCATGTAAGACTGTTTGTGAGCAACAGTATCAGCCATTATGATGATACAGACCATCCTCGCAACAAGGTCATGCACATGTTTATAGACGTTTTTGATGCAAGAAAAAACCTTGAGCCCGACGACTATTATGAGGGTATCATCACTTCGGAGGAGCGCGATGAGATGTTGCAGAAAATGTCATCGTTGAGGATGGAGGCGTTTGCCTTGTTGAACGATTTGTTTTACGCCGACTTTTTAGGTGTTTCGGATGGTCAAGAAGCCCGAGATGTAGACATGCGAAGGATGGTCTGTTGTATGACACTTTCGATGATTTCAGGCAGTTGGAGCGGTGTTTTCTTTGAACAGGCAAGGAATATTACCACAAGAGATACCTGGTATAGTTATCCCCATTGGTACACGATGGTGAGTGTGTTTGAGATCTTGCTGAGGCTTGACTTCCTTATCGGAATAACTGCGAAGCATGCCGACAATCCTGAAGATATCGAGGAAATGACGGCTGAATTTACAGAAGCGATAATCGCCAAATTCAACAAACTAAACAGTTATCTCACGAACATTTTAGAAAATCACGGATACGATGTTGATATGGAAGAGCTTATCAATTATGTTAACGGTCTTCAGCAAGCCGTGACTGCAGCGGCAAACAAGACTTTTTGAAATTGATAATTTCACACATATCCAACCAAATCACCCAAAAAACTTGCTCATTTCAAAAAAAAATCGTAACTTTGCAACCGCCGTAACAGTTACGGTGGTAACAAAACAATTTTATATATGAAATTTTACAACAGAACGAGCGAGATTGCCGAATTACAGCGGATAAAAGAACTGTCTTTTACCGAGCATTCGCGAATGACGGTGATTACAGGCAGGCGACGCATCGGCAAAACAAGCCTAATCATGAAGTCGGTTGAGAACGAACCGACCGTTTATCTCTTTGTGGGCAGAAAGACTGAGGCTGCTCTCTGTGCCGAATATATTCAGGCGATTGCTAATGCGTTGAATGTGTTTGTGCCGAGCGAAATTGCGAGTTTCCGTAGTCTGTTTCAGTATCTGATGGAAATCGGTACGCAAAAGTCGTTCAACCTTGTCATCGACGAGTTTCAGGAGTTTTTCGACATCAACGAGGCTGTCTATAGCGATATGCAGAATATCTGGGATCAATACCGTCGCCGAACCAAGGTCAACCTGATTTTGAGCGGCTCTGTCTACTCGTTGATGCATAAGATTTTTCAAAATTCGGAAGAACCGCTTTTCGGTCGTGCCGACAATATCATCAAACTTTCGCCCTTTGATACCGACACGCTCAAAACCATTATCAGCGACTATAATGCGGATTATCAGAATGATGATCTGTTGGCGTTATACTGTTTCACAGGTGGCATTCCCAAATATCTGGAACTTATTTGCGATGGTTGCGAGTTGAAAGTTGAGCGAATGATTGAGTTTATCGTTCGTGAAAACTCGCCGTTTATTGATGAGGGCAAGAACCTTTTGATAGAGGAATTCGGCAAAAATTACGGCACGTATTTTTCGATTTTAGGAGCTGTTTCAGGCGGTATCAACACACAACCCGATATCATGGCGACGCTCGGCGATAAGAGCATTGGTGGGCAAATCAAGCGATTGATTGAGGATTACAATGTGCTGAAACGCCTGCGTCCGATTGGCTCTAAGGAGGGCACACAGCGGGTTCGCTACGAAATTGCTGACAATTTTCTGCAGTTTTGGTTCAACTATTTCGACCGCCATCGTGCCCTGATTGAGATTAAGAATTTTGCAGGTTTGCAAAACATCATCAAGGCAGATTACAACACGTTTTCCGGCAAAATTTTAGAACGCTATTTCCGTACGAAGTTGGCTGAAAGCGGCCTATACCGCGACATTGGCGCATGGTGGGAGGCAAAGGGAAATCTTAACGAAATAGATATTGTCGCCCTCTCGTTAGAAAAAAACAAAGCCTTGGCAGTAGAAGTCAAACGACAGAAAGACCGCTATCGCCCGACTGTTTTTGCCGAAAAGGTTGAGCGACTAAAGCAGATTGTTTTGCCGAATTATGAGGTTGAGGCTTGTTGTTTGTCGGTGGAGGATATGTAGAACTATAGCAAAAATTTTGGACTTATGCTTCGTTGTGTTCGCGACAAATAAAAATGAAAGGTAAAAATCAATGTTAATTTAAAAATTAAATTATTATGATAGTTTGGTCAGGACGAGGTTTTCTCATTGTTTTAATTTTCGTTGCTTGTATGTTTTTAGGAAATTTAATTTTCCCAAAAGGTATGGCAGATTATGTTTTTATTTTTACCGGTTTGGTATTAGCGATTTTTTGTTGGATTGCAGGTATGGCATGGAATACCAAAAAAGACAGAATGGTTACTGATGACGAAACCGGACAAAAGATTTTACTCAAAGGAGGTGGGCATAATTTTTTTTGGATTCCTATGCAATATTGGGGCATTATTTTTGCAATTTTGACTATCGTGATTTTGTTTCAAAATTCAATGTGGTTGGCTATCGGAGCAACCGTAGTATTTTGTACAATAATTTTTATTTACCAAATGAAAAAACTGAAAGAAAATAAAAATGAATCCACTATGAATTCAGAGCCAAAACAACCCGAAGGGGTAGAAACAGAGGAAGAAAGATTAAAGAGAAGAGCAGAAAAGGAAGATCATAGTAGATTTATGCCAAAATAAAAACGAAAGGGATGAATACCACAAAAATATATTTGTATCTTAAACTTGTAGCGTACCAACTTGTAGTGTTTGTATTGACATTTCTTTCTCCCTTGGGGTACAGAGAACAAAGATGTCGTTCGGTCGAACACGAAATGTCTATATCGTGCTTTGTTCAAGCATTTAAAAATTGGTTTATGGATTGGGATTATTTTTTGACATTAAGCACTATTGGTATTTCGTTTGGATTTGTTTTTTCTGCATTAAACATTTTTGTTTTCAAAAAAATGAATTTTAATAGTTTGTTTTCCGCTGTGCTTATCATTCTTTATGGATTGTGCTTTTTGTTGACAGCAGGGCTTATTGGATTTGATGATTTTATTTGGGGCATTAGTCAAATGCTTTTTCCGGTATTATTCACATTTATATTTTTTGCGATTTATTTAAGAAAAAAAATAGATATTATTCCACAAAATAATCCAAAGAGATAAACAACAAATAAAATCACTATCTTTGCAGAATGAAAAAGCTCGTTTTAGTTTTGGTTATCGCAGTTATCGGACTTGTAGTATTCTTTTCTTACAAGTATTGTTACTATTCTAAAATAAAATACGTTGCAGAGCATGAAATTCCTGATTATTCAGTATCAATTTGCATGAGAATGGATAGTTATTTTGTTAATTATTTTCACTACCCTACAAACGTTGAAGACTTATATGAATTTGAAATAATAAAGCACCTTGTTCCTGACATTCAGAGAAGAATGAGGGTGCTTTATTATGATGATAAATACTTGATTTATCACGGACGAAAAATAAAAAGAAAAAACGCTGTTGTTTTAGAGCCAAATAATCGAAGAGAAAGGTTTGATCAACATTTAGAGTGGTCAGAGGGTATTCGTACATCGGACAAAGAATGGGGAGAAGAGATGCGTGATTGGTTTGGCGATAATTACCCATTTAGATTAAAAAACATAAATTTTTTGAATTACTTGCTACATGGACGAATTACAGTAACCACTGGCGGTATAAAGATGAAAACACCATGTGAAATATATGAATGGGCAGGAGAAATGGATGTTCCTCTTTATGATAATTACATTAGATTTTACAAAAATGGCAAGATTAGTTACAATGATACTTTGAAACAAAAAATAAAAAATGTTCTAAAAGATTTTATTTTTGAGATTGTCGGCACAAAGCCTGATTATTCTTTTCCGCCACCACCGCCATCATCTGACTCTGAAGAGAACAAACGTGTTTTTGCGTTTATCAGAAAAGATACAGATAACACCTATTCATTATCTTTTGTTTTTTGTGGAAATTTTCAGTCGGAAGAAAAAGTGAGTTTATCATTGTCAAGATTAAAAGAAAAATTCTATTTATTTCCGCAAGAATATGATTCGATTATTGTTCCTATCAGAATTCAACCTGAACATTGGTATTATTAAATCAAAATGAAAAAACTCAATATCATAATTACATTAGCATTTTGCTGTATTTTTACAAGTTGTAAAGGTGTGGTAGAAGTGGAAAACGTAAAAGAAGGCGATTATTTTTTGCTATTGAAAGACGAAAAAACGATTTCGATAAACATCTTTGAGGAAAACAAAATAAAAGAAATAAGGAGTTTTCCCATTAACGAAAATTCTATATTTGCAACCGATAAAAAGCGAAGGGTTGTTGTACTCGACACAGCGAAAAACATCATTTTGCTTTATGATATTGGTTCTTCAATGGAATTAAAAATGTCTGTTCCTTTTGAAATGGAAGTAATTTCTCTTTTACTAAACGACGAGAATTTATTTGTTGGAGGGAAATTGATAAAACGAGGTTGGGGCAATGAAATGCTAATTCAATACCATTTGCAAAACAACGAATGGTATCAACTTGAAATTCCTGAGAACGTCCGACTGCCAGGAAAAGCCATTGACGACTTAGTGGTTAATGACAGTTTATTGATTGCTGTTGACAACATTTGGTATCCAAAATTTGTTTTGTTTTATCATTTAAACACAACTGGCAAACTTATTTTTTCTCATTCGAAACAAGTAGTATCAAACGGAGCCTACGAACATATTCATCAAGCCAAAATTACCCCTAAATACCTGGGATTAAAATCAACTTCTTGGAAAGGAGGAGGTACGAGGGCGTGCTTTGAATTTATTACAATATATGATAACCTTGATTTGACAAGTGTTTTTGTTGTCTCTGTGAAACGGCAAAAATGCCTTGACGATTATGAATTTTTTAACGATTTTCTCATAATTGGAAATAAACTATTTATTGCCAACAAAGAAAAAGGGCTGGGTATTTTTGAAATAAAAGAATCCTATTTTTATAAATTTAGTGAGGATGATATTACTTCTCCCAATGTCCAAGCAACCGAAGATATGGTCAATTATACGCAATATAAAAACGAAGAAATCATACACTTAACAAAAATTCCTAATGAAGAAAAAATTGTATTAACGATAAGAAATTCATTAGGAGAAATCAGACACGAAATAATTGAAGCATGAAAAAACTCTCAATCATACTAATTCTTTTCTTTGCCGTTCAACTCTGTTTTGTTTCCTGCCAAACTTCTTTTGAATTGATAAAAGCACATGGTTGTAATGACGACACTCCGAATTGGGGCGAAAGCCTTGGCGAGGTAAGTTTCAAAACAAATCAAACGTGGATTGTCGGAAATCAAGAATGGTCGGATGTGGTTATGGCGAGTGCTTGTCAGAAAGAAAGTTACATAGGAAGGCAAAGACCTTGTAACAGCGATAAAGAACTATGTTTCATTTCTGATTGTCGCTCTAATCTTGGCTATGGTGATTTGTTTTCTTGGTGTGCCGTTGTCCGATTTCAAAATGAACTTTGCCCCGATGATTGGAGAGTGCCTACTCGAAAAGATTTTATCGCTTTGGATAAAGCATTGGGAGGAACCGGAAAACACAGACGGATTCACCACCCAGATGACCGCCATATTGAAAGCCGATATATCAATGTTTGGGATGGTTCGCATGGTGGTTATGGCAGTTGGGATGTAATGAATGATAATCTCAATGCTTACAAATTATATAATCAAAATTCGATGGGGCTCTATTGGTCGCAATCAAGTAAGAGTAAAAACGGTGCTTATGGTTTGCGACTTTGGGACGATTTGAGTATCCATCCTCAATATACCGACCACAAAGGCGATGCGTTTATGCTTCGTTGTGTCCGCAACAAATAAAATCAAAATGAAAAACGAAACCCAATATATAGAATTTTATTCAGGAACTAATCAACAGGCTTGTGCTAGCGATGGTACGCTTGACTTTAAGCAATCAATACAGGGTAAAGGAGGGTATTCTTTATGACACATAAAATTTTGTTGATAGGTTTATTTTTATTCTGTTTGTTTTCGTGTAAGACCAACAATCAAAAAGACACAAGTGAAGAGATTTATGTTATCAAATACAAAGATTTTAGCGATGTAGATACAAATGAGATGCTTTTTGTAGAATATTACTTGGATTATAACATCATACTGTTTGATTCTATTTCTGATATTTATTATCATAAAAAAAGATGGGTTTGCAGAACAGGATGGCCGTTCAATGGCAATTTGCCATATTTTGGATTTTTACAACCAAAAGATTTTGTAAAAGACGATGATTTAGATAGGGTAAAAGAAACGGTATTGGCGGCAATACTGTCAGATTCTACGAAAGAACGTCATTGGGTTGGACTAATATACAATCAAGACACGATTAGGGATAAAAGATATTTTGAATTAAGAAAATTTTTCTCAGACAATAACATTGGCGTATCAACACGAAAAACGACAGAAGAAGAGGATGCTATCCTAAAATCTATAATGAACGAAGAAGAATACGAGCCATGGCTAATTGAGTGGAAGAATACGTTTTGGGCTCCTGACAGCCGATTTTATGAATAAAAACACCAAATCCAGAAACAAAACTACGCCAAATTCGGAAGTAAAGACGGCATTTTTGTTGTTCCGATAAAATAAATTAACAAAATCAAAATGAAAAAACTCTTAATCATACTAATTCTTTTCCTCGCTGTGCAACTTTGTTTAGGGCAAAACGGCTGTAACGACAGCGTTATTGATTTTTCAGAAGTGCCTCCTCCTCCGCCACCACCACCACCCGTACTTCCAGAACGGTTACCTTTACTCGTTTTAATTATAGAACGCAATGTTATTTCTCTTGATGATTTAGAAAGCATAATTATAGTGAAAGACACAAATATTTTAGACACATTGAACATTCCTAGGCTTAGAGAAAGGGTAAATGTTAACAGAATTTTATCGGGGCAGATTGATACTGTTAAAAATGAGAACGAGGTTTATTATTATCGAACTTTTTGGGGAAGGAGAAGTCTAGTAAAAGCGGAAAAATATAATTCTCAAAATTTATTGATAGAGTCCATTATCTTTGGCGATGATAGCGTTATTAGTTCAAAAACTTTTTTTGATTACAACCAAAAAGGAGAACTTCTTTCTGATACAAAGTACAATTTTTGGATTGAAACACCGGATTCTGTTTTAGAATTAAGCGTTTTCTATAAATATAAAAAAGGCAGATTGGTAGAAAAAAACGCAGTTAGAAATATGCTTCATTCTTCTGCAAAATTGGTATCGAACATTTATTATAACAAGTTAGGAAAAGAGATAAGATCAGAAACTACAACATTTCAAGATGATGATATGGTGTGGAAGAGAGCATTTGAATTTAAATACAATAAAAAGGGCAAGTTAGAGATGTATGTTTATCGCGATTTCGAAACGCAAGAAAAAATTACTTTTGAATATATTGGAAACAGAATCATAACGCATAGAATTATTGGCAAAATTAAAGAAAAATATTATGAATACATTTTGGAATGATACAATAAAACCCTTCACGATATTCGTTGTCTTCGCTTGCTGTTTGTCGATAGAGGATATGTAGAACTATATCGGTTATATCAAAAAATGAATAAACCCCAAAACCAATGAAAAAAACAATAATCATTTTAAGTACAATAGCATTAATTGTTAGTTGTGGACACGCAACGGCAAAGCACGAAAATGAAAAACTTCCCGACGTTGAAAGTATTGACATTTCTGAGTTGCTTGGAAAAGAAAAAGAATTTTTCGGAATGATAGGCGATGATGTTCAAAAAATGGGAATAGTTTTTTTATCAACAACGAGAATAAGTGAAACCGAATACGAAGTAATTGGAAAGTCAAAAGTCAAAAACAACATTTGTGATTTCAAGGGTGTAATAGAAACACAATATGTAGTAGAATCAGACCTTGATGAAGAATACAGAGAAGTGGGTTATGCTGACGGAAAGGTCATAGGAAAATATCGTTTTTATGAAGACAAAAATCAAACCCACACAGGGATATTTGAAGGCAATTTTGAGATTTACTGGGTATATCAAGACGACAACACAATAGGTCTTGCTGATTTGTGGTACACCGTATCTGACTACAACGCAATTTTTAATGGAGAGTGGAGAAATTATCAAACGGGAAGTATAAAAAAAGCGTGTTGGAGCAATTACAGAGGCTGTTATCCAAGAAGTTTTCGGAGCGATGGACCCGACGTGATTCCTCCAACGGAATACCGTTCAAAAGGTTGGTTTGAAGTTGATATGTTTTCCTCTGATGAAGAAAAGAGAGCAATAGCGGAAAAAGAATGGTGTGAAAATTGGTTGGATTGGTGGAAGTAAATAAAATTTTAAAATAAATACAATGAACACAACAATTATTTGCCCAACGTGCAAGACTAATTATGAGGTTCAACCTCAAAGCGAGTATCTAAAAGAACAAACATATCGTTGACCCAATGCATGGTCTCTAACTAACAGCTTGTCAAAATAGCGTTAGCAAGCCACCATGCCTGACCACATCACCAAAAACTTGCCCTTCTCAAAAAAAATCGTATCTTTGCAAAAAAAAACGACACGCACTACGAGAAAAATCCTTTATTCTGCAATGATACTATGCATAATTTTCTAAAAACAACAACACTCGTTCTCTTAATTCTGAACCTCGCACATTCATTGCAGGCGGGAGAGGACAACAGACCGATACATAGAAATGCCCTAAAAACTACGTTCCTGTCGCTCATCACAGGATCGGCTAAACTGACCTACGAAAGGGCTGTTTTTCCGGAGCAATCCGTTGAGGTTACAGCAGGAATTATCGGCGTTGGTTTTGACAAATTTCGAGTGAATCCGAAAGGCGGGTTGGTGCGTGCGGGCTACAAGTTCAATCTTCTGCAATCGGCTAATAGCACGTTAAGCGGACTATATGTCAGACCCGAATATGCATGGTCGTTCTTCGACTACGATGCAAGAAACGGCAGTGGCGAAAGAATCCGTTCATCCATGCAAACCATCATGGGATGCGTCGGCTATCAACACGTGATAAAACGGCTGGTTTTAGAGGGCTTTGTCGGTGCAGGCATAGAATGGGGCGAGCCGGTGGAACTGCAATACCACCACGGCTTCGTAGAACGCTATGGCTGGCTCACGCTGACGTTTGGAGTTAGGGTGGGGTTTGCTTTTTGAACAGCCCCACGCTGTGATACCACCGCCCCAAACCACCAAAAAATTTGTATATTTCAAAAAAAAATTGTAACTTTGCACATGTTTATGAGTTAGCGGTAATGCTTAGCAAACTTTCTACCAAGTAGAGAAACAAAAATAAAATCAAAATGAAAATGAAAATCATACATTCAAGTTTAATTTTTGCACTTTGTTTGCTCATTCCTTTTTCGGTTTTTGGACAAGATGAAATAAAAGTAAAATATATTTCAAAAGATGTTGATAAACGACCGCTTTATTTCATTAATGGAAAAATTCAAACATATCAAACCATTATCCCTATTGACCCTGCGATTATTGATAGTATTCGTGTCGAAAAAGAGGAGTTGGAAATAGAAGGTAAGAAATATTATGGGCAGATATTTATTAATTTGAAAAACGAATCTAATTTTAGATTAATCTCTCTGGTTGATTTAGCGAAAAAGCACACGAATATCGAAAGTGGACCTACTGTTTTTATGATTGACGATGAACTCATAAAAGGAGATTATGAGGAATATCTTGTTGATGAAAAATATATACTTCAGATTATCGTTGATACCACAAATATAGAGGGACAGAGTATGAACGTAGTTCGGCTTTTGACCAAAACCAAAGAAAATATAGAAAAATCAAACAAAATTAGAATTAGATAAAAGCAAACGCGCTACCACTAACTAATGGTTTGGCACAACGGACAGCGACAACCACAGACAAACAAATAAAATGAAAATAAGAACACTGATAACATTTGTACTGATCTTTTCTTTCTATTCACAGGCGTTTGCAACTGCACAAGCATCTGACAGATTAGTTTACAAAGGAGATACTATATCTATTTTCTCAAATCCGCTTGAGCAGCATTCAGATATTGACTCATTGAGGTTAAAAAAGTTTGGTCTTGAATGGATGTTTATGAATACTGCCTGTTGGAGAGGATATATTGCAGAGTGGAAAATAGAAGATGACCAACTTTATTTGATTGGAATTTTTGGCGATAAATCACGTGCTGACTTGGCAGGTTTGTTTGGTGCAAAATTCATTGATGGAAAAGTAAAAGCAGATTGGGTTTCTGCAAATATTCTTTCACCGCAGGGGAAAGAAATACATAACACAAATAGTGGATATGAGGCCTATTATGAACGAGAACTAGAATTCCATATCGAAAAAGGAAAGTTAATAGGAACAACACTTCACGACAACTCGAAATCCAAAAAATCGGTCTATAACGAAAATCCGGAGATATTAAAAGAATTTATTTACAGCAATATCCAATGGGAAAGTTTGCCTGAACAAGATTCGGTAATCAGAGTATTCGTTGGTGTTGCCGGGACTCTTGATAGTGCAAGAGTTGTAAGGGGTTATAATGAAATATACGACCAAGAAGCAATTAGAGTCGTAAAATCAATTCCTGAATGGAGCGTATATTTCCGTAGAGGAAAAGTAGTACCTGAGGCTTAGATGATACCGATAATTTTTAGCGAAGAAAACAGATTAAAATATAAAAAATAACAACAATGCCGAAGCCTGCCCAAACCACCAAAAAACTTGTATATTTCAAAAAAAAATTGTAACTTTGCAAAAACATAAAACCAAACAAACATGTACAACCCCATTCCAATAGACCGAGAAAACCTCACCCTAATGGGAGTTTCATTCCCTGATCTGGCAACCCTCAATCGCACGGCAAACGCTGTTGGGTCGAATATGTTTGAGGGGTTTGTACCCACAGTAAACCATATTGCTCTCATTCGCGATTATGTCACGAACAAAATCACTTTTTTGCAATTTGTTGAAACAGCAAAAACCACCGGCAATGTCTAATCAGTATCATTATATCGACCCCGACTATACCTACACCGACCCTAAAACCGGTGTGTTAAGAAATTTGGCAAACGTTACCGACTTCAACACATTGCTTCTTGTCGAAAGTGGCACAGTCACGAAACGTATCGCTGAACTACAAGCAACCCCCATCAAAATCAAAAACGCCTCCACATTGCTCGACATTCACAAGCACCTGTTTCAAGACATCTACTCGTGGGCAGGGAACATACGGACAGTAGAAATCAGCAAGGGAGGCAAGCCCTTTTTCCCTTTGAGCCATTTTCGCAATGCGTTTATGCACATTGATGTGCTAATCACAGAATACAGAAAAACAGACAAAAAAGACAAGCCACAATTAGCACACAAACTCGCCGAAATACTGGATAATATCAATTACCTGCACCCCTTTCGAGATGGTAACGGACGCACACAACGTGAATTTTTGCGCCTACTCGCCACAGAGAAAGGCTTGTCGCTAAACCTCAACCCGCCCGACAATGCTGATATTTACGAACGCTATATGTCGGGGACAATTACCGGGGATGTGGAGCAACTGGCGGGGTTGATATTGGAGATTGTCTGATAGATATTTCAAAACACACACAAATGAACCCCTGCAAAACCTGCAAAACCCCAACCAACGGTAACTTCTGCTCAAACTGCGGACACCCCACTGAGATCACAAAAATCGACGGGCGATACATCGTTAACGAATTTACAGAAGTGTTGTCTGCGAACAAAGGCTTGCTGTACACTCTAAAAAATATGCTCATACGTCCCGGAAAAAGCGTTAGACAGTACATTGCGGAAGACAGAAGTCTGTATGTGAAACCCACCACGTTTATCGTTGTAACAGCACTGATTTATACCGTCATAAATTACTGTTTCCCTTTCTATGTTCCATACACAGAGGAACTCGACGGCTCTACAGTAGGTCTTATTAACAACTGGCTTGTAGAAAACATCGGCTATTCAAATCTGATCGTAGGGTTCTTTGTGGCATTTGTGATAAGGTTGTTTTTCAGAAAATCCGGCTACAACCTGTTTGAAATTTTTACGCTTATCTGTTTTGTATCCGGAATAGGGACACTGATTATGTCTGTCGGGGCTATTCTTCAGGCAGTGTTGCCTCTGAATGTAATGAATTTTATCCTGGTTATAGGCTCCGCTCACATGATATGGGCAATAGGGCAATTTTTTGGCAGAGGCTATCTAAAAGCGTTCCTGTCTTATGTGGTGTGTGTGCTTATGATTAGTATTTTGATAAGTATTGGCGGGACCTTGGTTGATGTTTTTTTGCGATAAATAAATCGTAAATCGTCGGGGTTTGGTTCGCCGATGTTTCGGGTTACTTCCTCACCCAAACATGGGTGATTTCGCCAAACACTAACTTGTGATACTCGCCGACTTCGGCGTGTGCATCTACAATAAATTTGCGATTTTCCTCAAAATAGAAATCATCGGGCGAAACCGTCGTAACGGAAACTAAATTGAGTTCGAGAATGAGTTTTGCCTCCTCGAAAGCCATGTTGCCTGCCGGCGTGTGTATGGCAGTCAGTTTGGTGTTTCGCATTTTCGCATCGTTGTCGCGACCGGTAGACATCCCGAACTGCATAATGTCAGCCCTAAATTCGTCATTAAAAAACGCCATGGTATACGTTTGTTCTTTACGCATGAGTTCGAGCGTATAGCGATTGGCACGCAGACACAGAAATGCCGCAGGTTTGCTAAACAGAACGCCCCAGCCTCCCCAGCCTGCAACCATCGAATTGTAATGAGACGGATTGCCCGCTGTCAGTACGACAAAATCCTCGCTGATAAGTTTGAAAACATCTTCGGGAATGTCTTTTACATCAATTTGCTCGAATAGATAGACAAAAGGGTGGATTTGGACTTCTCCGCGAGTTAATTCGGTTTGACCGAATGACGAGAAACCAAGTGCTGTAGCAGCAAACAGAATGATGGATAATTTTTTCATGTGTTGTATTTTTTTGGGGGTGAATAAATTTGACTATCGAAATTTTCTGCAAAGATACGAATTTTTTTGGAATATGCAAATTGGTGAAGTGTGAACCGTAGGGGCGACCCTTGCGGTCGCCCCTACAAATTCGGCACGGGCTACAAGCCCGTGCCAGCGGCTGCAACATTTTTTCCTGCAAGAATTTTTCAAGCTCTACAACCCCCGAGTACTTCTATTTTCGGTAGAAATAACGCTTTCTCGTGCACGTATGGGTGCAGGAGCGGGCTTTGTTGCGGGTGGTGCAGGATTTTTAGGTTTAGCGGAAGGCTGACCGGACGCGGGTTTGGGGGCATTTGGATTCGGGTTCGGATTATGGCGTGGGGGAGTACCTCTGCTGTTGCTACTCTTATAGTCGGTTAACGAATTGACCCGTGAAATTTTTGACGATATATTGTGCCCGCCTGTGGTCAGTAAATCGTGATAGGTAACAATAACCGAAGGCGTTTTCAAATAAGGTGCAGACGAATTTTTCAGATTGTTTACAAATGAATTTTTTACATGACTTAAATTCACGCCAAACAGTGTGAAATTAGGCTTTCCAACGCTGTGTGCCATACGCCGAATTTGGTGTGCACGATGATACATGGCAACTGCTTCTGCGTCCCATGAGCGTTGTCCGCGAGGATACGACAAATAACGACTTAATTTCCTGAAATGCTCGTCAGACAAGCCTTTTAGCATGGCTTGACCATTCGAAATTTCGTAAATCAATTGCCGTTTGATGTCTTGCTTGACATTGGAAATAATCTGTTCGCGTTGTTCGTCGGAATACTTGAAATCGCCCTGTTTTTCGTTGTTTGCAAGCTGTTCGAGAATTTGTTTATGTTGATATAATCTGAAATTTTTCCGCATGATACTGTCTGAAATTTGTGCAATTTCATCGCTTGAAAGGTTGCGGATATTATCCAAAAATCTTGTAACATGACCTTGCAAAAGATAAGGTTTATTCTCCGGAAACGCCGAAAAAATCTCGCCTTCGTAAGAAATTTCATTGTCAATGAACAGTTGATAAAGAGCCGTATATTGCACCACCCGAATCAAATCGGCATTGTTGAGCGTTGCAAAATAGTTGTAGGCTTGATTTTCGTAGTATGAACCAATAGACGTACTGTTCGCTTGCGAATGAAAATACGACACCGGTAAAGAGCCTGTCCGGTTGAGCGTATAGATGCTTTTTTCGTTCAAATCAATGGCGTACATGGCGTTTGCAGTGTTCCAATTATACACCAATTCGTTAAGTCCAAGTTTGCGAAACAACGGTCGGTCGAAAGGATAATGATCGGGCTTTGGATAATCGTAGTATTTCTCTTGAATAGTGCCACTTTCCGACCAATCTTTGAGCAAGATATCCGTCAACGTAAGTAGATCTCCAAATTCCGTATTTTCGAGTTCTTTACTTAAATAGGTGGGACACCAATCACGTCCGTCCGGCATTTTTCCTGCCAATAGATCGTTGATATCCAAACTTTGTGAAAGTTCTTTTTCCGTGATTGATGCCAAAAGCAAAATACTTTCAACGGTTAGCGGTGGCAGTTCAGAAAGTTTGGTTTCTCGCTCTCTGCCAATAATAACGAGGGTTGCACTGTCTGAAATAGCTCCCAAAATCAAATCTGCATCAAGTGTGAATTTACGGATATTGTGAATTTGCAAGGAGATATCAGATTTTTTAGGAATTGCCCATGCCACAAAACCCGGATCTTTGCTAAAAAACACATCATATTTTTGTTCCGTCAAAATCGTTTGAAATGGAAATGCGTTTGCCGTATCCATACCCGACATAAAAATTTCGTTATCCTCCAAAAACCATTGATTAAACTCGTAAAGCGTGATTTGATAATCCAAATTTTGTTCCATAAAATAACAACGTTTTTCGTCGGACAAAAGCGATAAATAAGTTGGTTTGTAATCGCTAAAAAACAAATACTCGGATATTTTTTTGACTAAATTTTGTACATTTTCCGAAGTGGCATTCGCCATAGAAATAAGGATATCCACAGCAAAACCATCATATCCGATGCGATGTTGACGAGTTTCGATAGAGATGTTAAACTTTTCAAAAATTCGCAAAAGAGAGTCGATTTCAAGATGTGGCGGCGGATTAGACAAAATCATCAATCGACTGCTATCCGCAAAATCAGCAACAGCAATAGTTTGATAGTAAAATTTGAAATTTTTTCTAAACTCTGAATACACAGTATCTTTTTCCGAAAAAACTGCCGTATTTTCGATATCTATGTGTTGATTGGGAATATATTCGAATGCAAAAACCTTAGCCGAACTTTTTTTCACCATATCAACAAGCGTATGCCGAAACACCAGAAAAGACGTGGCAATGAGCACTAACGCAAGAAAAATAAAGAGTCGTTTCCTTGTCATATTTTGCAAAGATACGAAATTTAATTGAGAATTAAAATATTTTTTGTATCTTTGCAATTCCAAAAACAAAATTTATGAAAATAAAAACTTTTTTAGTTGGAGTTGTCGGCTTTTTCTTATTGTTGAGTTGTTATAAAGATCCGCCGAAATTGCCCGATGAAACACAAGACGGACTTCAGACATTTGGTTGTTTGGTCAATGGCGAATTGGTTATCAGTCGAGATAGTAGGGGAAAGCCTATTGCCAAAGGGTCCTATGATTCGGAAAAAAATCAATTTCGACTTCGGGCGAATACCGAACACGAACATTATGGGAATGAATTTGATTTTTTTGTTACGCAACCAAAATTGGGATTATGCACGATTGATTCTGTTTTCTTTCGGGTAAACAATAGACCTTACTATTACGTTGCTCGAAATGTGCAACAAATCAATTTTACCAGATTTGATGTGCAAATTGCATCAGGAACATTTTCCTTTGAAGCAAACGCCTACGATGGAGTAACTCATGAAATTATTCCAAATCAAAAAATCACTGTCAATAAAGGACGTTTCGATGTTCCGATAAATTCATATTAACCCCCAAATAAAATCATTATGAAAAAAATTATTGTATTTACATGGATTGTTTTGGGAACTTATGTTTTATTCGGACAATCAAACCCGCAAGGCGAATTTCCCCACAACAACAAAAGACAGATGGTTTCATTATCTTATTCTCCGATCACTCTAACAAGCTACACAGCTGCAATGGTAAATGCACTTGCAGAAGCTTTTGGCAGCGATTACAATGTGATATATGGTCAATATGGTGTGAAAGGTGTTTCTTATTTTCCAAGTGCTGTATTCGGGTTATTTTCGGCAAACTACGAATACTCTATCGTTCCGCGATTGTCTTTGAGAGTTTGTTTGACCTATGAACAATTGAAACGAAAATGGGATTTATATACCGATGCAAATTCTCCGCATGGTTTTACCGAACGTTTTCACTTTTATCAAATCCTGCCGGAACTACGATTTAATTATGTCAAAAGAGAAGATTTCAGTATGTTCTTGTCTGCCGGATTTGGATTGACTTATTTTCATAACACACGAGGTAAATTTACTGATATTATTGAATCTTATAGTGGATTTGATAGTGCATTTCAAGTTTGGTTGTTAGGATTCGACGTTTCTATTACCGAGAATCTTGCACTTCAGATTAAAGCTCTTGGTTTTGGAGCGATTGGTGTTTTAGAATTAGGAGTGGGTTATCGATTTTAGTTTTTTATTGAATCATGACGTTCGAACAAATCATACAAAACTTACAAAACAAAATTTATCATCCGGTTTATTTGTTGCACGGTGAGGAATCGTATTTTATTGACAAAATTTCGGATTATATCGAGGCGAATGTTTTGGATGAGAACGAACGTGAATTTAATTTGACGATTCTCTATGGTCGTGATTGCACGGTAGATGCGATAGTTTCGGCAGCTAAACGTTATCCGATGATGGCGAATTATCAAGTCATTATTGTGAAAGAGGCACAAGATATTCCGAAAATCGAGGAACTTGCCGATTACATCGAAAAGTCTGTCCCTACAACGGTTTTGGTGTTGGCTCATAAAACGAAAAAAGTCGATGCTCGCAAAGTTTTTTTCAAACGTGCCGATAAATTTGGCGTTGTATTTGAGGCTAAAAAACTTTACGACAATCAGGTTCCCGCATGGATAAAGGAATTTGTGACCAAAAAAAATTATGACATTGATGCAAAATCGTGTAGTTTATTAGTGGAGTATTTGGGTGGAGATTTGAGTAAAATTGCCAATGAATTGGAAAAATTGATGTTGAATATTCCTGAAAAATCCACGATCATACCTGAAATCATTGAGAAATATATTGGCATCAGCAAAGACTACAATGTCTTTGAATTGAACAAAGCCTTAGCATCGAAAAATGTATTGAAAGCGAATCAAATCATCACACATTTTGCGATGAATCCGAAAGATAATCCGATTCAAAAAGTGATTCCGATTGTGTTTAGTTTTTTCTTGAAATTGTTGTTGTATCAAACTAACGTGCAAAAAGCGAATCCTGCGGATTTGAAATCCATTGTAGGTACGCCGTTTCTGCAAGAATATGAAAGTGCAGCACGACTGTATTCCGTTCAAAAAACGGCATTAATTATCGGTTATCTTCGCGAATATGATGTGAAATCGAAAGGCGTAGATAGCACGGCATCTGTGGAAGGTGGCGATTTATTGAAAGAATTAGTATTTAAAATTTTACATTAAACATATCAAACCCATGATTATACGTTCAGAATCTCAAGCCAAAATCATTGCAACGATTGGTCCTGCAAGTCGTTCAGAAGAAATGTTAACTCAACTTACCGTAGCCGGTGTCGATATATTTCGATTGAATTTATCACACGATGTACACGAAACTCACGCCGAAGCGATAAAAAATATCAAAACCGTTCGTGAAAAAACAGGTAAAAATATCGTAATTTTAGGTGATTTACAAGGTCCGAAATTACGTGTTGGCGTGATGAAAAACAACGGTGTTATGTTGGAAGACGGGCAGCAATTTATTCTTACTGCAAACGAATGCGAAGGCGATGAAAAGCGTGCTTACATGAACTACACAAAACTTCCGAAAAGCGTATCACCCGGCGAAAAGATATTGATTGACGATGGAAAAATCAAGTTGGAAGTGATTTCAACCAATGGTCAAGATGAAGTGGTGACAAGAGTTATTAACGGTGGAATTTTGAGTTCAAAAAAAGGTGTAAATCTCCCGAATACACATTTGGATTTGCCTTGTTTGACTCCAAAAGATTTAGTTGATTTGGAGTTTGCAATTGAACAGGGTATTGATTGGATTGCACTTTCGTTTATTCGTAAAGATACGGATATTATCGAACTTCGCAATGAACTTCTCAAACGGAATTCGAATTTGAAAATCATTGCAAAGATTGAAAAACCTGAGGCTTTAGAGTATTTAGATGGTATCATCAAAGCCACAGACGGCGTGATGGTTGCACGTGGCGACTTGGGGGTAGAAATGTCGTTTGAAAAAGTACCGGTGATTCAAAAAGAAATCGTTTCAAAATGTATTGCTGCCTCTAAACCTGTGATTATTGCTACACAAATGATGGAAAGCATGATTACAAATTTTTTGCCGACACGTGCGGAAGCCAACGATGTTGCGAATGCTGTGTTGGATGGTGCTGATGCGATGATGTTGAGTGCCGAAACATCGGTGGGCGAATTTCCGGTTGAAGCGGTGCAAGCGATGCAAAAAATTATCACTTGGACGGAAACCCAGCAAATGCAGGCATTTCCAATACATCCGCCTGTCGACTATGGTCGTGGACATGGCTATCTCACCAAATCCATTTGTTTTAATGCCGCTGCATTGGCGAAACAAGTTGATGCAAAAGCCATCATTATTTTTGCGAACAGCGATACACCTGTACGATTAGTTTCCTCGCATCGTGCGGTTCATGCCAGAATTATCGTTTTTACTCCAAAATCCGAACTCCTTCGTACATTGCCGTTATTTTGGGGTGTTGAAGTGCATTTATATCCGGAATTCAAGACCATCGCAGAGGCTGTTGCTTACGTAAAGCAATACGTTTTAGACGAAAAACTTGTTGAGGACGGGAAAAAAGTTGTTTATCTCGGAAGTGTGCCATTCACGTTAGACCGCCCGAATATAGTGCGGTTGGGACGAATGGAGAAATAAAAAAAAGGAACGTAAGTTCCTTTTTTTTATTATGATTATTTCAAACCACGACGTTTCAACAACGCATCCGGATTCGGATCTTTACCTCTGAATTGTCTGAAAAGTTCGGCAGGATCTACGGTTCCGCCGGCTGCAAAAACATTGCGGAGTTTTTGTGCCAACACCGGATTGTAAATATCTTTTGACTCAACAAACGCTTGGTAGATATCAGCATCTAAAACTTCTGCCCAAAGATAGCTGTAATAACCCATTGCGTAGCCTCCGCCAAAGATGTGCGTGAAATAAGTTGTACGATGTCTCGGCATTAATTCGGGAATCAAATGGATTTTTTTCATCGCGTCTAATTCAAATTCTACGCCGTTTTGTGTTGTTTCCTCAGTAATGTTATACCAATAATAATCCAACCAGCATGACACCAAATTTTCGCCTGTTGAAAAGCCCTGATTGAATTTTTCGGCTCTTTCCATCTGTGCGATAAGTGCATCGGGCACAACTTCGCCGGTTTTATGATGCTTGGCATACGTTTTCAAAAATTCAGGTTCAAATGCCCAATTTTCCATAACAGACGAGGGCATCTCAACAAAATCGCGTTTCACGTTGGTTCCCGACAAACTACTGTATTTAGTTCTGCTAAACAGCATGTGCAAAGCGTGTCCCATCTCGTGAAACAACGTTCCAACCTCGTCAATCGACAACAATGCGGGTTCATTACCTGAAGGAGCGGTGTAGTTACTCACGTTGGTTACAATCGGCATCACGTTATTATTTTGCCAACCTTGTTGCATACGGAAATACGACATCCATGCACCGCCACGCTTACTTGCACGCGGATGATAGTCGGCGATAAAAATTCCGATTTCAGTACCATCGGCTTCTTTTACAAGCCAAGTTCTGTTTTCAGGGTTGAATTTTGGAATGTCAAAACGCTCTTCCCACTGTATGCCCCAAAGTCTTGTCGTTAGATCAAAACAACCTTGAATCGCATTTTCTAAGGGTAGATATTCGCGGAATGCAGTCTCATTGAAATCGTATTTTTGCTGTTTTACTTTCTCAGCATAATAGCGCCAATCCCACGGTTCGAGTTTGAAACCGCCTTTTTCAGCATCAATAATTTTTTGAAGTTCTGCACGTTCTCTTTGCAACACGGCTTGTGTAGGTTTCCAAAGATCCGATAAAAAGTTGTAAACGGTTTGCGGATTTTTCGCCATTTTGTCTTCCAAAGAGAATGCCGCATACGTGTCAAAACCGAATAATTTTGCTTTTTGCAATTCCAAAGAGGCAATTCTTGAAACGATTTGAGTGTTGTCGTATTCGTTGCCATTATTGCCAACATTCATGTACGCTTTCCATACATGTTCACGTAAATCGCGATTATCCAAAAACGTCAAAAGCGGTGTAAACACTGAACGTTGAAGCGATTGCCACATCCATTTCCCATCGTGTCCTTCTTTCTTTGCCAAATCGGCTGCTGCTGCGACAACCGGTGCAGGAAGTCCTGCCAAATCAGCCTCATTGTCGATAATCAAAACAAATGCATTTTGATCATCTAACACGTTATTGTTAAATTTCAAGCCAATAAGCGACAACTCCTCGTTGATTTTCATCAACTCGGCTTTTGCGTTTTCGTCTAAATTCGCACCACCACGAACAAAATTTCTGTAAGTTTCTTCAAGTAGCATCAAATCCTCGTCACGAAGTGTAGAATGTTCGTTTTCATAAACTATTTTCACACGTTCGAACAATGCAGGATTCATCGCAATTTCGTCGGAATGCTTGGATAACATTGGCATAAGTTCCTCTTGAAGAGCAGTCAACTGGTCGGTTTTTTCCGACAGCATAATGTTGTAAAACGTTAGCGACACTCTGTTGAGGAATGTTCCGGAAGTTTCGAGAGCCACGATGGTGTTTTCGAAAGTTGGTTCTTCGGCATCGTTTACGATTGCCTCAATTTCTGCTTTGTGACGTTTCATGCCTTCAAGGAAAGCAGGTTTGTAATGTTCGAATTTGATTTGGTCGAACGGATTTACACCCCATGGAGTGTCCCATTTTTCTTGGAAAAACGGATTGTTTGATGTGTTGTTGCAAGCGGTCATAAATGTTAGTACTGCAAGTGCAATGATGGTTAAATTTTTCATGTTTTTTTGTTTTTTTTGTTTTTGAAATACAAAGATACGATTTTTTTTGTGATTTTCAAAATTTCTTTCTTAATACTTTATTTTGGGAGCAAAAAAAGTATTCAAAAAAACTCTTTGCAGGAAATACGTCGCCGCTCCGCTCTGACATTTCCTGCGGTAACGTATTCGTCGCTACGCTCCTCATGGTTTTTTACGCTTCGCCGAATTGCCGTCATGTCGACCGGAGCACGCAAAGCGTGCGTAGTGGAGACATCCCCCTGCTATTGACCGTGTCCGAATGACGCATGCCACGTCTCTACAGAAAAAAAAACGAAATGCTTTGCATTTCATTTTTTTTTCGTATCTTTGCAAAATCATAATAAAAAAAACCAAAACCATGAAATAAACGAAAATATAATTAGCGTTTGCTAATTCTTGCTTGTGAAACCTGATAAATTTCAAAAAAAATCAAGAATAAGTAGTCGCTCGCTAACAGCGGGCTTTCTTATTTGATTTTTGGGTATTATCAGGACCTCACAAGCGGATATTTAAGTCCGCTTTTTTTATTGCCCTAAATCATAAAACATAAATCATAAATCATAAAATACCCATGAAAAAAATCACCCTAATTTCAATCATTCTTGCAACTTTTGCAACCCAAAGTTTTGCTCATTGTCCTATTCCGCAATGGTGTCCTGAAGCTCCCCTGCATCAGACTCTTTGCCCCGGCGAGCAGATAGAGGAGATCGAATTTCCTTCAGTAATGGGGAAAACCCTTATTATCAACTGGTGGACAGATGGCACACGTTTCGCGTCGATCAACACGCCTGACGGCATCACGGTTTCGGGTCCGCCTGACAATCGGGAACATTCGGCACCTGTTTCTATCAAAGGAGCACCGACAGCCGTAGGCACGCACCACTACACCGTGAGTAATACTTGTGGCGTAGAGTTGTTACATGGCAGCATTACCCTCAATGCATCAATACCGAACACTCCGGGAACAATAACATTTAGTCCTGTCTCGATTTGTACGGGCACTGAGTTTACGGCGAGCATTGCTGCTGTAAGTGGTGCTGATTTTTACACATGGACTACGCCTGCAAGTATGACCGCTGATGGTAGCGATAGCACAACCCTCACCGTTACCAATGCAGGAACAACAACAGGCACCCTTGCTGTTTCGGTAACGGCGAGCAATTCCTGCGGAATAAGTTCCGCAAGGACACAAAATATCACCGTAGGAGTAGCGCCAACCATCGGTACGGTTACACCAACAGTCGACCGATCCACCCCACAAAACACCGCATTTAATCCTTCGCTCACCATCAGTCCTGCAACAACAGGCACACCCACGCCAACCATTCAGTGGTATTCGAGTACCACAGCAACCAACACAGGCGGAACAAGCATGGGCTCAACCAATGGTGCAAACACCAACACTTTCGCACCACCCAACACCACTCTCAACTTTACCGGTGTGTACTACTACGCTGTAGCAAGCAACAGTTGCGGAAGAGATACAACGTCCAATACCAGTGGCAAGCATATTGTAGCCCCAGCCGGTTGCGATTTTGTTGCAACGACAAGAAACCTTGTCAACATCACTTCGGGAGGACCCGTAACAACACAGGAATGGACTATTCCTGCTGCTAACGGCAAGGCTCAGCAAATTTGGTCGGCAGCGGTAACTTCGCCACAATGCACGCCAAGAGGAAACTCTTACAATGGCGGTGCTGACCCGAATTTCAATGTGGATTGTCGTGCTGCAACCAATGGTTTCGTGGGTCATTACTTTTCGTGGTGTGCTGTGATGAAATATGCGGATATTCTTTGTCCAGGCACTTGGCGAGTTCCTACTCGGCAAGATTTTATCGATTTGGATATTCTCATGGGTGGCACAGGTATTGACCGCAGTTTAGCCAATAATGCCACTTCTAACGGTTGGACGGGAACAAATTCAACGGAGAAATACACCGGCACTGCCACAGGAACTTGGGGGGGTGCTCGCTGGACTGCACGTGCAAACGATCTCTCGGTTGTGCATTCGCGCTATTGGTCGTCGACTGGGATGAATAATGGCTCAGATGCACTCCGCCTGGGCTACAATCAGGACGCCATCAACCTAAGTGACGCTAACTCTAAAAATACCGGTTTCGCCCTGCGGTGTGTTCGTTAGAGGTGGCATGATTGTAGAGACGTGGCATGCCGCGTCTCTACATTATGGGAACGGTCAATAGCAGGGTGATGTCTCCACTACGTGCACTGCGTGCACTCCGGTCGACATGACGGGAATGGTGGCTACGCTCGACATGACGGTGAGAGGTCATGCTTGATGATGAGACGTGATCATCTCCATAATCATTTTCTTTGCTATAGGTAACTCGTTAATAATCAGAACCGAAAGCGTTTGTAATTGATTGAGAAGTTCCGAATTTTTTTCTTTGAGAACTTTTTCGTTGACTACATATCCTTCAACTAAATACGATTTCAAAACCTGTGTTGCCCATTGACGAAATTGAGTGCCTTTGGGGGATTTAACACGATAGCCAACGGAAATAATGACATCAAGATTGTAAAATTCTACATCTGTTGTTTGTGCTTTCCCTTTGATAGCACCGTGTTGAGTGGTATGTGCAAATTTTGCACATACCACTTCTTTATCTAATTCACCTTCTTTGAAAATGTTCTTGATGTGCTTGGTAATTACCGTTCGATCTCTTTCGAACAGTTCTGACATTTGTGCTTGCGTAAGCCAAACATTTTCATTTTCCATCAGAACTTCCAACTGAACGGAGTTATCGGATTGATAAATTGCAATTTGATTTTTTTTCATGATTTTCGAGTTTTGCGTTAATAATTTTTTCGGGATTTATATCCCGTCATCTATATAACGCTCACCCCCCCGATTTTCGTATATTTTTTTTGTTAAAAAGTGTTAAAATGTTGATAACTTCCGCAAATTGTTAATAACTCCGCGAAAATTAGGGATTAGTGAATAGTGATTAGTAGGTGCGACATTTATGAATTATGAATTATGAATGCGATTTGGCGAAGCGTCAAAAATTATGAGGAGCGTAGCGACGAATACGTTATCGCAGGAAAACGTTGCACGGGTGCAACATTTTTTCCTGCAAAGAGTTTTTTTGAATACTTTTTTTGCTCTCAAAAAAAGTATTAAGAGATATAGACTAATA
>Ga0099364_10001597_pt1 | contig 36973 bp, 12 predicted proteins | sample TergutTh196P3_FD_73070 | JGI IMG/M metagenome (GOLD analysis project Ga0099364, IMG submission 73070) | Microcerotermes parvus P3 segment gut microbial communities from Pointe-Noire, Republic of the Congo - Th196 P3 | ecosystem: Host-associated > Arthropoda: Insects > Digestive system > Gut ... | reverse complement strand
CCCATTCCCTGTGTGTAAAAGAGCCTCCCCATACCTCTCCAAATGTACCATCTCCATCTAAATCAGCAGTTGCAGCATTTTCAGGATAATCAATAACCATTGCTTGCGGAGATGTCCATACCTTTTCTCCTTCAGGATTAAGATGGGAAGCAAGTTCAAGTACCGGGAATCTATTATAACCAAAAATATTTGGCTCAGGAGCTGTTTCATGATCAAAACCTGGTACAGAAGTATCCCTTATACTAGGATATGTATCAAATTCACTGGTGTCTATCGTTTGCCCTTGTGGATTAAGGTATGTTCCATTTCCGGTTACAGTTCTTGAAGCTCCAGTCCCTGAAATATCGGCTCTTTCAAAGTATACAAGTACTCTTTCTATTCCCTGAATAGCACCTGAACTGGCTCCAGAATCTGTGGCTATACCTAATAATTCAGCTTGAACTCCTGAAAGATTTGGTGTGGTTTGTATTTCAGAACTTGGATAAAAATTATCCACGCCTATTCTATAAGTATTGTCAGCAAATAAAGCCGGTTCTCTGGTATTCTCTACTGTAAGATCAAAGTTTAGATAACCTGTTCTTCCCATTGCAATACCAAACACAGGATTATTTATTGTATCAATTTCAATGGTAAATACCCTTTCTACTCGTCCTGCAACAATCTGTTCCGGTCCTATTGTCCAGCCAGATGGTAATGGATCAATAGCTTGTCCATCTTTAACAACATCTGTATATGGACTGGAACCAAAACGGGCCACTACATTCTGAATACCATCAGCATCGCTTAAAACCATAGAAAAGGTAAATGTTTCTGACCCTAAGATTCCGTCAAAATATTCACGAGGAGCAACACCTGTTTTTTGAATCTCTACATTATTAACCTGCGGAACCCGATTGCTGAAAAGCACATTCATTATAGTAGAAAAACCTACTGCTCTAGGTGCTGTACGGGTTGGATTATAGTCAACAGCTCGTACTTCAAACCTTACAGGATTAGTGCTACCAAGATCATCTGGGCTTAATGCCATGTCACGGTTTATAGCAGCCTGCCATGAAACAAACATTCCTTCTCCTGAAATATCCGGCGCGTTAAACCAACCTTCAGTATCACCATCATTACCCGGTAAATCTGGATTAGGATAAGTTAGTTCTATTCCTTCGGGAATATACCAACCGCCAGAACTAGAATTAGCCTTTGTGTTCCAAATTCTAATTTGAACTGAGTGTACGGCTATATTGTCATTTGCAGTTCCTGATAATCTAATAGCACCGCCTACAAGAGGGAGTCCTTCCGGGTTGTCAGGACTTGCTTGTGCAGACTCTGCTGAAGGATAAGTAATATCCGCATAAGGTATATCCATGTTTGGATCTATACAAAGCTTGTAGTGAATAATTCTAAAATTACCAGCTCTATCCTCAACTCTTACATAGAAAGGTAAATAGAACCGCCGATCAGTTTCAATTTCAACCGGGTGGCCTACAGTAATATAATGCTCACCAATAAAATCTGCACCTAAATCGCCATGTTCCTGAATCAAGTCTTCGTGAAGTTCCCTGTACCTGTTAAAGTTATATGTAAAATCCCAACCGGAAAGAAGTCCGTCCCAGTTTATCACAGGATTCCCATCTTCATCAAATGCGTCTTCCCATGCAGCGGTATTATATATGGAATGTCTTGCTGCATTCCTAGCATCTTCATCTAAAGCATTAATAGCAGGAGTATCATCACCTAGTTTACCAATAAAATACTGCATTTTGTTTATTGCTATATCAGGGTGTCCTTGTAGACTTCTTCCACGTATCTCTACTTGTGAAGTTACCCACCTTGGTCTAATGTTTACTCCGGGAAGAGGCGGATAAAGAATAGTGTATGAACCACCTTCCATATCTCCAGAACCATGGACATTAGTTAAAGCAGTTGTAAATGTTACAACAGGCGCTTCTTTAGAATAGACAAATGTCCTGTTTGCACGACCTTCTAACCCCTGAATAGTATCATCCACTATAACAAGCAAGCTAAGGTTTTGAGTACCAGTTGATAAACCAAAATTTGCAGGCCAAGTTTTCTTGTCATCCGGTGTAATTGTTAAGTTGTACTTACCCACTTCTAATGCAGGTGTTAAAGTGTATGGACCTAATTTTTCACCACCACCTTCAACAAACGCCTCTAAATTAACCCCATCTTCACCTATTCTTGAATAAGAAACCTGAATATCTTTAATTTCAAAATTCCCTAAAGCACCTGTAAACGGAGGTACTTCTGTAAAGCTAACTATAGGTGTTTCAGTTGACACATAATCAACCTGCATATATTTTGTCTTTTCAAAAGTAGAAGTAAGAGTTGGATAATAACGCAAGTTTTCAAATCTATCCTTTGTCTCTATAACAAACCTATATTGTCCAACGGGAAGAGGATCACCTGTTTCAACATCTTTCATTTCCCAGAAGAAACTTTTTGAAGGAGCGTTACTGTCAGCAGCATTAAGTGATAAAGGATGCCATCTGTGATATTTTGTATCTGTTTCCTGCGGGAAACCATTTTCACCGGTACCCGCGCTTACCGGCCAAATCATGATCTTTGGATAACCCATTTCTATTCCATAGCTGTCGGTAGCAAGACCCATAAGGTTTACACCTACAAACAACGGAGGTAAAAAGTCATCCAACTCAGCTTGGTTTTTGTCAAAGTCATTGCCCGAAATTAAAGGCATAAAAAGCTGAATCTGCGGCGGAGTATTTTTTAAGATAAATGATCTGGATGCATTCACGGGGGGGCTTCCGGTATTATCAGCAGCCCGAATATGAAGGAAAGCGGAAATATCTTGATCACTGTCACCAAGCATTCCTTTTACATCAGTATTTGGTATTTTTATTGTGTAATTAGTAATTTCAGGATCATAAGCCGGCTGTAAATATTTAGCGGAATCAGCAGCAAAAGTAACTTCACTTATATCATTAGTACCACTTAGTGCAATTCTTATACTACTTGGGTTAATCGGATTAGGAGCCGCTATTGTAATAGGCGGTAATTCAGAAGTGTCAAAATCATCCTTACCGTCAAAATAACTTGGGAAGTCTTGTGGAATATTAATTGTTGGGGCTGTTATAGCTTGAACCCATATTTCTATGTACCTTGGCGGATCCGCTATTGAAGAATTAGAGCGTCTTGGATAATAGTTTACCTCACCAAATAAATCTTCTGTTTTAAGTACAAACCTATACCTGCCAACCGGTAACTGTGCACCTGTTTCAGGATCATTCAACGGCCAGCGGAACTGTACAGAACGGCCGTTTGTATTAAGAGCATCGCCATTTCTGTCTTTTAATGTGTACCATGTAGCCCATTTATTACCATCAATTTCTGTTGGTAAAGCATTTACACCCTGAATAGTATCATGCTGCTCAATAGGCCACAGCATAATCTGGGTTTTAGCGGCCACTATGTTTAGCGTATCTTCCGCAGCGCCCATTAAAGTACCGCCAACAAATATAGGATCATTGTCGGCTAACTCAGCTAAATGAACAGAATCATCAAATTGATCGCCGGAAATTGAAGGTGAAAATAGTTCAATCTGAGGATATTCATTTTTTAGTGTAAATGATCTATTAACGGATGTTGTATTTTCTGCATTATCAGTTACTTGAACATGAAGGAAAGCTGGGACATCATTTGCACCACTTTCAAGCATTCTTTTTACATCAGCATTAGATATGTTTATTGCGTAATTGGTATTGGCTGAACTATAAGTTGGGGATAAATATTTTGCGGAATCAGCATCAAAAGTAACTTCACTGACATTGCTACTATTGCTTAATGCAATCCTTACTGAATCAACAGTGTTAGTACTGCTAATTGTTACGCCACTAACAACAAAATTCTCCTTACCTTCATAGAAACTTCCAAATGTATGTCTTGTAAGATCGGGTATGGTGACTACTGGAGCTTCATCAGATTGAATCTTTATTTCTATGAATTGTGGTTGAGCGTTCGCATCTGGAGTGCTTGGGCTTGCTACAAAATCAGAGCGTTTTGGATAGTAGTTTAATTCTCCATCACCAAGTGAATTTTTTGTCCTAATTACAAACCTATAACTGCCAACATCCAAAGGCGTGGGAGTAGGATTATTCCTTGTATCAGGATCAACCAATGGCCATCGGAACTGTAAAGAACGGGCTGTTGTATTAAGATCAGCACCAAATCTATCTTTTAATGTGTACCATGTAGCCCATTTATTGGTTAGATCTTCTATTGGAAAACCATCTTCAAAAAGAGGAGGAGAATCTATACGCCACAGCATAATCTGGGTTTCAGCGCCCACTACTCCTAATGTATCTTCTGCAGTACCCATTAAAGTACCGCCCTTCATTATAGGCTCTAAATTACCTAAACCATGATTACCAGCCTCGCCAACATTAGCATTATCAAATTGTACTCCGGTAAGTGCAGGTGTAATAAGTTCTATCTGGGGGTACTCGTTCTTTAGTATAAAAGATTTAAAGCTGGATGTTGTACGGTTTACATTATCAGTAACCTGGATGTGCAAATGTGCATTTATATCTAATTTACTGTCGCCAAGCATTGTTTTTATGTCAGCATTTGATATTGCTACTGTGTAATTGGTAACATTTGGACTATAAGTCGGTTGTAAATATTTTGCCGAATCAACAGCAAAACTAACCCCACTAGTGTTTGTGCTTAAAGCAATTCTTACTGAATCAACAGGATTAGGGCTTAGAATTTCAACATTCTGAATAAAGAAGTCCTGTTTACCATCATAATGACTTTCAAGATCAGGTATGACGATTGTTGGAGCTGTTGGAGCTTGAATCCATATTTCTATATATTTTGGCTGATCTGCTTTATTAGTTAATGTAGAATCAGATCTATTTGGGAAATAATTTTCTTCATTAAACCCATTCTTTGTTTTGATTACAAATCTATACCTTCCGGCGTCAAGAGGTTTGTCATCAGCAGGATCATTCAACGGCCAGCGGAACTGTAAAGTGCGGCCACTTGTAATAAGATTATGGTTATTTCTATCTTTTAATGTGTACCATGTAGCCCATTTATTACCTGGTATTTCTTCTGGAAAGTCTTTTGTACCCATAATAACACTATGCTGATCTACAGGCCACAACATAATCTTGGTATCTGCGCCCAATATTCTTAATGTATCTTCCGCCATACCCATTAAAGCGCTGCCTACAAATATAGGTTCTTCATTGGCTACAGTAGTTAAATAACTTTGAGCATCAAATTGTTCACCGGAAATTGAAGGTGTAATAAGCTCTATTTGAGGATATTCATTTTTTAGTATAAAGGGTTTAACGGTAGTTGCTTTATTACCTACATCATCAGCAACCTGAATATGAAGGAAAGCAGAAATGTCTGAACTGCTGTCACCAAGCAAGGCTTTTACTTCTTCTTTTGATATATTTATTGTGTACTCTGTAATGGTCGAAACATAAGTCGGTTCTAAATAATTACTAAAACCTGGGGTATCACCAAGATCAACTTCATCATTAGCACTTAACGTAATTTTTACAGAAGTTACCGGATTAGGACTTGAAATACTTACATTTTCAACTACAAAATCCTTTTTACCGTCATAATGACTATCAAGATCATGCATTTGAATTGCAGGACCGTTTAAATCTTGAATCCATATATCTATATATTTTGGCTGGTTTGCTTTATTGGTTAATGTTGTATCAGATCGATTCGGATAGTAGTTTACTTCTCCGTCACCAAGTGAATTCTTTGTCCTAATTACAAACCAATACCTGCCAACACCCAAAGGTGTGGGAGTAGCAATACTAGGATCAACCAACGGCCAGCGGAACTGAAAACTACGGCTTTCATCACTAAGTTCACGCCCATTTCTGTCTTTTAACGTGTACCATGTAGCCCATTTATCGCCTGCTACTGCTACAGGATAACCATCTGTATCAAAAGCTACCTCATGACTTTCAGGCCACAACATAATCTGGGTATCTGCGCCCAATATTCCTTTTGTATCTTCCGCCATACCCATTAAGCTGCTACCCTTGAATACAGGATCTAAACCGGCTAAATACTCTGTATCATCAAACAGTTCATCGGAAATTGCAGGCGTAATGAGCTCTACCTGAGGATATTCATTTTTCAGTATAAAGAATTTAGATGTAGCCAGTCTGTTATCGGAATCATCAACAACTTGAATATGTAAATATACATTTATATCTTTATCATTGTCACCAAGCATGTCTTTTATATCACTATTTGGTATTCGTATTGTATACTCTAAAACATTCGGATCATACCCATATTCGCCCTCAGTTGTTTGTTGCTGTAAAAATTTATCTTCTTCAATTGAATTCCAATCGGTTATCACAGGTTCTTTACTTAATGTAACTTTTACTGTATCAACAGGATTGGTTCCGCCAATTATTACATTTTCTATAACAAATTCTTCTTTACCGCTATAATGAGTATCGGGCTCATTTCCAAACTCAATCATTGGACCATCTAAAGCTTTTACTAATATTTCTATATATTTTGGTTGTAAAGAAGTATCTGCTAGTGTACTCCGTTTGCGGTTAGGATAATAATTTTCATTATCTTTTGTATCCATTGTTCTCATTACAAAACGGTAACTGCCAACAGACAATTGCTCACCAGTTTCAGGATCATTTAACGGCCAGCGGAACTGTACTGCCGTAGCTCCTTCTTCTATTCCGGTAAGAGTTGATGCCCAACCTGCCTTCAAATCTCCTCTATGAAGTAAAAGTGCATGGGCTTCATTGGTTAATTTATCCATACCATCTTTATCTACTACCGGATACCATCTAAGCCATTTATTGCTTGCTACCGCTACAGGGTAGCCATTTGCATCAAAAGTAACCTTTTCATTTTCACTTGCAGGCCATAACATAATCTCCGGATAATTTGCTTTCATTCCTCTAAGGTCTGTTGCTATACCCATTAATCTAGAGCCTACATATATTACATCATTAATCGGTATCTGACTTAAATGATTTTGATCATCAAACTGCCATCCGTTAATTGCAGGTATGCTTAGTTCAATTTCCGGAGGCCGGTTTTTTACATTATAGATCATCTCTGTACTTGTAGTTCTGTTTCCGGACACATCAATTGCGGTTACCCATGCTTTAATTGTACCGTCTTCCATTCCTTCAGGTACACCAACACCAACTTTATTGCCATCCTCATCAAGTTTAGATTCTGCTACCAAGTCATACCAAATCCCTGTAACTGTATCTTGTTGCGCATTAGGAGTATGATTTACTATTTTTTCTGTACTAAGATAAACTCTCCACTCAGATTCCTCAAATACAGCCGGTATTCTTACCCTTGGACGATCAGTCGCACTACCGTTGTATCTTACACTTGGAGGGATTCGTACGCCTTTATCGTCTAGTTTATCTAAAATGGTGTATTCAATTTCTAGGTATACTTCCTCAATTCCAAATTCCTGTTGGATATCTAAAGAAATGATATTATGATTACCGTCAAGAAACGCTCCTGGAGCTGCATCTGAATCACCCGGAATAGAAATTACAGGTTTTTCTGTATTAACCCTGTTTCCCAACCCAACAATGTCACAGGTTGATAAAACAAAAATTAACCCTAAAAGAATTGTCCAAACATAATTCTTTGCCAAAATTTTCATAACTCACTCCTTACTAATTAAAATACATAAATTCTTACACCCACAAGAATGTTGGGTATTAATACATCTATCCTATCCGTCCTACCTGTTGTATCTATATCTGTTGGTAAAAACCATAATTGCGCTTCCGTAAATAAACTATATGTCCTAAACCGTTTCCATTCAGGTATGGTTGCTTTGGGGAACTCTAATTGTAATACTAACGCACTTAACCATGTGGGCTGTCCGCTCTGCGTTTCAGAGAAGTAAGAAAATTGCGCTCCCACTGCAAGTGATAAATTCAACCATTCAAAGTCAGGCCCTAAATACGGAAGGAAATTCACGCTGTATATTCCTGCAAGAAGTTTAACTCCTAACATATTTCCTCCGTAACGCTTTCCTGTTTTTACATCGCCGCCTAATGCTTCAAATTGGCTATCTGTTAACTGTCCAAAATTAAACTGTACTTTAACATTATCATCAAAGAAACTTAAGCCAAGTCCAAAATCCACAAAGGAAACTCCATTAAATGGTAAAATAGGAAGCTCCGGTATTGCTAACTTTAAGAAATGCGGTATTGTCGCTTCTAAATATAACCCCTGTAAGAAACCGGGTAATTCATAAAGTGACTTGTCTCCCTTCCTTAAATGGTATGTCAGGCTTACAAGCTCTACATCATCAGATGCCGTTGCACTGTACGCTATCTCCTGATTGTACCTTTCTCCGGATTCAGGTGAAATTAACCTTATCACAGGAGCAGTCTTATCAACCTGCAATATCATTCTTGTTATAGCTATTTCACTGTTCCTCATAGTTGTTCGTACAAGAACATAGTGCATCCCTTCCGCCATCTCTCCTGTCTCTAATCGATACCTAAAGTCCTGATCTCTTCCGCGTCCTTTCTTTGTATCTATAAAACTCCTGCCATTGTCAAAACTTATCTCAGTCTTTGCAGGAACTTTGTCCCTTATAGCAGCCCTTTCCTCTCTAGGAGTATTTCTGTCTGCAAGTTTTTCAAGGTCTTCTTCACTCATTATATAACCGGTTCTTCCAAACAAGTACGGCCTGTTATATGCAAATTGACCAAAATTAAAACTGTCTATCGTTACCCACGGGCCGGATGCATTGTAAATAATATTATGCGTCCCGGACCTTACCTGTGTTGCGCCGCCAAAGTTAGAATGTACTATAACCTGATTGTCTTCCTGGGTTAATAATTCTCCGTCTACTTTAAATCTCCAGTATCCGGTTTTGTCAACTTCCGCTGTTGCTCTGTCAACACCGTTTACACGCAGCGTTACCATTTCTGCTTCTACTACCCCGCCTGCATATCCGTACAGGAAGAATTCTCCGCTTGTTACTTCATTATCCAGCGGATACAGAATCTCTACAAAGTTTGTTATACTCTGCCTTGCAAGCTGGAAGTTACGTGAAATCCTTGTAACATTTCCTGCTTTGTCCGTAGCCGTCAATTCAACATTGTAAAGACCGTCAGCTTGTCCTACAAAGTCTAAAACTTCCCTTACAATCTCTCGAACTTCCAGTCTTCTGGATCTAAGGTTTTCCCTTACCGCCGCGCCCGTTAAACTTCTAACTTCAAGTGTGATGGATGCAAGGTTTGGATCCATTACCCGCCCAAGTACGCTTACGCTTCCTGTGGATATAAATCCGTCAGCAGGGCTGTCTAGCGTTACTTCCGGGTCTGTATTATCAACATTGATCATACTGGCATATGTTGCCGGTATATCGTAGTTGTCTATTACTCTTATAAATACAACATGCGCACCATCTTTTAATATCTGCGTATTAAACCGATACGTCCACGCCGTTGTACCCGTTGCTTTGTTAAATGTATTTCCGTTATCTACAGAAATTAATACTTCTTTAATTCCATTCCCGTCAGAAGCTCTGCCCCTAAGTTCTACAGAATCCCTTAGTACCGTGTCATACAATGGGTACTGCATTTCTGCTACAGGTTCCGCTAAGGATACTCTGAACCTTCGCGTAACAGGCGCGCTTCTTACTCCGTATATATCTTCTGCTACCACCGTTATTGAATGTTCGTTATCTGTTAAAGTTCTAAGCTCTATCGGAATAGAAAATGCGTTCTCTGCTTCTATTGTCTGCCATGCTCCTTGGTTAAGTCTCCACTGGATATTTCTTATTCCGTCGTCATCATACATAATGCCTGATGCTACAAAGTCCGCAGTTATTATTTCATTGTCTAATGGCAGGATGAACTCTACTACAGGTATATCCATTTCTTGGTCTATTTCAAACGGCCACTGGTTTACCGTAGTTCTGTTACCCGCCATGTCTTCAAATATAAATGACATATCCCTTGCAAGTGGCATTTGGGTTGAATCCATTAATACTTCTAAAAAGTTTGGCTCATATTCAGAGTCAGATGTCGATTCATTGTAAACTACTCTGGTTACTCCGCCCCTAGAATATGTTACAGATCTTAACTTTCCGGCTTCTTTTATATCAAAGCCCATGCGGATTGTTCCATTTACCTTTGCATCTTCTATTGGCATTACTACTGTTGCAGTTGGGCCTTCTGTATCTTTTAACACCGTAAAATGTCCAAGTCCTGTTCTGCCTGATTCATTTACCGCTCTTACTAGGATCGTAACTGTCCCGTCCGGTAACTGGCCTATATCAAATGTCCTTGTTATATCATTGCTCACCGGTATTGTCTGCCAGCTTGCTCCCATGTCTAAAGAAGATTCTACCTGCGTTACCCTTGTAGGAGACGCTATTGTAAAGCGGGCGTTAACAGACCTTTGTACAAAGTTTCCAGCCGGAGCTTCCCTTATCGTAACAACAGGGCCGCTAAAGTCCGCCGTTATCGTAATAGGACGGCTTGTTAGTGTGCCTGCCTGTACCGTTAATGGGCCAAATACTCCCTCTCTTAACGCTCTTATCACTACCCTGCCGTACTCGTCTACTTCACAGAATACTGCTTCTGACCCAGTCCCGCGGATAACAGCGTTTTCCATCGGTTCATTGGAAAGCCCTATTATTGTATCTTCCTCAGAGTTTACTATATACCTGTTATTATCATGCCTTATCCATTCAAAAAATCTTACACTACTTGGTGCTTCCTGCATCAATAATATATTCGGATCTGTTTGTTCTATAAATATATATTCATCATACGTTGCTTCTCTTCCCTGTCTGTCTGTTGCTTTTAGCTCTATCCTTGTAAAACCGGACGGCATGTTCAACGGAATTGCTACGGTTGCCCGTAACAACCCTTCCCTGCCCGCAACAGGTCTTATCACTATAGGCGCAGCATCCCCTATTTGTACACTGGCATTTGTTACTGCTGCTGCTCTTATTGCAATCTCCATATTTGCTCTGCCTCTTGGCTCCAGCCTTACAGGCATACCGGTATAAAATAAACGCGCAGGCACATTCCCGGCTCCTGCTTGTATCGTCGCAATACGAGGTTCAGGAAGCCCGCCGGTTGCCTGTATGTTTCTTACACTAACTTTTGGGCCGGTTACTCCGTTTACATCCTTTGCCCACACTTCTATCGCATGAGTGCCTTCTCTTACTCCGGGTATCACAAATTGATACTCTCCGGTTGTTGCAGGTATCTCTACTATCTCTACTCCATTAAGTGAATAAAATAATGATGCTATTCCATCATCATCTTTTGCTTCACCTTTAACCATTATGTTATTACCCTCGGCAAGCACCGCGCCTGTCACAGGTTCTGTTATCGTTACTGTTGGAAGATCTGAGTTTGCGTTTAACCGTATCCTTTGTCTTGCTACCGTTGTGTTACCTGACACATCTTCCGCTCTTATTTCAAAATCTACACTGGAATCTCTTGAACCTCTTAAATCCAACTCAGTTGACCACCAATGGTTACCGGGTAATAGATCAAACTCACCTGACTGTCTGCCGGCTCTCCATGTTACAGATCTTAACCCTACAGGATGACTTGCGTATCCTGCAACAGAGAATACTCCGTTTAACACCGCATCCGGTGCAGGGTAAACTATTTTTACTTCAGGGCCGGTATTATTTATAAATAACAAATGCGCAGCGTTCCCTATCGACCCTAATGAATCTACTCCTCTAAACCAAATAACAGCAGGGCCGTCTTCAAATATATTTGAACGGATACTTATATCCCAGCTATATGCGCCGGTTCTTCTGTCCTGGCTTACTTTTACGGGAGTATATCTTTCTCCGCCGTCAACGCTAATAGCAAAAGTTGCTATTCCGTTTCCGTCAGCTACAGTTCCTCTAAGACGGACTGTACCTTTTACAAGTTCGCCCACTTCATGACTGATAACTTCTATCTCTGGTTTCTTTCTGTCTAACTGAAAATAAACTCTTTGTACTTTAGATTGACTAGATTTAAAAGAATAACCATGCTCACGATCATTAGAAAGATCTCCTAAAAGACCGTTAGTGTCAGTTGCCCATGCTGTAATGCTATATGTTCCATCCGTCCAGATTTCAGGATCAGTTGTGTTTAACATGTAGGACCAATAATCCGTGCCTGATGCACGCACACGGACAAGTTCTTCACCTCTACCATCGCGGCCTCTTGTTACAACAAGATCAACCTGTTGTACGCCATCGTCATCATTTGCAATACCAACAATGTTCAAGTTACCCTGCACACGCATATTCGGCATTGGGTTTACAATACTGACAGTTGGAAGATCTGTTTCCGGATCATTATAAATATTTTCAGGACCGGCAAGCGTGATGTTACCCGCTCTGTCAGTACCTTCAATATAAAAATTCCATTTCCCAATCGTTCTTTCGGAAATATCAAAACTATCCGTAAAGTTAGAAGGATCCTCAGCAGTCCTGGATTCGTTTTCTCTGTTACCACCGGCAAAAATTACACCCGTAACTAAAAGCAATGCAAAACAGAGAAAAATAATTTTTTTAAACATAATACCTCCAAATGTAAAAAAAGAATCCCCCCCTGTACTATACATTATATAGGCTAATCAAAAAAAAACAATAGTTTAATATTAAGATTTCTCATAACTTTTCTATAAGACGTAGTCAGATCAAACACCAAGATTTTCACGAATTAAAATAGTTACACGAAATTAATAAAAACCCATATTAATTTATTAAAATCCGTGTAAATCCATATTTACGGGAACTGTGTATTTGCACTTGTTGCAGGAGTCCAGTTAGGAGTATCCGCAGAAGCAGGACGCGATGTAAATGTACCAGAGAAGTTAATTGCGCCTTTACCACCCAGATTATAGTCTATAGCATTTCTAGGCAGTGCAGTGTTAAGCCAGCGATGTTTTCCCGGTAAAACTCGATAGTCATTCTTAAACGATGTCCAACCGGCTCTTTGATACGCAAGTCTTTTTGGTCCATACTGCCAGGCAACTTGTATTGATGATAATGTAAAATTACCATAATTTTGACTAGTTACATCCGTTATATTTTCTGTAAGGTCGCGGCCTCTTATAATATCAAAATATGCCGTAGTATTAATATCCCATGTTACCCATTTCCAAACAGAGTTACGAAGATCATCCGTTGTATTTGTTTTTCTCATTAACCTTATACCGGCTCTTCTATTTTGTAGGTTATTCCAGTTATCTTCCCATGTCAGAGGGAAACCTGGTATAGAAGATGAGCCTATAGCATCTCCGCCTCTTATCCAAATTTGATCTCCATCTTGAAGAATTGATTCCCCTGCTCCTGCACTTATATTACCTCCATTGTCGTTCAAATGATAAGTAATAACCGTGCGGTAGGCAACTTCTTCCGCTTCGTAACTGACATTAGTACCTGTTGCGCTTCCTGTATAGGCTCTTGCTCTTACCCACCATTGATAACCCTGAGGATTATCCTGCGGGGCATTATCTCCTATTATTAACTGAGTATTATTTATATAAGAAATAGTAGTTGTTGCATTAGCAGGTCTTTGCGCCGCATTACCCGCTTCGTTGTCTAAATCAACAGGACCTGTATTAGGAGCCCAATTCTGAGCTGTAACATCAGAAGTCCAATCATTTGCAGTGTAGGAAATAAGCGCACCGGGTGTTCTTGATTCCATTCTTACATATGCCTGCATTGGCAATTCTACAGTAAGACGGGGAGCATTTTCAGAATCATCTTGTGTAGAAATAACATCTTGAGTCTTTCTAACTCTTACAAACGGCCTTGCCATACCGCCAAGAGTAACATTCCCATAAGTAGGCGTTGCCCCTGTTACTGCGGCTGTACTTTGGTTGCCTAAACTGTCAATTACAAAACCTGCAGGATATGAAACTGTGTATATGGCACCCGGTACCTGCGGTGCGTTAGAACCTGTAAGCCTTATTTTTAATGTATTCCCGTCAATTTCTACAGCCTGAGATGCTACGGGTATTGTTATTGCTTCCGCATTTCTAAATGCATTAAAGAAATCTTCCGGTAGTACAGCAGCTCCTGTAATTGAGGAATCTGCAGCCAATCCGCCTTCCGGATGATAAATATAATTCAGAATATACTTTGTAGATGTATCTGCGCCTTGGTTATCTGCATTAGTGTAAATATAGCCATTTGTTCCGCGTGTATAATAGGTATCAAATCCGGGAACATTTCTGAACCTGTTGTATTGTGTATCTGTAAGCACTATTGGCACTCTGTATCCTGTCTCATTTTGTGTAATTGTAATGTTTCCGGTTCCCTTTGAAATAGCATGATTAAATGTTATTTCCAAAGTTGTCCAATAAGAACCGTCACTCCTCTTGATTCCCTGATAATTAGCTTCCCCGGTATTATCCGCTTCTTCTGTTGTTACACCCCATGTTGTATCTATTGCAAATGCAGGCGCGCTTGTTACAGATAAAGGCGTTGTATCAATTTTAATTGATTTATTAGTTCCAAGACGAGCATCTCCGGAAGGAATAAATATATATCCGCTTACATCAACACCCTGCTGATCCCGTATGGTACCGGGTAATAAAGCTGTAACATCCAGATTTTCATCACCGGCTATTGAATCATTTAATAATACTGTATATGTCCATGTTATTTCTTCTAAACCTATACCGCTGCTGGGCAATGTTCCGGATGAAATTTCGTAATTGCTTCCGCCTCTTGTAACATTAAGCCTTATTGCCGGTGCAGTCCCTGAAAATGATAATGGCTTTCTAAAAGAAACTGTTATTGGAATTATATTGTATCCCGGGTTATGAGAATAAGTCCCGCTTGCATTTGTAGAACCTATATATGTTATAAGTGATCCCGGATCCCAAGTAAAGGTTATTTCTTGCGTGCCGCTGGATACATTTCCTGCCATATCAACCTGTCTTGCCACAAGAGTATAAGATCCGGCTCCTGAAATGCTAATTGGTACATTGTTTTTGTGTGTATTCGGAACCCTTACCCAGCTGGCGCCGCCATTTATTGAATATTCAATATAATCATGTTTTTGTGCAACAGCAGTTCCGCTCATATCAGTATTACCTTCAAAAGCAAGCCATAAATTAGGACTATATACATTGGATAGAGTTCGGTTGTCATTTGTAGAAATACCTGTATTAAGAGTAGTGTTTACCGTGTTCGTAACAACATTCGCAATATTATTAGCATCTAACACTCTTACAATTGGGATTCCTACAGTTCTTGCTTCTACATATCTTCCTGTCAATATTTTATTGCCTGAGTATTCTTCTATTCCATCTTCAGCGAATTCATTTCCTGCAAGATCTTTTATTGATCCTGAATAATTGATTACGGTAATTACATTAAGACTATTTGCCATATTTGCAGAATAGTCATTGTTAACTACTCTATAAACAAAAGTAACTCTTTCACCGTTTACCCTGATATCATCATCGTCATCAGAAGTATAATGTGTGTTAGCCTCCCCATTTCTGACATTCAATATCAGTCTTGGTCTGTTTTCTCCGGTTCCTAAGATTACAGGTTTGTTAAATTCAACTGTAATATATATTTCATCATCCGCCCTATAATAACCGGATTCATTATTTGTTGAAATTGAAGTAATAACTGGAGCCGCAGTATCAATAGCCAAATATTTACTTGCTATTAATGTAGATTGATATTCTTCAAGGTTCCCCGGATCTGTAGTAACAGGAATTTTTTTAGCATAGTAGGTACCGCTAGGCTGCGTACCTGAATTATGCGTTTCTTGTTCAGTTACTCTTATTTCCTGAATTAATCCTGATACCGTTCTCCATGTAAACGGATAATTATCGTTTTCCCAGCCTGTATCATTGCCTTCCAGCCCTATTACATTAAGATTTGTTGTTCCTGTGGCATGACCCGCCTCTACTGTATATTTAAAATACTGTCTTGTACTTGGCGCGGTATTATAAATATCATCACCCCTAATAAATACGGCAGTTCCGCCGCTGTTCAATCTTAGCGTAGGTGTTGCAGCATTATCATTAAGCAGAACAGCTTTGTTGAATTCCATAAATATTACAATTTCCTCATTTGTAGTATATGTTCTATCAGCATTTACACTGGAAATACGCATAAGCCTGATATTATCACTTTGTATTAACCATGATTTACCATCTTCTGCAACATTCCCGCCAAAATCCGTAACTCTGGCAGCTATTACAAGAGTATCCATTAATCTTAATGTAGAAATTTCCCCTGCACCATCTCCTACGGTAATTGTCGCACTCCATGTACCTTCACCCTCTTCTACAGTATCCGTTGTAGGTGATATTGATATGTTATCAACTTTAGTATCACCATTAATTGTAACTTCAAATTTTGGAGTAAAATATGCGGGTACTGATAAAAAGGCTGTAGATTCTTCTACCCATGTGCCATTAATTTTTATGGTTTCACCATTGTTAAATCTTTCTATTTCATCCCAATGATCTGCGTCTATTTCATCAGTGTCTCCATTTAGCCTGCTTATGACAACATCAGTAATTTCTAAAGTTGGCACTTGTTCATCACCCTGGGGAGCATAAGTAATTATTGTACATTTACCATCCGGGTTTTCTATTCTTAAAAGGAATACCTGACTCTTTAAACGATTATCATCTGGATCAAAACCAATTTCCATTTCTTCTAATGGAACATCAACATAAAAACTGTATTCTATACGGTTTGTACTATTGTTTAAACCTAATTCATTTGGTCTAATTTTCCATAACCTGTTTGGAAAATCAGGATCATAAGGATAATTCACAGTGCCATCAGCAAATTCTGTAAGGGTAGCGGAATTGTTAGCACCTAGAATTATGCTATTACGAGCTTGCATCCAGCCTTTGTAACCACTATCACGGAAATAAGAAAGCTGGCTCATAGCAGCATAATTAGCGGATTTTGGATTAATCCATGCCATAGTTATATGGGTTATTTCAGTAGCATCATCCACAACACCGGAAATTCTAATTGTATCTGCAGGAGTTACACCGGAAGGCGCACCTTTTTCTGCATGTCCATTTGACCTTCCAATAAATTCAAAGAGAGGTCTTGATGCGGAAGGATAAACTTGACTTACAAAAGACGGGAATGTAATATCCTGCATTCTAAATATAGATCTATACTCCGGACTTTCTAAATTATTGGCGCTAACCGCAACCGCTCTGACAATATAATAGCCGGATCTTGGCGGCGGTAAAAATTCCCAGGAAAATACTGTAGAATACACACCCGGTGAACGCTCCGTTGCTTCAAAAATATCGGACTGAATAGCATCATCATCGTTAAGTTCATCTTCAGTTTGTAATTTTTGGTCTAATACTGTAACTTCATGAAGAAAATACCTGACTTCTTTTATTCCATATTGATGATATGCGTTAGCCTTTATTCTTATACTTGGATATACCATATTAATTTTATTAATATCCGGAGCATCTGTTGACATATTATGGTATGTAGGTATGTCGTTAAAAAGATCAATTTCTTCATCTGTTTTACCCGGAGATTCCATACTTCCAATAAAAGTTATCCATGGATAATTGGCATCCGGCCAATAAACAAAGTAACCAATTATACTTTCCTGATTAATATTACCGGCACTATCCACACAGACAGACACTACCATTATAGTAGTTTTTTCTGTTATTGGACTGCCATCAATTTTTAAATCTTCTGCTTTTACAGTTATTGATCCTATTGTTCTAATAGTACCAACAGGTTCTATATGTTTATACATATAACCCGCTGGCAAAGGTGTTGCTTCATTTTCATCAATTAAATTATACTGGCTAGCATTGTAAAAATACAATTCAAAACTTTCTATTTGATTATTTTCTTCTATATGCCATCTTACTGATACGTCACCTGTTGCAAATCTTCCAATATTGGAAGAATTTTTTCTTGCGGCAATTTCTGAATTTAATATTTCATGCACTGAATTTAATTCAACCAATTCATCATCTGTAACAGCCTCAATCCATCCGAGCTTAATACTAAAATCATCGGTGTCTTCATCATATTGAAAATACCTTGAATGTAAAAATGGCTGGGTAAAATTTACATTTGGTGCCTGACTGTCAACTATAACTACTCTGGTTTTTATTGAATTATCATCTGTAAAACCTGCTATATCCCATGCCTGAACACTGAATACATACACGCCGTTTACAGGATTACTAATTAAATCTATATATTTAAGATTGATATCTACCGACCACTGGAAAGTTTTTGATCCTGTGCTTATCCATTCTGCATTTTCATAAGCAGTCCATATTGGATTTGCAGATGTTCCATTTTCAGTTATTTCCCACCCATAACCCCTGGAATATCTCCATTGTCTGGATAAGTCTGATTTTTCCAATATTATTTTTATAAGCATAGTATCGATACCGGAATCATCTTCTATGGTTCCCGTAATTTGTGTCTCAAAAGGAGCGCCCAAAAACATACGGGCTTCCGGCGTAAGTATATCAACTTTAGGACCATAAATATCCAACCTTCCGCCCAGTCCGATAGGCTGATCACAGCCAATGACAGCAACAAGAGAAAGAATAAATAACAAACCAATAAATTTAAATCTTTTAATATTTTTCATTTTCTTCCTCCTAGTAAGTTGTAATGTTATAGCCATAGGTTAAATCTCCATAACCTACAGTTAGATAGTTATTGACTTCTCCGACATTTTGATGAGTATTGCCGTTTCCGCCGCCAGCCCAAATAATCATATACCATTCATCCATTATTTCTGTACTTATCCAAAGTTGCTGTCCGGAAGCCGGACGGTAAAATGCTTTTATAAACCTGTTGTCTCCGGTTTCCTCAGCATCGCGTACAGGGAAACCAGCAATAGAAGGCATACCGTTTTTAATGTTAGAACCTTCAACATAAACAGTGGTGCCACCTTTTGTACCATTAAGTGCTATAACTGTTCTGAATATTCCTTCATAGCCGTAAACTTCTTCCTGACTGTTAACATTTGCAGTAGCAACTACATAACTTTTACTTGATTCCAATGCGCCAAATGTCATAACACCTCTATATCCATTGCCTTGGGCATTTCTGCTAACTAACTCCAATTCAGCTAATGTTAAATCTTTGTTATATGATCTAAAACCTCTATATGTTCCTTGGAAATTTCTTACTTCCGGAGTTCCATTCTTTGTTGTAACATAATATGAAGTATTCGCATTATTTCTGCTTCTGCGAATAATATTTGGAAGTATCCATTGGCCTGCAGTATTGCTTGCGGCAGCATTCCAGTTAGCGGCATTAATAGAGGTTGCCCCTGTATTTGCATCTGCAACCGCATTGGCCCATGCGGCAAATGCAGAACCATTATTGCCCGGCGTTCCCTGGTGAGTGCCAACTGTTAAGGAAACTCCCGGAGATTCACTTTCTACGCGGTAATGAACATTGTTAAAGTTGTCAATGCCCCAGCCTGTTGTATCTGTTACCATAAACGAATCACTATCCCAGCCGGGAGTATCGTTAGGTATAGAATAAGCTCTAGATGCACCGCTAGTAGGATACAGATTGGCTAAGTTTCCATCATTCATCTCGGTTCCGCCTCTGGCATCAGAACTCCTTCTTAAAACACGGATAACGGGCGGTTGTACACCGTTTGACCAGAACCAGTAACTGCCTTCAGCTATTGCAGGAGCATTATTTCCTGCAATATCCGTAAATGTTCCTTCGGAATAGTAAAGCTCCCATTGCAGTCCTCTTAAAAGAGGTTCATTTAAAGTAATTGTTACAACATTCCCTACTATAGTTGTATTAACAACATCAATTTCCTGCCAGCGGAATTTTGCCTTGTTAAGAGCGTTACGAATATTTGTAACCTCAGTTGAAGTATCATTAATACCGTATTTAAAATCTAAAACCCATTTTGTTGCGGTATCAGGTATCATTCGGCCTGCTTCAGGATTCGGACTATTTGCTCCTGTACCTCCATAATTTCCTGTATAACCCGGCCCTGATATTAACCCTTGGGTTGTTTTTACATACGGACCAACATTCTGTCCCGTTCTTACATTTAATCTAAGACGATTCAAACTTGGATTTGCTGTATCAAGCACAGAAGAATTGCCGTTAGCACTTGCTGTCGTTGTACCTTCAGCTAATGCGTTTCTGTCTGCCGCTGTAAGAGCGCTATTATTGTAAATATCAAAAAGCGACGGTATGTAAGTTCTACCTGTTCCGGGAGAAAGATATTCGGTAACACCATCAACACCCAGCCAATAACCTTCATCTCTGAATACCGAAGGAATTGCATAATTACCCCTTGGTCTTACCGTTATAGTTCCAATACCCCTCATAACATTTTCGTTAAATGTAATTGTAATGGTTGTGTTGTTGGTAGAAATAGTTTCGTTTTCAGGAACCCTGCTGGTAACTCTTGGTGGTATTCCGTCAACAATTAAACCCGCACTAAGATTATTAGCTGTTGTAATACCGGCTACTGTTACTTCTATAGCAGAAGCCTCACCTTCTCCTGATGATGTTGCATTGCCTACACCGCCTGTATTGCCAAAACGGTCGGTAAGACCTGCCATATTTATATTGGATACATAAACTCCATTAAGCATTTCTTTGCCTGTAATATTTACCGGAGTAAAGCTAACGCTTGTTGTATTTGGCCCCGGCACAGCCTGCAATTGTATTTGATAAGACGGCAACGGTGTAGTAATAGCACCGTCTCCTGTATTATGGTTACTAATGTTATAAATATCTGTATTTCTATTTGTAAGAGTTAATGTAACATTTGCTGGAGTAGTAACAGTTACTATATCATCAAAAACAAGACTGAAAGAAAGGTTTCCTGTTCTGTATGTCCCATTTGGTTGATCTGAATTAACTGAAACCAATTTTGGGAATACATCATTTATATGTACTAATTGGTTTGTTGTCTCACTTACATTTCCCGCTTTGTCCACATGCCTTGTTTGTATTCTATTAAGACCAACATTTAATACTACATCACTATCCCATTCAGCCCATGTTAACCCGCCATTAAACGAATATTCGCTTCTGTCAAAGTATGCTTCATCTGCAAGAGAAGGTTCTGCTATTCTTAGGTTTCGCCCTGAATTATAGAATAATGTAGTTTCCGGGGTAACTCCTATTTCTGTTGGAGTTTCACCACCAATAAGTTGTATTACAGGTTTTTCGGGCGGTTTTTGATCAATAAATATTTTTGCGTCTCCTAGTTGTGTATCAAAAGCAACATTATCCAGCGTATTAAATGCAAATTGGTTTCCAAATTGATCTACAATCCTGTCGTATTCATCATTGTCAAGGAATATTTGACTGATATAGCCAACAATTTCCTGCCCTATATTAGTTTCATTTACAGTAAAAGTAAAATCCATGCCATTTGTTACAGGTCTTGAATAAGCCAGTCTGTAATAACTTTCTACGGGGAATTCAGTATCAATTGCAACTCCGGTTCCAGCAGGGCGTTTAACCTTAAAATTAAAATTAGGATTACCGGATGTCATAATAGGTTTATCCGCTATGATTCTAATTGTTATAGTTTCATCGCCGCTGTAATAATATTCATTGCCGTCAACCGGCGTTTTTCCTTGAATATTAATGGCTTGCAAAACAGGTCTTATTCCCCAAAGATTTATTGTTTTGCCATTCTGTAATGTATTACTGGCATTTGTCCAGTTAGGCATACTTGAATTTCCTACCAAATAACCGGGTACAAATGCAGGGGCATCCCTTATAACATCTAAAATTATCGCTTCATTTTCCAGCCTTATTGGTTTTGCATCTTCACCGGTTCTATCTGCAAATCCTTCATACATTGTTTCAAGTCTTCCAACAAAATTTTCCTCTACTGTAAACTTAAACTCTAATGATAATCTGGAGCCTTCAAATGGTTCACATTCAATTGAATCATATACATATGTATCAGTACCATCATTTTTTACCTGATACCGTATATTAAGCTTGGGTCTTGTCCCTGTTTGGTTAATACTTACCTGTCCAGAAAAATTAGCATTAAGCGTTATAACTTCCCCTATTCCATAAGTACCATCTTGCCGGGTTGTTGTAATATTATCCAGTCTTGCCGCATTTGTTATTGCCACCGTCCTTTGTATACGGGCTGTATTATTTAATGAGTCTGTAGCCTCAAACAAAAATACCCTTTGTGACTCATCAGGGTAAAATTCCACAAAACTTTGTGCTTTATCTATATCATTAAATCCGCTTCCTACCTCTTTACCCGGTCTTTGTGTTGTAATATCCGTCATTGTTATATCTGTAATTTCAAGATCCCCAGTTGCCTGGGCTGTAATCCAGTATTTTAATATTGATCCTCTGGGGTATGTCTTAAATGGAATTGTTTTTAAACTTTCATTAATAGTAACACCGCTTAAAGCATTATATACTTCTGGTATTTTATTATATGTCAGTAATGCAGCATCATATTCCGCCTCTTTAAATGTACTTCCATCATAAAATTCAGAAGGGTTTGGTATTCCAGCGGGTAATTCATGTATACTCTCTGTTATATCGTATATAGCCAAATCCGGCGGCGTTCTGTTTCCTAGAATGCGGAGCTGTCTAAAAACTTTACGTCCCATATTATCTTCTGCGTAAAAAATAAAAAGCTTTGTTGTATTTTCAGTCTGGCCATTATAATAAAAATTACGGTATTCAGGTTTATCAATATCATTGCCGCCTAACACATCAAATCTTTTTCTAAAAACCTGCCTTCTAAAAAAATTACCGCTGATATTTTCTATCTCTTCATCATATACAAAATGATTCCACTGTGAACCATCATTACCATCCCCCGTATAAAATTCCCAGTATTGAATACCATCAAGCTCTGAATCATTTTCAAAAACAACTTTAAAATCAGGATTTTCTAAAGTTCTTTGTACTCTTGTAATATAAGCATCCGCCCCACCCGGCATACCTGCGGGAATCCATGCCATTCTGAGATTTACTACGCTATTTATTCCGTTTCTATCTTCCCTTAAAGTATAACCTGAAATATCAAAATATCTGGAATCAACTAATGGGGATGGAAAGGTGTTTTCTTCCGGGCTATGACCTGTGGTTAATCTTGTGGACGGAACTGTGGGATCATACCTTGCTTTATCAGTTGAAGTATCAAAAACAATTAACGGAGAACTTTCATCTTTTATTTGTATATTATAAGCCTGATCTTCCGCCCATCTGTTTCTTATTGTCGGAGGAATGTCTGTATCAGTCGGATCAACCATGGGATGAGGATAAACTTTTCTATCACTTACCAATATGAATATAACAAATTCACCGTGATCCCTGTCATCATTGCTTGTTTCTATAAATATCCTTTTTTCTGAAATATCACCTTCTGTTGGATCTATATAATTGGTAATTTCACTATCAGCAAATTCAAGATATTCATCGTCTTCTGAATATTTATCCCGTCTCCAATTGTAGGTAGGGGTTCCATCAAGCAATCTTGTTTTAAGATTCGTCAATTTTTGTTCTTTGGAGACTCCTATAAGGTAATCATTTTCATCTATACCAATAGGTGCTATTCCATCCCATTGCGCCTCTGTTAAAAGAGCGGCATAGGCGTTTCCCAAAATATCATCATCAAAGAATTCTACAGGAAGCGGGGTTCCGCCGGAAATAGTATATTCATCAATATTATCTCCTACAACAACAGGATCCAGTATTCCTTTGGGAATATCAGAGTATGCCCACATGCAGAAAAAACCCACATCTTCTAGTCTTAATAGTTGACCTGAATTACCGCTTCTGTCAATTGCAGAAATTGTAACCCTGTAATAATAACGCGCGTCTTCATCGTTATAATAAGCATCTTTATAATTGGGAATTTCCGATTCTAAATAGGCATTCCCTGCATTTAACAATTCTTCTTCACTAATTATCCATTTTGGAAAATTCATGTTTGAACTTGGTATTGAAAGCAGATAAATACCGGGGTATCTTTGATCAGAAATATTTAATATAACATTGGTTATAGTTGTTTCTTCTTCTGTCACTTGAGCTGCAATAACAAAACAACCGTTCTGGTATTTATCTATATTGGCAATTAATTTTCCATAAGGATCTTCATTTTCAAGAGCAAGAAGAGCTGGATAAGAAGCCAAATCTACCTGCGAACGGCCTGGAACCCTTTCGATCCAAACATCCTGCACAATGGGAGGTCTAAGATCTATTATAAGAGTTAAAAATACAATGGAAGTATCGCCTGAATTTCCAAAGGTATCATATGCTACAATTTCTGCGGAAAATTGATCACCATTTTGATCCTCGCCAAAATTCATCGTTATTTCCCAGTCAAAACCGCCGTCACTTCTTTTGGTTAAGATAGCTGTGTAAAGTTCCTCTCCGGTTAAGGAGTCTCTCATTATAACACGGTCAACAGCAACATTATCATAAACAACTCCAAAAATCCTGGTATTGTGATTTACAAACATTGGACTTTCTATAGTTCCGTCCAAAAAGAGTTCAGGCGGATCCCAATCTATAGGATCACCAAAGCCCATTGGTGTATCACACGCAATAATGACTAATGTTAACCCGATAAATAAAAATAAAACCTTAAACATTCTTTTCATTGTTAACTCCTAGAATACATAGATTCTTAACCCAACCGATAGTTTGGGTAGTACTACATCTATTCCCAGCGCTTCTACATCGACATCTGCCGGGGCAAACCACAGTGCAAATTCTGTAAACAAGCTGTATGTTCTAAATCGTTTCCAGTCCGGAATAGTTGCTTTGGGGAACTCTAACTGGAACAACAGAGCGCTCATAACTGTCGGAGAGCCATTCTGTGTTTCCGTAAAGTAAGAAAAGTTTGCTCCTATTGAAACTGTTAAATTTAGCCATTCCCAGTCCGGCCCAAAATACGGCAAGAAGTTTACATTGTACAAGCCCGCTAAAAGTTTAAGCCCAAATACATGTCCGCCATAACGGAATGGAGGCTGTCCTGCGCTTGGCCCTGTAGTAGCTCTTGGATTTCCGCCAAGGGATTCCCAATGTTCGTCATGCATAAAACCATATTGTAACTGTACTTTTACATTGTCATCAAAGAAACTTAATCCCATTCCAAAGTCCATATAAGTTACACCGCCTGTAAATGGGAAATTTGGTAATGCGGATATTGACTGCTTAAGTACCGGCGGAATCGTCGCTTCAAAATACAAACCCTGCAGGAAGCCGGGGAGTCCATAAAGAGCCTTATCCCCCACTCTTAAATGGTAGGTTGTACTTACAAGTTCAACATCATCAGATATCATAGCACTGTAAGATATCTCCTGGTTGTAGCGGCCTCCGGACTCAGGAGAAATTAAACGGATTACAGGAGCGGTTTTATCAACCTGTACTATCATACTACTGATTGCAACCTCGCCATTTTTCATGGTGGTTCTTACAAGAACATAGTGCATTCCTTCCGCCATTTCTCCTGTTTCCAGACGGAACCTATAATCCTGAGCCCTTCCTTTTCCTCTCTGTGTCTGTCTATAAGTTCTGCCATTGTCAAAACTTATTTCCGTCTTTGCGGGAACTTTGTCCCTTATAGCGGCTCTTTCCTCACGAGGGGTATTTCTATCCGCAAGTTTTTCAAGATCTTCTTCACTTAATATATAGCCGGTTCTTCCAAACAAATAAGGCCTTTTAGAGGCATACTGTCCAAAGTTAAAACTATCAATTGTAACCCATGGACCTGACTGTTTATAAACAAGGCTATGTGTCCTTGAAAGAACCTGTGTAGCCCCGCCAAAGTTAGAGTGTACTATAACTTGGTTGTCTTCCTGCGTTAATAACTCTGCATTAAGAGTGAATCTCCAGTAACCTGTAGCATCAACTTCTGCGGACGCTCTATCCACTCCGTTTACACGCAGCGTTACCATTTCTGCTTCTACTATACCGCCCGCATATCCGTACAGGAAAAATTCTCCGCTCAAAACTTCGTTTTCTACCGGATACAGAATTTCTACAAAGTTTGTTATACTCTGCCTTGCAAGCTGGAAGTTACGCGAAATCCTTGTTACATTTCCGGCCTTGTCTGTTGCTGTCAATTCAACATTGTAAAAACCATCAGCCTGTCCTGTAAAGTCTAAAACTTCCCTTACAATTTCACGAACTTCCAGTCTTCTGGATCTAAGGTTTTCCCTTACCGCAGCCCCTGTCAAACTTCTTACTTCCAGTGTAATTGATGCCAAATTCGGATCCATCACCCGCCCAAGTACATTTACGCTTCCTGTAGATATAAATCCGTCGGCAGGACTGTCCAGCGTTACTTCCGGGTCTGTATTATCAACATTGATCATACTGGCATATGTTGCAGATATATCGTAGTTGTCTATTACTCTTATAAAAACAACATGCGCACCATCTTTTAATATCTGCGTATTAAATCGATACGTCCATGCCGTTGTGCCCGTTGCCTTGCTAAAAGTGGCGCCATTATTTATTGATATAAGAACTTCTTTAATTCCGTTGCCGTCAGAAGCTCTGCCGCGTAATTCTACAGAATCCCTTAGTACTGTGTCATACAATGGATACTGCATTTCTGCTACAGGTTCCGCTAAGGATACTCTGAACCTTCGCGTAACAGGTGCGCTTCTTACTCCGTATATATCTTCTGCTATCACTGTTATTGAATGTTCGTTATCTGTTAAAGTTCTAAGCTCTATCGGAATAGAAAATGCATTCTCTGCTTCTATTGTCTGCCATGCTCCCTGGTTAAGTCTCCACTGGATATTTCTTATACCGTCATCATCATACATAATACCGGATGCTACAAAGTCCGCCGTTATTATTTCATTGTCCAATGGTAAAATGAACTCTACTACAGGTATATCCATTTCCTGATCTATCTCAAACAACCATTGGTTTACTGTGGTTCTGTTGCCTGCCATGTCTTCAAATATAAATGACATGTCTCTTGCTAGCGGCATTTGGGTTGAATCCATTAACACTTCTAAGAAATTAGGTTCATATAAATTTTCATTAGTAGCTTCATTGTATACAACCCTTGTTACTCCGCCTCTGGAATATGTTACAATTCTTAACTTTCCGGCTTCTTTAATGTCAAAGCCCATACGGATTGTTCCATTTACTTTTGCATCTTCTATTGGCATTACAACCGTCGCCGTTGGGCCTTCCGTATCTTTTAACACCGTAAAATGTCCAAGTCCTGTTCTGCCTGATTCATTTACCGCTCTTAACAGAACCGTAACTGTCCCATCAGGTAACTGGCCTATATCAAATGTTCTTGTTATATCATTGCTTACCGGTATTGTCTGCCAGCTTGCTCCCATGTCTAAAGAAGATTCTACCTGCGTTACCCTTGTACTGGACGCTATTGTAAAACGCGCATTCACCGACCTTTGTACAAATCTTCCCTCTGGCGCTTCTCGCACTGTTATTACAGGGCCGTTAAAGTCCGCAGTTATCGTAATCGGACGGCTTGTTAGTGTGCCTGCCTGTACCGTTAACGGGCCAAATACTCCCTCTCTTAACGCTCTTATCACCACCCTGCCGTACTCATCTACTTCACAGGATACTGCTTCCGCTCCCGTTCCGCGAATAGCAGCGTTTTCCATTGGTTCATTAGAAAGCCCTATTATTGTCTCTTCTTCAGAGTTTACTATATACCTGTTATTATCATGCCTTACCCATTCAAAAATTCTTACAGCATTTGCCCCGTCTTCCATAAGCATAAGGTTTGGGTCTGCCTGTTCTACAAATATAAAATCAGGATATATAACTTCCCTGCCCTGCCTGTCTGTTACCCTTATTTCTATTCTTGTAAGACCGCTAGCAAGATTCTGCGGAAGCTGAACTGTTGCCCGTAACAGCCCTTCTCTGCCCGCCGTTGGCCTTATGACTACGGGAGTTAAATCTCCAATTTGGACAGACGCATTTGTAACGGCACTTGCCCTTATTGCTACTTCAAAGTTTACCCTACCTCTTGGCTCAAGCCTTACAGGCATACCGGAATAAAACGGCCTTGTTTGAGAGCCTATTGTTATTGTGGAGATAAACGGCTGTGGAAGCCTACCGCCTGCCTGTATGTTTCTTACTCCAACTTTTGGGCCGATAACTCCGTTTACATCCTTTACCCACACTTCTATGGTATGATTCCCCTCATTCACATTTGGAATTATAAACTGGTAAGCCCCGGTTGTTGCGGGAATTCCCACGGGAGCGCCACCGTTATGCGAATAGACAAGCATTGCTATTCCGTCATCGTCTTTTGCCTCGCCCTTAACCATTATATGATTGTCTTCTGTAAGCACTGTGCCTGCGACAGGTTCTGTTATTGTTACGATTGGAAGATCTGAGGCTGCGTTAAGCCTTATTCTTTGTTTTGCTACTGTAACATTACCTGATACATCTTCCGCTCTTACTTCAAAATCTACACTGGAATCTCTGGAACCTCTTAAATCCAACTCAGTTGACCACCAATGGTTACCGGGTAATAGATCAAACTCACCTGACTGTCTGCCAGCTCTCCATGTTACAGATCTTAACCCTACAGGATGACTTGCGTATCCTGCAACTGAGAATACTCCGTTTAACACCGCATCCGGTGCAGGGTAAACTATTTTAACTTCAGGGCCGGTGTTATTTATAAATAACAAATGCGCAGCGTTCCCTATCGACCCTAATGAATCTACTCCTCTAAACCAAATAACAGCAGGACCGTCTTCAAATATATTTGATCTTATACTTATATCCCAGCTATATGCGCCGGTTCTTCTGTCCTGGCTTACTTTTACGGGAGTATATCTTTCTCCGCCGTCAACGCTAACAGCAAAAGCTGCTATTCCGTTTCCGTCAGCTACAGTTCCCCTAAGACGGACTGTACCTTTTACAAGCTCGCCCACTTCATGACTGATAACTTCTATCTCCGGTTTCTTTCTGTCTAACTGGAAATAAACTCTTTGTACTTTGGATTGACTAGATTTAAACGAATAACCATGCTCACGATCATTAGAAAGATCTCCTAAAAGACCGTTAGTGTCGGTTGCCCATGCTGTAATGCTATATGTTCCATCCGTCCAGATTTCAGGATCAGTTGTGTTTAACATGTAGGACCAATAATCCGTGCCTGATGCGCGCACACGGACAAGTTCTTCACCCTTGCCGTCACGCCCGCGGGTAACAATAAGATCAACCTGTTGTACGCCATCGTCATCATTTGCAACACCAACTATGTTAAGGTTACCTTGCACACGCATATTTGGCATTGGGTTTACAATAATGACGGTAGGAAGATCTGTTTCCGGATCATTATAAATATTTTCAGGACCAGCTAACGTAACATTACCCGCTGAGTCCGTTGCTTCAATATAAAAATTCCATTTGCCTGTTTTTCTTTCGGAAATATCAAAACTATCCGTAAAATTAGAAGGATCCTCTGATGTACGCGATTCATTCTGATCCCTACCGCCTCCTGCAAAGAGTAAGCCTGTAATTAAAAATAGCACGGTAAAAATAATAATTAATTTTTTTGACATAGTACCTCCGAAAGAGAAATATATACTTACACAATTATAACACATCTGATAGATTTAACAAATTTTTCATATTCTTGTTTTGTATTATATTACTGCAAAATAGATAATATTAATTTAAACACGAATTTGAGATTAGTGTAAATTAGTGTTGAGTTGATTATTTCTTATTGTTATAATAGTAGTAATGCTAAAGAATCGCTCACTAATAGAACCGGAAGATTTCTCCATTTCTGAGATGGAAGAACTATTTGTATTAGCTGAAAAAATAGAAAAAGACGATAAATACCTTAGAGAAAGTTGCAAAGGCAAACTCCTTGCTACTCTCTTTTTTGAACCAAGCACTCGTACCCGCCTAAGTTTTGAAGCCGCTATGCTCCGTTTGGGCGGCAGCTTTTTGGGCTTTGCCGAGCCGGGCTCCAGTTCCGCCGCCAAAGGTGAAAGTCTTGCCGACACTATCCGCATGGCATCCTCTTACGCCGATGTTATTGTAATGCGTAATCCCAAAGAAGGGTCCGCTCTCCTTGCCCAGCGTTATTCCTCTGTCCCCGTCATAAACGCAGGAGACGGCGGTCACCATCACCCCACTCAGACGCTTACAGACCTTTTAACAATTAGGCGGCTTATTGGAAATATAGAAAACCTTACTGTAGGCTTCTGCGGAGATTTAAAGTTTGGGCGCACGGTTCATTCGCTTGCAAAAGCTCTTGCCCGTTACAAAAATATCAAAATGATTTTTATCTCTCCCAAAGAGCTTGAACTTCCCGTCTATATTAAGGATTTACTAAAAAAACAAAATATCGAATTTGAAGAAAAAGAAAATTTAGAAAAATCAATGCCGGATATTGATGTATTATACATGACTCGTGTCCAGAGAGAAAGATTTTTTAATGAAGACGATTATATCCGCTTAAAAGATACCTATGTGCTAAACCCTGAAAAAATGTCATTGGCAAAAAAAGATATGGTGGTATTGCATCCGCTGCCAAGGGTTAATGAAATAGCGGTTGAGGTGGATGCCGACCCAAGAGCGGCGTATTTTAAACAGGCTAAGTATGGGATGTTTGTGAGGATGGCGTTACTGGCTGAGGTCTTGGGCGGGGTCACGACTTAACGCGGATTTACACGGATTGAACGCTGATTTACGCTGATTTTTTATTTTTTTATTTTTTTGTTGCGACTCTTATTTCGTCTCGCATCTTGGTTGTGGCGGTGTAGGCTGATTGGGCGGCGTATTTGTTGTCTGCGTTTGTGTTGTTGGGGGTTTTTTGCCAGGCGGTTATGATTGAGCGGGAGGCGTTTACTACGCCGCCGTTGCCTTGTCTAAGAAGGAGTGCTGCATCTTCGGCGGCTCCGCCTTGTGCGCCGTAGCCGGGGATTAGGAAAAAAAGGTTGGGGTATAAGGCTCTGATTTCCGCTGCTTCTTCCCGCTCCGTGCAGCCAACAACAGCGCCAAACATTCCATAGCCGGAGTTACCCTTATTTTCATTTGCAAGTGCTGCAAGTTTATCGCCTACTACATGGTAAACTTTTTTTCCGTTTGTTGTTTCTAAATATTCAAAATCCCTCATGCCGGGGTTGCTAGTCCGCATAAGAACAAAAGCGCCCTTGTTATTTTTTTTTGCTTCTGTTAGCCACGGTTCAATGGCATCCATACCCATATATGGGCTAAGGGTTACCAAGTCAGCTTCAAAGTCACCTGAAAAATGCCCTTTTGCATAACGGATAGCAGTATCGGCAATATCACCCCGCTTTATATCGGCAATTGCAATCCCGCCTTTTTGACGAATATATTTTAAAGTTTGAGAATAAGCCTTCAGCCCTTCTACACCCATCTCCTCATAATAAGCAATCTGTACCTTAAAACAAGCACAAACCTCAACAGTAGCATCAATCAACGCCTTATTAAAATCCAAAACCGCCAAAGCATCACTACCTGCCCTTTTGCGTTCTATCTCAGGCACATAATCCGCACAAGTATCCAACCCCAAACAAACATGCCCTTTCTTCTCAACAGCCTCAAATAATCCATCAATCAAAATCATAAATTCCTCTCTTAATTAATCAGTGTAAATCAGTATAATCAGCGTAAATCAGTGTTATTCGTGATCCCGCTTATCACCTCATCACAATACTCACACCTATAAGTCCTAGCCTCCGCATCCACTAAATGAAACACATGGTTAATATATTTTTCTGTAGAGCTTATACAGCGCGGGTTCTTACAGATAAGCACATTTTCTACCCTTTGCGGAAGCTGCAGTTTTATCTTTTTTGTCACCTTTTCTTTCTCTATAATACAGACCGTTATATTGGGGTCAATCAGCCCCAGGACATCAAGATTGATATCGATTGTATTATCGATCTTAATAATGTCTTTTCTTCCGAATTTTTCAGAAGCAGCATTTGCCACAAACGCAACCGTATAGGGGGTTTTGTCCAGTCTAAGCCAGTTAAAGATACGGATACCCAGCCCGGCTTTGATATGGTCTATTACAATGCCATTTTTTATTTCTTCAATATTCAGCATATATATAGTGTACATTGTAATTTATAAATTGTACAATAGAGCATGTGCCAAATTAATGAACAAAACAACAGCCTCCTTTGCGAGCTTGTCTCCAACCACTCCATTAATGCCGATTCCTTTGTGCTGTCCCTAAAATGGGAAGGACGGCCACCAAAGGCAGGGCAATTTTTTATGATAAAGCCTGCCCGCAGCTCCGTTTATCTGCCGCGGCCTATCAGTATTTTTGAATTTAATATCGATCAAAATATTGTGAAATTCCTCATTGCCAAAGTTGGCAAGGGAACGGAAGAGCTCTACCATCTTAAACCCGGTGAAAAAATCCGCATGACAGGGCCTTTTGGAAATGCGTGGGAAGATTTCCTGCCGGAAGATATTAAAGCAGGGAACGGAAAAGCAGGGCTTGTAGGCGGAAGCGCGGGGGTGGCTCCGCTTGCCGCTCTTGTTGCGGAAAAGCCGGAACTTAACTTTTACTTCCTAGCCGGTTTTAAAAACGGCTTTGTTAACAATGAAGAAGAAACCGCAACGCTGGGGGCAGCCGTAAAAGCTAAAAAGTTAATTCTGACGGCAGAAGACGGAAGAAACGCCCTTAACGGCAAAGTAACGGATTACCTTTTTGACTTAGAAAGCTACAGTGCCATTTTTGCCTGCGGCTCTACCAATATGCTAAAAGCTGTTGCAGCAAAATGCCAGGCTAAAAATATACCTTGTTTTATATCGATGGAAGGCAGAATGGCCTGCGGTGTTGGCGCGTGTTATGGCTGTACAATCCGCACGGTAAACGGCAACCGCCGCTTGTGCGCTGACGGTCCCATATTCCGCGCATCTGATGTAATAATTGGGGGAACAGTATGATAGATTGTTCTGTAAATATTGCAGGCTGCAGACTGCGCAACCCTGTTATTGCCGCGTCCGGAACCTTTGGCAATGGAAAAGATTACTCCAAACTTTTTGACATCTCTAAACTTGGCGGGATTTGTACAAAGGGTCTTACAATGCAGCCAAAAGAAGGCAACACCGGAATTCGAATTTGGGAAACTCCTTCCGGGCTTTTAAATTCGATAGGTTTAGAAAATCCCGGTATTCCCTACTTCATAGAAAATGATTTACCGTTTTTGAAAAGTACAGGAGCGACTATTATTGCAAATCTTTCAGGGGCTTCTTCTCATGAATATATAGAGGGAGCTGTTCTTTTAAATGAATCTTCCGTTGATATGATAGAGCTAAACATTTCCTGCCCCAATGTAAAAGAAGGCGGCATGGCATTTGGCATGGATGCGGGAACAGCGGCATCTCTAACTGCGGCGGTAAAGCGCGTTTGCACCAACAAACCATTAATTGTAAAGTTGTCACCTAACGCCCCGTCTATTTTTACGGTTGCCCTTGCCTGTGTACGAGCAGGAGCGGATGCGCTCTCTTTAGTAAACACAATCAAAGCAATGTCGATAGACACCGCAAACCGCAAGCCGGTTTTTGACAATGTAACAGCAGGTCTCTCCGGCCCCGCCATAAAACCAATCGCACTCAGATTTGTCTGGGAATTATATGAATGCCTAAAAGACGAGAATATGAAAACACCCATAATAGGCATGGGCGGAATCTCCGACACAAACGACGCCATAGAATTCCTAATGGCCGGCTCCTCCGCCATACAAGTTGGAACCGCATCTTTTATAGACCCGTATGCCATGCTAAACATAATAGACGGCCTACAAAAATATATGGAGAACAACAACCTACAAAGCTTAGCAGAAATATCGATCAGATAGCAAGGTAGGTAGCAGATAGCAGGTAGCAGGTAAAAACAAAAAAATTACTTTGCGCCCTTTGCTGTCTTCACTTTGCGTTCTTAGCGCAAAAAATGATTTTGTAAAAAGGAGAGAGTTATGGAAAAAGTTTTAAATTTACTCAGAGAGAGCGAAGCTTTGCTTGAAGGGCATTTTTTGTTGAGTTCTGGCCGACATTCCGACAAATATTTTCAGTGTGCTAAATTACTGCAATACCCTGACAAAGCAAAAGCTGCTTTTGAAGATGTTGTTTCTGGTTTGCAATCTGATATTAAGAGCGGGAAGCTTAAAATTGATGTTGTTGTGGGGCCGGCTATGGGTGGTATTATTGCGGCTTATGAAGTTGCGCGCCAATTGGGCTTACCCTCTATTTTTACAGAGCGCGATGACTCCGGAGTTATGACCATTCGCCGCGGCTTTGAACTTAAAGAGGGTCAAAACATTTTAATTGTAGAAGATGTTGTTACCACAGGAAAATCCTCCCTTGAATGTGCCGCGGCCATAGAGAGTACCGGCGCAATGGTTAAAGCCCTTGCCTGCGTTGTAGACAGAAGAGCCGACGGCGCTTCTGATATTCCGTGGCCGTTTTATCCCGCGGTAAAGCTGCAAGCGGGAAACTGGGATCCGGCGGAGTGTGGGTTGTGTAAGAATGGGGTTGCTGTGGTTAAACCGGGGTCTAGGAAGGTTTGATTTTTACCTCGCGCGGAGCACGCGGAGATATGAGGACGCGGAGATTTTTTTTATTTTTGTATGAAGAGTATGTAAATATTATTATGCGCAAGTTTATTCTTCTTTGAATTCACTCATTAGAATATTTACCCAATCTCTTCTGCTATACAAAAATCTGTGTAAAATAACTGTATTATTTTCTTCGTCTATTACATAGAACATAATATAATTTTTAACTTTAATGGAACGATAGCCTCTAAGGGCAAGAAATTTATTCTGTACCAAAGGTCTTCGGTAGGGGTTTTCTTCTAATTTGATATATGTTTTTTTTATTTCATTAAAATGGTTTTGGGACGCCATTGGTGCTTCTAATACATTTTTTATGTAATCTAGTGCGGAAGTAACATCTTTTTTGAAAGGTTCAGAAAAGGATAAGTAAAACATTATGAGTTCAATGCCATTTCCATGCTTTTTAATACTTCTTCTTTAGAAAAGACCCTGCCTTGAGCTACGGCTTCTTCGCTTTCCTGGAGCATACGGTATAACTGTCCAAGTGACTCTACTGGTTCGTAGCTTCCGTAAATTTCCGAGGAATTTTCATCATCAACTAGCACTTCGGCTCTTTCTTGTACGGCTACCATAAAACTCTCCTAAAAATGGTGTTTTCTTAAGCTATAGGTAAATTATAAACGATTTAGGGCTTTTAGGCAAGTAACATAAGCGGGGTCACGCATTTAACGCTGATTTACACGGATTGAGCGCTGATTTACACTAATTTTCTTATCCTATCCTACTTGACAGCTTTTCCCATTTTATTGTATTATACTCCTATGGATTGTAATTTTGACCAAACCCTGATTAGCAGGCGAATTCAAGCTCTCTCTCTCTCTCTCTCTCTCTCTCTCTCTCTCTCTCGTATATAGAAGAAACTTTTCAAAAAAAATTTGCCCTTTTTCCCAAAATTTTGCCCTTTTACTCACAAATCAAGAAAATATACTCACTTCGCGCAGGGTCGCTGAGACGCAGAGTTCGCGGAGGAATTATAAGTTTCCTCTGCGTCCTCATTACTCAGCATTCTCTGCGCGAGTGGATATAAATTTATTAACAGGAGGTTTTTCATGAAAAAGAAAAACAAACTAATGATTATTGCCATTTCGGTTATAATCGCAATCGGGTTGGTTGCTTGTCCAGATGACAGCAAACCAACATTAACACTTACTCCAGCCAGCGTAACAATCAATGACGATAGCTTAACCGCAACCGTCACCGTTGGCGGAACGGCAAAAGGTGCAGTTACATTGGACGCCGAGGCACTGCCAAGCGGAGTTACAGCGACAGTTGAGGGTACGACAATCACCGTGACAGGTGTTCGTCCGTCAACGGAAAACGGCTCGATAGATGACTCGTACACTGTTGGTGTAACACGCGAGGGCGTAACGAAAAACTTGACGGTTGTTGTAAATATTACAACAACATTTAACCCGTCCGCACCCACCGTAACACTTACCCCTGCCAGCGTAACAATCAATGACGACAACCTAACCGCAACCGTCACCGTTGGCGGAACAGCGACAGGCACGGTTACATTGGGCACAACCACATTGCCAAGCGGAGTTACAGCGACAGTTGATGGTACGACAATTACTGTAACAGGTGTTCGTCCGACAGAAGAAGGCGCCACTGCAATAACAGGAAACAATTTAGTCGTTGTGGTAACACGCGAGGGAGTAAACCAAAACCTGTCTGTAACGGTAAACCTTACAACAACATGGACTGCCGGTGGCGGCGATGACCCTTGTGAATGCTGCGGCGAAGATTGTGAGTGCGCAGACTGCGATGGCGGCGACTGTACAGAATGTACCCCCGATCCTTGCGAAGACGGCTGCACTTTCACCGAATGGCAAGTAACAACCCCCGCAACCTGCACAGCAGCCGGCGAAGAAACAGAAAAGTGCGAAGTATGCGGAGAGCTTAGTACGACAACACGCCCTATATCCGCAACCGGACACAACTTTGATGACGGTGTATGTACAGTATGCGGATTCGAAGAAGGCAGCGACCCATGTGAAAACGGACATGACCACACAGAAAGTTTAGTATGCTTAAATTGTGATCATCAATACGCATTAGGTGACATTGGACCCGGCGGTGGTGTAATCTATCATATTGTCCCTGCTGGATTTACCGTACAAATGGTTGACGCTGATAACAATTACACCGCTCACTACCTAGAAGCCGCCCCTGCGAATGCTCTTGGCAGAAATAATGGTTCTGCAACTATGATGTGGAGAGTAGGCAGTACTAGTGAATCTGTAACAGGCTTGGTAAATATTACAACAACAGCAATAGGTAGTGGAACAACCGCGCCTACTGCAGATCAAATGACTGCAATAAATGCTGATATAGGCATGGGCAGGAAGAACAC
>Ga0099364_10001596_pt1 | contig 36979 bp, 36 predicted proteins | sample TergutTh196P3_FD_73070 | JGI IMG/M metagenome (GOLD analysis project Ga0099364, IMG submission 73070) | Microcerotermes parvus P3 segment gut microbial communities from Pointe-Noire, Republic of the Congo - Th196 P3 | ecosystem: Host-associated > Arthropoda: Insects > Digestive system > Gut ... | reverse complement strand
AACACAAAAAAACCAGTCCGTCAAGGTTAAAATGAACGCTTCGCGACCGTTGACGGACTGATTTTTTCGTGTTCGGCGTTATTCAAGCGAGAACTCATTCGGGAAGCAAGGGCAAAAGGGGGGCGGGCGGAATTTCACCTTAATAAAGCAGTTTTAATACTTTTCCTTTTACTCCTTTCCAATGGATTATTAAATTGTATATCCGTAACTGTTGTTATGCCTTTCTTTTTACCCTCTGGCACTTCATTCACTATGCGGATATTATCCACGCATTTAATTAAAAACTGCCGTCTTTGTAGCTTGTCAAGCAAATCCCAATTTTCTTTTAGGTTTTTAATTATGTCCTTTTTGGCAACTTCGACATCTTCGCTTTCAGTATTTTCAAGCCGTTCTAATTCTACTAAAATATGCTCCTTTTCGTCATTGATGGAATTCTGCATTTTGTTATACTTCTCAAAGTTAATGGTGTGGGCTATGTATAAATTTAATATCTCCTTTTCTCTTTCTTCAAATTTATCTAACTTTTTATTTAACTCTGCTATCGCCTCAATGGCTCTTTTTTGTTCGTTTTCCTTTTCTTGTATCTGCACATCATCAATAGCGTTAAAGTCGGGAATGTCATTGATATAAGCTGAAAAAGCTAAATCAGCATTTTTATGTGATACATTGCTTGCATTGCATGTTTTGCGTAAATAATTACTGCAACGATACCCACCTTTTATTACCCTTTCGCCGTTTTCCAAAACTTTATAATCCCCATGAGTTACAAGTTTACCCTCGCATTTATCACATATCAAAACACCCGAATAATAATGTTCTTCTTTTGGGCGTTTCGTATAACTTTTGACTGCTATTTTCTCAATCAAATCTTGCGTTTCTTCGTATAGTTCTTTAGAAACGATAGCCTCATGAACGCCCTCAACTTCAAAATTCCTTTTTTCGTCTTTAGTTGCATATCTAACATTGCCAACATGATTACAATTAGTGAGCATGTTTTTAATTGACCGCGAGTGCCATTTCCCTTTCTCTTTAGTTTTTATATTGCGTTCGTTTAAATTTTGTGCTATTTCAAGGTACGCCATATTTTTATTTACGAACATGTCAAACACTTCAAGCACAATTTGCGCCTCATATTTATTGATTTGCTGTACCTTGTTGCCCGGTGTTCTATCATATCCATAACTTGCCGTTCTGGTTGCTAAAGTATAACCCTCTTTTACTTTCCGTTCAAACCCAAGTTTTGAGCGCTCGGATATATTCTCGCGTTCAAATTCGGCAATAATACCCATGAATTTTATAAACATTCTGCCTGTTGCCGTATGCGTGTCTATATTTTCGCTGAACGAATTAAAGCAACAATCATACTCGTTAAACAATTCAATAAAATTCACAAGGTCTGTTATACTTCTTGTGAGCCTGTCTATTTTAAATATTAAAACATTATTAATTCTACCTTTTTCAATGTCGTCTATCATTTCATTAACTGCGGGGCGTTCCGTTACATTTTTTCCGCTGATACCCTCATCGCAGTAAACCTTATAGACCGACCAATCTTTTAAACGTGCATAGTCTGCCAATTTTTCCTGTTGCGCCCGAATTGAATAGCCCTCTTGTGCCTGCTCCTCTGTTGACACCCTAACATAGATTCCTGTTCTCATTGTGCTTTCTCTCCTTCTGATTCTGATTTTTCAGAAAGAGGCTTGTTTTTGTTTTTAATGCTTTTAGGGATTGAGGTTTTAAGGAAGAACTTCATCATTTGTATTTGAACTTCTTTTGGTAAATCTGCTTTCTTTTTTTCATCATTCATAAGTTACACCACACTAATAATATTTTAATAAATTATATTAGTATGATATGCGAATATGACCCCAATGCTAAAACAATTCCTCATAAAACCTGCCGTATAATGGTTGCCGTTATTAATCTGGCTGGGGGTAGATGAAACACGGCTTTTTTAACCCGCATGAAATCGGGCTTTTCGAGAATAGAGGTTTTTCTTAACGATACCCATGTCCATTTTCTTCCCTCTTTTTACGCTTCTCGAAGACTTGGGCTATCTTCCCCGGGCCGCGTTTAACCTCGATAACTTCTTCAGAAAATCGAACGCCCACGGTAAACAGGCGCTGACTATGTGTATGGCTTTCGGCTGCAACGTATGCGGAGTTACCGGCTGCAGGATTATCGATTCTCCCAGAGAACGCCTGATTGCGGTTCTCACGAATAATTTTATTCCGTGCAACGGCAGATTCCCTATTCTAATATCCGTCGCGGCGATATTTTTCACGAATAATTTTAACCCCGGGTTAAATTCGTTTATATCCGCGTTTTTTCTTACTCTGTTTATTATTTTCAGTATAGTCATGACTTTTATTATATCTAAATTACTCTCCCTGACAATATTAAGAGGGTTCCCGTCGTCGTTTATACTCGAAATGCCGCCGTTCAGACGGCCGCAAATCATAAATATTATAGTCCGTTCGGTTTTCGACAGGACTCTTTTCGTTTTGGGAAGAGCCGTAATAATCGCCGCGCCCGCGGGAATTATTATATGGATTCTCGCGAACGCGAATATAAATAATATAAATCTGCTCTCGCATATTTCAAATTTTCTCGAACCTTTCGCGCGTCTCATGAGTTTCGACGGGGTTATACTCCTCGCCTTTATTCTGGGATTTCCCGCGAACGAAATCGTTATTCCCATAATATTAATGAGTTATATGTCCGAAGCGTCGCTTATTGATTTCGGGAGTTTATCAGAGCTTAAAATAATTTTAGTAAACAACGGCTGGAATATAATTACCGCGATATGCGTTATTATATTCACCCTGTTTCATTTTCCCTGCGGAACGACCTGTCTGACAATAAAAAAAGAAACGAAGAGTTTAAAATGGACTCTCGTTTCGATAATAATCCCGACTGTTACCGGGATTATTTTGTGTATGACGATTACTGTTATCGCGGGGGTTTTTTAATATCCCCTCGCGGTTTCTATATCTTTTCGGATTTGCTCACGTAAATTTGATAAATCCGCGAATTTGATTTCGTCCCTGATTTTTTCCCCGAAGCTTACTTTTATTTTCTCGCCGTATAAATCGCCGGCAAAATCTATGATATGCGTTTCGGCGATAATTTTATTATTATTATTTATTGTCGGACGGACGCCTATATTCGTTACGCCTTTATATGTTTTTTTATCTACTTCGCATAAGCTGACGTAAACCCCGGGCGCGGGGATTATATGTCCCGGGGGGAAAATCTGGTTTATCGTCGGCGCGCCGATTTGTCTGCCGATTTGTCTGCCGTAAATAACCGGGAAATTAATCGAGAATAAACGTCCGAGGAATTTTTTCGTTCTTCTCATATCCCCGCTTTGTATAAATTCCCTGATTAGAGACGACGAAACCGTTAAATTATCGCATATTACCGGAGGGATTACGGAAGTCTTTATGTTTTTCCGGGATAGATTTTCTTCTAAAAATTCAGCGTTACCCTCTTTGTTTCTGCCGAATCTGTAATCGAAACCGCAGACCGTAAACTCCGCGTTCAAATAATCCGCGATTATATTTTCAATAAATTCACCGGGAGTTAAAAATCTAACCGAATTAAAATCGGCGAAAACGAGATAATCTATATTATTTTCGTTTAAAATCCCGATTTTTTCTTCCTGGGACGTTATATATTTGATATAATCGTCGTTTTCGTTTAATATATTCGCGCTGTGCTGTGAAAACGTCCAGACGCAAGACGCAAGATTATTATCGGCCGCGTATTTTTTTATTTCTTCTATTAATTTCATATGCCCGACGTGAAAACCGTCGAAATTCCCGAGAGCGACGGCTGTTTTTTCGTTTATTCTGCTATTAATATTTTTCAGAATTTTCATATATTTATATTATTATATTCATTAAAGACACGCATAATATATATTATAATTAATAAATAACAATTAATAATTAATAATTATATTTTATTATGAAAATTATTTTTAAATATTTTATATGTTTTCTGTTCGCGTCGGCGTGCGTGTTTTTTTATATGCCGCAAACCCGCGTTGCAATCGTAGGGCGCGGCGACCCCGACGCGCCGTATAATAGGATTTACGCGCCGCAAACCCGCGTTGCAATCGTAGGGCGCGGCGACCCTGACGCGCCGTATAATAGGATTAAATCAGGCGGCGCGTCGGGGTCGACGCGCCCTACGACAACGTTTGAACCCGAGTCAAACCCCGAAACAGAACCCGAACCCGTTATATATCTCAAGAAAAAACACCCGAGGGAGATTACAATAAGCGCGGTCGGCGATTTTACCCTCGCGAGCAATTATATCAAGCCTTATTCTTTTTCTTTTTACGAATATTACGATTTATACGGGCCTGAATATTTCTGCGAGAATATACGGCATATTTTTATAGAAGAAAGCGATTATACCATAGCGAATCTCGAGTGCGTTCTAAGCGATAACGACGACCCGGATTTAAGGCTCGACAGACAATACAGTTACAAAGGCTATTCAGAATATACGGGTATAATTACCGCGGCGGGAATAAACGCCGTAAATTTAGCGAATAACCATACGTTCGATTATTCGCAGGAGGGTTACGACGATACTGTCGGGGCGTTGGATTCGGCCGGGATTGGTTATTTCGGGAACAATAAAATATTAATCGAAGAAATCAACGGCGTAAAAGTCGGGTTCGCGGGTTTTATCGGCGAACACAGAACGGGCGAGGTAAAAGCCGCTCTCGAAGAACTCGAAGAGAACGGCGCCGAGTTAAAAATCGTTTCGTTTCACTGGGGAAGCATGGACGCGGTTATCGCAAGCGCGGGTCAGGCCGCGATGGGAAGATTCGCGATTGACAACGGCGCGGATTTAGTTATCGGCCATCATCCCCACGTACTTCAGGGAATAGAAGAATATAACGGCAGATATATAATATATTCGCTGGGAAATTTTATCTTCGACGGAAACGTCATATCAGATATAGAGAACAGAACGAGCGTAATATTACAGCAGAGATTCGTTTTATACGGGGAAGAAATAACGGAGAGCGAAATAAATCTTATACCGATATTCGTCACGTCGAATTTTTCGAGAAACAATTTTAAGCCGATGCTTGCCGAAGGCGAGCGCGGCGAGGAGATTCTGCGTAAAATCGGGGAACGCAGCGTTGATACCGGATAGGCGCGTATTGTAGGGGCGCGCATTGCGCGTCCGCAAAACCAACGCAGTTTTGACGTTTTTCAGACGGACGGCCAATGGCCGCCCCTACATGATAAAGGTTCGTTTCGTTTGCATATTGGTATTTTTCTGCCGGATTTTATCGAACCGGCGAGATATATCATCATAAAGATAAAAAGTAAACGCCGCCCCCCTAACCAAGGCTAACGGCGTTTAATTAATTTAAACTTCGCAAAGCCGCCGCCTTTTAAGCGGCCGGCGCGGCTGACTGAGAGAGCGTGCAATCGCTCTTTCTTTCATTTGCACACTAATTATATCACGTTTATTTGTTATTGTCAAGCGAATTTAAAAATTTAACCTCTATTATTAAAAATTAACTTGAAAATTTATATAATCTGTGATATAATTTATATATTATATATATAAAACAATAAAATATTAAAACAGAGGACTCATAAATATTATGTTTGATTTCAACGCGCTTAACGAAATTACCGTTAAACTCAAAGAAACCCTCAGAAAAAACGTCTCGCAGAACCCCGCCCTTCCTCCCACGGTCTATGAACTGTGGTTCTCGGACATGAACGTTCTGAGAATGACCGACGCCGTTATTTTTATCTCGGTCAATACCGATATGCAGAAACTTACGATTGAGAATAAATACAGGAGTCTTTTAACGGACGCTGTAAAAGAGCAGTACGGGCTGGATTTGAAACTCGGGGTCTATCATACCCAGAACGGCCCCGAGAAATTTAAAATAACCAAAGAGACCCTCGATTCCCACGAGCGCAGACTGCTTCTCGACGGGGTCGAAATCGACTGGGACGAAAATAACGGCGGCGGCTCTCCCACTCCGGGCGCGGCGGCGGCTTCCGGCAGTAAGGGCGCGACCGATATCGCAAGCATAATAAACAGTATCGACGGTGAAATCAAAGAAGAAGAAACGGGTAAATTATTCAGATTTCGATATACTTTCGATAATTTCGTCGTGGGAAGCTCTAACAGGTTCGCGTATAAAGCGAGCGTGAACGTCGCGCAGTATCCCGCGGTCAAATACAACCCGTTTTTTATCTACGGCCCGTCGGGCATAGGCAAGACGCATTTACTGTGCGCGATTTGCAACGAGTATAACAGAAGGTTCAAACATATGAAAGTATTATACGTCAACGGGGTGGACTTCGCGAACGAGCTGATAGATTTTATAACGGAGGGAAACAGAAAAAAAGCGCAGGTGTTCAGAGAGAAATATCAGAGCTGCGATATGCTTCTAATAGACGATATCCAGTTTATCACCGGTAAGGTAGCCGTCCAGGAAGAGATTTTCCATACGTTCAACACTCTTTACGAAGCCGAAAAACAGATTATTTTCTCGTCGGACAGACCTCCGAAAGATTTAAATCCTTTGGAAGACAGAATCAAGAGCCGTTTCGAATCGGGGTTAATAGTCGATATTCAGCCGCCGGAACTGGAGCTTAGAATCGCCATATTGAAACGCAAGGCGAAAGATATGCAAATCACAGTCGGCAACGACGTTTTGTTTTTCCTGGGAGAGAATATAGCGTCGAATATCAGGCAAATCGAGGGGACGATAAAAAAATTGAACGCTTACGCATATTTGAACAACTCGCCCATAACCCTGGAACTGGCGAAGAGTTCGATAGCCGATATATTATCGGGAACAGAACCGATTAACGTAACGGTCGAGAAGATACTCGCGGCGGCTTCGCAGACGTTCGGAGTGCCTCAGGCAGAGTTAAAAGGCAGGAAGAGAACGAAGGAAATCGCGCTCGCGAGAAACGCGGCGATATATATAATAAGAAGCATAACGGATTTGTCGCTGCCCGCAATCGGCAAGATTTTCGGGCGCGACCACTCGACGATTTTTTCGGCAATCGGCGCGGTGGAGACGGAAATCAAGACGAACCACGGACTGGCTTCGCAAATCGCGGACATAACGAACGCCGCGAAGGTGTAAAAAAATATCGGGGGAATAAAGGTTATCCACAACTTTCTGTGGATAACATAAAAAAATTGTGGATAAGTCGCGTATATCTTACAGTAAATTCAAGTTTATGCAGAGTTTTATGCATTTATACAATCTATGCATTTTATGCATAAGAAGTTATCCACAAAATATTCAAAAAGTTTATAACAACTTGTCAACAATATCAACATGTAGAAACTGTGGATAAGTTGTTGGAAATCAGAGTTATCCACATAGTGTCAACAGAGTAAATTTTTGATTTTTATTCTAACAAATTATCAACAGGAAACCAAACAGCTTTATGCACAGACTGTATTTGCTTATACCCCCCGATTATACGTGGAGTAGAGTATATTTCCACAATATCAACACCCCCTACTGCGACTGCTGCTGCAAACTCATTTATATATTAATATATATAATACAATCAGTTATAAAAAAACTTTTGAGATGTTGACAAGCGCGGGTTGTTAGTGAAAGCAATACGGGAATATAAATATGCAGAAAATATAATACACGGATTTCACAGTTGTTCAAATTTGCGGAAAAGCCCCCTTTTAAAAAGGGGGAAAGCGACGAAGTCGCAGGGGGATTTGAAATTTGACGTCACGTACGGAAACGCAATCCCCCGTCACTTCGTGCCACCCCCTTTCACAAAGGGGGCTTAAACACCCGCCGTCTGCGGACGGCACCCTCTTTAAAAAAGAGGGCAAAGATAGTAAATACGTCAACTGTGTAACTCGTGAAATATAAATATATAAAAATAAAAGAAAGGTTTATTGATTTATGAAAATAATATGTCAGAGAAGTATTTTGAACGAGGCGGTTACTCCCGCGCTATACGCGGTGTCTTCGAAGAACACCAACCAGGCTCTGGACGGTTTTCTCCTGTCCGCCGATAGAGACGCGGGAACTCTTACGATTTGCGGATATGATTTGGAAAAGGGAGTAAAGGTCACTTTGTCCGGGGAAAACCTGAAAATCGAAAAGGGAGGGAGGATTATTATAAACGCCTCTAAATTTTCGTCTATTATACGCAATCTTCCCGACGGGGATATAACGATAGCTTCGGACGGCAGTTTCGCCGTGACTATAAGCGGCGCGAGGAGCGAATTTACCGTCCACGGACTGGACGGCGAGAATTTTCCTCTTATGCCCGAGCTTAAAGGCGATAGGAATTTCAAAATCGGCAGAAAAATTCTAAAAAATATGATTGTCTCTACGAATTTTGCCGTTGCGATAAATAACGCGAGACCCGCTTTAAACGGCGCTTTGTTCGAAATCAGAGACAACGGGTTTAATATTATCGCCGTCGACGGGAACAGACTCGCGCTGAGACGCAGTTTCGACGGGGTTATTTCGGACGACGAAAATAACGCCGGAAATAATAATAGTGTTGATAATACAGAAACGGAAGAAGACGATAATATTATAGATAATAATAATAAAGGCATGAGTTTTATTATACCCGGACGCAGTCTATCGGAACTGCTTAAACTAATCGGCGACGAAGAAGAGCCCGCGCAAATCGCTCTGACGAGAAAACACGTTATAATTTCTTTCGATAATATTATATTTTTCTCGAGATTGATAGAGAGCGAGTTTCTGGATTACAGGCGTTCGATTAAAAACGACCCCAAGACGAGCGTCGCGATAGACGTGAGGAGTCTTATAGAAAGCGTCGAGAGAGCGTCTGTTTTAGCGGACGACAAGCAGAAAACCCTCGTGAAACTGAATTTCAGGAACGAGGAAATCAATATAGAGAACAACGATAATTTCGGCAGGCTCGAAATCTCCTCGGCGACTTCACTGGGTAAAGTCTTCGACGAGTGCGATATAGAAATAAGCGGGAACGACATAGAAATCGGGTTCAACCACAGATTTCTGCTGGACGCTCTGAAAGCCGTACGGGAAGAAAAAGTATTGCTGAAGCTCGAAAGTCCGACGAAATCTATGGTTATTCTGCCGTATAATAATAAAGACGGGGAAGAAAACAAGACGGACGTAACGGATATAAACGGTATGGACGTGGAGAACTCGAAGTTTCTGTATCTGGTCCTGCCGGTGAGAATGAGGGATTAAAAAACAAAAATTTTTATAAATATAATATATTATGCGGATTAAAAATATAAGCCTGAAAAATTACAGAAATATAGAGAGCGCGGATATAGAGTTTTCGGACGGGATTAATATCCTGACCGGAGAGAACGCGAACGGGAAGACGAACGCGGTAGAGGCAGTCTATCAGTTCGCGCAGGGGAAAAGTTTCCGGACGAAAAATAATTTAGAAGCGATTAAGTTTGACGAAGAAGCTTGTTTTTTGTCAATGGATTTCGACAGGGAACGGCATAGTTCATGTATGGCGATTAAGCTTTACAGAGAGAAAAAAAATCATAATAAATATTTCTACGATAATATAGAAATAAAGAAAATGATTGAGTTTATCGGCAATTTCAGGGCGGTTCTGTTTACCCCGGACCATCTCGGGCTCGTAAAGGGTTCGCCTGAAGTCAGGCGTAAATTTATTGATATGGCAATCAGTCAGATTAAGCCGGTGTATTTGTCGTATTTAGTCGACTGCAACAGAATATTAACCCAGAGAAATTATTTGCTGAAGCATATAAGACAGACGGGGGAGAACCAGTCGAAGCTCGCGCAGCTCGAATTATGGACGAAAAAATACGCGAAATATTCGGCGGTCATAACGAGATACAGGGGCGAGTATACGCGGCGTCTAAAAGAGTCGGTTCCGGAATTTTACTCGGGTTTGTCGAACGGCAGGGAAGAAATCAGGCTTGAATATATTTCAAATATAAATAAATATAACGAAGATATTATCGATTTTTCGGATTTTAATTTATGCGAGGGAATATATCTTAACGTTTTTGAAAGAGCGTTAAAAGAAGAGTTATCGGCGGGGAGTACGCTTTACGGGCCGCAGAGAGACGATATATATATAGAAATCGACGGGAAAAGCGCGAAAGGCGTCGCGTCGCAGGGGCAGCAGCGTTCGGCGGTCTTATCGCTGAAACTCGCGGAGGGCGAGATTTCTAAAATCTCCCACGGGGAATATCCTGTGTTTTTACTGGACGACATATTGTCCGAACTCGACAGGGGGAGACAGGATTTTATCCTGAAAAATCTATCGGGGAGACAGGTTATAATCACCTGCTGCCACAGCGAACTGTTAAACGATATAGATATAGACATATCGAAAATAATAAAAGTGGAAAACGGGAGATTCGTGTAGATTTTTTATGTTCATACAGATAAAAAAAGACAAAATAATAAGGGATTGCGATATAATCGGGGTGTTCGACCTCGATACTTCGACGGTTTCGGGAATCACGAGAAGTTTTTTGAGTTCTGCGGAGAAGAACGGTTTAATCGAGGGTTTGGACATACTGCCTAAATCGTTCGTTTTGACTGAACGAAAAATATATTTTTCGTCCCAGACGACGGGGTATATAAACAAAAATAAATTTTAAAATTAAGATATTTATGAAAGCGGGGTTTGAAATGACGCATAGTTTTACGGTGTTGATAGAACAGGGCGAGGATGGCGCTTATATTGCGACCGTGCCCGCGTTAAAGAGTTGTTATACCCAGGCTGATACGATGGCTGAATTATTGGAGAAAGTTTATGAAGTCATAGAATTGTGCCTGGAAGTTCAGGAAGATATTCCTGTATATAATAAATTCATAGGCGTACAGCAAATGGAGATACGCATATGAGTAAATTAAAAATAATTACGAGTTCTCAAATGCGCAGACTGTTAGAGAAAGACGGATTTATAGGAATACGCCAAAAGGGAAGTCACCGGTTCTATAAACATAACGACGGAAGAACAACGGTTGTTCCCATGCATACGGTAGATTTGGACAGAACTCTTATACGTAAGATTCTTAAAGATATTAATATGTCCGTCGACGATTATAACAATAAAAATTAAAAACACCGTTTATCAACAGTTTAAAATAACAGTCTGTGGATAAACGATATATATAAATATAAAAAAATAAATCGGAGGAACGGTTTTTTTAAGATGAGTGAATTAAATTTAAACGCGGAAACAACAGAAATAACGGACGCGCAGACTGATATAACTGTCGACGAGAGTAAATACACGGAAGAAGATATTCAGGTTCTCGAAGGTCTCGAAGCGGTCAGGAAACGTCCGGGCATGTATATCTCTAACACGTCGCAGAAAGGTCTGCATCATTTGATTTATGAGATTGTAGACAACGCTATAGACGAGGCTCTCGCGGGGCGCTGCGATAAAATTATTATAGGCTTGAATAACGACGGGTCGGTGTCAGTCCAGGATAACGGCAAGGGAATCCCGGCGGGTATTCACCCGACGGCTGGAATCCCGACCGTCGAAGTCGTGTTCTGTCTTCTGCACGCGGGGGGAAAATTCGGCGGCGGCGGCTATAAAATCGCGGGAGGTCTCCACGGAGTCGGCGCGTCCGTCGTCAACGCTTTGAGCGAATGGGTCGAAATCGTAAACTGTTACGAAGGCTATGAATATACTGAAAGATTCGAGAAAGGTTCCGTCGCGAGAGCGCTGGAACAAATCGGCCCGACTGATAAATCGGGATTATTCGTGAGATTTATGCCCGATAAAGAAATATTCGAATCTGTTGAGTTTGACTATCAGACCGTGGTGAACAGAATGAGGGAGCAGGCGTTTTTGAACGCGGGCCTGACTATAGAAGTTTACGACGACAGGGAAAATATAAATATAAACGAGATGGTCTTGGGCGAGGTTAAAGAAGACGGGGAGGAGAACGGACCACCCCGTCAGGCGGACGAGCCGCCTGCCACCCCTCCACGGAGGGGAATTGGAGAAACGCCGGAAGATATGCAAAATTCCCATGGAGAACAAACGCAGAAGTTGAGGGAAAATTCCCCTCTGTGGAGGGGTGCCGACGGAGTCGGCGGGGTGGTCAGTTCTTCGTCCAGACGCAAAGTTCTGCGTTACGACGGGGGAATAAAAAGCTTCGTCGAGAGAATCAACAGGCAGAAACGCGGCGACGTTTTACACGGCGACGTTATATATCTCACCGGGAGTAAAGATACTTCTATTGCGGAAATCGCTTTTCAGTACAACGATTCGTATAACGAGACGATATTAAGCTTCGCGAATAACATGAACACGATTGACGGCGGAACGCACGAGATTGGGTTTAAGACGGGGTTAAGCAAAGCGTTCAACGATTACGCGAAGAAATATAATATATTAAAAGGCGACGAAAAAGATTTGTCGGGAGAAGACGTAAGAGAGGGTATATCTGCGATTGTTTCAGTTAAACTTCAGGACGCGCAGTTCGAGAGTCAGACGAAAGTCAAACTCGGAAACTCTGAAATCAGAAGCTTTGTCTATAATCTCGTGGTTGAGAAATTATCTGAATATCTTGAAGAGAATCCCGCGGCGGCGAGAATAATACTGGAGAAGTCTATGCTTGCGGCAAGAGCGAGGGAAGCGGCGAGAAAAGCGAGGGAACTCACGAGACGCAAATCTGTCCTGGAGAGCGGGAGTTTGCCGGGTAAATTAAGCGACTGTCACGAGAGGGACGCGGGTAAGACGGAATTATTTTTAGTCGAGGGTAACTCTGCCGGCGGTTCGGCGAAAGACGGCAGGGATTCGCAGTTCCAGGCGATACTGCCTTTAAGAGGTAAAGTCTTGAACGTCGAGAAAAGCAGACTCGATAAAGTTTACGCGAATATGCAGATTATCCCGATTATTCAGGCTTTGGGTACGGGAATAGGCGAGGATTTCAATATAGAGAAGCTGCGTTACGGGAAAATAATATTGATGTGCGACGCGGACGTCGACGGGGCGCATATAAAAACTCTGCTGTTGACTTTTTTCTTCAGGCACATGAAGCAATTAATAGACGGGGGGCATATATACGCCGCGCAGCCGCCGTTATATAAAATCGCGAAAGGCAGACAGGAACGCTACGCTTTTTCGGACGAGGAGAGAGAAAGGCACATGAGCGAACTCGGGGGAGGAAATATAGACATACAGAGATACAAAGGCTTGGGAGAGATGAATAAAGACCAGTTATGGGAAACGACTATGAATCCCGAGACGAGGACTATTTTCAAAGTGAATATAGAGGACGCGATAATCGCGGACGAGACGTTTTCGATATTGATGGGGGATAAAGTAGAGCCGAGACGGGAGTTCGTCGAGCTGAACGCGAAATACGCGGGGAATTTGGATATTTGACGTATGATATTTGTAGGGCGCGGCGACCCCGACGCGCCGCTGTTAAAAACCAACGTAAATTCGCATCGCGCCGCAAAATACCGCCGGTATTGGGTTGTAATCCACGGCGCGTCGGGGTCGCCGCGCCCTACGGTTTATGAGAAAAGAGGAGAGAGAAATTGCAGATAAAATATTTTAAGGTTTATAAAAAAAGCGGCTGGGACGATATAGAAGAAGTCGAACCGGACGAATTTGATTTGGAAATGATGTCGGATATTGAAACAAATCCCGATTGTAACGTATGGATAAGCGAAGAAGAATTAACGGCGGGAAGAATAGATTAAAGAGCGTATTTTCGGAATATAGAGGAGAGGAAAAATCATGTCGGTATTAAAACTTGAGCGGAGAGAATTAATCAGAGAAACGAGAATGGAAATTTTAAACGGCAAAATCTATTTAATGGCGGGTACGTCGGCGAACCACAATTATGTTTTTGGCAATATATTGAATATTTTCATGAATTTTTTAAAAGGGAAAAAATGCCAAGTATTCGGTGAGAATATGAAAGTTATATTCGACGAGGATAATAAAGTTCTGCCGGATTTAAAAATCGTATGCGACCCGTCTAAAATCAAAAAGAACGCGATAGAGGGCGCGCCGGATTTAATAGTCGAGATTCTATCCCCGAGAACGCAGACAAGAGATATGACCGAGAAGAAAGATTTATATGAGAAACACGGGGTAAAAGAATACTGGATAGTCGATACTAACTGGAAAACGATAAAAGTGTATATTTTAAAAGACGGTAAATATATACTCGATAATAACTACACGATATTCGACGAGGACGATATAGCGGAAATAAAGAGAATCGGAGATGAGGAAGAAATAAAGAGAATGGAGACGACGTCGTTTAAAACGTCGGTTTTCGGCGACAATTTAATAATAGAAATCGCCGACGTTTTCGATAATATAGAGTAAATAAGCAGACGGGGGGAAATTTATGAGTAATATTATGGAAATGGGTTCGACGGCAAGACACAGACGGTTACTGGAATACGCGGCGAAGTCGATTAACGGTTTATTTGAGAGGAAAGAACTGATTCATTTTTCCGAATCGGCGAGTCTGGTTTATACGGGGAATAAAAAACACCCGGAATCATGCAGTTTAATCGATTTGAAAAGTATAGATAACAAGAGCGAATTTATGGAAGAAATATTGAACGATTTAGAATTGGTGACGCCGGACTATATGCATTTCGTAAAAGACAATGATTTTTTAATAAATAAAAATGAAACGCGGGTAGTAGGCAAGCCGGATTTAATAATAGAGGTCTGGTCTAAATCAAACGGTTTATATGACAGGGAGTTTATCAAATATCTTTACGCCGCGAGTTCAATAACGGAACATTGGTATATAGAACAACATTCAAATATCGTGGAATGTTGGGTCGGAGATAAAAGAACAGAGGATAAGAATTTAAACGACGTTTTGAAAACCAAAGATAATATAGAATTTGATTTACGGTATTTGAAGTTATAAACAAAACAAAAAGGGAGTATGATTTACAGATGAGAATCGCGACGCTTACGTTGAATCCCGCGCTCGACAGGACGGTTTACTGCGAGAACGTCGGGGCGGGTAAACTTAACAGAGCGGTTTCGCCGTCCGTTTTAACCCATGGGGGAAAAGGCACGAACGTCTCGTGCGTCCTGAAAATTTTCGGCGCGGAATCGACCGCATACGGGTTCGTCGGAGGAGGGGAAGAGAATAATAACGGGAAGTTATTTAAAAAATTATTAGCGCCGTATAAAATCAAACATGATTTTACGGAGACGAAATGCGATACAAGATTAAATATAAAAGTCATAGATAAATACGGCGAACCGACGGAATTTAACGAACCGGGAGGTTTAATAAATCCTGACGAAAAACAGGATTTGTTAAATAAAATCAAGAATATAATATCAGACGGGGTCGATTTATTTTTTATGGGAGGTTCCGTTCCTCCGGGAATAGAGAAGAGTATATACAGGGATATTATAGATTTGGATAAAGATAATAGGACGAAATTTATTCTGGACTGCGACGGGGAAGCGTTAAGACTATGCATGGAAAATAAAAACAAGCCGTATATGATAAAGCCGAATCAGTTTGAGCTTGAACAGTATACGGGAAAAAAATTTGAACTCGGGAATAATTTTGTAGGGCGCGGCGACCCCGACGCGCCGTCCGGATTTGACGAAGTTCTAGAAGAAATCGAAGAAGAAGCGAAGAAGATTTATAATAAAACCGGGGTAATAGTTTTATGCACGCTGGGAGAATACGGCGCGTTATACTGCGGATCGGAGGGAGCGTTTTACAAAAACGCGCCGAAAGTCGAAGTCAGGGGATTCACCGGCGCGGGGGATACGTTTCTGGCTGCGTTCTGTATGGTTTACTTCGGACTCCCGGGGGATTTTTCAGCCCCCTTCCGTGAAGGGGGAGTCCGAAGGGCGAGGGTTGCCGAAAGCGCGCTGGGATATGCGGTGGCGGCGTCCGCGGCAAAAGTGACGAAGCCGGGCACGCAGTTCGCAGCGGTTGAAGAGGTCGAGGCGATGCGGGAGAGAGTTAATAATTAATAATTAATAGTGAATAATTAAAACGGGGGAGAGTTTATTTATGGCATTAACGATAAATTTTAATAACAGTATCGATGAAAACGCGGCGTATATACATCTCAAAAAATTATATCCGGCGAATAAAATAGAACGGACCGCCAGATATTTCGACGATATGCCGGAAGAACTCGAAGACGAATGTCTGCTTATTATGGCTGAACGCCGAATGAAGAAAGAGAGCGACGTTATTTCTCATGATAAATTATGGAAAAAATTCGGCATAACAGAAGAAGATATTGAGGATGTGGAGGCGGACGAATTTGAATGAAGTATGATATTAAATATAATTGTGAAGTTGAAAAAGATTTGAAAGCGTTCAATCTTACGCAGCGAAAGCAAATCAGAAAATCAATAGAAAAAGTTTCGGAAAATCCCCTGCCCAAAAGCGAGGGAGGTTACGGCAAGCCGTTAGGGAATAAATTCGGGCTTAACTTAACCGGATTGTGCAAGATTACGCTTAAAAAATGGGGGTTCGCATCGTCTATAAACTGATAAGAACCGATAATAAACAGATGAAAATCGTAGTGATTGCCGCCCGCGCGGACGAAGAGGTTTACAGGCTCGCGGCGGACAGAACAAAAATATAAAACAAGGAGAAAGCAAACAAGTGGATTCAAGTTACGAAAACCAAAAGATTGTCGACGTTGAAATCGACAGGGAAATGAAAAAATCTTTTCTGGAATACGCGATGTCGGTCATAACGTCGAGGGCTCTGCCCGACGTCAGAGACGGATTAAAGCCTATTCACCGGCGTATTATTTACGCCATGTACGAGGACGGCTTGACTTATAACAAGCCTTACAGAAAATCCGCGACGACGGTCGGTTACGTTATGGGGCATTATCACCCGCACGGAGACCAGTCGATTTACGATTCCCTCGTCAGGATGGCGCAGCCTTTTTCGCTGCGTTACCCGTTGATTGACGGGCAGGGGAACTTCGGGAACGTTGACGGAGACGGAGCGGCGGCGCAGAGATATACGGAGGCGAGAATGAACAGACTCGCCGAAGAAATGGTTACTGATATAGAGAAAAATGTTGTCGATATGGCGCCGAATTTCGATAATAAACATCAGGAACCGGTCGTTCTGCCGTCGAGATTCCCTAATTTATTAGTCAACGGTTCTATGGGTATCGCGGTCGTTATGGCTACGAATATACCGCCGCATAATTTAGGGGAAGTCATAGACGGGGTTATTGCGTATATAGATAATCCGGAGATTAGTATTTTTGAGCTTATGCAGCATATAAAAGGTCCTGATTTTCCCACTAACGCGACGATTTACGGCACGGCGGGAATAATAGAAGGCTATATGACGGGAAGAGGCAGGGTTTTAGTCAGGGCAAAGGCAGATATAGAAGAGTATAAAAAAACCCACAGAATAATAGTGACGGAGATTCCCTATCAGGTGAATAAGGCGAATTTAGTGGAGAGTATCGCGGATTTAGTCAAAGACAGGAGAATCGACGGGATTACTGATATTCGAGACGAGAGCGGCAGGGCGGGTATGCGGATTGTTATAGATTTACGCAGAGACGTGAATCCGACTGTTATTTTAAATCAATTATATAAATTCTCGCAGCTTCAGGATACTTTCGCGATGAACATGGTCTCTCTGGTAAACGGCGAGCCGAAAATATTAAATCTGAAACAGATGGTCGGTTATTATGTCGAGCATCAAGTCGAGATTATAACGAGAAGAATAAAATTCGATTTGGAAAAAGCGAAGCAGAGGGCGCATATATACGAGGGTTTGAAAATCGCGATAGATAATATTGACGAAGTAATCAGAATAATCAGGGCGAACAAGACGGTCGGGGAAGCGAAAGCCGCGTTGATAGAACGCTTCGAGTTTTCGGACGTTCAGGGGCAGTCGATAGTAGAGCTGCCGCTGGGAAGATTATCCGGGCTTGAAATCGAGAAGATTATAGAAGAATTAGAGAGGTTAAATAAATTAATCGCAGAGCTTAGCAATATTCTCGCGGAAACCGACAGAAACTCTATTAATCAGATTATCAAGACTGATTTACTCGAGATTAAACGCAGGTACGGAGACGACAGACGAACAGAGATTTTGCCGAACGAGACAGAAATTTTCTTCGAGGATTTAATCGAACGGGAAGAGTGCGTTGTTTCTATGACGGAGGCGGGTTATATAAAACGTCAGCCCGCGAGCGTCTATCAGGCGCAGAGAAGAGGCGGCAAGGGCATAACGGCGATGAAAACGAAAGAAGACGATATAGTTACGTCTCTTTTCGCGTCAAATTCCCATGATATTATGCTTATGTTTACTAATAAAGGCAAAGTCTACGGGAAAAAATGCTATGAAATCCCGGTGTCTTCGAGGACTTCGAAAGGCATGAATATAGTGAATCTGTTAGAAATGGGCGAGGGCGAGACAGTCTCGACTATAATTCCCGTGCCCGAAACGGACAACGGCTATCTTGTCATGGTGACGAAAAAAGGCGTAATAAAACGCATGAAAGTTTCTGTCTGTTCAAAAATAAACAGAAACGGTAAGCTTGCGATTAAACTAAACGACGGGGATGAGCTCGCGTTCGTCGTAAAGACGAACGGCGACGACGAAATACTGCTCGCGGCGACGAACGGACAGGGCTTGAAAATCCACGAGAGCGCCGTAAGGGTGATGGGCAGGACATCGGGAGGAGTACGCGGGTTAAGGCTCGCGGACGGCGCGAATATCGCGGGAGTGACTGTAAATCCGGGTATGGGGCGCGATGCCCCCGGCGCGCCGCTTGACACGGACGGCGAAGAAACCGCAGGGCGCGGCGACCCCTACGCGCCGCTTGATACAGACGGCGACGAAGAAATTCTCGAAATCGATACTGACGAAAATCTTGACGAACCGGAAGAAACAGAAGAAGTTGAAGAAAATCCTGACGAAGACGAAGTAATAACGGTCGGGGATAATATATTGACCGTTATGACCGTGACGAAAAACGGATTCGGGAAACGCTGCGAATTTGAGAAGTTCACAAGGCGCAACAGGGGCGGCAAAGGCATGGCGTGTCACAGAATCACAGAGAAGACGGGGGAACTCGTTGGGGTTTTATCGGTATACGAGAGCGACGACATTATGATAATAACGGACGACGGAACGATGATAAGAACTCCGGTATCTGGGATAAGAGTGTTCGCGAACAGAGCGGGCAGCGGGGTAAAAGTCATGAGGACGGGAGACGGGGTGTCGATAAAATCGGTGATAAGAGTCGCGCCCGAGCCTGAGGAAGATATAGAGGAGACAGAAGAAGTTGGGGAAATAATAGATTTGGAGGAGTAAAAATTATGATATATCCGTATATGATTTTAGCGGACGGAACAGAGATAGTTCATACGCATATTATCGAAAGAAATAATATAAGAGAAGTCGAGGTTCACTTTGAGAGACCGACGGAGAACGGATTTGATACGGCGCGCTGCGTTCTTCCGGATTACCGCTGGATAAAAAGAGAGGGATTCTCGCCGAAAGAAATGAAAAAATTTGAATTGTTTCTGAAAAGCAACGCGCATTTACTATATAAATATGCCGAGAACGGGGGAATACAATTTGCCGAACCTGTTTCAAGTTAAAAACTATCGTGTATTTTTCTGGTCAAATGAAAACGACGAGCCGATTCACGTGCATATAAGCAAAGGGAGACCCATGCCTAATTCGACAAAAATTTGGATTACGTCTGAAGGGGGCTGTATAATCGCAAATAATAACGGCAGAATACCAAGGCGTGAACTGAATGAATTACTGGAAATAATATCGGCGCAGTACTATCTTATTTGCGGCGAATGGGAAGAACATTTCCGTAAGGATATTAAATATTACTGCTGATACGGGAGGAATAAAAATTATGCATAATCAAAATAATAATTGCGTTTTCTGCAAGATAATAGCGGGGGAAATCCCGTCCAAAAAAATCTATGAGGACGAAGATATTCTAATATTTTACGATATAAACCCGGTCGCTCCGGTTCACGTTCTCGCAATCCCGAAAATCCATATAGAATCGCTGAATAGTATAAATATAGATAATATAGAATATATCCCGAAGATTTTTGAGAAAATCCCTGAAATCGCAAAAAACCTCGGGATTTTCGAGGACGGGTACAGGGTTATAACGAATATCGGCGAAAACGGACAGCAGTCCGTCGGGCATCTGCATTTCCATATAATCGGCGGCAGAAAATTAAAATGGGAATTTTAACTTACTTTTCTTTTTACGAAAAAAGAAAAGTAAGCAAAAGAAAAACGGTAAAAAATGAGTAATTATAAAAACTATAGAAAAGAACAGAGTTTCGAGACGAAAAATCCGAAATTGATAGAAGAAAAAATAAAATCCGGCAAAATACCCGGGATTTACTGTCTTTTCGGCGACGAAGAATATATGGTCGATTATTATATAAAAAAGATTCTGGACGGGTGTAAAGCGGACAGCTTTGACGTCGGGATTTTCGACCCGGATAATTTCAGCCTCGATTTATTCAGGGATTCGATAACGTCTTATCCGGTTATGTCGGACTATAAAATTATTATAGTAAAAAATATCGGGGATATAAAGTTTAAAAGCGGCGAGCTTGAAAGTTTGCTGGATATTTTAAACAGGTATAAACAGGACATAGAAGAATACTGCTGTCTGGTTTTTAAGGCGAAAGATTTAAACGAGGCGCAGAATAAACAGGGTAAGCAAACGACCCGGGGTAAAAAAAGCGGGTTGAGTTTGACTAAATATCTAAAGGAAAACGCCGATTTATTCGAGTTTAAACAGAATCCCCCGGCGAGTCTAATAAAATGGCTGATTAAAATCGCCGCGTCTGAAAATATTGTTTTATCACCTGAAAACGCGGGGTATATCTTGACGAAGACAGAAAATAAAATGTATAATCTGAAAAACGAACTGGATAAATTAATAAGATATTCTCTGGGTAATAATAGAAATATAATAGAGAAAAAAGACATAGATTTACTGATTATGCAGAAAACGGAACTTGAAGCTTTTGAATTAACCAACGCGATTCTCGAGAAAAAATATGCGAAGGCAATAGAAAGTCTTGAGAAACTCAAAGATTCAAGAGAAGAACCGGTCGTGATTCTCGGGCAGATTTCAAGGCATTTCTGCGATTTAGTACCGGTGAATCTCGCGCTCGCGTCGGGGATTTCGGACAGTTACGCGATAAATAAAAGAACGGGGATACACGAATATAAAATTAAGTTAATATTAAATTCTCTGAAAAAATACGGGAATCCGGGTGAATTTATAAATAAATCGCTGGAATTATGCAGGGACTGCGACGTTAAATTAAAAAGTACGTCTCTGGATAATTATAGTTTGCTGGAGAATCTATTGTTTAATATATCGGTTCTCGGGTGAGATTATGCTTGAAATAAAACAAACGATTATCGTCGAGGGTAAATACGATAAAATCAAACTGAAGTCTGTAACCAACGCGAATATAATCGCGACGAACGGTTTCAGGATTTATAACGACGTAAAAAAACGGGAATTAATTAAACAAATCGCGGAAAAAACCGGGGTTATTATATTGACGGATTCGGATAACGCGGGAAGAAAAATCAGGAATTTCGTCAAAAGCTGCTGTCTTGACAATAAAAATAATATAGAAATCATAAACGCTTACGTTCCGAAAATTAACGGGGTTGAGAAACGCAAAAAAAATAAAGATAACGGGGAGAATATACTCGGGGTGGAGGGTATAGAAAAAGAGATTATTATAAAAACCCTGGAAAGATTCGCGAAAAATCCCGGGGATATTAAAGACGGGAAAGAGAGGGAAATCACGAAGACGGATTTTTATCTCGACGGTTTGTCCGGGGGTAAAGACAGCGCGAAAAAACGCGCGGATTTATGCCGCAGGCTTGATATCTGCGATATGTCCGTCAATTCCCTTCTGGAATGTGTTAATATTTTACTGGATTACGAAGAATATAAAAAACTCGCGGGGGAAATCAATGACGTATTTACTGTTTAAGCCCCCCTTGTTAAAGGGGGGAAGCGGCGGAGCCGCAGGGGGGATTTATGCGGTTCTTCCCGTAATCCCCCCTGTCACTTCGTGACATCCCCCCTTTAACAAGGGGGGCGAAACCGCCGTTATACCGGCGAAAACAATATATATACAAAAAGTTGTACACAGAATAATATACACATAAATCTATATACAGAGGGTAATATATATGCAAATCAACAGGCTTTTCGAAACGGTTTATCTTCTCATGAACCGGAAAAAAATGACCGCCAAAGAACTGGCGGACCATTTTGAGGTTTCGCAGAGGACGATTTACAGAGACGTCGAAATTTTAAACGGCGCGGGGATACCCGTGTCCGCGAACAAAGGCAAGGGCGGGGGAATAGAGCTCGCGGAGAGTTATCTGCTGGACGCTTCGGCTTTTTCGGACGCGGAACGGGTCGAAATAATTTTCGCCCTGCAGAGTTTCAGGGCGTTGAAATATATCGGGGTGGAGAGCGTCATAAAGAAACTCAGTTCGATATTCAACAAAAATTCGGTCGACTGGATAGAAATCGATTTTTCCGAATGGGCTCCGGGAGGGGAGGAAAAATTCGGCGCGATTAAAAACGCGATTTTAAGCAAAAGACTGATTGCGTTCGATTATTACGACTGGAACGGAGAGAAAACCCACCGGACGATTTTTCCCATGCAGTTATGGTTCAAGCACAGCGCGTGGTATATAAAGGCGTTTTGCCTAATGCGGAGGGATTACAGGGTTTTCAGGGTATCGAGAATAAGAAACCTCTCCGTGACGGAGAGTAATTTTGAGGTCCCGGAGTTCGGGGATTTATACGGCGAAGATATAAACAGCGATAAAGTCTACGACGAATCCGAAGTCGAGACGCCGGGGTGATTGCGGCTTTGCGCATAAAATATATTTTGTCAAGGGCAATATAAAAATAATTCACGGTTTTTGAACGAGTGAACAAATTATGAACAAATGTGAAAATCATCGCGGAAAGCCCTCTTTTTTAAAGAGGGTGGCAGTCGCGTAAGCGGCTGACGGGTGTTTTTGAAATTTGATGCTGCGTACGGGGAGACGAAAACACCCGCCGTCTGCGGACGGCACCCTCTTTACGAAAGAGGGCAAAGAATAAATCCATTATTTGTTCACAAAAATTTAACTCATTCAAAACCGTGAAAAATAATTTATTATAAACATTTTGTAAAAATTATGTCATATTGCTTTAATTTATTTTAATAGTGTGATATAATGATAAACGTAACCGGCAGAGACGGCAAAGGTTGTTCCTCCGTAAGGAGGTGGTCTGATGGATGCTACATATGTAACGCATGCTGAACTGTATCAGTTCTCGTTAGTCATAATCGGCGTCGTCGGTCTATTTATTGTTTTTATTAAGATAAAAAAGAGAAAAAAGTAATAAAAATAAGAAAACACCAACCCTAATGATTTAGGTACGGCGTTTCCTACAAGTTAAAACTAATTTCGAGGAACGACCGTCCCAGTCCAAAAGGGGCCGTCCTGTCGGTTACAATTATAACATATAAAATATATTTTGTCAAGGGCAATATAAAAATAATTTATTATAAACAATTTGTAAAAATTATGTTGTATTGCTTTAATTTATTTTGATAGTGTGATATAATAGTTAGAGTAAATTAATATAATATTTTTTTAGGAGGATAATTTTAGTATTATGGCAGCGAAATATGTTTATTTATTCAGCGAAGGCAACGGAACAATGAAAGAACTTCTCGGAGGCAAAGGCGCGAATCTTGCCGAAATGACAAATCTCGGTATGCCCGTACCCCAGGGTTTCACGGTCACGACCGAAGCCTGTACCCGTTATTACGAAGACGATAAAATAATCGCGGACGAGATTATCGATGAGATTTACGCGAACGTCAAAAAAATGGAGGAAATCACCGGCAAAAACTTCGGGGACGTTAATAATCCCCTGCTCGTTTCCGTAAGAAGCGGAGCGAGAGCGTCTATGCCCGGCATGATGGATACCGTGCTGAATCTCGGACTGAACGACGAAGTCGTTATAGGTCTCGCGAAACTTACCAATAACGAGAGGTTCGCGTACGACTCTTACAGGAGATTTATCCAGATGTTCTCGGACGTCGTTATGGAAGTCTCGAAGAAAAATTTCGAAGAGATTATCGACGAGTTAAAAGACGAAAAAGGCGTGAAATTAGACAACGAACTTGACGCGGACGACATGAAAGAGCTGGTCAAGAGATTCAAGAATTATTTTAAAGAACAAAAAGGGGTTGATTTCCCCTCTGAACCTAAAGAGCAGTTAATAGAATCGGTTAAGGCCGTGTTCAGGTCATGGAACAACGAGAGGGCGATTATTTATCGCAGAATGAACGAAATCCCCGGTTCTTGGGGAACGGCCGTAAACGTCCAGGCAATGGTCTTCGGCAACATGGGCGGAACTTCCGGCTCGGGAGTCGCGTTCACGCGCAACCCCGCTACGGGAGAGAGAAAACTTTACGGCGAATATTTGCTTGACGCTCAGGGAGAGGACGTCGTCGCGGGAATCAGAACGCCGCAGAGTATCGAAGAGATGAAAGAGACTCTGCCGGACGCTTATAATAAATTCGTCGCGATTGCGAATACTCTCGAGAAGCACTATAAAGATATGCAGGACATGGAATTTACTATAGAAAACGAGAAGTTATATATGCTCCAGACGAGAAACGGCAAGAGAACCGCGGCCGCCGCTCTTAAAATCGCCGTCGATTTAGTCGAGGAAGGCATGATTACTGAACAGGAATCTATTTTGAAAGTCGAGCCGAAACAGTTGGACGCTCTGCTGCATCCGCAGTTTGAGCAGAAAGCTCTCAAAGCGGCGAAAATCGCGGGCAAAGGTCTGGCGGCTTCTCCGGGAGCGGCCTGCGGCAAAGTTTATTTTACGGCTGAAGACGCCGTAAAAGCGGTCAACGACAGAAAAGAGAAAGTTATATTGGTAAGGCTTGAAACTTCGCCTGAAGATATCGAGGGTATGCACGTTTCAGAGGGAATTTTAACAGTAAGAGGCGGCAACACGAGTCACGCGGCGGTCGTTGCGAGAGGTATGGGAACGTGCTGCGTATGCGGCTGCGGAGACATAGAAATCCACGACGAAAGTCAGGACAAATATTTCACCCTCAACGGCGAAAAAGTTAATCAGGGAGATTATATATCCCTCGACGGTTCTGCGGGTAATATCTATATAGGTCAGCTGCCTACAGTCGCGGCCGAAATAACCGGCGATTTCGAAAAATTCATGGCGTGGGCCGATAAATATAAAAGGCTTAAAATCAGAACGAACGCGGACAGCCCGTCGGATGCGGCGAAAGCCGTCGAGTTCGGCGCCGAAGGCATAGGACTGTGCAGAACTGAGCACATGTTCTTCGAAGCCGACAGGATTATGCCGTTCAGAGAAATGATAGTCGCGAAAACGGTCGAACAGAGAAAAGCCGCGCTTGATAAATTATTGCCTATGCAGAGAAGCGATTTCGAGGGTATATTTAAAGCGATGAACGGCTTCCCTGTGACGATTAGATTCCTTGACCCGCCTCTGCATGAGTTTCTGCCGACAAAAGCCGAAGATATCGCGTCTCTCGCGAAAGAATTGGATATAACGGCTGAAGAACTTGAAGCAATCGTAGTTTCTCTGCACGAGCTTAACCCGATGATGGGGCACAGAGGATGCCGTCTGGCTGTATCTTATCCCGAAATCGCTGAAATGCAGACGAGAGCGGTTATCGAAGCGGCAATCAGCGTCAACAAAAACGGCATGAGCGTCGTACCCGAAATCATGATACCCCTGATTTGCGACATAAACGAGCTTAAATTCGTCAAGAAAATAGTCGTTGAAACGGCCGATAATATAATAAAATCAGCCGGGGTCGATTTAAAATATCAGGTGGGAACGATGATAGAAATCCCGAGAGCGTGCCTGTTAGCGGACGAAATCGCGAGCGAAGCGGATTTCTTCTCGTTCGGCACAAATGACTTAACGCAGATGACCTACGGTTTATCGCGCGACGACGCGAATAAAATCCTCGACGACTATTTCACCGCGAAAATATTCGAAGCCGACCCGACGGCAAGACTCGACCAGTCGGGCGTGGGCAAATTAGTCAAGATGACGGTTGAACTGGGAAGAAAAGTAAAACCGGGAATAAAACTGGGGATTTGCGGAGAACACGGCGGCGACCCGTCGTCAATCGGCTTCTGTCATAACGCGGGGCTGGATTACGTGTCATGCTCGCCGTTCAGAGTGCCCATCGCGAGACTCGCGGCGGCCCAGGCGGCAATCTCCGGCGTAAAAGCGGGAGAGTAACCAAAAGAAAAACGAATAATTGTAGGGCGCGGCTTCCATGCCGCGCCGGGGATTCCAACCCGATGTTGGCGGTATTCTGCGGCGCGTCGGGGTCGCCGCGCCCTACAATAAAACAACGCAACGTCGGCGTAAATTTAAATTGTAGGGAACGGATTTATCCGTTCCGCAAACACGCATAAATTTTCATTTTTCACGGAACGCATAAATGCGTTCCCTACGACAACAAAATACAAAAAACCGGGGTGAGGGAAAAATTTTCCTCACCCTGTTGATTTGGGATTTATGCAAATTACACGACAAACTCCCCTTATAGATTCCGCGTTCTTGTATCGGTCCACGCCTTTACAGTCGTATATTCCTCGCCGTAATCTATATCGATAACAGAGGCGTTTTTATAGAGATAATTTATATAGCCCTGTTCTTTTCCCTGTAAATTCACCGGGAACGCAAAAGTCACAAGCTTACGCATATTATCGAGCGTTTCCTGTATTTTTGCAAGCAGATTTTCGACGCCTTCGCCCGTTTTCGCCGATATATATACCCCGTCCGTATTATTATCAGACGGCGAAGTCAAACAGTCAATCTTATTATACACAGTAATCACGGGCGTTTCGGTAACGCCCATTTCTGTCAAGAGGGTTTTCGCGACGTCCAGCTGCTCTAAATGTTCCGGGTCTGATATATCGCACAAAAGCAGAATTAAATTCGCGTAATTGATTTCGTCGAGAGTCGATTTAAACGCCCTGACTAAATGATGGGGCAGTTTTTTTATTAAGCCTACTGTATCTGTCAGTAAAACCTCTGAATTATTCGGCAGTTTTAATTTACGGGTAGTCGGGTCGAGAGTCGCGAATAGTTTATTCTCAGCCAATATTCCCGCGTTCGTGAGATAATTTAACAGAGTGGATTTGCCGGAGTTTGTGTAACCCGCGACGGCGATATTCGTTATGCCGGTTTTTTCTCTCCGCGAACGCAAGAGATTCCTCTCTTTTTCGAGCTGTTTCAACTCTTCTTCGAGAGAAGACGCGCGCGATTTTATATTACGCCTGTCGACTTCAAGCTTCGTCTCGCCGGAACCTCTTCTCGCTCCCGCTCCCGCGGCGCCTCCTCCTCCCCCGAGTCTCGACATCGATTTGCCCTTACCCGTAAGCCTTGGCATAGTATAGCGCAGCTGCGCGATTTCGACCTGGAGTTTACCCTCGCTCGTCTTCGCGTGTCTGTTGAAAATCTCGAGAATAAGCATAGTCCTGTCAATAACCTCGATATAATTATCGCTTTTATTATCGCCGTTATTATTAAAAAAATCCTCGATATTTCTAATCTGCGACGGCGATAATTCGTCGTCGAATATAACGATATTTATATTATCGGCGATTATTATATTCTTCGCCTCTTCTAATTTGCCCTTGCCCAGATAAGTCGCGGGTTCGGGCGATTTTCTGTTTTGATAAATCTTCGCGGAAACAGAAATCCCCGCGGTATCCGCGAGACGTTCGAGCTCCCCGAGAGAGACGAGACATTCCCCCTCTGAAATCCCCGGGGTAATAATCCCCGCGAGCATCGCCCGATTGTTGATTTCCTCCGGATTATTCGCATTATTTAAATCTAAATTATTAATATAAACCACACTCCTAACAACAAAAAAACACCGCCGCAATATCACAGAAGACACAGAAAGTGACCGCGTCTCTTGTGCGAAAATGCGCCGGTAAATCAAAAAAATATATTTTTTTTAATAAGCGTTCTGTTTTATGCGTTTGCGTAACGCTTCTTAAACTTATCGACTCTGCCGCCCGCGTCGACGAACTTCTGTTTACCCGTAAAGAACGGGTGACAGCTCGAACAGATGTCGATTTTCATTTCTTTTCTCGTAGAGCGCGTCGCAATAACTTCCCCGCACGCGCACCTTACCGTCACATCGTGATACTTAGGATGAATTTTATCTTTCATTTTTAATTTCACACCTCGTTATTATTTTAAAAAAACTATAAAAAAATCAACTGAACAATTATTATACCACAGAAAAAACGCAAATGCAATAGGTTTTGCAAAAAAATTTAGCAACCGCATAAAAAATTTTTGACGTCATTTGGGGTTGATTTTGTAGGGGCGGCCATTGGCCGTCCGTGAAAAAACATAAAATTGCGTTAGATTCGCGGACGCGCAATGCGCGCCCCTACTTGATTACATAGACAGAAAAAACAACCGCCCCTAAATCACAACGGGATGACGGTTATTTTCTCGTCTTGTTTTTACCCTAACCCAAATCTATATTAACCGGTTGGAACGGAACTCCCGCCGAACCCGTCAGAGACGCTCTGAACCAAACGTAATCGCTGTCCATAATCGTGTCCGCGTACGGCATACCTATATAATATATCGTGTCGCCGAAGATTGAAACCGGCGATATATATCCCAGCTCGTCTGTCTCGCCCACTAATATATTCGGGTTCCTCGCTCCCGGAGTAAGAGACAGAATCGAATAATCCCCGCTCGAACCGTATTCGTCAACGACGAAATATACCTGACCGTCGCTTATATTGAAATGCTCTATATAAGTGTGCGTGAATATAGTCCTGTTGTCTTTGCTCGTAATATCAAGCCTGCCGATACGCGACTGCCCGTCGTCCAGATAATATAAATAATTGCCGTCTAAAACAAGATAATCTATATAGAAATCGTGCTCCTCGAAATTATATACCTCGACAGGAGTTCCCCCGTTTACGCCGACTGACATGAGCAGCTCGTCTTCCGCATAATATATCTGATTTTTTCCCACCGCGATTCCCGTGACGTACGCCTCCGCTATGAGCTGATGATTTGAGCCGTTGGTCTTTACCCTGTAAATCGCCTCGTCGTAATCGTCGTAATAGAAAATCACCCCGTTCTGAATATGCATATATGCGCAGGATATATCCTCGGGGAACAAAGCCTCGGGAGAAGTATTCTTACCGTCCGGTTTGACCCTGTATATATTAGCCGCCGCGGGGTTCGCCGAATCGTGTATAAAATTGGGCAGGAAATACAGCCAGCCTCCGTCGAGAGACAAATAGCCGTTCAATTCATAGGGGGATTCGGCTTCCATCGACGCGACGATTATCTCAGTATCGTTTTTAGCGTTATATCTGTAGATATTATTAAAATAATCGCCGGATTCGTCGCCGGTTATTTTAGTATAATAGATATAGTTGCCCGCCGCGAGAACATAGCCGTAGTTCGCCGAGTTGCCCGAAGTCGCCGTAACGCTCGCGCACGAAGACGACGCGAACGCCGCGAAAACGATAACCGCGCACAAACACGCCGATAAAATCCTGAACTTAAATTTACTCTTAAACATAATCGCGCTTTCCTCACTTTATTTTTTAATATATAATATTTAACTGACGGATATATTTTCTGTTCTTTTGAGCTTCTTTACCAAACCCATTCTACGTCATATTTTTGTATATTTTCATCCGATGTAATAATAGTTAAATTATCGGCAATCGCAGTTGAAACAAGCAACCGGTCGAACGGGTCTTTGTGAATAAACGGCATATCGGTTAAATGTGACAAATATTCTTTTTTTACGGGAAGTATTTCAAGCTCGTTATAATCAATTATCCCGTAAAATTCTGCAAGTCCTCCGGTTAAACCTAATTTGCCTTTGCTTATCTTTATGGCGGCTTCCCATGCGGAGGCTATACTCACGTACTTTAAATCGTCTTTACATAAAATCTGCCTTGCTTTCTGCGAAATCAGGGGAGAATTTTCTGCTATCCATAAGACAACGCACGTGTCTAACAAATATTTTTTCATTACATATACTCCTCAAAATCATCAAGAGGCGCGTTAAAATCGTCAGATATAAAGATTTTATCTTCCCAGCCGCCGAATTTTACCGGTTTGCCGCGCTGTTTTTCAAAATTCTTTGCTTTTTTCAAAAGCTCTCTGATTTCTTCAGATATTTCAGACGGCAGAGAACCTTTATGAACAATTTGTCTCAAAATTTCAAGGTCGCTATGTTTGAACTCTGCGAAACCTCTTACTAATTCTTGTGAATTTGCGTTAATTTCAATAGGCAACATATATAATCTCCTACCAACTATTTCTTCACCGCGCAAAAACAAATCCTGCTTTTGCTTTTATTCTTGCCTTTGCCTTTACCCTTACTCTTATATCTATTCTTTTTCCCCGGGTAAAACTCAAAATCGAAACATATATTAATATCCCCGAAACCTGAGTTTTCAAGCGTTCGCCTTAAAAATTTCGCGCCGTGATATTTCTGCCTCTGGCTTTCAGTATATCTTTTGTATATATTATTCTCCCCCGCGAATAAATCTATATAAAAATCGCAGGTCTTTTTGTTCTTGTTATAATAATTCTTCCATGAACAGAAAACGCTTCTGTTATTATTGCCCGTATTTTCAGTATTTTCGAGAATTATATTATTCTCCCCGTATATATTATTATATTTATATTTCGAATTGACGTCGAAGATAAATAATCCTCCCGGGTTCAAATAATTATAAACTAAATCGAAGCATTTTTTTATATCCCTTTTCTTTAATATATAATTCAAACTGTCGTGACAGCAGATAACCGCGTCGACCGTGCCGTAAAGCTCAAAGCTTGTCATGTCCTGATTAAGCCACAGGATTTCTTTCGCCTTGTTCGACTTCTTCTCTTTTATACAGGCGAAAGCCAGCATATCGGCCGATAAGTCGAGCCCGGTCATGTCGTAACCCCTGTCCGCAAGTTCAACCGTGAGCCTTCCCGTTCCGCACGCGAGGTCGAGAACGGACGTATTATTATTTTTTTTATCGTAAAACTCGAAAAGACCCTCTATAAAATCCGCCGCTTTTTTATAATCGGCGTTATAATTCAATAAATCGTAATACCCCGCGAGAACGCCGAACTGCATTATTTATTCTCTCCCCCGACTCAATATTTCAATTTTATATAATATATTTATATTCTATACTATTTTTAAATATATTTCAAGGCTTTAACCCAAAATAACAAAAATTTAATAATTTTTTAATTTTTTAAATATAACTCTTGACAAGATATATTTTATGTGTTATAATGCAGTCAGAAGGACGGCTCCTTTGGTTGGGACGGTCGTTCCTCAAAATTAGTGTTTTCGTAGGAAACGCCGTACCGAACCATTTTAGGTACGGTTATTTCTTTTTATTTCTTATTATTTTTTGTTTCTTCTAATAAGAAAGATTCCGATTATGCCAATTATAACCAATGCAAACTGATACAGCTCGCCGTGGGTTACATATGTAGTCATCATCAGATCACCTCCTCATCGGGAGGAACAACCATGCCGCCGCAACCGACTGCAATCATAATTATAACATAATATTTATATATTGTCAAATATTTTTAAGCGAACGCCAACGGTTTTTGAACGAGTAAACAAATTATGAATAAATGTGAAAATCATCGCGGAAAGCCCTCTTTTTTAAAGAGGGTGGCAGTCGCGTAAGCGGCTGACGGGTGTTTTTGAAATTTGATGTCGCGTACGGGGAGACGAAAACACCCGCCGTCTGCGGACGGCACCCTCTTTACGAAAGAGGGCAAGGATAGTAAATACGTCGAGCGCGTAACTCGTGTCTAATTTACCTATCTGTTCGCCTTTTTATATACGGCAAATACTTCGTCTCTGTCCAGAGGTTTAAAATTACCGACCAAACGCTTGCCGTAGAAAACGCAGCTGTCGGCAAGTTCCATAAGAACTTCGTCGGACTGTACCCCAAATTCGAGCTCCGAAAAACAAGTCGGCATATTTATAGATTTAAAAAATTCGACAGTCCTCTCTATTCCCGATTTTGCCTGCGCTTCTATATTATTCTCTCCTCCGCCGATTCCCCAGACGTCCTTCGCGTATTTTGCGAAACGCGCGGGATTTACGTCCAGGCAATGCTCCGCCCATGAACCCCACAGAGCGGACAGAGTCGCGGCGTGGGGCGTATCGAAACGCCCGCTCAGTTCAAGCCCGAGCGCGTGAACCGAAAAATCGACCGGCCTGCCCAGAGTCGTCAGTCCGTTGTGCGAAAGACTTCCGCACCACATCATCTCGCTTGCCGCGTTGTAATCCCCCGGATTTTTTAATACTTCCGGTCCGCATTTTATAATTATACGCATAATCGCCGCCGCGAGCTCGTCGGTCACGCCGTTATTTTCGCTCCGGGTGAAATATTTATCGAGACTGTGCATTAAAATATCGACTATGCCGCACGAAATCTGGAATTTAGGCACGCTGTAAGTGAGTTCGGGGTTCATTACTGCGAATTTAGCCCTGTTAAAATCACTATTTAACCCGCGTTTCTCTCCCGTCGCGTCGTCCGTGATAACCGCCGAACCGCTTGTTTCGCTGCCGGATATCGAAATCGTCAGGACAACCCCGACCGGAAGGGATTTCGTAAGTTTCGTTTCCTGCCGCCAGAATTTCCAAACGTCCGTTCCGGGGTTTGCCGCTCCGTGAGCTATGCCTTTGGCTTCGTCCATAGGGCTTCCCCCGCCGACCGCGAGTATAAAATCCGCGCCGAAATCAAGCGCTCGGCGTATTCCCTCCCTCGTATGCGACAATACCGGGTTAGGCTTTACTCCGCCGTAAAGTTTATAGCCTATATTTTGGCTTTCAAGCTGATTCTCGAGCTTCGCTAAAAGTCCGCTTTTTATACAGCTTTCGCCGCCGTAAACGATTAAAACCCGTGAACCTCCGTGTTTTTTTATTAATTCCGCCGTGTTTTCTTCGGCGTTTCTGCCGAAAACTATTTCAGTCGGCGCGTAGAATACAAACGACTGCATGATTTAATCCCCCTTTCTTTTTATTATATATGTTCAATCAAAATCTTTCTGCGATTCTTTGAGCATTTCCATTGCTTTTTCGTAGTGTTTAGGGTTCCAGTTACGGGGTTTCCACTGTATTTCGCCCCGCTGCTCCCACAGTCCGGGCAGGGAAAGTCCGCCGTCCACAAGCAGCGTCGTCCCCGTAACGTACGCAGAGCGTTCGCCCGCCAGATACGCCGCCGCCTCGCCTATATCCCTGACGTATCCCGAACGGTGGAGAGGAATAGACTTCTCCGTAAAATCGTCGCTGTAAACGTTCCCGTCTTTACCCGTTTTCCAGATTGCGCCGGGAGCTATGCAGTTCACCCGTATATTATACTCGCTCAAATCGAGGGCCATAGACTTGCACGCCCTGTCCATAGCGGCTTTTATGCCGCCGTAATAAAAATCGTCGAAACGCGCGAGCTGCCCCCTGACCGAAGTTATCATGATTATACTGCCTTCGGTTTTATCGTTTACCATGTGTCTCGCGGCCGCTCCCGCGCACAGAAGATAGTTGCGTAAATTATTCGCGTACAAAAAATCAAAATCTTCGGCGGTCGAAGTGAGGACGCTGGTTCTCCTGTCTTTTCCCGCGTTGCAAATCATAACGTCGAGACGCCCAAGGTCTTTTCTCGCATGATTTATAACTTTTTCGGGAACTTCCGGTTTTTCGAGATGGGCTTCATAAATAAAACACCGCCGTCCGAGTTTCTCTACTTGCTTTTTAGTTTCAAGAGCTCCGTCCGGACTCGTCGCGTAAGTGACCGCTATATCGTAGCCGTATTCGGCCAGGACTATTGCCATACCCTGACCGATATGACGGCTTCCGCCGGTTATCATCGCGCACTTATTAATATTATCGCCGTTATTATTATTCATATAATTTATATTTCCTCTCCAAATAAAATACAAACGGGTTTTGTGATTTTCAGGCTCGAAACCTGTGAGAAATCTTTTGTGTCATACACAGTTACGCAGCCGCCGTTTTGATTTGCGGATAATATATATTTATTATCGGGCGAGAATCTAAAATCTCGGGGTTCTTTGCAGTCGTTAATATAACGCGCAAATTCAAGTCCGCCATTGTCTTTGATATTAAACAGCGCGATTGAATCGCAGCCCCTGTTCGACGCTCCGAGTAATTTTCCGTCCGGCGATATAAAAATCGCGGCGGCCGTACTTTGACCTGAAAAATCAGACGGCAAAGTCGGGATTTCCTGCATAAATTCAGGTTCGCCGCCGTTATATTTATACGCTAAAACGGTATTTTTCAGTTCCGTTAAAATATACAAATATTCAGAGTCTTTCGAGAAAGTCAAGTGCCGCGGTCCCGAACCGGGAGGGCAGTCTATTATTTTCGCGTTTAAACATAACCCGTTTTCGGGCGAATACGGATAGAAAAAGACTTTATCGAGACCAAGGTCGCATACCGCGAGATATTTATAATCCGGGGAAGTTTTCGCGAAATGCGCGTGAGACTGCGTTTGTCTGTTCGGGTTTACGCTTTTGCCGTAATGCTTTATGCTTTGACAGGACGGTTTTATTCCGCCGTAATCGTCGGTTTCAAAAATGCTCAGGCTTCCCTCCGAATAATTCGCCGCAACCGCGAGATTATAATGCGTTACGCATAGATGGCAGGGATGTTTCCCGTTCGTTTTCCGGTTCGATATTATTTTATTTTCGCGTAAATCGAGCGAGAATATTTCGCCGTCGTCGTTTTCCGAGACTCCGTATAGGATATGTCCGTAACGGGAGCTTAACTGCAAATACGACGGGTTATGAATTTCCGGGCTTTCTCCCGTTATTATGATTTCCCCGGTCGAGCCGTCAAATTCGCCGTAAAGAATATTTTTTGCGTACGCGCCGAAAAAGATTTTATATTTTGGCATAATTTTTTCTCCGTTATTTTAGATATTTTATTTTAATATTTAATATTATAACATAAATTTTGTTGAAGTGTTCATATTTTTATGTTATATTAATTGTTAATTATTTATTAATTATTTTTTGGGGGTATTATAAAATGTCTGAAAAAGATATAGATATTATTGGAATAGGCGTGCCGTGCGTCGATATTTTAACGGTCGTCGAGAAACTGCCCCGGCCGGATTCGGGTTCCGGGATTCTCGATTTCAGCCGTCAGGGCGGGGGAAACGTCGCGACCGCCGTCGTCGCCTCTTCAAGGCTGGGCGTAAAGTCGGGATTTATAGGCTTGTCGGGAATATGCCTAAACGGTAAATTTATACGCGAGGATTTTAAATATAACGGAGTCGATATATCGCGCAGTACGACTATCGAGGGTAAACCGTCCGATTTCGCCATAATATTGTCAGACTTGGAAACCAGAGGCAGGAGTATATTATACAGGGGGGGAAACCTGCGTAAAATAGAACTGGGAGATTTAGACAAAGATTACATAACGGGCGCGAAAATCCTGCATCTCGAGGGTTGCGGAGAGGTCGAGAAAACCGCCGCGTTATGGATGAAAGACTCGGGCAGGAAAGTCGCGTACGACGTCGCGAGATATTCAAAGCAAATCGAGGCGTTTACGCCGTATATAGATTATTTTATAGCGTCTGAATTTTATTACAAGGGTAAATTCGGCGATTCTGATTCCGTTACTATGGCCGATTACGAAAAAAACTGCAGATTGATTGCGGAACAAGGACCGGAAATCGTCGTTTTCACTCTGGGCGGCAGAGGCTGCGTTGGATATACGAAATCAGAGGGATTTTTCTTCGAAGAATCTTTCAAAGTCAACGTTTTCGATACGCTTGGCGCGGGCGACGTGTATCACGGCGCGTTTCTGGCGGGGTTAATAAAGGGCTTCGGAGTGAGGGAGACGGCGAGATTCGCCAACGCGGTCTCCGGGATAAAAATAGGCTATATAGGCGGCAGGGCTGGAATCCCGACGTTCGGCGTTGCCGATAAGTTTATCAAGACGGGGGAAATCGACGACGGAGAGATTCTGCGGCGCGTGGAAGCTTACAGGAACAAATGGATTTACGGGGAAGCGTAGAAAAGGGATTATATAATAGACCTTTTTCAAAACCGAAATACGACCACCCCGCCGACTTCGTCGGCACCCCTCCACGGAGGGGAATTAATAAAACGGCGGAGTTGAGCGAAAATTCCCCTCTGTGGAGGGGTGGCGCGGCGCGTAAGCGGCGTGACGGGGTGGTTTTGAAAGAAGTTTAATAAATAATTTATAGAGAAGAAATAATTCCCCTCCGCGGAGGGGCGGCGCGAAGCGCCGGGGTGGTTTCATGCGTAGATATGCAGGTATATATTCACAATTACCGTATAATCCAAATCTCCGTGAAAGAGCCAAAGAATTACGGAAAGCGGGAAATTTATGCGAAGTTTTGTTATGGAAGCAATTTCGTAACAAAAATTTCAAGGGATATGACTTTGACCGGCAAAAAATCATAGGAAACTATATTGTAGATTTTTTCTGCATAAATTGCGGCGCCGTTATTGAAATAGACGGCAGTTCACATGATATTAAAGAAGAATATGACAAAGAACGCGATATTTATTTGGGGAAATTAGGATTGCAAACAATTCATATACAGGCTGTTGACGTCTTAACCCGAGTGTCTGACGTTATGGAAATGCTGCAAAACCACCCCGCCCTTCGGGCGCCCCTCCACGGAGGGGAATAATCGCGCCGAATAATCATTTTCTTCAATAGACCTCTTTCAAAACCGAAATACGACCACCCCGCCGACTTCGTCGGCACCCCTCCGCGGAGGGGAATTAATAAAACGGCGGAG
>Ga0099364_10001595_pt1 | contig 36981 bp, 45 predicted proteins | sample TergutTh196P3_FD_73070 | JGI IMG/M metagenome (GOLD analysis project Ga0099364, IMG submission 73070) | Microcerotermes parvus P3 segment gut microbial communities from Pointe-Noire, Republic of the Congo - Th196 P3 | ecosystem: Host-associated > Arthropoda: Insects > Digestive system > Gut ... | reverse complement strand
AACACAAACCAAAACCACGAGATAAACGCAAAATCAGGGAGTCCCGTGCCTGCAAAAAGTACAAATCTGTGCTATAGGAATTTATTACCAGTTTAGGTTGCGGGGGTTGGGGTACGCACCCCTGTGCGTACCGTGGATATAAAAACGCCGACTGAGAGGGCATTTTTTCCGTTTCAACCCAAAACCCACACAATCCCTCTTGCTATAGCCGTGAATGATATACATACTGCGATTCCTATAAGAGTAGGGACTAAGATTGAAACGGCGGTCCATTTGAGACTGCCCGTTTCTTTTTTTATGGTCAGGCAGGCGGTGGAGCAGGGCCAATGAAGCAGCGTGAAGATCATCACGCTCACGGCAGTGATAAAATCCCAGCCGTTGTCGGTGAAAAGCTGCTTTAATTCGGCTATGTTATGTATTTCGAGCAGATTCCCCTGAGCCATATATGACATGATTATTATCGGGATGACTATCTCGTTAGCGGGGAATCCGAGAATGAAGGCAAGCAATATGACCCCGTCCATGCCCATCAAATTCGCAAACGGGTCGAGGAATCCGGAGCAATGAGCAAGCAACGTCGCATCCCCGACAGTGAGGTTGGCCATGACCCATATCACCAGGCCCGCAGGAGCCGCAACAGCAACCGCCCTGCCGAGAACGAAAAGCGTTCTGTCTAATACAGAGCGGACAACAACCGTCCCTATCTGAGGCATTCTGTAGGGAGGAAGTTCCAGCGTGAAGGAGGACGGCATCCCCCTCAGCAGGGTTTTGGATAGAATCTTGGAGGTTATAAAGGTGAAGACCACACCCATGATGATAACGAGGGTCAATATCGCCGCAGAAAGAAACGAACCGCCCAAACCGGACGAGCCTATAAAGAACATAGAGATTATAGCGATGAGTATGGGGAATACGCCACCAGCCAAAAGGCAATTTTTCACCGGATTTGGTTTGTAATGACGAATAAAGCGCTGACAATCCTTTATTCGCCGTCAAGAAAAATATGGATGTCCTGCCCGTCCCATACGATTTTCTTAACAAGCAGTTTTATAAGGGTTCGTTTTTCGTGAATGGATAAATCATCAAAATTGTCTTTCAAGCTCGATAACGCCCCGGCAACCATATCTAATTGTAATTCTTTGTTGTTTGCTTCGGCGGCGTTTGTTTGCAGTCTGTCACGCTCTTTGGTTAATTCCGATACTTCTTTATCAAGCTCGGTTACTCTTGCATTGACCCTGTGTATGAATGTTGTGCCTAAGTTGTTTTGTGACAGGCTCTTGATAAGGTTGTCCATTTCATCATTGCATTTTTTAATTCCGGATTCTATTGATACAAGCGGATCGATTGTATCTTGTGATTGTATGTTTTGCTTTAGCTTTTCAAGCAGATTGTAAATGTTTGTATTTGGCTTAGTATAATCCATTAAATAATCGCATACCATATCATCCGCTTGTCTGCCTACTATGTTTTGACAGTCGCATAATTCCGTCCCGCCACGCATTTTGCTTTGGCATATATAATCGAATAAGTCGGGATTCGCATTTTTACCGTGCCGTTGTTTAGCGAACATCCGGCTCCCGCATTTTTCGCAATGTATCAGACCCGACAGCAGGGAATAGTCGTTGTGCATGATGGCGGGCTTTTTCCCGGTGGGTATGTTGTCCTCTAATATGTTTTGTATGGCTACCCACGACTTGCCCTGTATGCGCCCTTTGTGCTTGCCTATTGCGACTATCCACTTGTCTACCGATTGGCGGGGTGCGTGTTTTTTCTTGTAATCCCGCTTGTTGTACGCCAGCAAACCGTATTTGCCGCCTATATCCTTTTCCTCAAAACACACATCAGCTTTTTTTTCTGTGAAGTAGTCCAGCACGTCTTTATCGGCTATACAGTATACCGGGTTTTGCAAAATCTCTTTAATGCCTAATAACGAATAATGCTTGCCGGAACGTGATTTGATGTTAGCCTTTATCAGAGCCTTACTAACTCCGGAAATACTTCGCAATTCTAAAAATGTCTTAAACATAAAGTCAACTGCGTGCAGTTCATCCGGGTTGTCTTTTAATTGGCAAGCTGTTTTTACCTTTCCGTCCATGATGATGTCCTGTGTCTTTTCGGATGTATACCCTGTCGGAGTTGTACCGCCTAACCAACGTCCGGTTCTCGCCAACATCAGCATATTATCCCGCACACGCTCGGCAATCGTTTCCCGCTCTAATTGAGCGAATACACTTGCTATATACATCATGGCTTTACCCATCGGCTTTGATGTGTCGAATTCTTCTTTGATACATATAAAGGATATTTCCCGGTCGTTTAAGTCCTCAATCAGAGTGGCAAAATCGCTGACATTCCGGCTGATACGGTCAAGCCGATAACAAATCACGAAATCGGGCTTTTGGCTCTTAATATCGCTCAACATCTGCTGAAATTGCGGTCTATCCGTGTTTTTTGCCGAAAACCCCTCATCTTCGTATACAGTTATGTTGTGAGAGTGAAGATCCGAAAACTTTGTAGAAATATATTGCCTGCACATTTCAATTTGGTTTTCTACACTTTCTCCCTTGCCTGTGTATACAGACTTGCGACTGTAGATAAAAAATTTCAATGCTATTCACCGTCCTTTCGATTATACTCTACCACACTAAACCCAATTTGTCTACCCCCACAAAAAGGAGCTGATCCCCATCCCAACCCTCACCACATTCCCCATCCCTATTCTCTCCCCCATCCTCATCCTTGCAATCCTGATTTACGCAAGTATCAGGGACATACGCACCCGCATAATCCCGGATCATGTCCATGTCCTTGTAATCATCGCAAGTCTGCCGATGTTTGATACCCTGCCGTCACTCTTAGGACTGATTCTCGTTCCGCTGCCGTTTTTCATCGCAGCTCTACTCACCAAAGGCGGCATCGGCGGCGGGGATATAAAGCTCGCCGGAGCAATCGGATTCGCACTTGGCACGGCCGGAGGATTGGCGGCAATGCTCATTGGTCTGATAACGTCAATGATTGCATGGCGATTCATGGCCAAAAACAAACGAATAAACCACGAAATTCCCCTAGTGCCATTTATGACACTGGGGGTTTTTATCGTGTTTATATATATAAAAAATTAAAAAGTAGCTTACTAAGATGAAAAAGATTCTCATAATATCAGTTGTCACGGCAGCCGTGATAGCGCTGATATTGCTACTGGTGACGACATCACGCATCAGAGACCGCCCGCCGGAAGACAAGACTTCCGAATCCCACTCCGAAGAATCACAGCCCTATGTAAAGATCGAAAACCCCGTGTTCGAGCCGGAAGAAGAGGAACCGCAGGAATCGGAGCCGGAGACGACAGAAGACTACACGGCGGAAAAAACAGACATCCAAGTTGACAGAACAGCGGAAAATGTGACCTTAGAACGGAATCAGACCTTAGCATACGCCTTAGCGGTTGAATCAGAGCTGTCTAACCTAACCCACGATTCAGGATTATCTAGGACAGCATCAGAGATAACGCCGCAGAGCGAAACAGGCGAAAATACGCAGGTTTTCACTGTATCTGATGAGGAACAGCTAAGAACACAGATTCGGGCTATGGACTTCGCTGGCCAAACAAAATACGGGTATAGCATAACGATTTTAGCGAATGAAATAACCGTATGTATCATAACGCAGTAGACCCAAAAACCAAAAAACATGAAATTTAAAGGAGAATATTAAATGAAAAGATTATTAAGCAAGATGAAAAAGTCACTTACAAGAACATTAGTCGGCACAATCGCAAACAAGCGGGGTAACTGGTTTACCGACCACGCCGCAGCAATAATCATCGTGGTTGTGCTGGCAGTCCTCATTATGGGCGGGGTGTTCCTGATGTGGGAGGGAACAATCCTGCCGTCATTAGTTACCCAAATCAACAATTTATTCGGCTGGACTTAATCCCTGATTAGCCAAAAAACACAAAGGAGACAGACTATGAAAATACTGAGAAACAGGGCGGTTATCGCATTAATAGCGGTAACCGCCGCATTTGTTTTCGCATTTGTTGTCGTGCCGCATATAGGGCGGTCACAGGCGCAAATGACCGAAATAGTACGCATTACAAAAAAGGTTGACAGAGGTGTCCAAATAACAAAATCCGACATAGAGACTGTAACGGTGGGCGGGTATAATCTACCCGCCCGGGTTATGACAAACGCAGATGACGTTATCGGTAAATACACGCTTGCAGACTTTGCCGAGGGCGACTATATTTTATCTGAAAAAATATCAGAAACTCTCGGCAGTGCAGCCGATAAACTCTATCGTCTTGACGGCACGCAAAAGGTAATATCTGTACTCATAGATTCGCTCGAGCTTGGAATATCCGGAATGATAATGCCTGACGACATAGTGACTTTATACGCCGTCAACAGGGACGGAGTTGTGATAAACAACCCGTTTTTGCAGTATGTCGAGGTCTTGACCTGCACAACCAACAGCGGTGTCAACACCGAAGACCGTGCCGATGGAGACGGTTCCGGTGCCGCTAAGACCTTAACGCTGTTTGTAAATTCACAACAGGCGGTTTTGTTGGCCGAATACAGCAAAAACTCGACCATCCATGCGGCTCTTGTCTACCGAGGGAACAGAGAAACAGCGGAAAAGTTTTTAGCGGCGCAATCGGCGGTCTTCGAGGACGGTGAAGGGCAGTGAACAGACTGACTACATTATTAGGATGTCCGGGTGCAGGGAAAGCATCATTTTCGTTAGCGTTATCGGCTCAGTTACAGATGATTTCAGGCGGAAATACGCTGATAATTCACCTTAACAGAGCCACGCCTTTAAGCTCGTATGCCGGATTTGAGGCAGGGACAAAATCGCTGGGAAAGATACTGCAAAACCCCCATATAAACATCGATGATGTCTATAAAAACATGATAATGACCTCAAATAAAAGAATCGGAATCTTGTGTTACAACGCATTGGAAACCGATTCTTACCCCGAAATCACCGCCGGACAGCTAACTCAGCTGCTAAAAGTATGCAGGACTGAAATAGAGGATGTTATACTCGTCCTTGCCGGAGAATGGATTCCCGCCGACATGAAAAAAGCCGTAATGAGCCAAAACGGCGTTATTATCGCACTTCTGACCACCGATGTAAAGGGTTTAGTCTGGCAGAGACAGGTTCTGAGCGGAATAGAGCATATCGCCGTCTTATCCAAAGCCGAAAAAAGCGCATACGCAGATCTGCTCAAAACCGAATCGGGCGCCCAGTATATTATCGACCACGACAGAGCGTTTCGGCGGCAGTTTAAGACAGACGGGAAACTACCCGCAAAACCCTCTAAATCCTGCCAAACGGCGGCAAAATTAATAGCGGATAAATTAACGGAGGCGGTGGAAAATGCAGAACAATGAACTCTATACAATATATAGGGAACTGCAAAACGACCTCAAACAGCATAGGTTTGAACTAAAGGCCGGAGTTGAATCGGACGAGGGCGAAAATGCGGTGATAAAGTCGCACATATCGCATTATCTGCACAAAAACAACATCAGCGTTGAGGACATGACAGACACCGCCTTAGCGGAGTTTTTGTACAACGAATACCGCCTGTATTCGGTCTTGACCGAGCCGCTGAAATATGCCGATCTGGAAGAGCTGAACATCAACGGATGGGATGATATTGACATACGTCTAAGCGGCGGGCGAATCAGCAAAGGCGAGCCGTTTTTCAGTGCGGAAAACGCACACTCGATCGTCCGGCGGATGCTCCGTGAGAGTGACGTTGTTATCGATGATGCCATGCCGATGGCCGAGGGATTCATGCGGGATAATCTGAGGATAACCGTGGTAAAACCGCCCGTAGCCGATGCCGACCGTGGCGTGACCTGCTCGATCCGAAAATTACGTCCGTTTTCGTTCAGGGCAGAGGACTTTTTGAGATCGGGGATGTGTACACCCGAGATGCTGCAGTTCTTAGAATCCTGCCTAAATTACGGCGTTTCTTTTGTCGTATCGGGCGGGGTTTGCACGGGCAAGACAACACTGCTGAATTTTTTACTGCTAACCGTTCCCGACAAAAAGCGAATAGTGACAATAGAGCAGGGATCGCGCGAATTACAGCTGATTAAACGCACAGAAGAGGGCGTTATAACAAACAACGTGGTGAGTTTTCTGTCCCGTCCGAGTGAAAAACAATCGCAGAACGTAACGCAGGAAATGCTTGTCGCAAAAGCTCTGCGGTACAATCCGGACATAATCGCAGTCGGCGAAATGCGGGATACCGAAAGTTACGCCGCACAAGAGGCAAGCCTTACAGGACACACGGTTGTTTCTTCTGTTCATGCCGGAAGTTCCCGCCTTACGCATAACAGAATCGCCGGATTGTGCCGCAAAAAATACCCCGTTGATTATCAAACGGCGCTGATGCAGGCGAGTGAAGCCTTTCCGGTAACGGTTTTCTTACACAGGATGGAGGATAATTCCCGCAAAATTATGAATATATCAGAATGTATAACGAGCGATAACGGCAGCCGCCATTACAGCACCTTGTACGAATACCGAGTAACCCGCAACGAAAAAACCGACACAGGCGTTAGGGTTATCGGCGACCACACAAAACCAAACGGCATATCCGAATCATTGGCCGAACGGTTACGTCTTGGCGGTGCGGACGGCCAACTAATCGAAAAATTCAGCCGAAAGGACGGGTCATAAGTATGAATTTGATTTTAATAACCATCTTTATTCTGATCGGTTTTGCGGCAGTAAAGCTATTGAACTTGACACCTGAATCTTTTGCAAATGAACTCACAGATATATTCGGCGGCAAAAACCGGGCGCTTGGAAGACGGGTAAAAAACAAGAAAAGCAGAATAGGGAATTACTTGGAATCGACAATGCGAATGCTTGAATATATGGGGAAACGGGGCTATTTTTCGCTATGCGTTCTTGCTGGATTCTTGCTTGTGATGGCGGGGATTTTAGCGGCGGTGTTGATAGACAATCTATTCCTCGCCCCTGTTTTAGCGGCGGCGGGGATTAGCGTTCCGTATCTTTACCTGATGGCGAAACAGCGTGAATACAAAGAAAAAGTACGCAATCAGCTCGAAAAAGCCGTCTCGCTCATAACAAATGCCTTTGCCCTGCACAAAAATGTCGTAAAGGCAGTCGAAGAAAAACTCGATAATATAGAACAGCCTGTAAAGTCGATGTTAGAGGGATTTTTAATCGAAGTAACCTCAGTCGACCCTGATGTCGAGACTGCAATTATCCGCATGAGCGGTGCGTTTGACGATGAGATTTTCCGTGAATGGTGCGAAAATCTCGTCAAATGCTACCACGACCGATCGCTTGAGGATATTCTAAGCTCGTCACGGAAAAAATTCATCGACCTTGCGTTGATTAACAGCGAACTACGGTCAATAGTAGAGCCTGCGTTAGCAGAACTACGGCTCTTATCAGGCATGACGGCCGCAATAATCCCGATTGTCTATTACCTGCAGCGTGACTGGTTTAATTTCCTGATGTACTCCGCAGCGGGTAAAATAATCTTAGCAGTAAGCTCCGGAATCATGCTTTTTGCAAACCTCAAGGCAACACAAATCGCCCGCAACGTAACCTTCGGCGAACTTATCAAGAAAGGATGATAGTATGCTTGGTGCAGTAATATTTTTAATCGCAGTGTTTTTGTCGCTGGGAATATACAAGATTCTTGCGATGATGCTGAGAATACCATCGTCACGCCAAATCAGGACATTCAGGGATTTTGTGCGAATGAAACAACCCGTGCCTGTCTACATCGTGTGGCTTTCGCATATAGTTCCGCTGTCAAAATCGGCCTGCGAAAATCTCGGCAGAAAACTAAAAATAGCCGGAATCAACCAAACCCCACGGGAATACGCCGCTTACGGCTTGGTAAAAAGCCTCTTGGTCTTTCCTGCAATCATAGCAGGATTTATTTTCTTCCCCGCAATCAGCGTTATAGCGGCTTTTTTCGGCATTAATATCTTCACCGAACACCTCAAAGATGCCGATAAAAAGGTATCTGAACGGTCAAGGATGCTGGAATACCAACTCCCGCAGTTTACGTCATATTTAGCACGGACATTCAGGCGGGATCGCAACGTCATGGGCGCAATATCGGCATATGCTATGTCTGAGAATAACAGCATTTTAGGCGATGAACTCAAGACCACAATCGCCGACATGAAGACAGGCCATTACGAGCAGGCTCTTATGAATCTTGACGGCAGATTATCAAGTCCGATGCTATCTGACGTTGTTTCGGGGCTGATCAGTGCTCTTTCGGGTAACGATATGAGCGTTTATTTTGACGGCTTAGAGATAAAATTCTCCGACCATCATCGGCAGTTACTCAGAAGACTTGCGGCAAAAAAACCGTCTAAAATCGGCAAAATGTCAATGTTAGTCCTACTCGCAATGCTCATGCTGGTTCTAACCATGATGGCCGCAACAATAATCGGCTCAATGTCGGAATTGTTTTAGGAGGATGTTAGTGTATGAAAATCTTACTCGATAAAAAAGGGCAGTCTTTTATCGACATGGTTCCGTTAATGATCATCTGCGTGATGGTCATTTTATCGGTCATCGGCGTTCACGCCTTTATTTCAGAGCGGCAGAATCTGAGCTATTTTGCAGGTGAGCTGCTGAACACCGCCTGCGGTGACGGCAGAATAGCGGGGAATATCACCAACGCCTACGAAAATCTTGAGGAGATAACAGGTATTTCTCCGGTTGTAGAGTGGGACACCACCTACCACAACTCAGGTCTGAGAACGGTTCAGCGTGGCGAAACAATCACCGTGACCTTGCGATATACCGCACGTCTGCGATTGTTCAGCGATGTCGGAACAAACGTCCCGATGAGGGTAACAAAATCAGGGAAATCAGAGGTGTTTTACAAATGAAAACATTCAATAAAAAAGGAAGTTTTCACATAAACGCCGCACTGATATTGCTTGTGACTCTCACGATATTTGCATTTTTTCTCGAATATGCACGGGTACGCAATGTCGTCTCTGAGGTGCGTTCCGGCTCGCTTGCGGCCTTGCGGGTTCATGTAACCCAGCTCAGCAATGAGATGACGGCGACACTCGCCAACGGTGAGGATCTGCGATCAAATCTTAACCTTGACAGACTGCTTGCCGACATTAGGTCACGAATGGATCTTGACCTTATGTCCGCAAGTGTCAAGGACGGAACAACGGTCTATCGTATCGAGCAAATCACGCTAACGGCACACAGGACAGATCAGCTCAAGATTTGGGCTGATGTGCGTATAAGCGTTCCGGTGCGTTTCGCCGGAATATCCGCCGCCAACGCAACCCCGACACTGCGTATCAGCACCGATTTAATTCCGCTGACCGAGTGAGACCTAAGAGAAATATTTTTTTATTTATATTGTATTTGAAATAGAAATATGATATACTTAATCTATATTGAAAAAGTATATCGTTTTGTTACAGAAAGGAGCAACACCATGGGCATACTACCAATGGATATAGATATACTACCGCCATGCGATGACCGAATTTTCAAGCTGATATTAACAGCCCCTGAAGCAAAACCTGCATTACTAAGCCTGATTCCGGCAATCATACACCGCCCCGTGACAGATGTAATCATACGAAACAACGAAATCCCACCGGGTGATGTTGATGAAAAGGCCGAGCGATTCGACATAAACTGCAAGACCGAAGACGGCACGCAAATCGACATAGAAATGCAGGCAAGCCGCATCGAAGAGCCGGACGGCGGGCATGAAAACCTGATAGCCAAAAGCATTTACTACCTATGCGATTTGCACTCATCGCAGACATCGAAAGGCAGGCCGTATCACGAGCTGGCACAGTCCTATCAGGTTACATTCTGCGGATACACGATTTTCCCGCATTGTGAAGACTTCATAAACTCTTTCTCAATGCGGCACGACAAAGACAACCAGCTTTTAACAAGAGCCATAAACACGATGTTTGTGGAGTTGTCGAAACTAAGTGAAATCCTGAAAAAACCAATAAGCGAAATGACAGATTTAGAGAAATGGTCGGTGTTTTTGAGGTACGCAGAGAATCCTGATCACCGAGAAGTCGTAAACAAAGTCATAGAATCGAAGGAGGGATTAGCCGTGGCAGGTGAATTATTGATGAGCGTTAGCAAGGATGAACGGGAGCGTGCGGTTTTCCGTAGCCGCAAGATGTTCCAAACCGACATGGAATCTAACAGAGTGCAGATACAGCGGAATATTGCCGCTGCTCTGAATGAGGGCATACAACAGGGTATGCAGCGGGGCATGACTGCGGGTAAAATCACCATTGCACAAAGTATGCTATTAAATAATGAACCCTTAGGGAAAATAATATTATACACCAACCTAACCCCCGAAGAGATTGAATCCCTGCGAACTGAGCAATAACAGCGGCACAATATAAATAGCCATAAAAAACACACGATTAGTCGTGTGTTTTTTTGATGCAAAAAAGGAGCTGAACAAATGTCATACCAAATTAATGCGGATAACGTGCTTAGAGGCAGTGTTTTCCGCAAACGTCTTCGAGGGTTTTTGTTTGCGGTCTTTATCCTGTTCACCGTGGAATTGTTCTTTATCTACAATTATATATCCTACATAAATTCCGCTAATCTCAGCGGAAACGGGCTTGTTGACTTCGTACAGTCGCTGGTTTTTATGACGGAACTTCCTGGGTACGCTCTTGGAATGTCGTCCGCTGGAAAGGTCATAACGACCTTTGCCGAATTGTGGTGGGTACAGCTGATTATAGTAGGCGTTGCTCTCTTTGGCGTTCGGAGTATCGGCAAATTTTACGGGATGGAACATGGCTCGGCAAACTGGGCGGATAAAAAAACACGCAGAAACTTCCGTGAATCGGACAGAACAATCCCACTTCAGGATGGGTTGTATGTAAAACCGCAGGACAAGACATTTAAGAACACCAACGAGATGGTTGTCGGCGATACAGGCGCATTTAAGACCTACCGCAAAATCATACCCGATATAATGCAGCAGTTGGGCAGCTATATCGTCACGACAACGAAATCTGACCTCTTTACCTACGGTGCAAAGTTCATCAAGCAAAACGGGTATAAAATCCGTGTTCTTAACCTATCTGAGCCGAAATATTCCAATACATATAATCCGTTTGCATACATTAACTCCGACACAGATATAGACAAATTGGTCAATACATTCCTCGAGAACAGCCGCAAACAGGACACAGGACGCGGGGATCAGTTTTGGGAAGATACCATGTCTATGCTGATGAGCAGTATCGTGCATTACCTGCACACATCAGACGATGAGATTAAAACATTCGCACGCATGACCGACCTTGTCAATAGTTTTGATGTTGTGAATGGCGAAATTGCGGCGCATAGCGAATACGAAGAGAAGATGAACCTGCTCAGGCAAAAGAACCCCTTTCATCCGGCTGTGCTGAATTACGGGCTTTTTAAGAAATCGGCAGGTGATACGCTCAAAAGTATTCTCATTTCAATTGCATCACGGCTCAGATTTTGGACAACCGAAGAAATCAGGATACTCACAAGCAGTGACGAGATTGATATTGACAGTATCGCAAGAGAGAAGACGGTGCTGTTCATTATGATTCCAGCGGGCGATAACACCTACCAGTGCATTTCGTCAATGCTAATCTCGCAGATATTCAATCGTTTGTACTACTTGGGCGATTTTGTCTATAAGGGACGATTGCCGATGGTGGTCAATCTTGAGCTGGACGAATTTCCGAATATCGGGAAAATCCCTGCGTTCGATACCTATGTATCGACCATGCGGAGCTATAACCTAAGAACCTGCGTTGTCGTTCAAAATCTGATGCAGCTCGAGAATCTGTACGGAAAAGCATCTAACACGATAATTTCAAACTGCTACATCTTCAATTATTTGGGCTGCAACGATCAGGATACACATAAAAAAGTCTCGGAAAGACTGGGTAAAACGACCATCAAGGAAAGAAATATGTCGTATAACACAGGTGCAAAACAGGGCGGAGGCAGTGAGAGCGAACGGTTACTGGCACGGGAATTGATGACACCCGATGAAGTCGGGGACATTCCGGACAGTCATAATATCGTGTTTATCGGGGGGCTGAAGTTTTACGGGCATAAATACCGCACTGAAAACCATCCGTTGTCTGCAATGCTGGGTTACGAGAACGGCAACCCCAACAACACCGATATTCATGCGGAATATGCCGAACTTGCCGCCTTACATTCGCAGAGATATAAGTCGTATGTTGACGAGTTAATCGAAACAACCGCACAGAAAAAGGCCGAAGTGGACGACATGAAATCTAAGTTGATACAGCAGGATATTGAGGACGGGATTCAGAGTATGTTAGGTCAAGATGAGGACAAAAAAAGCGAAGAAGACAAAACAGATTCAATGGCAGAAAATCTAAAAAAGAAAAATAAGGGGGATGAATGACCATGCTTGAGGCGTTTACAGATGAAGAATTAGGCAAGGTTGCAAAGATTTACGAAGACGGAACCCGAATAGGGGTTGGCGTTATCAAGATGCTTTACGCTAATAAAACCGACAATATCGGGCAGGTAAGCGAGTTATTACAGGGTTACGGTGAGGTGATTCCGTTCACGTTCAAGGGCGATTACACCGACCTATCTTACTTTTGGTCTGCCGATGCGATGCCGTTATCCAAAATCGGCGACATTACCGATACAACGCTGCAAGATTCGGTAATAGAGCATTTTATAGATTTCCAGAAAAGAGGATTTGTCAAGATTGACGGCCGTGCGTACACCATAACAAAATCAGGCAGAGAGAGCATTTTGGAGCCGTCATTCGTGAAAAATGTTATGAAACGTGACCTTGAGTTCAACGCAAAAATCAGCAGCGGAATTAATAAGGCAGTGCAGGAACGAACGGCGAAAAACATCACCCAAGCCGCCGCCAAAACAACCGGAGCCGTCTTGACGGGCGGAACATCGATGGCGGCCGATGTTGCGGTGAAGATAGCGGAAGAGGTGATAAAAACAGGGTTAGGCTTGGCAACGGAATTAAGAATGCAGAATTAAGAATGCATAATTTAAAAAAATAAAAATAAGGAGAGATTAGTTATGCAAGGGATAGAAAGTGCAAAACAATTAGCGGATTTGGTTATGGGAATTATTATGGCGCTTATCGGGATGGGCGGGCTTGCTTTCGGCGGCTGGAACCTGTTTGACGGATTCACCAACGAGCAGCCGGAGGGCAAAAAGAAAGGCATCATTACCCTTTTGGTAGCTGTTTTTGCGATCATCCTCATACTTAGCGGAAAAAGCATAGTCTACAGTTTAGCGGGGATTTAAGGGGTGATTTGAAATTGAAAAAAGTAATAGCACTCATATTAACCGTGTTGACGGTTACCGTTATCTCAATCGGCTCCATCCTTGCGGCGGAAACGCCGCAGGATAGTTTGATTGGCGGCGGAGGCGGGCGGACAAGTTCGGAGCAGGGGCTGAGCGATGAAGACGTAGCTCGAATCAGAGACAGTATCTTGGGTACGGAAGAGGAGACAGAACCCGGGCAAAGCACACTAGGACGAGGACAAAAACATGACCGGATAACAGACGAAATTCAGCAAAGTATCGGATGGGGATTCGGTACATTACGCAAAATAATTACAAACTCTGATGAAAATTTTTATAGTATCAGTTCAAGGAAACTTACACAAGAAATGTTAAAGATATTCTTGCCGTTAGGGTTTATTGTAATGATTATCAGCTGGTGCGTGGGGATCGGGAAAAAGACTGTTACTATGGAACTTTTCGAGGTTAAGGATTTTATCCGATCGGGACTGGGTCTTGTTGTGGCGATGTTGTTTATCACCGCCACAGATGCCGTGCTGCTGCTGATTCTTGAGATTGTAGACAACATAAGTTTACAAATTCTGCATTTAAATGATACAGACACAAGTATCCTTTTCTACCTTAAATATGCAAATTATGATGTATTCAAAAGCAACATTCCGATTATCGGTCCTCTGATAAATTCCATTGACTATATATTAATACAACTTCATATGTTTTTAAACAGTTTCATGCTTATGATTGTATGTATAATCGTAAACATTCAGCTGGCAATCAGAATGATAAAACTGTGTATTTTCCGGGGAGTTGCTCCTGTGTTTTTCGGGATGATGGCGGGTGAAGAAACCAAAAAACACGCAGAAAGTTTCATACTTGAATTTATCATAACGGCGGCAAATTTAATAATGTTAGCGGTGTTTTTCACGATGTTCCAGATTACATGGGCGACGCTTTATTTGCCGTATATTGACAACACGGGGGATTTTAACACAACGGGATTACTGTACGGTTCTGTAATTGCGATAACCTTTTGCGTTATGTGTTGTAAATCAGAGGGATTCCTGAGAAAAATGTTACACAGGTAACAATATATAGAAAGGATAATAAAGTTTATGAAAGAATATATACCCCGCAATATCAAAAAAGCCGAGAAGAAATTCATAATGAATTTCACACTCCGGCAATCGCTCTTTATTGGCATTGGCGGCGGGGCATTGCTGGCGATAACATTTGCGTTACAGACATTTATACCGCTGACCGTAGCTCTATTTATAGCGGCGGTTTTTGCCGTTCCGGTGTTTATGATAGGCTTCGTAAAAATCAGCGATATAACTCTGGATAGAATCATAATAAATGCGGTTATGAACGCCTTGTATAAACTCAACTACAGACCGTTTGAAAGAGAGGAAAATATATATGAGCAGTAAAACTAACAATCAACCTAAGTCGCAAAAGACAGGAGGAACGGCTCAGAACACCATCCCGTTTTATGAGATTTACGACAACAATATGCTGCTCGTAGACAACAAAAAAGGCAGTGAGCGTTACTGCATTTGCTGTAGATTCAGCGACACGAATTATTCTCAGCTCCGTGATCAGAACAAACTAACCAAGCTGGATACCTACCGGAGCATTTTTAATGCGCTTAGCCCTGATATACATTATCAGGAATTGTATGTAAATTCGTCAATTGCATACAAGGATGTAGAGGACGTTCTTATTCCGAATATGCGTATGAAGACCGATTACGAAAAAGACTACACAAAGGTGCAGAAGGAGTTTGCGTTGGATGCGGCACAGAGTGTCAGTGCCAAAGAGTTCTACCTCATATTATCCTACGTCAAGCAATCTCCGCTGGACAGCCCTTACAATATACTTACGCAGAATTTCAGGGATATTCAGGAACGGTTAAGCGAGCTTGGGTCTTCGGCTCAAATAATGACCATCCGTGAGATTTTGCAGCTGATGTATAACCTGTATAATCCGTATAACGAGGACGGGTTTTTGCTCCCCGATGAAATATTCGCACGGGGAACTTCTATAAAAGATTACATCGCTCCAAGCGCATTTAAATTTGAATCGAAACATACCGTCATGGGCGACTGTTACAACAAGGTGTTTTTCATCAGAGGATTCGCATCAGAGCTGTCCGATTCATTCGTATCGGATGTAATGAACAACCAGTTTAAAATCGCCGTTAGCAAGCATGTTAAACATATCGACAAGGATATAGCGTTAAAAACAGTCGAGGACAAGCTCAAGGGACTTGAGATGGATAACCAAACAAGGCACAAGAAAAATCAGCGTGAGGGTACGACATATATTCCGTATCACCTCAAAAAGAACATAGACGAATGCAAACGTGTTCTCGACATGATTGGTAACGATCAAGAGCTGTTTGAAGTGGGAATGTATATTAGCGTGTCGGCAAAAAGCCTTGAAGAGCTTGAGAATATATGCAAAATCGTTATTGCAAAATGCAGAGGTCATCTTGTGAGTATAATAAACTCGGTCTTCCGGCAGGAGGATGCTCTTGCTTCGATTATGCCGTTAGCTAACGACAAGCTGAACATCACCCACTATCTTTTAAGTGACGGACTGAGAATCATTTTCCCGTTTACATACGAAAATATCTTTAGAAAAGACGGTCTTTATTACGGCAAGAATATCTACAACAACGCCCCTGTTATTCTTGACAAAAAACAGAATAAAAACGGGAACAGTTTTATACTGGGGATCCCCGGCAGCGGCAAATCGATGTTCGCAAAGATGGAGATCAACGATGTGTTTTACAAGCACCAGAACGACCGCATAATCATCCTTGATATTGAACGTGAGTTCTATAACCAATGCAAGGAGCTGGGCGGTGAGATTATCAAAATATCGCCTGATTCAGGGCATTATATCAATCCGTTTGATATTATGCAAACCTCATTTGACAAAAACAAAGAACGGGAAAGCAGCGATTTAGCTCTGTATCTTGAGATGTACGTTCACGGTTCTGTGAATATTTTCAGCCACAAGACTAATGTGGACTTTACTAAGCGATGCACCGTTTTCGACCTGTTTGAGCTGGGGACTAATCTCAAACGGGCGGGAATGGTTATCACGGCGGAATTTTTGGCACGGCAGGTCATGGATAACTGGATAAACAAAATCGACACTCACCTGATTGTCGATGAAATTCAGATGTATTTTGACGACAACGATGACGAATATTCGCCCGGAAGTCTTATGGATAAAATATTCGCACGGTACCGCAAACGTGGTTGTTTTACGACAGGAATCACACAAAACGCAGTTAGGCTCAGCCAGTCTAAAAGCGGAGCGACAATGCTTGAGAACAGCCAGTTTATCGTGATGTTTGAGCAGTCACGGCAGAGCCTCGAAATGCTTGCTAAACTATACGACCTGTCAGAACGGCAGCAAGCCAAGCTATTTAATCCCAAGAAAGGCGAGGGAATCATAGTCTCGGAGAATACCGTTATACCGTTCTCAAAACTCTATCCAAAGGGCAATAAGACCGAATACATACGGTCTTATGCTTGACCGAATGGGCTTGTCACGCAAAAACGATTGGTTTGACCAATCCGGCAGAATCTATATCATTTTTACCATCGAAGAAATTATGGAATACTTAAACTGCGGGAATAATAAGAGCTGCAAACTCTTAAAAGAGCTGGAGAAAATCGGACTAATTGAGAGCAAAAGACAGGGTATGGGACGGCCGAATTTAATCTATGTCAAGAATTTTATTTTTGAAAATGATACTAATATATCAGAACCACATTTCAAGAAGTGTGAAAATCACACTTCAAGAAGTGTTAAAATAACACTTCAAGAAGTGTTAAAATCACACGCTAATAATAATAATAATAATATTAATGATACTGATATTAACGATACTATCTATCCTATCAATCAATCCCATAGTAATACCGCCGATGGGATGGATGGGATTGATAGGATGGATAAAATTAACGAGATAGAAGACACAATGCCTGTATCTTCTAAGCGGGAACAATATAAAAAAATAATCAAAGATAATATCTCGTTCGATGCTTTGGTCTTCGACCGTCCGAACGACAAAGAAAACATCTGCGAGATAGTTGACCTGATGGCAGAAATAATATGCAGTGCGGGAGATACGGTCAGGATAAATTCTCGTGAGATTGCAAGTGAGGTTGTAAGGTCACAGTTTTTAAAAATCAACGAGGAGCATATTCGGTATGTACTTGATAGCATGAAGTCAAACTCAAAACCCGTAAAAAACATCAGGGCATATCTTCTAACGGCTCTCTACAACGCACCCCACACCATCAGCCATCACTATGATAACATGGTAAATAATGGTTACAACCAGCTAGAGTGACGGTGCTGTTCTTACATAATTTGAGCGATAGCGATTGTACAAAAAGGGGTCTTAGGGTTCTCCCTAACAAGTGATTTTGATATACAAAATCTATGCTTGCCTTATAAAAAATCACATATTTTTTATAAGGACATCCGTATAAAATCCGGATGGTTTTTTGCTCTGCAAAAAACAAAAAAGAATAAGGGAAAGGATGGTGAGAATATGGAAAAATCTGCCGCAATATTAGTTAGAATGTCGCCTGATGAGAAAAATATAATCAACAGCAAAGCTCAAAGCAAAGGAATGACAACTGGTAAATATATGAGAACTGTTGCATTGAGCGGCAAGTATGTTGATTACAGCGAACTGCGGAATCTAAATGTTGAACTCAAGCGAATAGGAACCAATATTAACCAAGCGGTCAAGCTGATGAACATCTACAAAGAGTTTGACGTTGGAGACTATAATTCCCTCGCTGAACAGATCGCAGAGGTTGTAAAGCTGGTTAATCAAAGTATGAAGAGGTAAATTATGGGATATGTGAAGATTCTTCCGGTGACTAAATCCACGCATCTAAGCAGTCTGCTTGACTACATTAGCAAGGATAGTAAAACTTTGGACGGTCAGCTGATCGACTGTCACGGATGTTCGAGAGAAACGGTATATAGTGATTTTTTTGACATCAAAAAGCAATACGGCAAGACCGATAAAATTCTCGCCCATCAGTGCATTTTGTCATTCAAGCGGGAGGATGTATCGCCCGCCGAGGCGCATGAGGTAGCGGGAGAGCTGGCTCATCGCTCCTTCCCCGGGTATCAATACACGGTGGCAACCCATGTCGATGCAGAAAACGTCATCAACTCTCACATTGTCCTAAACAGCGTTAATGCGGATTTCGGCTACAAATACCACAGCAACAAGACGACACTTGAATCCGTGCGGCGAATCGGTGATGAAATTTGCCTCGAAAGAGGATTGCCGATTATCACCGAACGCAGTGACAAAAAGTCGATCGACAAGAAGACCTATGACCTCGCCATGCGGGGCAAGAGCTGGAAGGTGGCGTTGGCAAGCGATCTTGACGGAATAATCGGGCATTGCCAAAGCAAAGAAGAGTTTACGGCGGTTTTGTCCGAACTTGGGTATAGCGTGAATTACGCCGACAAAAACATTACCGTGACCAAAAACGGTGAGAAGAAAGGCGTTAGACTTGATACTTTGGCGAAACAATTCGGCGATAAATACAAAAAGCAAAACATCGAGAAGTATTTCAAGGACGTTGAGCCGCAAAAAGAGCCGACAGAGCATACAGAGCCGGAAGAATTGCCGAAAAGACGTGAGATTGACCAAAATTACTCTGAATGGAGCAGATACGAACGGGCGTTTGCAAAAAGGCGGACACCGCCGCAGCGAATTAATTCGCTGAACATTGCGGGAATGTCGCTCAAAAGACTTGGCGGCGGCCTGATTTACAAATACATTCCGGCAGCCTATGTAATTAGGCTGCTTTTATTGTGTCTCGGGTTCGCCGCTCGGCAGATTTCCCGACCGCCGAAAGTTCGATATTCGATGATTGACCGCTATCCGGCGGTGGAACGCCGAATCGGGAATGTGTCTATGGAACGGCTGATCAGTGCCGGGGGCAGGAACACGAGTGTCCTGCTCCGTGCGGATCAAGTCCTCGAAATCGAGAAAACCGGACTGTTCTATAGCGGTACAATCCGGCCTGACGGCAATATCCGAATCACATTTAAATCGATCAATGACGGCGTTATCGCTAATGCTTTGGGGCAGGAATCTATAAACAAAATCCCGCACAATGACCGTGAGTTACTGCTGCACGCACGACAAAATGAACTCGTCCGCACCGAGCTTGCCCGCAATGGCGGCGTGCATGGCGGCGAGCTTGTGTCTTTTACGGTCACAAGACAGGAGATTGCGGAGCTTGACCGTCAGAGTTTTCCGTTTAGGTATTATACCAAGCCGACAAAGACAGTGCCGAATCAGCCAGGGCGAATCTATTCGGCCGTCTTTTGTCATGCGGACTTAAACGAATTTTGCACCGTTACCGGACGTGATTATTTGGGGCTGGAGATGCAGGCTCAGAAAAACATCAATAGCCGAATGTACGCAAAACTAAAGCAGGAGACCGCTCTTGTCGGCGATAAGCTGTGTTTCAGGGTTGTTGACCGTGCAGGTCTTGAGCTGCTGCAAAAAAGCAATCTCAAGTTCTGCGTGTTCCAAAAGGACGGCAAATACAACACGGCGTTTCCGCATAGCCAGCTGAGCGAATATGAAAGCGTGATAAAATCCGCAATACCAAAGGCGAGAACCGATGTTCTTGAAAAATTAATAAGATGAAAAAGGAGAAAAATTATGGAAAACGAAAAGAAATTCAACCCGTTTTACAACATCGAAGAGATTCGGGCGATCCCGATTGAGGATGTTTGTAAGGCGAACGGCATCGAGATTGTCACAAAATCAGGCGGGTCTTGGTGTTGTGTACGCAGCGAAAAATCGGCATCCTGCAAGATTTATGAGGGTAACACATTCTGTGATTTCGGCAACGCTAACCGTGGCGGTGATGTAATTGATTTTTACTGCTACATAACCGACCTCAACCCCAAAGACAAGGCCGACCGAACAAAAGCCATCTATGCCCTTGCCGAGCAGTTTGATATTAAGCCGATAAACTGCTGCAAAAGCGGCAAAGGAAAGCAATTGAAGTTGACGGCTCAGGAATATGAGAGAATCGGGATTTGTGCCGATTTAACGACCAAGAATATGAACGAAAACATTTGGAACAACAATGCGTTCGCTAACGCTGTGGGACTTCCTTTGCTCCAAAACCCGCATCTTTTGGGTGAGTGTAAGGCTTTGCAAAAAGAACTCGAGCGTGCTGAGAGGATTCTCAAAAGAGCTATAGAGGGATGTAAGGATGTGAGCTTTACAGCGGGAAAGTATGATATTGCGTAGGTTTTGATATACTTCGTTTTTATCGTCCTGAGTGATACCGAGGTATCGGCGGGTTACCGCCAAGGAGCTGTGATTGTATATTTCCATTATAACGGCAGGATTTACCCCGTTTCGCCATGCGTGATAACCAAAGGTTTTACGCAGAGAATGGCAGGAAACTCTCGTGTCGAGCTGTAACTCTTTGGCGGCGTTGTCGATAATTCGCCACGCTTGTATCCTGCTGATGGCTTCTCCGGTGGTCTTGTTTAGGATGATAGGAGTTCCGGGTTTGGCGGCCGATATGTAGAGCGACAAGGCGGATAACGCATCTTTATTCAGTGCAATTATCTTCTCTTTGCGGGTCTTTTGTTCGGTAATTGTGACCTCTTTACGCAGTTTTTTCGTCTTGAAGTTATACACATCGTCCCATGTAAGGCGAAGAAGATCGCTGATTCTAAGTGCGGTATGCAGACTTAACGCAAACAAGACATAGTTACGGATTTCATTGCGGCCGAGAAAGTAATTATAGAATTTGCGGATGGTTCTCTTGTCCCTGATAGGCATAGTAGTTTTCATATACATCGTCTCCCAATAAATTAATACAGCCCATGTAACACAATCTCCATTGTGTTACATGGGCTGTATTTTTGTTGTTTTAACGGCAAATTCAGGTGCAGTCTATAAGGCGATTTTGTGTTTTTGGTAAATCATGCAGTCCGATTTTCCCCATACATATGGCGTTTTTCGCCCCATGTAACACAATGGAGATTGTGTTACATAATATCATAACTTGTAGAAAAAATCAAGTATATATACAAATCTGTTGGCCGAAGTGCATTATACACGAGTGTACTTCTGCGGACAGATAAGTGTCCGACAACTTAATACCGGAACAATGTTTCGGCGGGCTGCTCGATGCACGCGTCAAGCCCGTCATCAAAAAAGACGTGTTGGTTCGTACAGCCGCCGCAAAGTAGTGTACAGCGACATCTTTTGTTGTCGTTAGATTAATGCGTCGAGTACATTCATGCACAAGTGCATTTATACACGAGTGCGTGTAACGGCGTTTTCGGCGGATTAATTTAATCAAAATTAAAGAAAGATGAGGATGTTAGTGTATGAAAATCATGTCAATTGCTAATCAAAAGGGCGGTGTCGGCAAGACCACAACGGCATTTAATGTCGGTGCAGGACTTGCCCGTCAGGGCAAAAAGGTACTGCTGATCGACTTCGACCCGCAAGGCAACCTTAGCCAATATTTGGGATTTGAGGATGATAATTTACCGACAATCAATGAAATTATGCTGGAAACGGTCAGCAATCGAAAGATCGAGATTGAGCCGTTAATTCGGACTAACCGCAACGAAAATGTTGACTATATTCCATCTAACATATCGCTGTCGGCCGCAGAGTTCTTCTTGACAAATTCCATGTGCCGTGAAAGCATACTCAAGAAAATCCTGCAAAATCCGGCTTTTTTGGACTATGACTATATCATCATAGATTGTCTGCCGAGTTTGGGGATTTTGCAGATTAACGCACTTACGGCCAGTAACAGCGTTATTATTCCGGTGCAGACACAAAAATTCGCTCTTGATGGTCTGTCGTATTTTTGGAGTGTTTTTGAGATGGTTAAGGAAAATCTCAATCCGAATCTCAAGATAGAGGGAATTTTAGCGACTATGTTCGACAATACGAATATGTCGAAAGCGGTTATTCAGTCGTTGCAGGAAGAATATGGAGACAAGGTCTATCGGGTGAAGATAGACAAGCTCAGCGAAGCGACATACAGCACGCATGAGCAGAAAAGCCTTGTGAACGACAAAAAGAGCAGGCTCGGAGAGCAGTATAACGAGATTGTGAGGTTGATAGCGGATGAGTGAGAGGTTGAAAATGGAACATTCATGGCATATGAATAAACTTGAATATTTTCAACAAGAGACTTTACAGTTGTTGTCTCGTATGTTACTATATGAGCGTGTGAATATCGAAGATATTCCGTTTGAAATCAGAACATCACGGGATGGGTGCTTGTACACAGCGGCCTTTCGCAACGGCCGCAATAAAGCGTATCCCTGCGAGGGATTTGTCAAAATGTTATCGCTTTTATGTGACGATCTTCTCAAGATAGACACCGATAACAAAGAAAGACCGATGCTTTTGGAGCGATTATGCGATGCAATTTACCATAACGAACATGAGGGAGAAAAGTGTTTTGAGGATTTTAAAGAGAATATTCCGGAAAGTATTTTGCTCGAAATGTACACAAGCGGAAATGTTGAGACAGAGGTTGTCAAAAAACGCCTTGAAAAATGCGGACTTATCAAGAGAGAACGAAGGGTTAAAAAAAGAAATCGAAACTCTGAAAACCACGATGGATATTAACGATGACAGCAGGAAGAGTATATCCCGTATTGACAAGGTAAACGGCAAATATTACGCTATTATCACCTATTCGTCTTATACCCGTCTCGGAAAAGTTGATGAGGTTTATTTTAAGATGTATGATTTACTTATATGGAGAAAAAGTCTTAGGGGTATGGATTGGGTTTCGCAAATCCACGGCTATCCGCTATACGATGCCGAGAAAAGTCGTATTATCGGTTTTAAGTTAGAAGATATGATGACCGATCCGAAAAGAAGAGATGCGGGATATGGGTCAATAATGCTGAACGAATTTATCGCCTGTGCAAAAGATTTTGGAGCGAAATATATAACAGGCTTCTTGTCAAGTAAAGATATTGGGACTAAAGAATCTGCAACTCAGGAACAGATGGAAAACCGAGAGCGTGTGTATCATTTTTACAAAAAGCACGGATTCGATATTTCACAGGATGAAGAGCCAAAAATACGCTTAGAATTACAATATCCCGACAACGCCGAATAATCGGCGTTTTTATTTTTAGTTAAAGAGAGGTAAAAGAATATGAATAAGAAGAAAAAAATAAAAAGGAAATTAAATTCATGGAAAGATTGGAGAGATAAGTTGGAGTATAATCCGTTTTATTTAATTCCTGAGCGTGGTTTAGTATTTGTAACTCTTGTTACTTTGCTTTTGTCAATCATGGTGTTTGTATTATTTTTTCAGAGCAGATCAATACTTGGATTAATTGTACTCATTATATGTATAGTAGCATTTGTTTTTACACTCATTTTTACGATAATGGAACTTAGAGATGACAACGAAGACTATGACGACAGCGAAGAATGGATCAGCAACAATTAATTTTGCGACCCTTGACAAATTAATATAAAAATGCTATTATTTGAATCGGTGTTTTATATGAAGATTCTTAAACGGAAATTGTATGAATATATAATGAAAAAACCACTTTTAATAATGGCTTTATTTGTAGTGCTTGCCTTTGTTTTCTTTGTGGTTGCCGCTGTTTCGGTATATTCTCATTATGAAATATGCTTTTATATAACAGCAATTTTTGCTGTATTGTTTATAGTAGTTTATATTTTATACGTTAAAAAGATAATTTTTGTCGAAAAAGTAAATCGTTATTTTGAAATACATAGATTTTACAAACGGGGATATGTTTGGCAATATATCAAAAATTCATATGCAAAGAAACATAATTGCGAGGATATTATGCCGGGTTTAATATCTGACCTAAAAAATCTGCCTAATGAATTACCACCGGGCAAATACACCGCAATAACACACGATACCGTGTTAAATCGTTTTAAAAACTTACCGTTTGTTAAATTGAAAAAACAGACTTCTGTTTACGAAAGTTCATTAGAAAAAATGTTAAGCGAAATTTTATACAAGAAGTGTAAAGACTGCAAAAAGAAAAATAAGTGCCGATATAAAAGAATCGGGAAAAGCATCCATAGTTTTTATTACATAAAGTTTGAAATACTTCCCCGCAACGCCGAATAATCGGCGTTTTTATTTTATTGTAACAGGAGGTGGATAACGCATGATTTGGAGTTTAGCATAACCCTTGACAATATACTACATTTTATGTTACGATGTTTTTGTATTCAACAGGGCGGGAGGTTGTTCCCCTCAAAGAAATAACCGCCAACCATGGTGGTAAGCGGCGTTTCCAACGATTTTACAATGGTATTTCGGGAACGACCGCCACTGCAATGGCAACCGCCCTGTTGATTACAGAATATCATAAAAAACAAAGATTGTCAATACCCAATTTTCACCATTCAAAAAAATCTTTAAAAAACCTCAAAAAATCCCGCAAATATCGCAAAAAACGCTTGACAAACGTTCCCCCAAATGGTATAATATATATAGATAAATAAGGAGATGATCACCATGAAAAAGACAATATCTGTAATTATAACCCTCGTTTTGCTTGCGGTTTTCACCGCTTGCAACGGCGACACGCTCGACCTCGACCCTGACCGCATAGAACAAATGCTCAATCTGCCATCTTCACTCATATCGGACGATTCCGATGATGATATAGGTTCAGAGCTTGACACCAGCACAAACGGCACCGATCCCGCCGACACAGACGACCCCTCAAACCAAGACCAGTCTGATCCGGCAAGCACTGCAAACAGTAACACCGCAAGCAGTAACACTGCGAGCCGCCCATCGCAGAATGGCAGCACTGCAAGCAGTCCAGCACAACCGAGCAACCAACCTAATACGCCGCCAGCTCCGCCTATAACTACCCCGCCTCCGGCTCCGCAGCCTGACCTGCCGACTGCAAGTCCTCCGGCAGCTCCTGCACCGAAAACAGCATGGGATTATCCCTACGATGTGGTTGCGATGGAAGCCGAGTGCAAGGCATATGCTGAGAGTATCGGATTGTATTATATGGATCGTGAATCTCACATAAATGAGTGGTTTATAACCAATCCCGATGGAACCTATTCACCCAATGGTAATAAGGATCCATACGGATGGAGTTATACTTCGGTTGATGAGATCCCCGAAGTCACCAAATTCAACGGCAGCTGGTTCCCGCCGGATGAAACAATAAAAACAAGCCTAGGAAGTACCGGAGAAAACTTAAAGAAACGGATATTTAAAGCCATATATGATTACAGATATGACGAAACAGCTCATTTCGTCACCAAGATACGAGTATGGTTTGAAAAGTACGAAGACTTTGTCCCATCAGGATTCGGTGAAATGCCACCCATAGGAGGACCGGGTGATTACTTAGTATTCTTTTTGTGGGCGTGAGAAAAGAATAATAAATTAATCATTGACAAACAATAACGAATGTGTTATAATTCTATTGATGAGAGGAAAGAAGATGTACAAAGTCATAACCTACAAAGACAGTGCCGGAAATGATGAAATAGCCGATTTGCTTAAAGAGCTTAATGGCAAAATGGACACCAACAAGGATGCGAGAATAAAATACTCGAAAATTTTGCGATATATTGACCGCTTACGCACATACGGCGTAGCGATTGGAGAACCTACCGTTAAGCCTATTATCGGCACGGACTTATGGGAACTTAGACCGCTAAGGGACAGAATATTTTTTGCGTACTGGAAAGATAATATTTTTGTTCTGCTTCATCACTTTGTCAAGAAAACGCAGAAAACCCCGCCCCAAGAAATTAAACAGGCGGAACGAAATCTGAAAGATTTTATAGAGAGGAATGGTGTTTGATTATGCCTATGATAATTAACGGTGATAGTTTTACAACCTTCGAGGACATTTGGGAAGAATCAAACCTTACGCAAGCTGAAAAGGATGAAATTGAGTTTGAAACTAAGCTCATGGGCAAGCTCATAGAAGCACGGGAACAGAAAGGCATATCACAAAATCGGCTTGCTGAAATGTCCGGCTTAAAACAGCCCGCTATAGCCCGTCTTGAACGTATGCAAGCCACGCCGCAGATAGACACTCTTTTCAAGGTATTAAAACCGTTGGGCTATACCCTTGCCATAGTGCCTGACAGTTTGACACACGCAACAATCGAATGAAAAAATATAATAAATATTTTCACAAGGTATTGACAAAACTAAAATTACGGGCTATAATGGGTATTAGAGATAGTTCAAATTCTCACTTACTTTCAGGGGAGCCAACGATGAAACAAGGAACGCAAATCAGCGTTCCTTGTTTGTATGTAGAAAAATAAAAAAACAGTTGACAGATTGATAACTTTAGAGTATAATATAATTAAGCAAGGAGACAATAGAATATGTTTGATGTTTATTTTTACGAGGACAGCGGAGGAAATAGTCCGATTTTTGAATATTTACAAGCTCTGTCACAGCGGCATGACAAAAACAGCCGCATCAACCACAATAAGATTAACGACTATCTCGAAACGCTGAGCAAACACGGTAAAGCGGCCGGAGAACCGTATGTTAAACGCATAGATGGAGAGATATGGGAACTCAGACCGATAAGGAACAGGATATTTTTCGCAAGCTGGTCTGATAATGGGTTTATACTGCTGCACCATTTCGTAAAGAAAACCCCAAAGACCCCGCCACGAGAAATAGACCAAGCCAAACGCAACCTGAACGATATACGAGAAAGGAGCGGAACACAATGAGAAAGTGGAGCGATGTAAGAAAAGAGCTTTTTACTGCCGAAGAAATCAGAGAGAGTGACCTTAGAGTTGCTATCATCAGCGAGCTTATAACCGCAAGAAACGAAAAACGAATATCACAACGGGAACTTGAACAGTTAAGCGGAGTTAAGCAGCCAATAATATCCCGTATGGAATCCGGGGAGACCAGTCCGCAGCTCGATACTGTGCTAAGGGTATTGGCTCCTTTGGGTAAAACTCTTGCTGTGGTTTCTATAGGTCAATAACCTCCCCAAAAAAACCAATACGCATCCAAGGAACGTGTAACAGCGTTCCTTTTTTAATATACAAAAATAAGTCTACTTGTAGATAAATCTACTCGCAGACAAAGAAAGATGAGGTTTTTAGAATGAAAATCAAGAGAATCAAAAGCAAACTCCTAACCTTAATGGTAAGCTCGGTCTTATTGTTATCCGTAATATCAGCATCGCTGATAACCGTAAGTGCGGCGGTGTTCTATCTTGTCAAAGCATTTCATTACATAACTATCGGTATCAACAGTAACCCGCCATACAGAAACGCCGTCTTTATTGCGGATGAGAGAAAGAGCGTTATGAGCGATTTTCATGCGTTGCAATTTAGATTCTGCAAAGCGTTGTATGGTATTTGCAAATTCGTTATCAATAACGTCCGCAAACCGCAGAACAACAGCTTTATCAATGAGATTATCTTCTCTAAAATATTTCGTTGGTTCTTTTCTGATTGAAACAGCTTTCTTCATTGCTTCTATATCGGGGCATAGGTAGTTTTCTAACGCCCATTCTCCGGCAGCAGTCTTTGCAATGACCTTACCCGTGCGAAGCGTATAAATCCCTCTCGCAATGTCCAGTAGCCAACCCACAACAACGCCGTGTTTCCGTGCTGTTTCGACATGATTAGCAATATCCTCGCGCATTTGTGTATATGACGGATAGCTCATTTTTTCGCAAATATCTTTACCATGAAGTAATATACCGCTGTCAATCAGCTCTGCCATGTCGAAACTGTGCAACTTATAATTATCGGTTATACGCTGACCGCTCGTTCCCCAATAAACTGTTCGTTCATTTTTACCATTCAAAAAAGCATCTACCGAAAGCATACCGCCCTCAAATAAACGGAAATAGGGATTGCCGGGATATTCTTCTAACAGATTTTGACGAAGCTCTACCAAACCATCCGCTTGTTGTTCTGTTATTTCGCTTTCGGTTAAAACAAGCATATCAATATCACTCCAACCGAGCTTAAAATCATCAAGCGCAACCGAACCGAAAAGATATATGGTCGGCTTGTTGTCAGCAAGGATAGAAACGATTTTGTTAGTCATAATTTGTATAGCTTCGTTAAGGGTCATGCTTTGTCCTCGCTTTCCCTCCGTATCATCGTGCCTTTCATATACTCAGACTCATTATGAAAACGCATAATAATATTCTTTTCTTCTTCTGTACAACCAACCAACAGCTTTATTTCCGAATCCTTTTTTAGCAGGTCAACCGTACAAATAACGGCATCGCATACGGAACACGAAAGACTGCCGCGCCATATATCAATACCACTGCCGTCCATTGAAAATGTATCTTTCAAATAGCCGTAATCAAGCGGGAAGATAAAATCAAAACGAGGGTGTTTTGTTCCTTTCGGACGGTCAATGACTATTTCTGATTGCGAGATAAGCGTATCAATAGCAGTCCAAAAGCCAGTCACTTCAATATCACTTTTCATTCCGTCATCCCGCCTTTTCTTGCCCTACGCGGGTCAATAGGCTTTTGGACCCTAAATCATCATATACTAAAATTAGAATATTTTCAAGTAGAAAATTAACCTCCGGGCAAAAACTTCTTGCTCGGAGGTTTGAGTGATGCTTAACTATACATCAGTATTTCTCTCGCAACGTCTTCCGGCAATCCGTTTTGGATGAGAAGCGGGTATGGATTTTTGGCTCTGGACACCGGATCGGTGATTGTTCCATATGGATAGAAGCCATTTGTCGCAGATTCTCAAAAGTCCGCTGTATGTTCGTGCCGACAAAGATGTGTACCAATATTTGCTGTCAAAAGGTTACGATGTTATCGATGGTGTTGAGGCGTTCAGCGGATTATACGGCTGTTTCAGGCACGAAAGAGCGGACGGCAGCGAGTACATAAAGGTTGGGTACCATGAGGGGATAGTCGATTCCGGGACGTGGCTGGCGGTACAGGACAAGAAGTCGAGAAATCGGCGTATACCGAGCAACAACACTGCGAAAAATTCGCGGCTTACCGGACTTGCAAAGTGCGGACATTGCGGACATTGCGGATATTGCGGATATTGCGGATATGCTCTTTCGTTACAGTACCGCTGGAATGTGTCAAAAACCTATCAATGGCGGTACTTTGGCGACCAAGGCGCCCACAAGGCGAACGGATGTGTCAAAAAGCGGTTGGATCTACGTCCCGATGATGTTGAAAAGCTCGTGTTTGAGGCGATGATAGAACGGCTTGAAAGCCTTATTATCGCAAAAACCGAAAAGAAAAAGCCGAACGCCGAAACCGAATCTATCAAGGCTGAAATTATTCGTTTGGACGAAGAAATAAACGCCTTGATGGATAAATTAGCAAAGTCGGACGACACATTATTCGGATACATTCAGGATAGAATAAGGGTAATACATAATAAAAAATCCGATTTAGACGAACGGTTGAGGACTAAGACCCGCAAGCATAAAGAGATCGACACAGCACCGCTTGAAGAGCCGCTGAGCCGCTGGGACGAGCTGAGCATCGAGGAAAAACACGCACTTGCAGTGACCATGATTGATGTAGTTTATGTCACAGACGAGAACGGTGTGGATATTAGATTTTGCATGTAGCGTGTATGGTGTGTGTGGATGGGCGTTCCTATCTTTAATAACATCGAAATATCTTGCAAGTGTATAACTATGCGTAGCAAGAAAAATCTGGACACCATTACGTTGGAGTTCAAATAAAATATCAACGAGTTTAGGCATGAGTTCGGGGTTAAGACTATTTTCGGGTTCATCCCAGAAAAGAAGAGAACCGCTTTCGAGTTGACCGCATTTCACTAATAGCCCAAGTAATCCTAATTTCTTGAAACCGCTCGCTTCTGCGGCAAACGGTATTCTTGTGCCATCAGTTCTTATTGTAACAAATTCGCCGCCATTCACGTCATACTCAATCTCGCCGCCAATTATCTCAACGATGGTGTTTCGTATTTTTTGTTGCATTTCGCTTTGTTTCTTGGTCGGAACATCTTGTGCTTTTATCAAGATTTCCTCATATTCAAAGCCAAAGCCGGTTTGTTTTTCTGTAATAAATGTTACACAACTATTTATGTGTTTTAATAGTGTTGTTTTTCCAACTCCATTACCACCGATAATTACATTTATACCGCTATCAAAATCAACGGCAAAACCCGCTTTAAATATTCTATAATTTTCTTTTACCCCTACACGCTTAATAGCCATAAAAATATCCTCCGTACGATTTAATTTTATTTGGTTTGTTTAACATCACAGATAATTATACCATATTTTTTATTAAATGCAATAACTATATGATTTTTTAACCCTACGTCTGAATAAAATCTTTACGAATCTCTAAATAACATAAAAAATGCACCATTTGCCATGATTTTGTTAAATATTCACAAATAAAGCGGTCAGTAAGATGTTTACAAAGAAGATAGCGAACAGGCTATTTTTTATTATGGATGAAATCAATGTCTACGCTTCACCCACTCTAATTGATTTAATCAACAAGAGCCGAAGTGCAGGCGTGACCTGTATTCCTGCCACCCAAAGCCTTGCGGACTTAGAGTATATCGCAGGGGAAGCCTTTAAGTATCAGCTTATAGAAAACTGTAATAATTACATCATCATGCGACAGAACAGTGCGAAGTCCGCCGAGGAATGGGCGAATATTATCGGGACTAAGCAGACAATGGAAGTGACCTATCAAATTCAGCAGCAGGGGCAAATATCATCATCAACAGGCACAGGCTCTGTCAAGCGTGTTAGGGAGTATAAATATCACCCAGACGATATAAAGGGGTTAAGGACTGGCGAAGCTGTCTATTTGTCGAAAGACGAGGATGTAACAGCTAAAATAAAAGTGAATATGCCATTTTAGCGTTGATGAATTTTTTTAATTGAAGTAAAAAATAATTTGTAGTAATATGTAAATATCATTACATATTGCTACACCAATAAAGGGGTGTTGTTAATAAACTATGGTGAACTGTTTGTTTTATTAAGCAAACAATGGGCAAATGTAAATGATATTCAAAAAATCAGTAATAGATGTAAAGATAAGTCTCGTGAAATTAGAAACGAAATCACAAAAGAAATATTAGCCAGTGGTAAAAGATTACCCAACGGCAAAAGTAAAATTGTGCCTATGACTAAAATTATTGAATATTTCGATTTAGACATTGACTTCATTTTTAAAATGGCAATGTCGGAAAAAGAATTAAAAAATAAGTTTTAGAATAGGAGAAAAATATATAGCAATTTATAAATCAAATAAGCCTACAAAAGATGGGCGTTATTGGTTCTTTTCTGTCAGATATACCGATTTATTCAGAAATAGTCAGAGACATAAAAGTAAAAAATATTTTACTAAAAAAGAAGCACAAGAAGTAGAAAGATTATTTTTAATTAACGCAAATAAAATAGCTATCGGCATGACTTTTAAAGACCTGTTTAATAAATATTTAATTTGGGTCGAAGAAACTATTAAGGATTCAACGATATGTTGTAAAAAAATCGTGTAAAAAATCACGTTCTACCCTTTTTTGAAAAAATGGATATAAATAAAATTTCTGTATTCTCTGTAACGGAATGGAAAAACAAAATAAACACCATGACTTACACAAGAAAAAACAAAAAAGGCACACCTGTAGTTAAAAAATATGCTTTGAGTTTTAGGTAATCACTATTTAAAGAATTAAGCGTAATATTAAATCACGGTACAGAATTTTACGGACTGCAAGAAAATGTCGCAGTAAAAGCACGGAATTTCAAAGACAAAAACGATAAAGTTGTCGAGGACGAGGAAAAAATAAAATACATCACGGTTACAGAATACGGTTATTTTATCAGCTTAGTAACTGATATAGTATTTAAGGTATTCTTTGCTTTCTTATACTACATGGGAGTTAGAAAAGGCGACGACTAATCCCTTAAATGGACGGATATACTTTGGGATATTCATAAAGTCAAAATCATTAAAGCCTTAACCGAGAAGACGGAAAACAGGTCTAATGACGGAAAGTATAAATTTAAAATTACAAACACAAAAAATCGAAAAAAACAGAAAAATTACAATGCCGTTAATTTTAGAAAAAATGCTTAGAGAGCTATATAAATACTATCATCAATTCGAGGGATTTAATGAAGAATGGTTTGTATTCGGAGGTCACAGACATCTACCGAGTACATCAATAGACAGGGAAAAAGATAACGCTTTTGATTTAGTTCCTAAGATTTACGGAATTAATATTAATAGAATCACTAATCACGAATTTAGACATTCACACGCTACATATTTATATAGTCGGGGTGTCAAATTATCAATTATCGCATATAGGTTAATCTGGTACCCAATTGGCACCTAAAACTGCCTTAACACTCTATAACCGCCTGTTTTAGGCGTTTATATACTAAATGGTGGAGCCGAGGGGAGACTGCAATTATATTACTGATAAAAGCCGATAATGGATATATACCGCATAATACGGCTGTTTGTGATTTTGATTTTCCTATCAAAAATCAAAGGAAAATGAAAAAATGGTACCCAAATGGTACCCAGAATAATAATTTTTAATAGGCACATAATTACTTAAAAATCTAAATAAAATCAAGGTACGCAAAAGGTACGGAAGAAGTACGAAAAAAGGTCTTGCTTTATCATATGCAAGTGCTAAAATGTGTATAGTGGGAAAAATTCTCACAACATGGGAACTCGTGAAATCACGGGTTTTTTTACGTTTGGAGGTAATTGCGTTATGACAAAATAACTGTTAATTCTACATATTGCGACAAATTACAACAAAGATTTTTTATATAATGAACTTAATAGGGGGATTTATATGTAGGTGTAGGAAAAGCATCTGTTATGACACGGAGAACATGGGATTTTTACATAACTATTTCGATTATGAAAGTTTCGGGCGTGATATTAGCTTAGATGAAAACGGAGCGTATACCTCAAACGGTTATATCTGTAATAACGGTAATTCTTTTTACGAAGAATATGACGGAATGAATGTGCCTGATGAGTACAGGGTATTCGCTATGCCAAGACAGGATTTTTATTTGGCTATTAAATAACGTAAGAAACTGATAAAACAAGGACAGAGATTTTTTATGGTTTTATTGGGTGACTACTAAGCATACCAAACCTAATCTGATTGATGAACTCAGCAGGGATAGCATACTTAACATATTATAATAACGGTTGCAATGTAGCAGTATAAAGATTAGCAAATCTATATTTTGAGGTGTCTCGAGTTTACGATAGTGGGGTACGCACCCCCGTGCGTACCGTCCTTAATAAATACCCCCGTGCGTACCGTCCTTAAAACATTGCATACCGTCCCTAAAAAACATTCTTTCGTGTCTTTTCGTGCCTTTCGTGGTTACCCCCCGTAACATTCTGCATTCTTAATTCTGCATTGTTAATTATTCACCGTATTGCCTTTTTCTATCTTTTCGATTGCGGCTTCGCCTTGGTCGGCAAGTTCACGGAACTGTGATATAGTCGTCTGCATGACAGGTAATGCCTTTTGCTTGAATGCGCTTATCTCATCGAGGGCCTCCAGTACATCCCCGAAGGCTGTCTTGAGAACATCGACAGAGATGTTGGTTTCGGCTGCCTGTTTGTGTATCTCGGTTCCCTGTTCCTTGAGCATCTTCGATGTGGCGGCAATCATGCTGTTTGTCGTTTCGTTGATTGCCTGTATTTTTTTGAGCACTATTTTCTGGTTATACAGAGCGTTCGCAACCATAACAGCGGTACGCAGAGCCGTTACCGTGACCGTTTTCGCCCGCTCAACCCCGCGTATAAGCTCCTTGTTGTTACGCTGTATAACCTCCATAGCGATTACTCCCTGATGATTGAGAACGATCATCTGCTGCATATCCATGGTTCTTTGCCTAAGCGGGAACAATATCTCCTCCTCAACAAAACGTATCTTATCAGGGTCATCGTTCTGCGATCTTGCTATCTCGAGTTTTTCCGTGATTATCTGATCCATGGTGATTGCCATTTCGGTCTCTTTGTTCAGCCTTTTGGACAGATCACGCAGGGCCGTCTGTTCTATGAGCAGGGTTGTGTTATCATTAGTAAGGGTCTTTTTGCCGTTTTCCAGCGAATCGATTATATTGGCGATTACACCCTCGGCCTTTTGATACCTTTCAAAATAGGTTCGTATAGGATTGGTTATCTTACCCAACAGTCCTCTCTTGGTAAAGTCTATAGCGCTTGGGTCAAGGTTTTTGATCTCACGGTTGAGATCGACAAGCCCACGGGAAACTTCGCCCGTTTCACCGCCCTTTTGCGTCATGTTGCCCACCGATACCTGCATGAGTGAGCTTTTGGATGAAGACTTTTTCATCGTATCCAGACCAAAATCTTCGATAGACTTGACAAATTGTTTTCTTTCTACAATCGAGTCAAGGTCGCAATCCATTATGGCAACTGCGTTTGTCTCGGCCTGTTTGCGTATCTGATCCGCCTCTTCGTCCTTTAGTTTTGCTTCCTGTGTAACCTCTTGCTTTACCTTCTCCTCATCGAGAGAAAGCACATCGAGTGAAAATGCCATGATATTTACCTCCATATATTTATTTATACAATTGCGTGTTTTGTATTGCCTCATCCAGGCTGTTCATTATGTTCTGTGCCTTTTCTATGTCGGCCTCGCTGAGTTTTGATAGTTCGAGCGTTAGTCTGTCCAGCCTGAGTATCGCATCATCGAGAGCGGCAAGCGCCTTCTCGGCAAAGTCTTTGTACTGCTGCATAACCTCCAAGTAATCTTCCGCCTCTTTGTTGCGGTTGCTTTTCATAAACTCATCTATTCTGTCGCTGTATACCTTTTCGTTGAAGACGTTCATTCTTGCGATCAGATTGCCCGAACTGTTAATAGCATAGTCCTTCAGCGCCTCAACAGGTGCGGCAAATGTACCGTAACTAAGACCGGTTGGGCAGAATCGGTTTTTTATTATCGAATCAATCTTGCTGAAACTTGAATCAATTATACCCAGCCTCTCTATAATACAACCGATTTTCTCCCTGAAAAACGGGGTTGATTGGTTGTTGGCCAAATATCTCTCGAGTTGGATTTTGTTAGAAGAAATGGTTTGAATACCCACCGTTTCAGGCTGACGAAGATCAGCATACTGATCCCGGATCTTATCTCGGTATTTGTCCTTGTTAGCATTAAATGAATCCAAAAGAGCCTCACGGCGGATCAGGTACTCGTTTCTTACCCTAAACGAATGAACGATGCAGACTATGTATCCCGCAAGATATATCAAAGCAACCATGCCGCCGATAAATCCATTGTCGCCGGATAACCTGAACCCAACCATAGGAAAGATAAAAAGAATAATAAAATACACGACTCCGGTAAAGATCCATTTCTTTTGTCTCGCCCGTATTCCTATCCAAAAGAAACCGACGTAATTCAACGCACATATAAATGACCATATAATCCATAAAGAATTTGTGGTTTCCCATATCTTTCCCCGTTTTGTCACGCTCATTTTTACATCATCCCCCGAATCTATTTATACAATTGCGTGTTTTGTTGTAGGGAACGGTCTGTGACCGTTCTGCGGACGAACCGTTATTTGTATAATTGCGTGTTTTGTATTGCCTCTTCTAAATCGTTCATTATGTTCTGTGCCTTTTCTATGTCGGCCTCGCTGAGTTTTGACAGTTCGAGCGTTAGTCTGTCCAGCCTTAGTATCGCATCATCGAGAGCGACAAGCGTCTTCTCGGCAAAGTCTTTGTACTGCTGCATAACGGCATAATAACCCTCGGCTTCGCTCCTTCGTCCTGATCGCATAAACTCGTCAATGCGTGTCATGTATTCCTTTTCGTCAAAAACCTGCATTCTGGACAGAAGGTTGTTTACTATCTTGATCACATATTCTCTCAGCTCCTCGACAGGAGCGGCGAATCTGCCGTAACTCAGACCTGCGGGGCAGAATCGGTTTGTTATGATTCCCCTGAGTTTTTCGCATCTCTTGTCAAAGGCATCCAGCCTGCCCGAAATAGAACTCAGCTTTTCTCTAAAATACTGCGAAGATTCATTTTCCTTTAGATATTTATGTATATCCTCTCGGCATTTTGTCAGTTCTGAAGAACGGGTGCCAGAATTGTCGGACACAACAATAACAGGTCTGTTTCTCGACGACCATGAAAAGAGCAGGTATAGAGCAAGACCGCTTGTTACGGTAGCAAAAGCCGACATAGTATAATAAGCAAATCCCTCTAAAAAGAATATATTAACAAAAACAATCGCTATAAAGCAAACAGCGATAATAATGTTGCCTATTAAGAAAAAAAGTATCTTATTCTTATTCAAATTCGTTCCCCCTTTTTGACGAGATACCGCCGCTTACACAAACTCATATTTTAGTATAATACAAAAATAAATAAAAAGCAAGATAATTTACACAAAGTTCACAAAAAAATGAAGATGGCGCTGCGACACCAGGGGAAGACCACCCCGTCAAACACTATCGCAACTTTGTTGCGAGTGTTTGCCACCCCTCCCCAGAGGGGAATTGGAAATTATAGTATGCA
>Ga0099364_10001594_pt1 | contig 36986 bp, 33 predicted proteins | sample TergutTh196P3_FD_73070 | JGI IMG/M metagenome (GOLD analysis project Ga0099364, IMG submission 73070) | Microcerotermes parvus P3 segment gut microbial communities from Pointe-Noire, Republic of the Congo - Th196 P3 | ecosystem: Host-associated > Arthropoda: Insects > Digestive system > Gut ... | reverse complement strand
TCGCCGGAGTGCAGTGGAGCCGGTGATCGGACACTTGAAGTCAGATCATCGTTTGGACAGATGTTTTTTGAAGGGGCGTGAGGGAGATAGATTGAATTTGATTGGGAGTGCTGCGGGTTTTAATGTTCGCAAGTTATTGAGTTTGTTGGGCAAGGGGACATTTTCCCGTGCGCTGTGGGAATTTTTGCATTGTTGTTGCTCTGTTCGTCGGTTTTTGGATTATTTTATTCAAAAATGGGGCGACGGATGGCGGAGAAAAATTGTGACTCCATGATAGAACGGCTTTTTCTGACTCGACTATGTATCCTTGGGAATTTCCGTGTTTGATGGCATCAAAGTACCAGATTATGGCTTCATTTACATCTTTGCCGACCCCTCTGCCTCGTTGATAACAGTTGCCGAGTTCTAACATTGCCACTGTATCTTTTTGTTCGGCGGCTTTGCGGTACCATTCAACTCCTTTTTCAGGGGCTTCGGAACTCAGATAAATTCCGCCGAGTGTGCGTTGTGCTTGCGGATCGCCTTGTTCTGCAGCCGGGAGATAGCGTTTGACTCTGCTCTCGATTTCTTCAAGGTAATAGGAGCCGGAGCCGCTGAGCCGCATTATTCTTACTGGTTGTACTTGTGCTGCTGGTGCTTGGGGAGCGTTTTCGGCGGGTAGGGCTTTTACGGGCGTACCGGTTTCGAGAGTGATAACGTCCCCTTCTATTTTGAGAACGCTGCCGTCATCGATCAGACGCTCTTGGGCTTTCGCCGAGTTGATGAAAAGAAGGAGAAAGCACAGAAACAGAAGTCGGTAGTTGATCATGGTAGACAGAAAATGAGAGAGCACGGAGGATTGTAGCGGTTTTTAGGACGAAGGGCAAGGGATGGTACTGAGCCACTTCCTCAGGGGAGCATCCGATTTTAGTGGGTGATCTGTCTAATCCCATACAGTGCTGATGGGCAGATATTCGACAATTCTTACTTTCGCATGAATGACATGGAGTGATTATAACGACTATGCGGACAAAATTCTTGCGGAAAATCTTGCGTAACCCTTATTTTTTTGCTTTTTTACCCAGCGTAACCTATGCTACGGTGTGAGAACTCTGTTTCTTCCTTCATCCCTTGGAAGAGTAAAGGGTTATTACGCCATAAACGGTATGAAATTGTACTTTGTGTCCTTTGCGAAAACTTTGCGTTTTGCGGTTAAATTCTCTTTTTTTAACCGCAAGGTTCGCAAAGGAATACGCAAGGGACACGAATAAAAATGCTAAATAATAGGTACTTACCGTGATTTCGATGTTGCGCCACAACCGGATGCCGCTTTTCCTGCTCTTGGCAGGGCTGGGTTTCCTTTGCGCTCTTGCCGGTTGTCAATCATTGCCGAATAGCGGATTTGACCCCAGCGGACAGCGGCTTTTTGAGTCGAACCCCTTTGCAAATTGTCCTCTGTTTCACCGCAGTACAAGTTCCTCCCCCACCACGACGATGAGTACGCCGATTATGGCAACGCCGCCGTCTAATGGAGCAAATATGGGTGCCAGTGTTTTTACACCGCCAGCGGCGGCGTTGCCCGGCGGTCTCGGAGCCGCCCGAACCAATCCCGCCGTGCCGCAACATGGCTCTACCGCTACAATCGTTCCGCCCGGAACACACGCCGTTACCACCGCCTTGATTCATAATCCCCAGACGGGGACGACACGACCGGTCTTCGCCGACACCGGCGGATACGCACTGCCGACCATTCCCGTTTCCGGTCCTGCTCTGATTATGACACCGCGTGAACAGATCGCTCCGCTCGGCAGCGAAGTGGTGCTCATTGCCAGCCGGCTTGGTGAAAGAGACCGGCTGGTGACTCATGAAAAAATCGAATGGGCACTTGAAGGAGTCGGAACGATTGAAAAAATTGACACCAGTGCTTGCGGCGGTATTTTCCATTTCGATTACGAGAAAGCGAGAAAGGTTACGGAACGTTACGCCATCACGAAAACGAGCAATGTTTATCAGACACTGGATCGCGGCACCCCCGACACAACGGACGATGTCCATCTGCTTCGGGGACAAACGTGGGTGTCCGTCAATTCGATGAAGGAAGGGACGACGCACGTAACCGCCTTCGCCCCCAATATGGCAGATTGGTCGAAACGCACCGATGTCGGCATTATCCATTGGGTCGATGCCCAGTGGGTCATCCCGCGATTGGCAATCGCACCAGTCGGCGAAACACGGGTGCTCACCACGACCGTGCTTCGGGCAACGAACGGACAACCCCGGCATGGCTGGATTGTGCGGTACGAAATTCTTAATGGACCCGCTGCGGGGTTGGGCGGGAGCGGGGCTCAAATTGAAGAAGTCGAAACGGATGCTTCGGGACAAGCGACAACAATTTTAACTCCCGGAGAGCAAAGGGGTGGGACAAACACGATAGGAATCCAAATCATCCGACCGGCAGGATTGGACAACGACCAGCGTGTTACCGTCGGCAGTGAAATGATTCGGCAAACTTGGGCGGGCAATCCAAACATCCTGTTGAACATTGGGGGACCGCGCGAAGCCCGGCTGGGACAGGAACTGCTCTACGAAATCACCGCTGAAAACCGGACTTCCTCGGCAGTACACGGGCACATTGCACTGCCGATTCCGCCGCTTGCGTCTTACATCCGCAGCGAACCGCCGGGAAGATTGCACGGTTCGACCGTATTGTGGGAGGTGGACTTGCCGGCAAATAGTACAAGGAAAATTGACGTAGTTTTACAACAAGGCACACCCGGCTCTCTTTGGTTGCGACCAGAGTTTCGGCGGACAAGTCCGGTGGTTTCTCCGCCGGCACCGAGTCCCGTGGTTCCAAGTCCCGTAGTTCCAAGCCCTGTGGTTCCAAGCCCTGTGGTTCCAAGCCCGCCGCATCCACCGGCGCAACTGCCGGAAGTGCCATCGGTCTTTCAGCCGTCTCAACCGCCCGTTCCGCCGAGCACTCCGCCAAGTGTGCCGCCGACTCCGTCGCCGTCGGTATTTACGCCGAGTGCGCCGACACATTCGCTCTCCGTACAAATTGAAACGGATCCCATCATTTCCGTTCGATTGGGCAGTCCTTTCCGGTTTTATGTACGCATTACCAACACCGGGACAAACGAGGTGAGGAATATCCTTGCATTCTTTCCGTTGCCTTCGGAATTTGCCGCTGATTCCATTGAAGCACTCTCGAATCCATTGACCATCGATGGCAGACCGCCGACACCGCTGGGCGATCCAAATAACAATCGGGCTGCCGGATTCCTCCCCACCGGTCACCAGTTTGGTTTTCAAATCCCCTCGTTACCGCCGGGCGCAACGGCTTTTGCACAACTGCAATATCCGTCCATCGGACCACAAGGGCACGAAATTGTCTGCTCCGTCCTTGTTGATGGTCAGCAGGTTACACAAGAGAGGCAACGGATTATGCCGGTGCAGTGATGGGCTGACAACGGCATGAAAATGTATCTTTGCGAACCTTGCGCTTCTTTGCGTCCTTGCGGTTAAAATAGTTCGGATTGAACCGCAAAGTACGCCATGGGTTACGCAAGGGACGCAAAGTACAGATTGGGTGCGTTTCGGCACCAAGTCAAAAGGCAAAAATTGATTTTTAGAGGTTCCCAAGTAATAAAAACTGTGAGCGGACTGGTATAGAGATGCCCTGTAAACAGATGCCCATTGATACTGCTTGTCGAGTAGTGTACAATCGCCAAACAAGCAATGAGACACAATGAAACGGTATTCACGTCAAACCTTTTTCACGCCGCTCGGCGAAACCGGACAACGGCTCTTACAGCAAGGACGTGTTCTGATTATCGGTTGCGGTGCACTCGGCGGAACGATTGCCGATCTGCTCGTCCGTGCCGGTGTGGGAAAAGATAAAGGAAAAATTGCCCTTTTCGATCCAGACACCGTGCAACTTTCCAACATCCATCGGCAAGTTTTGTTTACAGAAGAGGATGCCCGGCAAGCCGTGCTTAAAGTCGAAGCGGCACGGAAAGCCTTGCTCGCAGCCGATCAAGCGGCAAATATCGAACTCTTTCCGATTCGCTTTGAACAGCATCACAGAAAGATACTTGCCGGTTTTGACGTGCTTGTTGATGCGACAGACAATTTTCCAACCCGGTTCCTGATGAATCGAGCCGCCGTAAAATACCGCAAACCGTTTGTTACCGCTGGAGTCACAGGAGCGTCGGGGCAAACGATGACGATCCTGCCCGGTGAGACCGCTTGCCTCGAATGTTTTCTGCAGCCGGAAGAGACTGTACCGGAACAAGGCAATAACATTTTTCCCATTCTTGGACCCCTACCGCAAATACTTGGCGCACTGGAAGCGTTGGAAATCATTAAAATACTCAGCGGTAACTTGGAAACCGTCAATCGTTCTCTGTGGACTCTCGATCTCTGGACGAACCGCAGCAAGCGGTTCGACATGATGCGGAATGTGAATTGCCCCGTCTGCGGAGAATAATCATTCTTCCTGAAACAGTGCTGTCGAAAGATAGCGTTCACCGCTACTGGCAGCAACGGTAACAATGGTCTTGCCCTTATTCTCCGGCTTCGCTGCCAATCGGGCAGCAACGGCGACATTCGCACCACTGCTAATTCCCGCCAAAATCCCCTCCTCCTTGGCAAGACGACGAGCCCAAGTAAATGCTTCTTCTGCCGTTACGGTTTCCACGCCATCGATAATCGACGTGTCGAGGTTTTTCGGCACAAAGCCTGCTCCGATACCCTTCGCCGCCATCAACCTTGCCGGTTTTTCGGGTTGTATGCTGTGGGGTGCCGGGAAACATTCCAAAATTTTGTCTTGCGGTTTGCCTTTTTCTGATCTTGGTGTAGAGTATCCCTAGCCGACCGTGCGAGTTCGGTAATGCCCCTTTTCGGTGAATTTTTGTATTGTAAAGGGGCAAAAGACGAGAGACCTATCCCCCCTATTTTGTTTAGGAGACAAGACCATGAAAAAGTTTGCCTTATTCTGTGCAGTTGCTCTGTTAGTTTCTTTTTTGAGTACCGGCTGTTCAACAAGCGGCAGCGGCAGCGGTTTGACGAGTTGGTGCCGTACCGGTTCGCTGTTCCCCCAATCCCAGTCGCAGACACCACGGGTTGTTTATCAGGCTGGTTTGTACTCGCAGTGTGATCCCTGTACTCCCGCTGCCTGCAATCCTTGTGAACCTGTGGCGTGTAGTCCCTGTGAACCCGTCTGCGATCCCTGCGTCCGCACTTTCACCACCCATGCCCCGATACCGGGTCCTTTTTAAGAGACCGTAAATGGCATGCAATGGTTCTTTGCGGTTGAAAAGGAAAGATTGAACCGCAAGGTACGCCCATGAGGTGTGCCCATGAAGTATGCAAAGTACAACTTCACGCCGAAAAAACAATTTCGCCCCCCGCATCACCGGCACCGGGTCCTAACTCCATTCGATAATCCGCTGCTTGAATCACTATCTCGTTATGTTCAATCACCACGAGCGAATGTCCTGAGGCAAGCAGCGATTGAAAACAGGTTAACATCTGTTCTACATCAGCGAAGTGCAAACCTGCTGTCGGTTCGTCCATTAAAATCAACGAGCGGGTTCCCCGTATCTGTCCCAGATGCGCCGCCAACCGCAGCCGCTGTGCCTCTCCGCCGGAAAGCGTGCCCGAAGGCTGCCCCAGCCGAAGATAATCCAAGCCCGCCTCGAACATCAAACGCAACTTTTGCTGCAACTTACTCTGTCCCCGAAAAAAGGTGAATGCTTCACGGGCAGTCATCTCCAACACTTCGGCAATGTTCTTTCCCCGATAGAGAATGTCGAGTACCGCCTGTTGATACCGCTTGCCGAAACATTCAGGACAAGGAATGATTTTATCTGGCAGAAACTGCATATCAATCGTGATACTGCCGTCTCCCTTGCAGTGCTCGCAGCGTCCGCCGGGAACATTGAAACTAAAATGCCGGGCGGTGATGTTTTTCGCTTTGGCATCAACGGTATCGGCAAAGAGGGAACGGATGTCGTCGAAGATTTTCAGATAGGTTGCCGGATTGGAAGAAGAGGTGCGTCCCATCGGCGATGGGTCGATGAGTACAACGTCATTGATGTTTCCTTTCACATCAATTTGGTCAAAGGGCAAGCCGGGAATGTCGCATTTCTTGTTAAAATGTTGACTCAGTGCTGGATAGAGTGTTTGGCGAATCAACGAACTTTTGCCGGAACCGCTTACACCGGTGAGGACGCAGAGGACACCAAGCGGAAATGTTACGTCGATGTTTTTGAGGTTATTGCCCCGGCAATTGGTCAGGGAGAGAGACGGCAGACGGCAAACAGCAGACGGCAACAGAGAACCAGCGGCTGTGTTGCCGGAATTCAACAATCTGCCGTCTGTCGTCTGCCGTCTGCCGTCTCCACCGCTGTCTCCACCGCCGTCTAAATACCTACCCGTCAAATTGTTCGTGTCATTCAATAACTCCTCGACGCTCCCTTGAAACACAATCGTTCCGCCTTCATCACCGGCACCGGGTCCGATTTCGACAATGTGGTCGGCATGCCGTAACAACTGCTTGTCATGCTCCACCAGAATAACCGTATTGCCGCGATCCCGAAGTTCGAGAATCGCTTCGAGCAGTTTTGCCGTATCCTTTTCATGCAAGCCGAGGGAGGGTTCATCCAGCACATAGAGCATATCGACCAAACTGGAACCGAGAGCCGCCGTGAGAGCAATGCGGCGTTGCTCTCCGTTGCTCAATGTCTCCACCGGTCGGTCAGGCGTGAGATAATCCAGTCCGACTTGCTGCAAAAAACGCAGCCGGGATTGGAGTTGCCCGACAATCCGTGCCGTTGCTGCGTCCTTGACGGAAAAATGGGAGTCCGTTTTCATGACTCTACTTAACTTATGAAATTTCAGTGCGGAGAGATGTTTGTCAATGGGAACATTTGTGTGGAATGCAGAAATTTCAGAACACAGGAGCAATGCGGTATTGCTTGATATGCGTTCTGTCCAGTCCATATCGTAGAATCAATCAACATTGGTCGCGCTTTCCCGTCCCGTTGTCATTGTAGCATCTTTCGTCTCTTTTGCCAGCCAACGGGCAATGAAAAACTGCGGGATAAGACAGTATCCCAAAAGAAGCAACGTCAACAATTTCAGTGACAGTAACTCTAAATATATTCCACCAACGATCAACAAGACACTGATACCATAAAGTCGCATTTTGATCGATGGTAAAGGGGCAATCGCGAGTTTATAGCCTCCCCAAATTGCAACGACAACAAACACACCCCATCCGAGAGTAGAGAACAACTGAATCCAATCCCAACCCGGATCGTTTGGAATACCGATACCGGGCAAGACAAGCCAAGGCAACCTGCCTAATGTTGCGATAAAAAAAGCAATAACTTGAACAGCAACAAGGATTTCCAACTCACGGGCAAGCCGCTTTTTTGCAGGAGAAAGAGAAATGCCGGAGTCGGTCATTAGATTTTCAGTGGATAAAACACCTCCATTCTATTGTACTATATTGCAAAAGGCAGTGACACAGCCGCCAGTCCGCCAATGTAACTGATCAAGAGATGTTTGTCAATGGGAACATTTGTGTGGAATGCAGAAATTCAGAACACAGGAACAATGCGGCATTGTTTGATATGCGTTCTGTCCAGTCCATATCGTAGAATCAATCAACATTGGTCGTACCTTCCCAATCCGTTGTCATTGTAGCATTCTTCGTCTCTTTTGCCAGCCAACGGGCAATGAGAAACTGGGGGATAAGACAGTATCCAAAATACCAAAAACAGAGGAGCAGCAGAGCCAACGGAGCGAGAAAGGGAATCCAAGACAGAAACATGAGAAGCACGCAAATATAACACAATAAGCAACCCCCACTGCCGTAAACTTGAATCCAAGTCGGCATAATTTTGGAGTAGCCAAGAATATGGCATGTTCCCATCGCCGATCCCACAGACATACACACACCAACTGCGGTGAACATAGCGACACCATCCCGCCAACCCAGACCAATGAAAGCGAGAGCACCGAAAAAAGGAAATTCTTGTACGAGAAAACCCAGTACTGCTATACATAGACCAACAATCTGGACAATGACAAGTATCCACAACTGACGGGCAGATGATTTTCTGGCAAGAGAAAGAGAAATGTCGGAGTCGGTCATTGGATTTGCGGCGGGAAAAACGCTTCCGTTTCATTGTACCATATTCAGTAGTTCGTAGAACAGTCCTTGTTTTTTTATCTTTAACTCTTTATTATTTATCGCGTCGTTTGACGGAGGTGCCAGTCATCAAGGAAGATTGGGTTTGCGAAAAGAACGAAGCAAAACTCGCTCATTTCGCTAAAAAAACTGCCCACATTACCTAAATTACGGCTAACCCTCTAACTCCTAACTCCTAACTCCTAACTCCTGACTCCTTTCTTCGCGTCTTTACGGTTAAACACTCAATCCGGTTGGACATTTTGCTTCAGCAAGTCTGGTCGCTTTTCGGCAGTTCGCTTCTGGATGCTGTCCTCTCGCCATTGGTCGATTTCGGCATGATGACCATTCAGCAACACTTCGGGAACTGCAAGCCCTCGGTACTCTCTCGGACGGGTATAGTGTGCACAATCCAAAAGGCGGTTGCCGCTGGAAAAGGAATCGTAACGATTAGAATCTTCGTCCCCCAATATACCGGGGAGCAACCGCATCACCGTTTCGATAATAACCATTGCCGCGACTTCACCGCCATTCAAAATGTAGTCTCCGATAGAAATTTCCTCCGGTTTGAGCAAATCCCTAATCCGTTCATCGAAACCTTCATAACGTCCGCAGAGCAGGAGAATCCGCTTTTCATGGGCAAGCGATTCTGCCAGCCGCTGATTGAAGGGTTTTCCCTGCGGAGTCAGCATGAGGAGTCTTCCCGGCGTGGGTCGTTGCCGTTGAACATCTTCGACACAGGGGACAACGCGGTCCACTTTAAGTACCATCCCAGGACCGCCGCCGAAGGGTCGGTCATCCATTTTTGAATGTTTATCGTCTGCCCAGTCCCGAATATCATGAAGATGAATACGGATTTTGTCTGCATCAAGAGCGTTTTTCAAAACGCTTTCCGAAAGGAACCCGTCAAAAATGCCGGGAAAAATTGTGAGAATGTCAAAGTGAAGGGAAGCGAGCATAGACCGTAAATGGAAGGGAAGCCTATTACTACAGGGCAATGAATAGTCTTCGCTATTGAAAGGACAACCTCCTTTTTACCTTATTTTTCCGAACAAAACAACCTCAGTCGCAAGACTCCTCTCAAGCCTTAATCTCATTTATGGGAACCTCTAAAAATAGATTCTTTGCGTCCTTTGCACAATCTTGGCGTACTTTGCGGTTAAAATAGTTCGGATTGAACTGCAAAGTACGCCAAGTGCGATTTCGTGCCGTTTCGATTTTCAAGTATATTTCCCTTTTTTCCTATTGACTCCATCGGCGAAAAGTGTTATGCTCCCCCGATAGCCGACAGGATTGCGTCGGCACATTCTCTAACAATTACGGAAAGGATTTCCTCAATGAGTAGTTTCAACTTTTTCGACTGGGTGCGGGACGGAGTAAAAAATTCGGTACTGCACGGGGTCAACGATGCCGTCAATGCTATGGGGATGCCCCCCGAAGAATCGAGCAAGGATAAAGTTCTCGGCTATCTGATAAGAAATGCTGACAGTGATGTGCCGGTTCGGCGAATCACGGGCGGTGCCGCTTCCGGCGCGAAAAAAACGCCGGCACTGGGACGTACGCTCAGCGATGTTGCGAAGGAAGCGTCATGATTATCACCATTGATGGTCCCGCCGGTGCTGGAAAAAGTACCATTGCCAAACGGCTCGCCCGGCGGCTCACTGAAAAACTGGGGCAAACATTTGAATATCTTGACACCGGTGCGATGTACCGTGCTGTTGCCTTGCTTGGAGTCCGTGCTGATGTCGATTGGCAGAAACCGGAGCAACTCGAATGCCTTGCCGAGGGTGCAGAAATCCATGCTGCCTTCGGACGTACGCTCTTGAATGGCGAAGACATCACCGAAGCAGTGCGGTTGCCGGGTCTCACAGAGCAAATCCGGTTTGCTGCGGATAATCCGGTTATTCGGCAAATGATGGTCGAACAGCAGCGGAGTATTGCTCAGACATTTCTGGCGGCGGGCAAAGGACTCGTTACCGAAGGTCGGGATCAGGGGACAGTCGTTTTTCCCGATGCCGGTTGTAAGTTTTTTCTGACGGCAACACCGGAAGAGCGGGCAAGACGCAGGTTGGGCGAATGGCAGCAACAGGGAATCGCCGGCGGCTTCGACGAAATTTACCGACAAATCATGGAGCGGGACGAACGGGATACTGCCCGGTTGGTTGGTCCGCTCCGTGAACCGCCGGATGCTCATCGGATTGTCTCCGACGGCATGACAATAGACGAAGTGGTCGAGCGGATGGCAAGCATAGCGCAAACGGCATAAACTTGTATTTTGCGTCCCTTGCGGTTAAATCTTCTTTTTTTAACCGCAAAGAAGCAAAGAAGCGCAAAGGGCGCAAGGAAAATATCCCATTCCTTACTCACACTTCATCCGGCACCACAAAAGGCTCACGCGGTACCCGTTTCAGAAGTTTATTCGCCTCATCATTGTTGGTGAACCGTTCCGCATTCCGGTCAATTGCCAACGTGTCGCTGCACTGCCACGGAATGGCGGTTTCCACGTTCACGGTATCCCCGAATACGTCTTTGAGGTTGGCAAGAACCTTGTCAATCGACTCCTGCATCACCGCATTATTGCCGATTTTTTCCCGACAGGTTTTCAGGTCGGTCGGCGTGCCCACGCGGTATGCCATATTGCCCCAATGGCACAATCCGGCGGCGTAAATGCCCTTGGCAATCGGAGCGTTGAGCGGAACATTTTGATCCCGTACTGCATTGATGAAATTGCGGAACTCTCCGCCGGACTGCGGACGGGTGAATTCAACGTTGCTGATTCGTTCCGAACTGCCGTCCTTGGAAATAAAATCATTTCCGCGAATGAATCCCTCTTCCATAATGAACTCGGCTTCTTCGCGCGGTGCCCAGCGTTCCCTCGGACCTGCCAAATTGCAGGACTCGAACACCAGCGGCGTTCCGCCGAAATCGTACAGGGCAAAATGGATCGTCGGCGTTTCTGCCTGGTCTTTGTGGTCGGGGGTTCGGACGAATCTCGCACCGAAGGAAACAACACTATCGGGGTGCCGTTCTCCCATTGCCCAGAGGCACAGGTCGAAATAATGCACGCCGTTGTTGCCGATTTCGCCATTACCGGTTTCCCAGAACCAATGCCAGTTATAGGGCACCAGGTTTTCATGGTATTCCAGTTTCGCCGCCGGACCGAGCCACTGCTCCCAGTCGATATGCGCCGGGGGAGCGATGACCGGTTTCTGCGGCAGCGGTCCCCGCGGGCGGTTGGCGTAAACTTTGGCGGTAACAAGTTTTCCGTATTTCCCGCTCGTAACCGCGGCAGCGGCTCTTGCCCAGGTGTCCTGGCTGCGGCGTTGGACTCCGAGTTGCACCACCCGCCCATATTTTGTCGCTGCTTTGACGGTTTGCCGGGCTTCAAAAATATTGTAACTCCCCGGCTTTTCGACGTAGATGTGTTTGCCCGCCTGGCAGCCCCAGACCGTCATGAGAGCGTGCCAGTAATTGTTCGACGCAATATAGACTGCATCAATGCTCTTGTCTTCGAGCATTTTCCGGTAGTCCTGATAAGCCTCAGGCGTGTTGTCGAAATTCTCTTTGATTCGGTCGGCTGTGGAAGTTGCCCGATTTCTATCGGCATCGACGACAGCGACAACCTGCACCCCTTCGAACTTTCCGAACTGATTGAGGGCAATATCATTACCTCGTCCTCCGGCACCGGCTAAGGCAAGGCGGACACGGTTATTGGCACCGGCAACCTGTCCTCGAACCGTGGGACCGGTGAGAGCAAAGAGGGGTACAGCGGCACCGGCAACGGATGCAGATTTCAGGAATGAACGTCTCGAAACTTTTGTCATTAGTTGTTTCTCCTATTGAGGCTTGGATGGTAGAACTGCCGACCAGCAGTGTGTTGCTATTTTATCAGAGCCGTGAGTGATAAACAAGGGCGAGGGAGTTAGGAGTCAGGAGTTAGAAGTTAGGAGTTAGAATGTTTCCTCCTTGCGCTTCTTTGCGGTTAAGAAAAATTTAACCGCAAAGTCCGCAAAGAAAAATTACGGTCATTTGTCCGCATGTGCCGTAAAACTGCGCCGTGGAGCGGCACCAAAAATTAACCCCAAATTTGCCTCACGCTAATAATTTCTTAACGTCCCCCGATACAATGAACCGCACAATGTCGGGAAGAGTTCCGGCAAGAGAAAACTTAATTAGAAAGGAGACTACTATGAAGAAAGACACTATTCTTAATCACAGACCCGCGTTCACGCTGGTTGAACTACTGGTGGTTATTGCGATCATTGGTATGTTGGTCGGCTTGCTGTTGCCTGCGGTACAGGCGGCACGCGAAGCCGCAAGGCGGATGCAATGCAGCAACAACCTAAAACAACACGGCATTGCCTTCCACACTTTTCATGACACCCAGCAGGGATTCCCCGTCGGCTGGGATGAGTATGGTGCAGGATGGAGTTATTATATCCTTCCCTATATTGAACAAGGCGCATTGCACAACACCATCACCCACGCAGAGGGCGATCCCGGTAACTGGAACAATGACAACAGTGCCGCTAATCGGGAAGCGTGTGCGACCCTTATTCCGCCTTATCTTTGTGCCAGTTACGGCTATGAAGAAGAAAGGCAACGCACCAACGAAAGTATTCCCCGCCGTGTTCAGGCGAGTTACGTAGGGTCGAGCGGTTCTTGGGCAGCCACGGATACGAGGGCGCAACTGGGAGCCGTCTTTGGCGGAGACGACAGTGGAGTGATTCGTGATGAGCGGATTTCACACCATCATTCGAGACAAAATGGAATGCTCTTCATGATTCCGCAAGCCATCCCGCTGATGCAGCGGTCAGGCGGTATTGTCGGTCTGAACATCGGCAGTGTTCTCAGCGGAACGTCCAACGTCATTATGGTCGGTGAAGTGATCGCCGATGCTGGTTTCAGCAACAACGGCAATGCGATTGACCGATGGTACATCGGTTCGCCGCAAATCGACTCCAACCACAATCCGATGGGCTACTCGGTTCCCGGCAACCAATACTACGGAGACCCTAATCGAAGGGACGGACACAGTTACTACGCCACCGCAGGCGGTGAATTCTCCGAATTCACCGGTTCCGGCTACACAATGGTGAATGCCCGATGGAAAGACCCCACCATGGATGCCCGGCTGATGCAACTTGCCTTCGGAAGTTTCCATCCCGGAGTTTGCATGTTCCTTCGTGTGGACGGCAGCGTCTTCGGCATGAATGATTCAGTGGACCTTGAAACCTATCGGAAACAATTTGACCGGCTGGGACAGTAGGAAGAGAGGAGTCAGGAGACTGACAGAATGCTGTGATTCTAACTCCTGACTCCCAACTCCTGACCCCTATAACTCCCAACTTCTAACTCCTAACTCCTAACTCCTTAACATGAAAACACAATCAAATTACAACCCCGCGTTCACCCTCGTCGAACTATTGGTCGTCATCGCTATCATCGGGATGCTTGTCGGCTTGCTCCTGCCAGCCGTTCAAGCGGCACGCGAAGCCGCACGACGAATGTCATGCTCCAACAACCTGAAACAGCATGGCATTGCCTTTCATAACTTCCATGATGCAAAGAAGGCATTCCCGCCCGGCTGGGATGAGTTCGGTGCAGGATGGAGTTATTTCATTCTGCCTTACATGGAACAGTCTGCCCTTCATGCCAGCATTGTCCACTTTGGACATGCCGATTGGGGCATTAACGGCGGCGGTTCCTTTGAAATCCCGGCGGTGGGTTCTCAGTGTCGAATTACCGGCGCACAAGGAACCGCCATCACTGATGGAATGCGGGCAAACATGGCAGCGGCGGCGACTCTGATTCCGTCTTACCTTTGTCCCTCATTCGGAGGTGAAAGACAGGTTACGAATCAGAGTATTCCCAACCGTGTTCAGGCAAGTTATTCAGGGTCAATCGGCTCTTGGTCGGCAGCGGATACCGCTGGACAATTGAACGCCGTAGATTATGAAGCCGAAGGGTATCCGGCTTTTGACCGATACAACCAGGGAGCCCCCACTGCGGCAAATCCCGGTCTCTATAAAGATTCGCGGATTGCAGCAGTACACTTCAAGCAAAATGGAATGCTCTTCGGAATGAATTTTATCTCCGCAGAGAAAAATAAAACTTCTACCGGCGTTTCCGGCGTAACCATCGGAAGTGTCCGCCGAGGTACTTCCAATGTCATTATAGCAGGAGAAGTGATCGCGGACGTTCATTTCAGCAATAACGGCAATGCGATTGATGCCTGGTACATTTTTTCGCCGCAAATCCATGGCGGACATGGAGCGAACAACTACCGCAACAATCCCGAAGGACACTCGGTGGCATTTGGCGGAGCAGACCGGCATGGGACGCGGATAAACGGCGGAGGCGAGTTTTCTGAATTCGTGCGTTCCGGTTACGCTCACGTCAATTCCCGATGGAAAAAACCAACGATGGATGCCCGGATTATGCAGACAACCTTCGGAAGTTTTCATCCGGGAATTTGTCAGTTCGTTCGTGTGGACGGTTCCGTTTTCAACATGAACGATTCGATTGACCTCAACGCCTACCGGTTGCAATTCGACCGATTGGGAGAGGATCGATAGTAAAAGGGAGGTTGCCGACCGCCGGGCGGCAACATCGGCGAATAGCCGACTTTGGAAATGTTTTGCGGTGTTCCAGTGCGGACTACCGCACGTCGCCGCCCGGCGGTCGGCGACCTACCTTGTAAATCACTAATCACCTTTAACCACTATTAAAACCATGACCATGCGAATCATCATGATAGTTCTCGTAATCCTTACAGGATTTACCGTATTAGTCGGCTGCGGCGGTGCCGAATCCAAAACCGCACAGGCGTACAGAGCGGCAGGCGTTGCCGAAGTAAGCGGCACGATCACCTTCGACAGCAAGCCGCTGGCACATGCCCAAATCCAATTTTCGGAAAATGAAAATTTGGGCAGTGCATACAGTTACGGCGTTACCGACGCAAACGGCAGATATCAGATGCGTGTCGACTCCCGCCGCACCGGTACACTGCCCGGCGATAAAATCGTCCGGGTATGGACAACAAAACGCGGCATCGACTTCGATCCGCTCATGCAGGGGGAGTACAACAACAAGGAGATTATTCCGGTACAATATAATCGGGAATCGACCCAGAAGATTACCGTCGAGCCGGGAAAGCGTCAGACCTTTAACTTTGACTTGAAGTCCGAAGGCAAAGTCGATCCGACCCCGGCACCCCATTTCGGCGAAGAATAGGAGTGAGAAGTTAGGAGTTAGGAGTTAGAATGTTTCACTCCAAACTCCTTACGTCAGACTCCTTACCAATTAGGCTGTCGCCAGAAAATAATGTACCCTTTTCCGTCATTCCACTTCGTTTCATTCCGGCTTTTGTTAACAACAGTTTTTGTTAACAAAAGCCGGAATGGAGCGCAGCGAAATGACGGTAGATTACTTCTGACGGAAGCCTTACATAACGGGCGCAGCCCGTTAACTCCTAACTCCTAACTCCTAACTCCTAACTCCTAACTCCTAACTCCTAACTCCTAACTCCTAACTCCCAACCATGAAAACACGTAGAGAATTTTTGAAAGCCTCCGCTCTGCTCGGCGCAGCGGCAGTTACATTTCCGGTGCACCATGCACTCGCGCAAGGACAAGGAGCAGCGGCTCCCGCAGCCGCCGAACGTGATCCCCTGTTCTCCTCTGGACACGGCGACCTTCGTCCGGTCAATCCGAGAGCGCGGGTGATCACCATTCCCGATGTCCCCGCCTCTAACGGCAAGACATACAAAGTCTTGAAGGGGGACTTTCACATCCACACTCTTTTTTCCGACGGACAAGTGATGCCGAGAGTCCGGGTACAGGAAGCCGTCCATAACGGACTCGATTGCATTTCGATTACCGACCACATTGAATACCGCCCCTTTATCGGCGGCGATGGATTCAAACTGGCGGAAGGGAATGATGACCACAACATCGCTTACAAGACGGCAAAGCCGGAGGCAGAGCGAAGCAATCTAATCCTCATTCAAGGCACGGAAATCACAAAACGGACGATGCCGCCGGGACACTTCAATGCAATTTTCATCAAGGATGCCGACAAAATCGCCGACGTGGTGGACGACTGGAAAAAAATGCTTGCCGTCGCGACCGAGCAGGGGGGATTCGTTTTTTGGAATCATCCCGGCTGGGTTGCCCCGAACAGCGGCGGACTTGCCGCCGGTGTGCCGATGTCCTTCACGGACGAACATGAAGATGTCCGCAAGAAGGGGCATCTGCACGGCATCGAAGTTTTCAACGGCACGAGCCATTATCCGATTGTTTCCGATTGGTGCAATGAACGCGACCTCGGACTTATCACTGTGAGTGATATTCATTCGTCGGAACGGGAAATGTACGGAGTACAGAATCTTCGCCGTCCGATCACGCTGGTCTTGGCGGAAGAACGGACGGAAGAGTCGATTCGCGAGGCGTTTTTTGCCCATCGAACCGTCGGCTGGGTGGCGGATATGATCTTCGGCAGACCGGAGTGGGTGGAAAAACTATTTACCGCCTGCGTTGCGATTCATGGCGGCGAGCGTGTCGGCAATGGTACGTTGGTTTTGGTGGAAAACAAGAGCGACATTCCCATTCATTTGCAAGTTGGGGACAAAGAGTACGATTTGAAGCCGAGGGCGGGACTTCCGATCAATTTTGGCGACGGCGACAAGTGCCGGGTAACCAATTGGTTTGTCGGCACGTTCAAACCGTTGGAGTTTACATTCGCTTCGCTTACCGGTTCGTGAACAGAGCCGTTGTCTTGCTTTCCAGTGTTTAGAGTATAGCATAAGCGGCATGAAATTGCACTTTGCGCCCTCTGCGCTTCTCTTGCGTTCTTTGCGGTTAAAAAAACAACCGCAAAGAAAAACCCACATTGAAAACCCTCGGAAAATTAACGCCGAATTTACCCTCTTTTAATAATGGATTAACATTCCCTCTGTACAATTACCGGCAAGTTGCTGGGGAAGGTTCCCGGCATAAGGAAACCTAACAAGAGGAAGACAAGGAAACAACAATGAGAAAAAAATTGATTATTCACAGACACGCCTTTACATTGGTCGAACTGTTGGTTGTCATTGCCATCATCGGCATGCTGGTTGCCTTGCTGTTGCCAGCCGTTCAGTCGGCGCGCGAAGCCGCCAGACGGATGCAATGCACCAATAACATGAAACAGTATGCGCTCGCACTCCACAATTACCACGACACATTCAATCATTTCCCCTCACAATATAGTCAAGGTACTGTCAAACATGAACGTTTTTCAATACATTACCATCTTCTGCCCTTTATGGAACAAGCGGCACTCCGAGACGCGATACAGAGCGACGACACGATCACTGCACCCTGGGTTCCGACCTTTGGAGTTGCTGGTTCCACAGACGCTCATCGTAGAGGACAAGAAATCCGCACAACCCGCGTTTCAACACTGCTTTGCCCCTCTGATCCCGAAAGAATGGAACTAGCGTGGCTGGGAGGTGCCCATAACCACGCAGGTGCAAGGTCAAACCTCGTTATTTGCCTCGCAGATGGTATTGCCCATGTGGATCAAAATGCCTCTCCTCTCACACATTCATTCACCGGGTCAGGTGCGAATAGGGTTAATAAGCCTGTCAGTCAAAATCCTGGTACCGGTAACCTTACTCATCGGTTACTCTTTTACTACTATAAACGGAGTGATTTTGGCACCATAAGAGACGGAGCGAGCAATACCATCGTCGTTAGTGAAGCCGTTACTGGCGACTGGAATAGAAGAACAATCAAAGGCGGTACCGCTGGCTACCAGGATTTTGATGACGGCAGTTACAATGCCTATCCAAGTATGTGCATGGCACTTCGTGATGGGAACAGTTACAGGACAGGTGTTGCCAATCATGATCATCCGCGCGGCGGTAACTGGTTGGAAACTTTGGCTGCCCAGACCGGTTTTCACACAATCATACCGCCGAATGGTCCGTCGTGTAATAAAGAAACAACCGAGGCGATTCGTGTGGGGATTCTTGCGCCGACGAGTCACCATTCGGGCGGAGTGAACGTCGGCTTGGCGGACGGAGCAGTTCGTTTCGTTACGGACAGTGTTGACACGGGCGGATTGCCTATGACACGAACGGGAACGCACCTACAGGGCGAGAGCGTATTCGGTGTCTGGGGTGCGATGGGGACTCCCAACGGCAGCGAAAGTAAGACGTTGTAAGTTAGCCGCTCCGCTTGCGTGTCGCAATGGCAGCGAGCGAGTTTCGCGAGCGAAACGGCTAACAGGCTAATACATATTCACTCCTTTTAACCAGACAATCATGAAAAGAATTATCATCGCATTTACACTTACCGCTTTAACCATTGTCGGCTGTGCTAAAGACGACGGCAGACCGAAAGATTTACCGCCGCTCTTTCCTGCGGAAATAACGATCACACAAGAAGGCAACCCGCTCGCTGGAGCAACGGTCGCTCTCGAAGCCACTGGCGGAACAAGTTCTGTCTATCATCCTTCGGGCATCACCAATGAGAGCGGCAAGGCGGTGATGTCCACTTACGGTTTCGACGGTGTTCCAGCCGGTACGTACAAGGTAACAGTTCGGAAGACCGTTGTTGAAGATGTCAAACAAGTTACCGATGCCTACGGCGACCTGGTTGATGATGCCGGAGTCGAGTATCGGACGGTCGAACCACAATTTTCAACTGCTGACAAAACGCCGCATGAGATTGAAATCACCAACAGTAGGAAAACACTTCATGTAACATTCGATGTCGGCAAAGCGATTAAAGTCCGGCGGTAGATTGTACATGGAACGACTGGTTTACAGTCTAACAAAACCCACAGGAGAAACATTATGAACTTTTCAACCCAAACAATGTCTGCTTTTCGTTTTTACACCGTGTTGCCTGTTCTCGCACTGGCATTGATGCTGTCGCCTTTGCTCATAGCAGAAGAAACAAAACCTCACACGATCCACACCCGCGTGAACGTTGCCCACCGCGGAGCATCTGCCGCTTTCCCGGAGAATACGCTTTCCGCTTATCGCGGTGCCGTACATGCCGGAGCGGACGGCGGAGAATGTGATGTCTTTTGCAGTGCCGATGGAGTTGTGTTTCTCTCCCACGACCGCACACCGAAACGGACAATGGGCGGAGGCGACGAAGATTTGACCACACTGACGTTCGAGCAAATCCGAAAGTTCGATGCGGGGGTGTGGAAACATGAACGATTCAAGGGGGAACCCGTTCCGTCGTTGGACGAGTTTATGTTGCTGCTTTGGGGGACAACGTGCCATCCGGTCATCGAAATCAAACAAGTAGGAATTGCCGCCGACGTGATTGAAGTAGTCCGAAGAAATAAAATGGCGGATGTCTCAACGATCATTTCTTTTCACGAAAGCGTTGTTCGTGATGTCCGCCGTTTGGAGCCGGAACTCTGTGTGGCGTGGTTGTACAGCGAAAATCTACGGGATAAAGGAACAGCAGAAGAAAATGCGGAGCGGCTTGCGGAGTTCCTCATCGGAAAGAGCCGTGAACTTGATATTGCCATTCTTGACCTTAATCATGGCTTGCTCTCGCCGCAACTGGTGAAGTTGCTGAACGAGGCGGACATTCACGTCTGGGCATGGACAGTGAATGACGCGTCGGCAATGGAGCGGTATCTCGACTGGGGAGTAGTGAGTATCACGACAGACCGACCGGAACTCATGACAGAAATATTGGAACGACGTAATCGCAATCGTTAGTCCCTGTTTGCTCGACCTTTATAGACCTGCCGCAAAAATTTGACCGCGCCCTCCGTCATGACGCTATGCTCCATTCCGGCTTTTGTAGTCGTTAACAAAAGCCGGAATGAAACAACGTGTAATGACGGTGTTTCGCGGACGGTGTTTCGCGAACAGTACAAAATTAAACGGCTGGTCTATAACCTTAATGAAATTTGGCACTCGGAAAATTAATACCGAATTTACCATTCTTTAATAATAAGTGAACACTTCACGATACAATGGACGGCACAAAGTCGGGAAGAGTTCCGGCAAGAGAAAACTTAACCAAAGAAGAAAGGAGACTACTATGAAGAAAGACACTATTTTTAATCACAGACCCGCGTTCACGCTGGTCGAACTGTTGGTCGTCATTGCCATCATCGGCATGCTGGTCGGCTTGCTGTTGCCCGCCGTCCAGTCGGCACGCGAAGCCGCCAGAAGAATGCAATGCACCAACAAACTCAAACAGTTGTCACTGGCGGTTCACAATTATGCGGATTCAAATCAGCAAGCAGGAGACGGACTCTTGCCCTACGCCGTCGGCGTACCGACAAGTGATGTACGTTCCGGCAATGATCCGACCGAACGATCATGGGCGACCAATGCAGACCGGCAGAGCGGCTTTGTCGTTCTGCTCCCCTACTTTGAGCAGAATACCCTTTACGGACTTTTTACGTCGGCAAATGCCTACGCGAACTCATGGGGTGCCACTGACCTTGTTGCCGCAGACCGAATTACGTTGCCGCTGACAGGGAGCGTGAACGGTCCCGAAGACAATCCCAGAGCGGCGCAACCGGATATACTGCTCTGTCCCTCCAACGGAATCTCTGTTGCCGGCAAACCGGTAAACCGCACGGGAGCGACCAATTACCGATTCAATGTAGGGGACAATCCCGGCACCTTTAATAACGATACCCGCTACCGCGGACCGTTTGGATGGCGAGTCCGCCGTCCCCTTGGGGCTGTAAGAGATGGTTTAACTCATACCATCGCTTTCAGCGAAAAGGCACTTGATGAGTATGGAGCACTTTCCCCGGATGTAAAAGTTCAAGTGGTTACTGCCACCGCCGCAGCGGACGGCGGTTTCACCACCGAGGGACTCGCCGACCGGCGTATCTGTCTCGGCTCTGCTTCCGGCGGAAAGTATCAGTTTGCCACCGGGAATACATGGCCGAGAGAAGGTGCCTCCTACCGATGGGGTTGGCAGTGGGCAGGGGCACATTACCACGTCGGTTTTGGAACGACGTTGCCGCCCAATTCACCTTCGTGCTACAACAGGGCAACAAATTATCAAGTGATCATTTCCGCCACCAGTTTTCACCCCGGCGGGGTCAATGTTACCTTCTTGGACGGTTCAGCACGATTCATTACCGATAGCATTGACAGCGGAACGGAACACGCATTTCCCAATCCTGCAACACCGAATGGAATGTCGCCTTTCGGAATCTGGGGTGCCATGGGGTCACGAAACGGCGGAGAAACAGCCTCGTTGTAGGCGGTACAGGTCGGTTGCCGACTGTATCAATTTATCATGACAGATCAAACAACAAAATCATCACCGGTATTGTTAAGGTGGTATAGATTGCACTGTCATTCCGACGCAAGCCGGAATCCAGACGTGAGATAGGAATCCTGTTTTTCTGGATTCCGGCTTGCACCGGAACGGCGAAGAGGAAACAAAATCTATACCAAGTCAACAATGCCTCATCACCAGAAGGAGAAACATGCGAACATTCACAATTTTATCACTCTCGACATTCCTATTATTCTGCGGTTGCGGTACACAGGTTCCTGACGAACTGCGGAATCTTGTACCGACAACGGTTACAGTCATGAATGGCGAACAACCAATGGCAAACATTCGGGTAACGCTGCTCGCCAAAAGCAGTCAAGGGGCTTACGCCTGCAATGGAATCACCGGCAATGACGGAGCGGCACAGATTCAATCATCACGAGCCGCTTATGTAGGAAACGGTGTTCCCGCCGGAACATACTCTATTGTTTTGAGCGAACCTATTGAAGTCCCGGCGGACTTGGAACCGCAGGAAGAAGATCAAAACTTGTCTCCGGCGGCACAAGCAGAAAAAACACGCAAACTGAACGAGTTTTTGAATAAAAACCGAGTCGTGCCGAGTGCATTGACAGTAGCCGGTACCAGTCCCATTGAGTTGATCGTGGAGAAATCCGAGGCAACCCTCAATATCGATGTTTCCAAACACCGATAGAGAACAAAACCGCTGACAGAGCCGCAATTTTTAGATTGCGAATCATTTTGCGTAATCTTACGACTGCGGCTCTGTTGGCTTAACCCTAAACAATCGAAAGGAATCCAAACATGGTTACCGCTTGGAAAAAAGATCTGTGTATCATTTTGATTGGCGTTGCGGTCTTTCCGTTGAGCATTTTGTCGGCGCAGTCAGAAGATATTGTCCGCAAGCCGGGCATGAACATTTACGGCTGGGTTAGCAGCGAAAATGTCGGTTTGCCCGGCGTGGTTGTTTCCGATGGATTCGAAGTAACCGCTACCGATGCCGATGGCGTTTATTACCTGCCTTCTGAAAAAAGGCATGGGTACGTATTCATTACCATACCGGGCAACTTTTTTCCTCCTGTGGCAGATAATATCCCGCAGTTTTTTCAACGCCTTAAAGCCGATGCGAATACTGCTGAACGAGTAGATTTTGAACTCACGCCGGTAGATAATGATAAACACGTTGTTTTGGTGTTCGGTGACACCCATTTTGACAACGGCAACGCGGTTGACTCCCCCATATATGTTCCCAATATTATGGAACAGTTCGAACGCTGCCTTGCCGACATGAACGACGTGATTGATGGTTACCATGCGGCAGGTACGAAAACATATCTGCTCACTGTGGGCGATATGACCAGAGAAAGCCGCTGGTACTTGCCTGATAGACCCTTCGGTTTGCGGGAATACGCTGATGTATTGAAAAGATTTAACACCGTCAGTTTCAACACAAAGGGCAATCATGACAATGATCCGCACGGCGAAGGGGACTGGGCAGGCGAACAGGCTTGGAAGGACATCATGGGACCGACGTATTATTCATTCAATTTAGGCAGGGCGCATTATGTGGTATTGGACAACATCGTCTGGAACAATAAAGGTGCAAGCGAAGGTGTAACGGGCGACAGGTCGTACACAAGTGCCCTAACGGATCACCAGATAGAATGGTTGAAGAAAGACCTGGCAATGGTTGCCGACAAATCCGCACCGTTGATTGTTGCGATGCATGTCCCGCTTTACTCAAGACCCAACGCCGATAATCGTGCCGGTTTTGCGTATATGATAGCCGGTCAGGGACAACAACTTGTCGATTGCCTTGTTGGTTTTACCAATGTACTTGTGCTGGCAGGACATACCCATCCTAATTCGAGATACTCGCCCCCTGAACATCCGTGGCTGACATCACACCATATTGCATCGCTGAGCGGTAATTGTTGGATGACGGGGCAACCGGGCTGGGCTAGTAATCACATTTGCAAGGACGGCTCACCGGGCGGATACGGAGTGTATACATTGGACGGTAAAAACATGAAATGGTATTACAAAGGTGTTGGTTTTGACAAACATTACCAGTTCAGGACTTACGATTGTAATACCATACATATCACCGCCGAAAAATATGCGTCTAATGCAAATGCTGCACATCTTGCGTTAGTTCCGACATACGCTGTTCCCTACAATACCCCAAACACCGCTAACGAAGTAATTATCAATGTGTGGGGGTGGGAAGCAAGTTGGCAAATAGAAGTGAAGGAAGGTTCGGAGTTATTGCCCATTACACGAATATCAACCAAAGACCCATTGAGTATCATATCTTATGATTTTCAAGCGATAAACAGTAATCGGCAAGCCAGTCTGTCGGAATCCACCCTGACTGACAGTCATTTTTTCAAGGTGAATGCCTCAAGCGCAACCTCTACTCTGGACATAAAGGTAACTGATCAGTTTGGCAACGTTTACACCGAAACGATGGCGCGTCCCAAAAAATTGACATTCGAGATGAAGTAATTTTAACCCTTAATTCCTCTCGCAGGGCGAGAGGGCTAACACCATGAAAACACGTAGAGAATTTTTGAAAGCCGCCGCTCTGTTCGGAACGGCAGCAGTTACATTTCCGGTGCAATACGCACTCGGTCAAGCAGACACACCCACAGAACGTGATACCCGGCTGTTTACCTCTGGACATGGCAACCTTCGTCCCAGAGCCGTGCAGCCGCGGGTGATGACGATTCCCGATGTCCCCGCCCCTAACGGCAAGGCTTACAAAGTCCTCAAAGGGGACTTTCACATGCACACCCTCTTTTCCGACGGACATGTGATGCCGAACGCCCGCGTGCAGGAGGCAATCCTCAACGGATTCGATTGCATTTCGATCACCGATCACATTGAATACCGTCCGAACCTCGGCGGCAATTCGATCAAACTTGCGGAAGGCAACGATGACCACAACATCGCCTACACCATGGCAAAACCCTTAGCAGACAGGAACAACTTGATTCTCGTTCGCGGGACGGAAATCACGAAACCCGAATGGCACTTCAACGCCATTTTCCTTGAAGACGTAAACAAGGTTGCAGCGGTGGTGGACGACTGGCAGAAAATGCTTGCTGTCGCCAACGATCAGGGAGCATTTGTCTTTTGGAACCATCCCAGTTGGGTTGACAGAACTCCCGACGCTGCCCCTTTCGGTCGGTTGAGCAACAATGACCCGATGCATTTCTTCGACGAAATTGCGGAAGTGACCGGCAGAGGACACATGCACGGCATTGAAGTCTTCAACGGCACGAGTCACTATCCGATTGTTTCCGATTGGTGCAACGAACACAATCTGGGTCTCGTCGGTGTCAGTGATGCTCACGCTTCGGACTTGGCGCAATACGGTGTACCGAACCTTCGCCGCCCGATGACATTGATTCTGGCGGAAGAGCGGACGGAGCCATCAATTCGGGAAGCATTTTTTGCCCGCCGCACTATCGCCTGGGCGGCAGATATGATTCTCGGCAGACCGGAGTGGGTAGAGAAACTCTTTGCTGCTTGCGTGGATGTTACCGCCTCTGGCAGGAATGTGACCATTAAGAACAAGAGCGACATTCCCATGAACTTGCGGGCGCAAGCGAACACGTATGAACTGAAACCGCAAGGTGAAGTCGTGGTCAGTAACGCGGACGGCAGTACACTCCAAGTAACCAATTGGTTCGTCGGTACGTTCAAACCGTTGGAGTTAACATTCGCTTCGCTTATTGGTTCGTGAACAGAGCATAAGCGGCATAAAATTGCACTTTGCGTCCTTTGCGGTTTTGCGGTTAAAAAAAAGAGAATTTAACCGCAAAGATGCAAAGAAGCGCAAGGTTCGCAAAGCGCCATTTCATGCCGCTGGCAGTAGAATCTCTAACTCATTCCCAACGCTTCGACAAAATGTAAGAGCAGCGCACGGAGCGGCGGATGGTCAATGGTGTAGGCGGTTTCCCTTGCCTTGTCCGAATACTTAGCGGCAAGCCGGCGTGCTTGATCGAAAAGTCCCGCTTGTTGAAACCGCTCAAACCATTCCGGTATCGAGAGTGTCCCGTGAGACGGGATACCTAATGAGTCATCTAGTTTGTGTGCCCATGCGTGAAGGAGTGTCGGTCTGTTGTCCATAGTGTCCGTACCGGCAATTTTTTTGTTGCCGGAATCGGGGAACCAATCGTCCAGGTCGTTTTTGATTTGAAATGCCGCCCCTAAATGCCGGGAAAACCGGGCAAGTTTTTCCTGTACCTTGTGATAAAACCCCTCGTCGATCACATTTCCTTCTGCACCCCCGGCAGCCACCGCAAGGAGCACGCCGATATTGAGTGCCGCTTCGAAAGCGGGCGAAGTTTTGCCGACATAGAACCGCAGAACATCCTCCGGTGTGGGGATCACACCCTTGGCTTTCCAAGCAAGTTCCGTGCCTTGGCCGATGCTCAACCGGCAGTGTGCGGAACTAAGTGCTGCCAACATTTCGGCGACAATGTTGCCCGGTATGTCCTTCCGCAGTTCGGCAATGACATGGTAGCCGTAGCCGAGCAGATAGTCGCCGACATTGATTGCCGACGCAATGCCGTGTGATTGGTGGAGAGTTGGTTTACCGTAGCGGTAAAAATCGCCGTCCTCGATGTCGTCGTGGACGAGGGATGCCTTGTGAAAAATTTCGATGGTCTTTGCCGCATTTTTTACCCAGCCGGGCAACTCTTCGACCCGTTGCTCTCCATCGGCGGCGGTGCAGAGGGAACCTGTCAGAGCGTCGTACACTGCCAATGTGATGAAGGGTCGATAAAACTTTCCGCCGCGACATGCAAAATCGAAAGCGAGGGCTTCTGTCTGTTGAGCGGGTTCATCCGGCTGTAAGGAGACGGCAGACGGCAGACGGCGGACGGCAGAAGAGTCTGCGGCTGCGCTGCCGTCTGTTGGTTGTCTATCTGCCGACTGCTGACCAAAAAGCCTTGCTGCTCCCCGTAAAAGATGAATATAGGTCGGTGGAACATCCTTTGGGTCGGCAGGTTCAAAGGGGGTTTGAATCATTTCGAGTACCCAGTCCGTATCGGTGGTCGAATCCTTGCACGTCGAACTATGCAGCGGCACTGCCATCGCCGGAATACCGGCAAGTTGCAATTTTTCAAAGGCTTTTTCCAAAGAGCGCAAGCAGCCGACCCCCAGAATGGCACTCACCCTGCCGGAGAGAATCCACTGCATCACGACGGGGGAACCCTCGGCAATGAGGACACGGTAGCCGAGCCTTTCGGCGGCGGATTTCAAGTCTCCGAGTTTACAGGCTCCGCATTGTTGACAGCGTAAACCTTCGGAATCGTAGGTTGCGGGACACTTTTCGGCATCATGTAAACAATGGGGCAAAAGCAGCAGCCGCTGCGAGAGGGGTACGTTGGCAACCCGGCGTTTCCAGAGCCTGCTCCCGACGAGAACCATCGTCCAGGCAAGATATTCCTCATTGTCGATAATGGACTTCGCCCATCTTTCGAGTTGAGTTCTAACCGGTTGTCCCTCCAATGGCAGGTCTTCAATAAGCGACCGTATCCGCTGTCGCTCAGAATAAGTTGTCGGAACCTGCTGCATGTTGGAAAATCTTGACCACGAAACTACGCCGTTAGAATAACCGAAAACGCAGATGTTTTCAAGTATGCCGCAAAGTATGAAGGTGAAGACATGAAATTGTGTTTTGCAGCCCTTGCGGTTGCTTCTTTTTTAACCGCAAGGTGCGCAAGGGAATGTGCAAAGAACGCAAGAAAAATGTCCCATGCCTTCCCGTTTATGGTATAAGTAACAACATGACCGCATCCTTCATCCGCACTGTAACGGGCGACCTACCGCCGGAACAACTCGGCATCACGCAGCCGCACGAACATCTTGTGCTTCTGCCGGGCAGGAGTTTTGAAATTAACCCCGCGCTCCTGCTCGACTCGCCGGAATGTGCCCGCCGTGAGTTGGCGGATTACAAAGCCGCCGGAGGGTCGGCAATTGTCGATGCCCAGCCCATGGGAGCCGAACGTTCACCGTTGCTGCTCCATGAAATTTCGCGCACATCGGGCGTGTGGGTGGTGGCTACGTCCGGCTTTCACCGACCATGCTTTTACCCGGATGACCATTTTCTTTTTACGGAAACGGCAGAGAATTTAGCGGAGCGGATTGTGCGTGAGATTACTGTTGGAATGTTCGATTATTCCTGCAATCAGGAAACATCCATCAAAGCGGGCATGGTGAAATGGACAAGCGAGTACCACCACATTCCCCCCGTGATGCAAAAGGCGGCTCACGCGGCTGCCATTGCCCATCACCAAACCGGTGTGCCGATTTTGACGCATACGGAAATGGGCACTTGTGCCTTGGAGCAAATCGAGTTGATTCAAAAATATGGTGTCGCGCCCTCGGCAATGATTTTGTGCCATACTGACCGCAATCCAGATAAGTATTTGCACAAAGAGATCGCCTCGACAGGGGCGCGGCTTGTTTATGACGGTGTGGCACGTACAAAACATGGACCGGATTCCTTGATTATTGATCTGATCCGGGAAATGTTCGGCGCAGGCTTTGGCAGCCAGATTATGGTTGCTATGGACTGTGCGTCCCGGACAATCTGGCGGCATTACGGTTATGGACCAGGTTTGGACTATTTGCTCAACGTTTTTATTCCGCGTCTCAAACGTGCGGGGTTCTCAGAACGGGGCGTGCGGCGGCTGCTCGTTGAAAATCCTGCGTCGGCGATAGCGTTCTTGCCGTTATCTGAAAAATAGCATGAAACAGCTGCTTTGCGTTCCTTGCGTATCCTTTGCGTCTTTGCGGTTACAAAATCAACCGCAAAACCGCAAAGACGCAAAGTACAATTTCACGCCCTTTACGGTATAATGATGAACAAGCCGCAAGGGGCTGTTGATTCTAACTTCCGAACGCATGCTCGAAACTTTTGACAATTCCTTTCCTCACCGGGACTATTTGATTGAAATCGTCTGCCCGGAGTTCACGTCGGTCTGTCCGAAGACGGGGCAGCCCGACTTTGGCACGCTTACCTTTCAATATATTCCTGATAAACTTTGTGTCGAATTGAAAAGTTTGAAATTGTATTTACAACAATTTCGGAATCAGGGTATTTTTTACGAAGAGATCACGAACCGGATTCTGGACGATATGGTTAACACGCTCCAGCCCCGCCGTATGAAATTGACGGCATCCTTTACGCCCCGCGGCGGTATTTCCACGACGGTGGTGGTCGAGTGGAAAAAGGAACCGTAGCCGGATAACCCTCAAATGTCGGATATATTGGACAAAATTGTACTTTGCGAACCTTGCGTTAATTTTTTTTTAACCGCAAAGACGCAAGGGTTATGCAAAGAACACAAAGGATAAGGATAAGGGAGCAAAAAATGATGAAGTGGGATAAAGTGATTACATTGTGCGGTGTTATCACCGCCGCTCTCCTTGCCGGACAGTCCGCATTTGCGGCATCGCCGCTGGAGAGGATTTTCCAAACCGTCGGCAAGGCAGCGGGACTGGAAGAGTTCGTCTATCACCAATTTGCTCCGACACTGACGCACGTGCCCCCTTCTTTGTTCTCTTATCCGTTCAAGCCCAAAACATCCGCAGAAGTCCGGGCGGCACGGCAAAAACTGGGCGGCTTTATCAAAGGTGTCTGCCACGCCGGTACCGATTATGCGCAGATCAAAAATGCCGGAATCGAATGGAACCGTGCCGACATTCCTTTCCCCTTTGATGCCGAGGGGCATCAGCGGGATGTTTACGTGCATTTCAAACAGAGAATGAAAGAGTATGCGGACAACGGTATAAGAATTATGGCGGTTACGCCCTATCCCAGAGATTTTATTGCCCACGGAGTTGACCCGCGATTACCGGAAAATGAAGCCCGGATAAAGGAGATAACCGTTTTTTTGTTACAGGACTTACATGGACTCATCGGGGCGTTACAAATCACCAACGAGATGGGCGTGCCGCGGTTTACACTGCCGCTCACCATGAAGGAAGCCGTCCGCTTCATCGGCATACAACTCGAAACCCTCTATCCGGTGCGGGGTGATGTCCTCATCGGTTACAATTCGGCGGGTCCGCAAGTTGACCTTCATTCCATGATGCGTCCCTATCACCAGTTTTGCGATTATGTCGGCATCGACATTTACATCGGCTGCTTTACCTCTTTCGGCAATTATCTTTGGATGTATGAGGTACTCTTGGCGTATCTTTGGTCTTTTACCGGCAAGCCGATTATTCTCTGCGAATTTGGTTACATAAGCGGCGGCGTGCCGAAAACGGCGGAGCAAAAACGGGAAATCCTGATGCGCTACGGTGCGTCCAGCGAAGCGGAAGCGAGGCAAAACATCGAGGCGTTTGTGGAGAGGCTGCCGCAACGAATGCAGGATTACGTCCGCCGTAATGCTTCCGGCGACTGGGGTGATTTTCTCTTTATTTCCGATTTCAAAGACCATCTTTACATGGAAATGCCCGCCGATGTGGTCATCCCCGGCTATCCGCACACACCGGAAGGACAAGGTCTCTTTTATCGCGACATCCTTCCCCGGCTGATGCGGACAGAGTATTTGCTGGGTGCCTTCCTCTACAATTACCGGGACTCGGCGAACTGCTATGTTTGCGGTCAGGGGGAATGCCCTATCGAAACCCGCTGGGGATTGACCACGATAGAAGGAGAGGAAAAACCGGCATATAAAGCCGTGCAGGAAGTTTGGGCCGTGCAGGAAGTTTTGTAATCGGACATTTTTCCTTGCGTCCTTTGCGAACCTTGCGGTTAAATTCTCTTTTTTTTAACCGCAAAGACGCAAAGAAGCGTAAGGATCGCAAAGGGCGGTTGCATGCCGTTTACAGTACAATTTGTCTTTTTCACAAAATCCACTATAATGACCGGTCATCAATAGCGTTTTTTACTTTTTGGCAATGGCACCGCATTTTGTTTTTGAAATGAGCCGCGTTTCCAAACGATACGGCGAAAAAACTGTTCTCTCCAACATCGGACTCTCCTTCTATTACGGAGCAAAAATCGGAATTGTCGGCGAAAACGGCTCCGGGAAGTCCACCCTCCTCAAAATTATGGCGGGGATCGACACCGATATTGACGGCGAAACCAAACTCACCAAAGGAATGACCGTCAAGTACGTCGCCCAGGAGCCGGAATTGATGCTTGATGCGACTGTTCGGGAAAATCTGATGACGGCGGTGCAGCCGATTCTCGATAAAATTGATGCCTATAATGAAGTGGCGGCGGCAATGGGGGATCCCGACCAAGCGGATCACTTTGACGAACTTATGGAAAAGATGGGCAAACTCCAAGAGGAGATTGATGCCGTCAATGGCTGGGAACTGGAACGCACCATCGACATGGCTGCCGACGCACTGGTGTTACCCCCCGATGACGCTCTTGTCCGAAGACTCTCCGGCGGGGAACGCCGCCGAATTGCCCTCTGTATGGCACTCCTCGAAAAGCCCGACCTGCTCCTGCTCGACGAACCGACGAACCATCTTGATGCCGAAACGGTCCATTGGCTCGAAGGAACGCTGCGTGATTATCCCGGCACGGTCATCATTGTAACGCACGACCGGTACTTTTTGGACAACATTACCAAGTGGATTCTCGAACTGGAAAACACGCGGGGCATTCCCTTTGAGGGAAACTACTCGTCGTGGCTGGCACAGAAGGCGGAACTATTGCGTGTGGCGGAAAAGCAGGAATCGCAACGGCAAAAGACGCTCCGCCGCGAACTCGAATGGATTCAACTGGCACACAAAGGGCGGCTTCAAAAGAATCAAGCAAGAGTCGATGCCTATGAAAAACTGGCATCGCAGCAAACGCTGGACGATAAAAGCGACACCATTATTCAGATTGCCCCCGGTCCCCGGCTGGGGGATAAAGTGTTGACCTTTCAGAATGTTACAAAGGGATATGACATTGCCGGACAGCGCACTGTATTGATTGACGGCTGCTCCTTTAACATCCCGCGGGGAGCCATTGTCGGTGTCATTGGTCCCAATGGGACGGGCAAGACCACGATGTTCCGAATGATTACCGGCACAGCATCTGCTGCGCCGTCAGGTCTGAACGCCGCAGGGGAGAAGCCACCAGTAGAAGAGCCGGATGAAGGCAGCATCCAACTCGGCGAGACGGTACAGTTAGCACATGTCGATCAACACCGGGATGCACTGGGGGACGCGAATACGGTCTTTCAGGAAATCACGGACGGCAAAGATATGGTGGAACTCGGTGCGATCCGCATGAATAGCCGGGCGTATGTTTCGCGATTCAATTTTCGGGGAACGCAGCAGCAAAAGTTAGTGGGACAGTGCAGCGGCGGTGAACGTAACCGGGTGCATCTGGCGAAGTTGCTCAAACGGGGCGGGAACTTGCTGCTGTTGGATGAACCGACGAACGATTTGGATGTCAACACGATGCGCGTCTTGGAGCAGGCATTGATCGACTTTGCCGGTTGTGCGATGGTCATTTCACACGACCGGTTTTTCCTTGACCGGATTTGTACGCATTTGCTCGTGTTTGAGGGGGGCGGCAAGGTCGCGTGGTTCGAGGGGAACTTTTCTGCTTATGAGGAAATGATGCGGGTAAAAGACCCCAACCGCTACGGCAACCGGCGCGGGAAGTATAAGAAGATAGTGTAGGTGGTACTAGGGCGTGTTTACACTAATCGGTCTTGAAAATCAGGACTTTGGCGACGAGGGCGTTGTGAATTTTGTCCAAATTTGCCAAAAAAACGAGAGTGTATCACGGAATTAGCGATTTTCTCTTTACAACTTCCGCAAAATTGCTTATACTCCGTTTTCTAGGGCGTGTTTACACTAATCGGTCTTGAAAATCAGGACTTTGGCGACGAGGGCGTTGTGAATTTTGTCCAAATTTGCCACAAAAAACCCTTCCGTTCACGGGGTGGTATGCTTTTTTGCGTTGTTTTTTTCTTTTTGTGTTGCGTTTCGCTTCACTCCTGCCGCGTGCAGAGCCATTGCCAATACGCCCGTCTGCGTCCAACTCACCCCGCGATGCTTGCAACGCTCCGACACTGAAGCGGACATCATCTTCAAGTCCCATGTTTTTCAGCCAGCGGCATGCCCAAAAACGCGGATAGACACGATAGTAGTGAAGTAAGTTTTCACATAAAAACGGCTCCCCAATAATAGGAAGGCATTGAAATACCGCCTGGAACATTTCATTTTCCAATTCATCAATTCGCTGTGATTTTAGTGCCGCATCTTCAATATGTTCTCCAACGTAGTGATCGATCAGTTCCTTGTTTTTTTTGGGATTTATCCCTTTGATTCCACAGCCGCACTTCCCCATGTCACGTTTTGCCCATTTTTGTCAAAACGGATGCCCAGCCCCCGGCTATTCGGGCAACCCACCACGTACTTAAGAACGTTCGTGCCGATAAGTCAAGTTTGAATTGCTCTTGACCGAATTCGGGAAAATCGGTATCCTCCGTTGATTTGAGTCCAATTTAGAAAAAGATAAGAAAGAAATGGACACGGAGGCAATTGGAGTGTTGATTGTTAGTATTTTATTGTTGCTTTTTTCGGCGGCGATGCTGCTTGGCTTGTTTTTGGTGATAGTTGGGAGTTTTCAGGCTGCTGAAAAGACGGCTAATAACATTTTTCGCAACTGTTTCAACAACCCTGAAAATGGGGCTGATTCCTAACAGCACTATTTTTGGTCATCATCGCTGGCTTTGGGTGCGTGCCTATCAACAGCACGCCCCGCCGCCGTTCCAAGTGCGCCTACTAAACCACCCCCCACCCGTGCTGCTGTACCTGTTAGAGTGGTAACTGCTGTAGTGTATGGGTCTGTTTTATCTATAGTTATGGGATATTCCTTTGCCATTTCATCCCAACCAATTCTAGCCCCGTCACGGGCATCTCTGCCAACGGCTTTTGCCTCTCAACCGATAGCCTTCCCTGTATCCCCGACAGCCCTCCCAGCAGAGCCGTAGGCATCTCCAGTTTCCCGTCCTGATGGCACCGCCAAACCTATGTTGCGTCCCATCCAATCGTTCGCTGCACCAGCGACATCTGCAACCTTTCGTACAATACTGACCGGCGGCTTCGCATCATAGTCATTGAACACGTCCATCTGCGACTGTCCCTGCGCTACCTCTAATTCCTGAAACGAATTGAAAACCTGCATCGCTGCTTCTCCCTCGTTGTTTACGTTCTCTCACTTCGCCAAATGAGGTCGCATGTAATCAGGCATGCGTAACTCTCTGTCAAGGGGTTCCCCTTCGCCGAAACCGCCACTCGTTTCACTCTGCGCCCCAAACAGTATCTGTTCCAAATACTCTACCAGTTGCGGGTACTGGGGGTCATCCTTTCCAAAACCAAACTGACGGGCTAATACAGCAGCGGCTTGCTCAACCTCTGGACTTGCGTTAAACACAGACATCGATGACTGCGGTTGCAACGCACCAGTTGCCAACCCCATCTCCTGAAATGAATTAAAAACTTGCATCTTGTTTCTCCTTTCTAAAACCCCAATTTACCACACATTCCGAAGTTTAGTTTTTGACATGGTCTATTAGGAAACCTATATCCCGTGTACCAGCATCCGGTACGTCAGCCGTTTACCCGCTACGCCTCGCACCAACGCATCCAGCCTGTCCACCGTATCAATCACGCAATTCCCCTCATTCAATCTGAAAACGAATTCGTCAATGTACAGACTCATGTGCTTGCGGCTAAACCAATGATAGATGCCGTAGAACCCCCGTTTCAATACCGCCCAGACGCTCTCGATGCTGTTCGTATGCGCCATGCCATCCACAAACTGTTTCGCCGAATGGTTGACGGTCTTGTGAACGAATTTGCCGTTCAAGCCTTGATAAGAGGCATGTTCATCCGAACACACCATTGAACCGGCAATCACGTTCTCTTTGATTTCTCCTTGCAATGTCACGGCAGTCGTCGACTCGACAACCTTTGCTACTACCTGTCCGTCCCGACCTCGCATACCCAATACGGGCGTTTTACCTGCTGTTCCTCGCCCCAGCCGCAACTTCTTGTTGCTGTGCCGGTTCTTCTCTTTACCGCCGAAATACGCCTCATCGACTTCGACGATGCCGGACAGAAGTTTCTCCGTCATGTTGCCGCAAGCGGCTCGGATGCGTTGCGACAGGAACCACGCCGACTTGTACGTGACTCCAATTTCCTTCGACAACTGCATTGACGATATGCCTTTCCGTGCCGTCACGAGCAAGTACATCGCATACAGCCACTTGTGCAGCGGGATGTGCGAGCGATGAAATATCGTCCCGACCCGGATACTGAAATCCTGTTTGCAGTCGTTGCAGTGATAGAAATTCGGTTTGCCTTTCCGTTCCTTCACGTTCTTGCTTTTGCAGTATCCACACTTCACGCCGTTCCGCCACAGAATCCCGGCGAGGTAGTCGATGGCGGATTGTTCGTTTGGAAACTTTTGCATCAATTCGTAGGTCGATAGCACCTTCGCCGCTGGTTGTCTTTGTTTCGTCATGATGACCTCCCTTCGGACGGTGGTTAACTTCTCCGTCCACACTGGAGCAGCGACTCGGATTTGTCAAGTTAACGGTGCGGGCTGGCGAATTTGGAATTTGCGGGTAGAATGGGTGGTGGCGAGTCGTTAACTTGACAAATCCCAGCCGCCTCCCCTGTGTAGGGCGACCTTGCCCAAAATTCGAGGCTGGAGCGTCCGTTTTTTGCAAAATGGGCAAAATGGACAAGTGGGAGATACACAAGTGGAATCAAAGGGATAAATCCCAAACGTAAGATACGGAGATTTCGGTCTCACGCCAGAGTTGCCGCTCCTGACTCTGTGATTTTTTCCCCCGCCAACCCCGTAACTCCATTGTGGCACACGTTCATAACTTATTCCCCTGTCCAGTTTTGTCCATCCACCGCTACGGCAGCGAGACCGTTTGTCCATCGCTGGTATGCGTCAAACGCCACATCATTACAGGCTCAATCGACTTCGGAATACCGCGAATGGAACCATCGCCGAACAACGTGTTGATCACGCCCGGATGAGAACTGCCGAGCCGGTAACCAACACCCACATCCGACGGCTTCGTATTCGCCGACGACGTTGCCGAATCGCCCGGATTCTTAGCAATGACATTCGGATCATCCGAAACAAATCTTGCATAACCAAGACTGTAATCGCCAGCATTGCCCCACATGTGCGTCCCATTCCACATCGCGGCTTCAAGCGTACCGCCCTGCATCGCCCAAGACGGAATGTGTTTTTCACTAAACAACGCCTGATTAGAAGCCCCATCACGCCAGTATCCAATCTCATAGCCAAACGTATAATGAGTAATCCGATTGCCATGATTAAAACTGGCATCGATCCCCGCCGAAGTCGCAAGATCCGCACCATTGTTCCAACGCAAAGCACTCGGAATCTTGAACGGCGAATGCCACGAACCCCGGTCTCTGTCCGAACCATCCGCACCGGCAACCATGAAACTGTCCACACCAGTCCTGCCCGGTCTTTGATCGCTCGGAGTATTACTCTTCGCTGCAAGAGGAGCATAGTCCGTTAACGGCCCCCGAAGAACTCCCGCCCCCGGCGCATTATTCATCCTGTGGTTTCCCAAACTCGAAGGACAACGATAAATCTGCACACTACTGTACACCGCCCTTTGTGCATCGCAGAGAGGTTCGCCATGATCCGCGACCACTTCTCCAGCAAACCAGCCCCCATTGGGAGCACCGGGCGTAGTCGCAGGACCAATATCGATAGTAATCTGCGGCGAAGTCGGTGCTCTGCCTAGAAAATCACTCTGGCAATTCGTGCAAAGTGCATAAAGCGATGTCTGCTCGATATAGGGATAGATGAGGATACTAATGCCCAACCGTTGAGCGTACACGCAAACTGCCGGTAGGGCATTGTTTGTGTCGTGAAAGTTATGCACGGCAAGTCCGACCTGTTTCAAGTGGTTCACGCACTGCATTCGTCTTGCGGCTTCGCGTGCCGCCTGTACCGCCGGCAAAAGTAAGGCGATTAACATACCGATAATCGCAATGACGACGAGGAGTTCGACGAGAGTGAATGCGTTGAACCTTTTGATTGTAATATGTTTCTTTGTCATAAAGAGTTTCCTTTCGGTAAAAGTTGAATGGTTCCGCCAAACATCGTGTCCGGCGGATGGTTATCCTGTACTACGTTACAAATTGCTGTTTCTCCTCCGTGAACTCCGTGTCTTCTCCGTGGTTAGACTTTCTTTACCACGGAGGACACGGAGGTTTCACGGAGAACACAGAGAAAAGCGGTAATTTATGGTGTGCCGCAGTATAACAGAGCCGCAATCGTAAGATTGCGAAACAATAGGCGTAATCTAAAAATTGCGGCTCTGCTGTTTCTACTTCTTGCAACAGCAACAGCAGTTGCAATCTTCGCAGGTGCAGTTGCCGGTTTTGCAGCCGTCGCAGCAGTTGCAAACATCGCCGCAGCAACAGGTCGTTACGGCAGGTTCGTTGCAATCGCAGCAGTTTGTCCCTTCGCA